>JAABUR0100009529.1_pt1 | contig 10917 bp, 11 predicted proteins | sample 5560091 | NCBI WGS metagenome assembly JAABUR01 (sample SAMN10711879, study PRJNA513375) | rock metagenome | isolation source: Antarctica rocks | place: Antarctica: Victoria Land, University Valley sud
AGGCGCGCGCTCCGCCTTGCGCTTCGCGCGCAGGCCGCTGCCTTAACCTAAACCTATCCTTGAAGGGCCTGCAGCACGCCCGTGTCTCGTGCCAACCTCATCCCCGCGCCTTGGGTGGATACATGCCGTGGAAATTGTGCTCGCGACTGCCTGTGCCTCGTGCCAGATCGTTCGCACGCCCTGGTGGGTCGAGGCCGTGGACCATGTGCTCTTGATGGTCGCCCCTCCGCAATAACTGCGCAGGATGCGTGCCCGCGCGCAGGTGACCTCGTACCTCATGATGGGCGCGCTGTCACCCGGGCTGAAGCGCCATGCCGTGACTCTGTTCGAGGGTGCGGCACCCGCCCCAGGCTCCCGCCCTTCCCCTACATCCCCTTTCCAGCAGGGAGAGCGTCGCTCTGGCGCCTCTTGCCACGCTGTAGCTCTGCTTCGCGGCCAGTCCCGCTCACGGTGCCCAACGCCATGTCCGCTGCCAAGCCTGTTCCCGTTTACAGACGGTAGCCCACGTCCTGCACGCGGCCGATGCCCGGCAGCGCGCGACCAGCGCTGGGACCAGCGCGCTTTGCACGGCGTCGGGCCAGGATAGGTCAGGATTACGGTTGGCGGAAGTAGGGTAGGACGTAGGGTAGGGCAGCGGCGGCGGCGCCCACCGGGTGCGGTGCGCGGCAGGCGGGCGCGTGGCGGGCGCGGAGGTGATCGCGGAGCTCGTGCGCGAGCTGGAGGCCAGCGTGGAGGCCGCGGCCGGCTTTGAGGGCGAGATGGCGGAGGTGGCGGCGACCACGCAGTGCGCGCCCTGTTTGACAGCGCCCTCCTGGCCTTAACCCCTTGCGCCTGTTTGTGCCCAGACCTGCTCCACCCTCGTGCGCGCCGGGGGCGGGAGACCAGGACCGGGGGCCACGCGGCGGCCGCCGCCGCCGCGCAGTGCATGCTCTGTTTGGCAGCGGCCTCCTGGCCCTACCCCTGTCCTTGACGCTCTTAGCGTCATCGACGGGGTGGCCAGCAGCTCGCGACGGTGCACGGCTGGAGGCTGGTCATCGGCGGGCAACTGCAGGACCGCTGCAGCGACCCCTGCGCCATGTCTCAGCGCCAGCTACAACGCATCCGGCTCGCCCCTGGGTGCAGAATATGGCTGCCGTGCCGCCTGCGCGCCGCGCCTGCTGTCACCTGGTCCAGCCCTGGAGCCAGGACTGTCACAAAAGCGCCGTCAGACCCGCTTGCGGGCGGGCTCGCGGGTGCTCGGCTCGGCTGCTGCGGCGCGGCGGCCGCTGCGTGCCTGCAGGGTCAGCCCCTTGACAGGGCCCGCGGGCTCAGGGCGCCGCGCCGGCCGGCGGCAGGGCGCTGGCGGTGGTGCTGCGCTGCGTGCGCGGCGCGGCGGGCGGGCGGCCCGTGGAGCTGCTGCGGCGCGAGAGCCTCGCGGGCCTGGCGCCGGCGGCGGCCGCGCGCGTGCTGAGCCACGCGTACGCGGCGGTCGTGCCCATCTCGCCGCTGCCGTACCCGCCGCTGCCGTTGCCGCCGGGCCGCCCAGGCGCGCCAACCCCGACCCTAACCCTATCTCGACGCTGCCGAACCCGCCGCTGCCGCTGCCGCCGGGCCGCCCAGGCGCGCTGCCGCCTCCGCGTGGTCATGCTGTGTCGTCCAGCAAAAGCACAGGGTGAAGGGTGGACCAGCAGGGGCTGATCGCGAGGCAAGCGGCGCGTCCGCTGCAGCACCAGAGCTCTGTGCGAGGCGAGACCAGGTTCGGCTGACGAGCGGGGTCGGGCAGACGGTCCTCTCCTGCGCGTGGGGGCAGAGGGGTGGAGCACTGTGCGGGCGGGTCGGAGCACGCACAGGGGCCAGCGTGTGAGACGGGCGGCCCGCGTTCGCGCAGGCCCGACCAACTTCGGCCCGACGGCCGAAGCGGCGACGCCGTGGCTGACGCTGGCGCTGTACCTGGCGGCACGCGCGGGGCCGCCGGGCGTGGTGCTGGTCGCCGGGCAGCGCCTGTGGCGCCTGCCGCCGCAGCTGGCGGCCTGCAGCCACGCGCTGCTGTGGCCCTGGGACCTGGACGCGCTGCGCGCGCAGGCGCGGCGGCCCCGGGCCCACGCGGCGCCGTGCAGGAGTGCTGTGAGTTGGGGAGGCGCGCGCCGGCGGCCTGAGCCCGCGCGATACGCATGGCGCGCGCCCTGTGGCCGACGTGAGGACACTCCCGATAGGAGGGCAGAGGTAAGGTGGGGCGGCGAGCGGCCGGCGGGGCTGGCGACACGGCAGCGGCGGCCGGCGCAGGCAGCTCCAGCTCTGTGGCCACGCGTGCGCAGCCAGTCCTGTGGGCAGCCAGCGGCGGCGCCCGCCCGCGCGCCTCTGCGGCCTGCGTGGCAGGCGCCAGAGCCCGGGCGTGCGCGCAGCAGGAGGCGCCCGTGGCGGTGGAGGCGGGCTTCCTGCTGTACACGCTCAACGACGTGCTGTCGCGCACCGCGCTGCTGGTGCAGCCGCTCGCGCTGCCGCCGGGCGCCGACTTTGCCGACGTGCCCTGCCTGGACCTGCCGCTGCCGCTGGCTGCGCAGGCGCGCGCCCAAGTCAGGGTTAGAGTGGCGGGGCCTGGGCGCCGACCATGCCAACGTGCCCTGCCTGGACCCGGCCGGGCAAAGGGCGGGCGGATGCAGCACAGCTAGCCGGCCGATGTGCGAAAGCCGGCAGCCGAGCAAGGACCGCGGTCGGACCCGGGCGGGGCGGCCGGCGCGGGCGGCGCTGATCCGCATTGCACCCGGCCGGCGGAGCCGGGGTGGGGAGGGGTGGTCGGGCGCGCCCAGCGCGTGCTGTGCTCGCAGGACGGGCAGCTCGTGGACGCAGTCGACCCGGCGACGGGCGCGACGGTCCGGCTGGCGCCGCCGCCGGGCCTGGCGGCCGCGCTGGCCGAGCTGGGCCTGGGCCGCGCGCTGGGCAGCCTGCGCCTGCTGCAGCTGGATCCGCCGCAGGCGCGCCTGCCCGGGGCCGCATGCTTGTAGCAAGTCCTGGCGACGCGGCACGCCTCTGCGGGCCCGGCCGGGCCTGGGCATCGCGCTCACCGCGCCGCTGGCGCCGCCTCTCAGAGGCCGCATGCTGTCCCGGGCCCTGGCGCGCTCCCCCCGTGCCGGGGCGCGTGTCCGCGATTGGGACCCCTCTGCGCATGTCAGCGAGCGCTGCGCCGCGCGCGCCACGTAACCCGCCGCATGCCGACACGAAGCTGCCTGAGCTGGTGCCGTGATATCATGGTATAAGGTAGGGTTAGGACCCTACCCCTTGGCGGCGCGCGGCTGTCATTGTGGGGCCGGAGCTGCACCCCAGCCCCTGTGCAACCAAGCCGCGTCTCTCCGGCCGACCTGGCCCCGGCCTCCCCCGGCGGCCGCGCGCCCTGCGCCGAGGCAGGCCTGAGGGCGCAGGATGCATCGGCGCCCGGCGACACCGCCGCGGTGCTCGCGCGCGCGGGCGCGGCGCCCGCGTGGACGCCGCTGGCGGTGCGCCTGGGGCTGCCGCTGCAACCGCTGGGCCTCTGCGCCGGCGCCTGCGCGCGCGCCCAGGCGCGCCCGCCGCCCCGGGCCGGCATGCGACCTGGCGGAGCGGTGTGGTATGAAATGGGGGCTGCTAGCAATGCTGCAGGGTGCCTGCGCGCCCGCGTTCCCAGACGTATGCAGGCATGCGGGGTCGTCTGCGTTGCCGCAACAATGGTGGCTGCTTCAGAGCCGGCGCCTCCAGCTCAGGCTGGTTCCTGGGGGTGCGAGCTGCTGAGTGGGCTGCTGAGTGGCGCCTGGAGAGTGCCGCCTTGAAGCTGGGTGCGTCAGGACGCAACCAGCATGTCCAGGCCGCGGGCGCTCTCACACGCCGCTCACGCCAGAGGCCCTGCCGGCAGGCAACGGGGTTCCTGGGCGCGGACGCGCGGCGCGCGCACACAGAAGGCCAGGCGTCGCTGCAGCGCCACCTCTGCCGCCTGGTCGCGGAGTTCGGCGCGTGCAGCGCCTGCCTGGGCGGCCCGCCCGGCGCGCCCCAGCCCTGCCGCCCCCGCCAGGGCAGTCACAGACATGGTCAACATGGTCGGGTGAGTGCGCAGCCGGTGACGCCTTTTCTTGTAGGAAGCGCCTCGCGCACGTCCCGACGCATGCACCGGGCACGGGCAGCGTCCTGCGGCTGCTCCCGAGCCCGCGGCCGCAGCCAAGCGGGCGCGCCAGTGGCAGCTGACGCAGCCGCGCGCGCGGCCGCGCAGGCGCGCCGGAGCGCGCAGGCGTGTCGGCGGCCGCCGTGGACCTGCCGCTGCACAACCTGCTGTTCGACGGCGCGGCGCTGTGGCGCCTGGACTACAGCGAGGTGACGCAGGGCGTGGGCGCGCTCTGCCTGGACTAACGAGCGGGGCGGGCGGCGGCCCGGTGGGCGCGGTCTGCCTGGACTGCTGCGCAGGGGCGGGCGGCGGCCCAGCCGCTGCGCAGCCGAGGCTGGCGAGGGGCCTTTGCCGCGCTCACGCCCGCAGGCCAGGCGTCACGGCTGTGTGCGGGCCGCGCCCCGCTGTCAGCAGGGCTTGCGTCGCACAGCGCAGCCCAGGCCGCGGGTGGAGAAGAGGTGCCAGTTGCGCCGGGCATGGGGGAGGCAGCGCTCAGCGCGTCGTGTGCTCGTGCATTTCAGACAGACGTCCCGCACGTTACTGCAACCTCGATGCTTTGCATGCTTTGCATTGGGCTCGTTGTTGCGAATGCGTCCAGGCTTCCGCCGCCGCCTGGCTGTGCTTTCAGTCGATACCGTCATGCACCTGCACACCGCACGCGAGCGCGCATGCTGGCAGCAATGCGATGTTTGCCCGCGCACGGGCCCTTCGGAGGGCGCCACCCTCTGTCAGTACTTACGCTGGTTTAGCCTGCCTGATAGTGTTCGGGCCAATCCTTACTTCCGCCTCCGCTTGGGCCTGAGGCGGGTGCTTCAGGTGGTGCGCTTCCGGCTGGGGTGCTCCACGCTCCCCTCTGTTGCGCAACGGAATCAGGGAGTCCACCGCGCTGCGCGGGTCTGCCTGTGCTGCGACCAGGGCGTTATCGGGGACGAATACCACGTCGTGTTTCAGTGTCTGGCCACTCGGGCCGCCCGTGCGCCTTTCGTGCACCTCTTTCCATGTGGCACCACCATGCTTGCGTTTAGTCGCAACCCGGACATCATTCATCTTCCCCTTACTTGTGACCATAGCTCGCAGGGACATGCAGCCCGTGCGATGATTGCTGCCTTGCTGCCTTGCTTCACAGCACCCTTTGCGGTGTGCTCCCTCTGCTTGCTTGGTTTCTTTGGTGCGTCGGCGCATGTGGCATGTCACTGGGCGGAGCCTGCAAGAGTTGCCGAGTGGGGCACACCAGGTGAGCGGTCTGTCCCCTTGCGCTGCTGTGGCCGGTGTCGGAACTCGCAGCGCTCCACAAGAGCGGCGCTCTGCAGCACCCTGGCGGCACGCCACACTCCATGCAGCACTGCCACACTGGATGCAGCACCCCACAGCAGGCCTCGTGGCAGCCTGCTGGGAACACGTGCGGCAGCAGCCACCTCCCGGCATGCACCGCGCAGTGGTGCCGCCTGGCGGCCTGTGCTTGGCCGCTCTGCTCTCAACGCCGCTGCGCAGAACCCGCCCGTCCGCAGCCGAGCACGGCGCACGCATCCGCACGGCCCGCAACAATGCAACCCAGGGGCCCAGCCCCAAGCCTCCCCCCGCTGCCCTCCTCCTCGCCGGGACGCACAGATGCAGTTGCGGGCAGCCAGCGCTGGGCAGGCCGCGCGGGGCTTGCTCAACGGGCCAAACGCCCCTGCTGCAGCCGCGCTGTCAGGTGCAAGCGCGCTCGGACGCCGGTCGAGCGCCCGACCCGGCGGCCCTGGCCCGTAGCCTGGCACACGCGCCGAGCTTGCTGTCTCACCACACCGGGCCCGGCCACAAGCTGCGGCAACCCGTCGCCCTGCCCCGGCCAGCGCCGCGCGCCTGGGCCCGCCGCCGCCAGCCTCACCGGCGGCCGCGGCCGCGGCCGCGCGCCGTGCGCGGGCCGGCCGCCTGCGCGGTGCGCGCGCCCAGGCGCGCGCGCTGCGCCTCGCGCTGCGCGCTCTGCGCGCCGCGCGAGTCGCCGGCCTGCGCGGAGCGCGTGCGTCGGGCGCGGGCGCCGACGGCACATGCAGAGAGGCACATCTGGTCAGGGCGCGGAGTCGCCAGGATGCAGGAATGGGAAGCCGGCGCACGGGGGCGGCCTGCAACAGGGACACCGGCAGCAGCCGTCGCGGCAGAGGGCAGAGCGGGGTAAGTCAAGGGCGCGGGCCGCACCGCCTCCTTGATGCCGGCCAGCGCGTCCCAGAAGCTCTGCATGACCGGGTGCGTGCGGCCCGCCACGCCCTGCATCGCCTGCAGCGCCCGCTCCGCGCAGCGCACGGCCTCGTCTGCGCGTGCGCGCGCGCCCGGCGCGTCAGCGCGGCGCGGCCAGGCGCCTCGGCAGCCTGGTGGCCGCAGGCAGGCGCGGCCCGGTCTGGATGCCGCGCGCCGCGCATTCCCGCTGGTAGTGTGCTGAAGCGCGGGCCCGACGAGTGCGGGCCTGGCTCGGGTCACAGCCCGGCGCCGCTGCGCCCCGAGCTCGGCCCTGCTCCAATACGCACAACCGCCCCCGCCAGGCCTGCAGGCAGGCACGCCCGCCGCGCCAGCAGTCCCCCGCAAGATTTTAGGGATAGGCAGGTCGGCACGCATTTCGCCGACACCGCTGTGCAACCTCAACCCGGCCGAGCTCGCACAGGCGGGGCCGCGGGCGCGCCGTGCTGCGCGAGCTGCGTGTGCACGTCGGCCAGCGTACGCAGCGCGAGCGCGTTCTGCTGGTCCGCGAAGCCGCGCTGCGCCTGCGTGACCTCCTGCACAAACGTGTACAGCTCCGCGGACTCCCGCAGCGCGCGCTCGCCGCCGCGGCGCCTGCCGCGCCGCGGGGCGCGCCGCCGTCAGCGCCGCGCCTGCACACCCTCGGCAGGCCCGGACGGGCGCCCCCCTCGGCCCAACCTCCGGCCATGTTCTCAGCCATGCGCTGCCGGCAGCCCCGCCTCTGGCCATGCGCGAGCGCTTGAAAGGGACAGCATGGCAGGGGACCCGGCGCGGCCTGTGGCCGGCCGCGCCGGCTGCACACCAGCGCGGGGCCGCACACGGGAAGGCCACCACGGCTTTAGCCACAGAGGCCGCGTCGGGCGCGGAGCGCCGCCGAGGAAATGCGCGCCCCAGCACACCCTGCTGCCATGTGCGCCGCCGAGCGCGGGACCGCGGGGCCGCGGGCGCGCACTTGAGGAAGGCTGCCAGCGCGCCGAGTGCAAAGGCGGCGTCGGGAGACCGGTGCCCGAGCGCGGCCTCGGCCAGCGTAACAGCGTGCCGCAGCGTCGCCTCGGCCTCCTCGCCCCGCCCTGCCTTCTCCTGCACGAACAGGGTTAGGGTTAGAGGCCATGACCGGCCAGCGGCACCAGGCGAGCGGCTCGGCGCGGTTTCAAGCTCGAGGCCGCAGTCGCACGACTGTCAGGGCCTGGATCCGCGGCGATACCGGGTCGCCCTGCTGCGCGCCGCACCATCGCCTCAGCCGCCCCTCCCCGTGCGGCGCAGGGCCGTGCAGACCTCACGCAGCAACCGGAAGCGCTCAGAGACATGGCGCGGCCTCGGCCAGTGCGTGCCTGCCACTCCAGCCCCGGCCGGCGCCTGAATCAAGCCCCGCCCTACAGTCACAGGCGGGGCGCGCAGGGGCGGGGCTCGCCACGGCGCTGTGCCAGACACACTCTCATGCTGTCCTCGCTCTGGCTTCCCCGAAGCGCAGCCCGCTGGTAAGCTCTCCCTCTGGACACCCATGCACATGGACGGCAGCAGGCAGCGCGCTGCACTCAGGCCCCGCTCGCGCGCGCGGCTTGCGGGAGGCCCCCGCCTGCAGGCGGCCCAGGTCGATGAGCGTGTGCGCGGCCGCCAGGCGCGGCCGCGCGCCGGCCTCCCGGGGGTCGGCGCCCTCCTCGCCGCCCGCCGCCGCGCCGCCCTCCTGCGCGCGCGGCCGCAGCGGTCTCAGCCCCAGGGACCGCGCTGAGCTCAGGGTAGGGTTACCCGCCGGGCCCCGGCTGCTGGGCGCTCCTCTCAGGCTGGAGCCTGGCGGGCGCGCCTCCTGGGCGGGGGGGCCGTGCAGGCGCCATCTGCTGGCTGCAGCTTTTAAAAGTGCCAGCTCATGCACACCCAACGTGCCTGAGATGCCGACTGCTACGTAGACGGACTCCCAGCAAGAAACAAGATTGTCAACCAGCGCCTCGCTCAGCAGCCCAGGGGCGCGCGCGCGCGTTTGCGGCGAGAGCGCAGGCGCAACGGCGATCTTATGCACTTGCCCAACCACAGGCCGCGAGGCCGCTGGGGTGCAGGCGAGTGGTGGCGCGCGCCTTGCTGGGTGCGCCGCCGTCCGCGCCCAGGGGCATGGCGGGCGCGTTCGCCTCCAGCTGCTCCGCGGCCTCCCGCAGCAGCGCCTGCGCATCGTCCTGCGCGCCCGCCCGATACAGCTGGTCGCTGCAGCGCAAGACGCGCTCCCAAGTGCAAGACGCGCTCGCGCGGGCGCCCGCAAGCCCTACATCTGCTCACGTGAAACCCTATGGCGCCTGCACGCAGGCCCGTCAGCTTCCCGGCGCGCATGGAGGGAACGCTTCGCGAGGGAGCCGATGGGTGACTGCGCCGCCTCCGCAGCCGCGCGCCCTTGGTGCTGGGGACCTGGGCGCCGGTCCAGCGCGGCAGCGAGCTGCACCGCCCACCCTGGAGCCAGCCCTCTGAGGAGGCGGGGCGCGCGCCGGGCGGCCCAGCGCGTCGGTCAGCTGCGCGAGCGCGCCGCGCGCGGCCACCGTTGCCGGGTGCCGCGCGCCATGCACCGCCAGGTCCAGGTCCAGCAGCTCCTGCGCACGCGAGGGCGCCCGCTCAGGACGCCAGCGCACGCCCTACCATACAACCTAACCCTATAACCATGCATTGCCAGGCCCAGCTCCAGCAGCTCCTGCGCGCACGCCCGCTCAGGGCGCCAGCGGACGCCCTGACCCGCCCGCCGCCCTCCTCACGGCAGCGGCATGCCGCCCCAGCAGCTGCGCGCCGCCCGTCGCCGACACTCGGTTAGTGGCTGTCTCTGGCGGCGCTGCAGCTCGAGAGACGTTTTGCGAACGCCAGCCCAGGGCCAACTGGTCACCAAGCGCTGCGAGCCTGCAACGGTGTTGAGTCTGCACGCAGAAATGATGCAGCCGGGGCAGGCGGGGCGGCCGCGCTGCGGCGGGCCGGGCCGCAGGCAGGAGCCGGGTGGGGGGTTCGCGCCTGGCTGACGGCGCACGCCTCATCCAGGCGCCCCAGCGTGGCCAGCACGCCCGCCAGGCGCCGGCCCTCACGGTCCGCGAGGCTGGCCTGCCCCGCCGCGCTCGCCGCCTGTGCGCCGCCCGCGCGGCGCCGGGGTCGCACAGGGAGCGCCGGTGCGCGCGGGCGCCCCGCGGCAGAGCCGCCGCGGCAGGCCCACCGTGAACGATGCCCCATTGCGGGGGCCACAGCAGCGGGGGCCACAGCAGCGCTGCCGACCTGACCGCATCCGGCTGCTCTGCTGCGGAGGCCTTGCGGTTCCAACTGCCTTCTTCGCAGGTCAGACGCACGCACGGCGCATGCAACCCGCGGTGCGCATGGGCGTGCGCAGCCGCTGCGCCGGGCCGGGGGCGCGCGTGGAAGGCGGCGCCTGTAACCCTGTCTAACACCCTATCTGCGCCGGGCCGGTAGCGTGCGTGCAAGGCGGCGGCTGTAACCCTGCCCAAAACCCTATCTGCGCCGGGCCGGGGGCGCGCGTGGAAGGCGGTGCGCAGCGCGTCGGCGGCCTCCGGCAGGCGCTCCCGGTTGCCGAGCATGTCCGCGTGCGCGGTGGCGGCGGTCGCGAGGAAGAAGGGCCGCACGTCGCCGGCGCCGCGCGCGCGCTCCACCGCGCGCTGCGCGCTGCGCTCCGCGCCCGCAAAGTTCCTGCGCGGCCCGGGGCAGGGTCAGGGCAAATGGCCCGATGCTGCACCAGAACTCACTGGTGCTGGCGGCGGCCGCAAGGCCGGCGGCGGCGCGCAGGGCGCCCGGCGGCGCCGCGCGCACCGCTTGTCGTTCCACAGGATGAGCGCGGACGCCAGCAGCTTCTCCACGTCGCGCTCGGCCTCGTTCTGCGGCTGCGGCTCCGCCGCGTCGTCGTCCTCGTCGCCCGGCGCGCCGGCCTCCTGCCGCGTCGCACGCGGCGCCATCACTAGCCATCACTGACAGCCTGCTACGCGAGCAGTGCCCTGCTGCACGTCGGCGTTGCCTGTGTTGTGTTGTGCTGATTCAAGACAACAGCACGCTCCCGGCCCCTTGCCGACCCCTTGCCAGCGCGTGCTACATGCTATGCAACAGCGCGCGCCGGCCCAGAGACGGTCCAAACAGGCTTGCAAGTGCAGGTACGGGGCTGCACTGCAGTTTTGTCGCCGGTGTGGCGCACCCCTACAATCGCTCCTCGCAAAAAATGGGATGACACCGCAAGCCAGCCTGACAGGCAACGCTGAACACGAGGTGCCTGCACGGTGTGTCAGTGACAGTGCGAGAGACCTCTGAGAGCTGCGAGCGCGGCAGCGGCGCACCGTCGCCGCGCCTGCGCCCACGCCCTCGCCGGCGCCCTCCTGTCCGGGAGACAGCTCTGCGGCCGCCATGCCAAGCGGGTCGTAGCCGGCGACGCCGGCGGCGGCGGCCGCATCCACGTGCGCCGCCGCCGCCTCGCTCTCGCCAGTCAGCGCCTCGCTTGCAACGCCCGCGCCGTCAGCCGCCGCAGCCACGCCCCCGTCCTTTGCGGCATGCGCGGCGCCGCCCTGGCCGGGGGCATCGCCCGCCGGCGGCGCGGCGCGCGCGCCGCCGCCATCCGCCTTCCCGTCAGCGCCCGCTGCCGCTGCCCC
>JAABUR0100009530.1_pt1 | contig 10916 bp, 8 predicted proteins | sample 5560091 | NCBI WGS metagenome assembly JAABUR01 (sample SAMN10711879, study PRJNA513375) | rock metagenome | isolation source: Antarctica rocks | place: Antarctica: Victoria Land, University Valley sud
ACGATCTTGAACGGAATCTGCTCATCGGGGTCGCTCAGCTGGATCCAGTCGAGGATCTGGACATTCCCTCTGCCGCCGCGGGCGGTTTCCCAGTCGGCACGGACCCTGTAGGCGCGAAGAATGAAGCTGCGCGAGTTCTGCTTGTTGCCAAAGCCGTTGTCTGGCATGGCCCAGTAGACGTCCTTACCGGGCGCGTCGAGTAGGGCGGAGAACCCGCCGACCGGCTGGCTCGAGCCCGGCGCGGGCGCCGGCTCGGTGCTCGGCGCACCGTTCCAAGGCGCTGGAGCGGTGGCCTCGGCGGGAAGGATCGCGCGTCTCTTGAGGGTGTCCTCGTCCCGCGCAGGCGCAGCGATCGTCGGCACGGCGGCGGCCCCGAGCGCAGCGACAGCCACGAGTACGGCGAGAGCAGAACGGGACAAGGTCGATTCCCTTCGGTCGTGGAGCGAGCCTCCACCCAACCGCCGCTGAGGCGCTGCCGTGTCACCAGCGCGTTACGCACGCGTGATCGTCTTGAGACCGTCGCGGCCGGCTGTGCAGCATGTGCCCTTCCGCCCCCGCCGAGGCGCCTGACCCTTCACGGAAGCGACACACGGGCTCTCGCAGCGGCCGCTTGACTGACGCGTCGCCAGTTTCGATCGGGAGGGCAGCCGCCGTGATGCACCGTCGCGTTCCGTCCCTCGCCCTGACGGCCCTCCTGGCCGCGCTGCTCGCCGCCGTGCCGGCGTCGCCGGCCGTCGCTGCGCCCCGGGCGGGCAGGGGTCTCGTGCGCGTGAACGAGCTGCAGGTGATCGGCACGCACAACAGCTACAAGCGCGAGCTCTCGGAGCCCGAGCAGGCCACCTACGACGAGATCATCGCGACCCCCGGCGACTATGACCAGTTCCTGGCCTACAGCCACGCGGCGATCCCGGACCAGTTCGGCCAGCAGGGGGTGCGCGGCTTGGAGCTCGACCTCTTCCCCGATCCCGATGGCGGCCTGTACGCAGAGCCTCTCGTGCGCCGGCGGTTGGGATTGGGGCCGCTGCCCGACCCGGCGTGGCGCCAGCCGGGCGCGAAGGTCCTCCACATCCCCGACCTGGACTACAACACGACGTGCGTGCGACTGGTCACCTGCCTCGAGCAGGTCAAGCGCTGGTCCGACGAAAATCCCGGGCACGTCCCGCTGCCCATCCTGCTCGAGCTCAAGCAGAGCGACCGCCGCGCCGTCGCCCAGGGCGGCGTGGTCGCGCCGCCGTGGAACGCTGCGGCCCTCGACGCCCTCGACGCGGAGATCCGGTCGGTGTTCGCCAAGAACGAGATCCTCGCGCCCGACGACGTCCGCCGTCGCGGCCTGACGCTCGAGCAGTCGGTTCGCGAGTACGGGTGGGCGAGCCTGAAGGAGAGCCGGGGGAAGGTCGTGTTCCTGCTCGACAACGAGCCGGGAGCGATCCGGGACGCCTACACCGCAGGGCGCCCGAGCCTGGAGGGCAGGGTCATCTTCACCAACTCGCGCGCGGGCTGGGCGGATGCCGCCTTCATCAAGCGCAATGACCCGCTCGGCGTGAACACGGCCCAGATCCAGGAGCTGGTCCGTCAGGGCTATCTCGTCCGCACCCGCTCCGATCTCCCGCTTTCGACGGTGACCACGGGCGACACCTCCCTGCTGGACACGGCGCTGCAGAGCGGAGCTCAGGTGATCTCCACCGACTTTCCGCAGGTCGGCATGAGTGCCCGTTACGGCAGCGGCTTCGTGGCGCGCTTCCCGAAAGAGGGCCCCGCGCGCTGCAACCCGGTCAACGCCCGAGGCAACTGCGACAGCGACCGTCTGGAGCGGCTCTGGTGGCGGTGAGGCCTCAAGTCAGCGGACGCCGCACAAGCTCCACCCTCCCGCCCGGCGGCTGAGCTCGGCCGACGGTGCAACACTTACTGTTACACTTAGCGCGTGGCAACATCGCACCCACGCATCGCGGTCGTTCGCGATCCGGAGCTCGACGCGGCGATGCGCAGGGTGGCAGCGGTCATCGGCAAGGACCTGCCGGCGGCGACGCTCGTGCGCGAGCTCGCCCTGCGCGGAGCGGAGACCATCGCATCGGCTCCCGCCAGCGAGACCGTTCGGCGGTTGGTCGTCGAGCACGGGGCCCGCCCCGCCGAGGGCTCCCTCCAGGACTTCCTCGCCGAGGGAGGGCCGGCCGATGAGCCCGACCGGCATCGCCGCGCCTCTGCGCTGCTCGACGAGCTTCGCGGCGATCGCCTTCGGTGAGCCGTGGCGGCCTTGCGTACCTGGACGCCTCGGCCTTCGTCAAGCTCGTCGCCGCCGAGCCGGAGAGCCAGGCCCTCCGAGCCGAGCTGATCGCCTGGCCGCAGGCGATTGCCAGCGAGCTGCTCGAGGTCGAGGCCCAGCGCTTCGCCCAGCGCTACGGCGGCCCAGCGCCGCGGCTTGTCTCCTCCGCCCTGCGGAGGGTCACCTTGGTGCCGATGAGCTCGGAGATACGGAGGCTCGCGGTCGCGGCCCAACCGCCCGAGCTGCGCACGCTCGACGCCATCCACCTCGCCACCGCGCTCGTCCTGGGCTCGACCGTCGGTGCATTCTTCGCTTACGACAAACGGCTGGCCAGCGCTGCCACAGCGGCAGGCCTCGCCGTCCTCGCGCCCGGGTAGCCGGAGTCAACACCAAGCCGCCGAGGCGGCTGCTGGGTCGACTGGGGAATCCGCGGGGAACCCGGTCGCAAGCGCGATGTCGGCGCCACGCGCGGTCGTCGAGGTCGCTCTCAGCGCAGCCGCCCGCGCACCCAGCGAGCCGCCGAGCGCACCGGCCCAGGAAGGGCTCGGTCGAGGGGCAGGACGCGCGCGGCGAACATGTGGCTGGCCCCGATCGCCATTGCGGCGAGGCGGGCGCGGTCGCGCAGGGGCAGGTCGCCGAGGCCGGCCTGTCCACGCTGGGCGTCCTCCCAGCTTCGCAGCTCCCGAGCCTCGATCGCGGCCACGGTCCGCTCGACCTGGTCGGCGTCTGGCCCGAGCTCTCCGAGTGCCTCGGCGATCCACCCGATGGTGCTCTCGTATCCGAGCGCGAAGTCGCTGTCGCGCAGCTCCCAGCTGAGAAAGCCGCCGAAGTCGCCCATGAACTCGCCCGCCAGGAGCTGCTTGACGTCCTTGCCCTTGCGCTCGGCCACCACCAGCGGCGAGATCACGTCGATCGCCACCGGCTCCTTGCCCCGCAGGCCCGCGATCTCGCGCACGCAGCGCTCCAGCAGCTCGCGAGCGCTGGCGCCTTCGCCCGGGTCCCTGTCCAGCTCGCGCTGGGGCTCGTCGCCGCGAAAGCCTGCTCGGGCGGCGGCGATTTCCTTGAGCACGTCGCGCAGCGCCGGGGCCGCATTCTCGTCGAGGTGGTCCTCCAGCGCGTCGACCAACTGAAGCGTCCAGCCGATCCGCGTGTTGGCCTTCTCCACGCGCCGCAGGTCGTCGTAGAGCGACTGGGCGGGCAGGATTGCCAGAGCGCGGCTCACGCCCTCCAGCCAGGTCGGATGGAAGTCGGGATCAGACCAGCGGGCGGCGCTCGAGGGCGCCTCCGAGTGCGTGTCGATCATCAACACGACGCGGCGCGCGTCGTCGGGCAGGTCGCGGTCGAGCAGGTTGGCGGCTCCCATGACCCGACCCAGCGGCTGGGTCTGCAAGAGCCCGCCGTCGGTGTACCAGAGCGCCCCCGAGTCGGGAAAGTTGCTGACCCCGCGCTCCTCGTAGGCCTCGCGGTCGGCGGAGCGGTCGAGCATGCGCGGCGCAAAGCCGCCCGGGTTGGCCGCCGAGGCAATGGCGGCGTCGACGGGCGCTTGACCGGCGGGCTCGACGAGCTGGCCGGGGCCGCCGCCCGGCTCGAGCACGAATCGCTTCCAGTCAGCCCAGGTGGTCGCGGTCACCGGCGTGTCGGTCCGCACTCCGGCCACCGGAAAGGTCAAGCCCTGAAGCCCGGTCAGCGCGAAGTGCAAGACGATGCCGCCTGGCTGGCGATGCGATTCCCGGTAGGGCTCGGCGCCGTGAGCGCCAGGATCCAGCAGCGCGGGCAGGCGCTCTCGCAACACCTCGTACTCGAGCGGCGCGGTCCCTTCGCGGCCGCGGAGTAGATCGAGGCTTACTCCGTCGACCCACGCCTGGTGCAGCAACCTCACCGGATCGACGCCCTCCATGAGGCTATAGGCAGAGAGCATGGCCACGAGGGCGCCCGCCGACGCACCACCCACGACATCGATCTCGACGTCAAGATCCTCCTCGCTGTGCAGGTGTCCGACCGCCACCAACAACGCCGCCATCGCGCCCGCGTGGTAGGCACCAAGCGACGAGCCACCTGACATCGACACTGCGACGCGCAAAGGAGAGCGCACGCCGGAGTCCTACCCGCCCATTGCCCGGCGCGCACTCACGAGCAAGTCCTCGCGACAAAGACAAGCGCGGCCAAGGAGCCCGCCAGCGTAGCGCTTGCTACGCGCGCAGCGACGCGACCCGGTCGAGGTACTAGCCACCTGTTCTTGCACCCTGACAGGTACTTCGGCTTGACCGCAGGGACGAGCTATGGGCCGGGGAGGATTCGAACCTCCGTCTGACGGATTATGAGAGTGCTGATTTGCAGGGGTTTTGGCTCTTTTGAGCGGTGTCGAGGTGGTCTGAGTTGGTCCTAAGACGACACTGCTGGGTCGACTTGGGAACCCATCGGGAACCCACACAGGGCGGTGCTACTGACGGAGTCAAAATCCGTCAGACCCCTACGATCCTGAAGAACGTGCCAGCACCGGCCGCCAAGCCGGCCACAAGCACCGGTTCTGCGCTCTACGGGCTGGCCACTGCGACGATCGCAGGCGGTGTGATCGCCGAAGGCGCACAGTAACGTCACTACGAGATGACCTCGCCGGCAGCCCCGAGCGCCGTCCTGGACCACCTACGGTCCCGTCGGGATGAGATTGTCAGCGCCGCCGCCGACCACGGCGCGCGCAACCTGCGCGTGTTCGGCTCCGCGGCCCGCGGCGAGACGGACACCAAGAGCGATGTGGACCTGCTCGTCGAGATGGAGCCCGGGCGCACCCTCCTGGACCTCGTTGCGCTCTGGCAGGATCTCGAAGACTTGCTCGGGATCAGCGTTGACGTACTCAGCGACGGCGGCGTCAGCCGTCACATTCGCGAGAGGATCTATGCCGAAGCCATCCCGTTGTGAGGAGAGACCGAACGCGTCTACCTGCTCCGCGTACTGGACGCAATCGCGCAATCGACGCGGTGACTCACGTTGCCAGCCGATAAACAAGTGCGCGCTAGAGGAGACGACGAAGCTCCTCGCGGCCGATGCCAGCGTTCTTGAGGATGGCGCGCAACGTCCCGGGCGCAAGATCACGGCTATGGACTGGGACCGGAATCGACCGCCGCTCCACCGGATGCTTCATGATGTGATGGCTTCCCCGAATCCGGTCGAGGTACCAGCCGCGTTGTTCGAGCACCCTCACCAGTTGCTTCGGCTTGACCGCCGGGAGCCGTTCACTCACGCACTGGCCGTCACGCGATCTGCCTCGGTTCGGCGGATCGGCCAGCCTTCTTTGCGCACCGCCTCTAGATAGCCGTCGATGGCGTCCTGGGCCATCGCCAAGGCTTCCTCGCGCGTCTGGCCTTCCGTGACAACATCGGGAAGCTCCGGCACGAACACCGTAAAGCCGCCACCCTCCTGAGGCTCAAGCCGAACTTCGTATTCGCGCTTCCTCATGGCTTCAGCGTACGGCACCGCATAGAGGGGTCAAGTCATCCCGCCGCTCAGCCGTAGGCCCTCGATGCGTGCCCCTTCGTCGCGGACCACATCGTCGCCCGACTGATGGTCACTCTCGCCGGCATCGGCGGCGAGACGGGAACAGCCTTTCGGGCGCTACGGGCACTTAAGGCCGAGCGCCGCGCAACACCTGCCACCGGGGGTGCGTCAGTCGGGGTCTCGCGCGAATGCGGTGGACCGCAGCAGCTGCGCGACTTCGTCGAGGTCGATGTCGCCGGTCAGCTCGAGCTCCACGCGCCCGGCTGGCCCCTCCGCCGACACGATCGCCGACCGCACGGGCGCAGCCGGCCCGCGAGCCCACTCTCGCAGTGCCGCGGCGAGGTCGCGGACCGTCGTGGGTCCCTGGAGGAGCGAGATGACCGTCGCGGCGATCCCGCTGGCCTCTACGACGAGGTCGGGCGCGGCGCTCCGCCGCACTGAAACCCGCGCGGCCGCGCCCTGTCTCGTGCGGCGGAGTCTTCGCCCCCATCCATGAGGACCGGTCGCTCTTCGAGCAAGTAGACGTCAATCGCCAATCAGGAACGATCCAGTGGCCGGGAGACGTCGATCTCGACGCCCTCGTCCTCTACGGTCTATACGAGCCCGCCGACGGACCGCCGCTCACAAGACGCGACGTCATAGACGCCGTTTCGCCTACCTGACCGCACCGCGCGTCACTTCAATGCCAACCGCGACGCTACTGACCTGCGGCGTCGTTCGCGCGTTCAGCGACGCGGCGCTCGCCGTGAGGAGGTGGTCTCCGGCAGCTCTATGCCCGGCGGGTATGCCGCCGGCTATTGCGAGCCGCCTCCTGTGCGAGCGAGCGCATTGATCGCGCCGAGGGCGGTCGTGATTCGAGCTCTTGCAGCCATTGGTCGATGGCTTGGCGTCGGTAGCGTCGGTAGCGCCCGAGGGTGATGGACGGGATGTTTCCGGCTCGGGTTTGGGCCCAGACCCAGTCGACGCCCATGCCGAGGAGGGCGACTTCTTCTGCGGTGAGGAGCTCGCGACCTCCTGCTGGACCGGGGGTCAGTGGGTGGGGCGGATCGCGATGGGCGTGGTGGGAGGCGTGGGGCATGGTGCTTAGGTGCTTAGAGGCCACCGGGGCCTCGATCTGCACCCTCCCTTCGTTGTCCGGGAACGATGTCGGTGGCTCAGAACGGTGGCGTTAGAGGTCGAAATCAAAGCCCACGTCGGGCTCGGGGGCGGGTAGTTCGGGCGGCTCGGGCAGCGTCCACTCGCGAGTGATAGTCGGGTCGGGGGCGTCGGGCTCGAGCTCGAGGCTCTTGGGGAGCCCGGGGCTTTTGAGCGCGCGAGCGGCGGTGGTGTCCCAGGCGTCGCGGTCGGCGAGGCCGAGGGGTCGGGGTCCGAGACGGTGTTCGAGTGCGTGGTGGAGGTTGGGGTCGTGGCGGGCCGCGATGGCACGTTCTGCGTGGGGGTTGACGTCGCGGCGCTCGAGCTCGGCTTGGTGGGCGGCGTGCTCGCGGGCGGCCGGCCCGTAGCGGTCCTCGACGGCCTGTTCGGCGGCGTCGATTTGTGGACGCTGGGCTGCGTGCTCGCGCGCAGCCTGGTCGAGCGCTCGTGCGTGGCGGCGGTCGCGGCGGTCGCGGGTGGCCTCGGCGTTTTGGTGCGCGGCGGCCGCTTGGTTTTTGGCTCGCGCGATCTCGCTTCGGGCGCGGTCGACGGCCTGCGCTTCGTTCCCGTAGCGCTCGAGGGCGGGACCGAGCTGGTCGGCCTCCTGACGCAGCTCTGCGGTGGGTCGGTCGCGCAGCCGGCTCGCGCGCTGCTGGACATCGACCGCGAGCTCTTTGGCGCGACTGCGGCCGAGGCGCCGCTCGAGCTCCTGGCGCCACCGAGGATGAGCGCGGCGGTCGCGTGTGCTGGGACTGGGCAGGTCGGCGTCGACGACGTAGAGGCGGAAGTCGTGGCGGTGGCGAGACCCGGCGACCAGCGCCGCCTCCTGGGAGGAGCGGTCGGAGCCGAGGTAGTGGACCGTGTCGATGGTGGCGCCCTGGGTTTTGTGCACGGTCGCGGCGTAGCCGTGGTCGAGGTGGCCGGCCTCGAGATAGTCGGTCGGGATGCACACGTCTCGCTGGTTACCGCGGTCGAGGCGCACGGTCAGCGTGCGGTCATCTGAGACCTCCATGACGGTGGCGCGGTCGCCGTTTCTGAGTCCGAGGCCGCGGTGGTTTCGCAGCGCGAGCACCCGTTCTCCTTCCGCGAACGCCCGACCGGCGGCGTGGAGTTCGCGTTGGCCGAGCTGGCCGTGCTCGCGTAATCGGTCGCGGGCGAGGCGGTTGAGGTCGCGCACGCTCTCGCGGCGGTCGGCGAGCATGATCGTGGCCTCCATCCCCCGCTGTTGGGTGTCGGCGAGCCAGCCGTCGACCACCGCGCGTTGCGCCTGGGGGGCGGTGGCGCTGACCGTCACGCGGCCGTGTTCGATCTGGGCGCCCAGCCAGCGGTCATGGTCGCCGCGGTGGAACGCCTGGATGGCTTCGCGGTCCCAGGGCTCCTGCTGGCGACGAATATGGTGAAGCTCGGCCGCGCCGAGCCTTTCGGCGAGGGAGCGCAGCGCGCCGCCGGCCTCGATCTCGGGCAGCTGGCGCGTATCGCCGACCAGCACGAGCTTGGAGTCGCCGCGCTCGGCGCCGCGCACGAGTGCTTCGAGGTCGCGGGTGCCGACCATGCCCGCCTCATCAACGACCAGCACGCACCCTGTCGGTAGGCCGTGGCCACGTTGGGCGTCTGCGCGTAGCTGGGCGATCGTCGCGCTTCGGATGCCCGACTGGGCCTCGAGCTCGCCCGCCGCGCGCGCCGAAAGCGCCGTCCCGAGCACTTGCAGTCCGGCGCCCTGCCACGCCGCCCGGGCGGCATCCAGCGCGTGGGTCTTTCCGGTACCGGGCCCCGCCCTGACCACGTCGACGCGGCGGCCTGAGGTCGTCAGCCAGCGGACCATGTCCGCCTGCTCGCCCGCCAGCTCCGGCCGCGAGGCCAGCACCTGGTCGACTGTCTCCTGGTCGACGCGAGCGACGTCGGCGTGGATGCCGCGCTGCGCTCGTTCGATCATCGAGCGCTCGAGGTCGAGCAGCTCGCGGGTGCTGTAGCGATCGCCGACCGCGAGCGCCCGCCGACCCGTCTGCTCGGCGGGCTCGACGAGCTCGACATCGGCCCGCTCGAGGAACCCGCGGGCCGCCGCCTCCAAGTCTCGGTAGCGCACGCCGGCCGGGACGCCCGCGGCTAGGTCGGCGACGACGTGGCGGCGCTCGAAGATCGAGCGACCCCTCGTCAGCCCCTCCCGGCCCGCCAGACGGTCCCCGAGCTCGGCAGCAGGCGCGGGGACGGCGCGGTCGGCCCGGTCGACCAGCCCGGTGATCTCTGAGTGTCCTAGGCCGTGTTCGGCCGCCCGCGCGCGCCACCCCGCCCGCAACCCCTCCAGGTCCTGCGGCTCGGCCTTCGCTGAGCGCGTGTCCAGCGCGGCGGCCGCCTTCGCACCCGGCGACGCGTCGACGCCGACGCGCTCGAGGATCTGCGCGCGGCGCTGGGAATGCTCATCGATCACCGCCCGCGAAACACCCTGGACCTCGAAAGTCCCCTCCGTCCGCCCCGCAACCCACGCCAGGCCGAGTCGCTCGGTCAGCTCAGCACGCAACTGCGCCTGAAAGACGCGGTCGGCCGCCCCGCGATGCACGTTGAGGGCATGCTCGTCGAGGCGCAACCAGCGGCCCTCAGCGTGGGTGAGGTTGGCGATGACGCCGTGGACGTGGTACTGCGGATCGCCCGACCGCGACGTGTCATGCCGATAGGTCGCCCCCACCAGCCCCTCCCCCCGCACCCGCACAGCACCACCAGCACCCAGACGGGTGAACACGGCGTGGTCCTGGAGATAGCGAAACGCCGCCCCCACCCCCTCGTCGACCGCCTTTTCCACCTCGCCGCTGACCTTGGGGTCGCCGACCGCCCAGAGCACCGACACGCTCTTGGGCGGCGCGAACTGCGCATCCCACCCCGCCCGCGCACAGAGCGCCTGCTCGCGACCATCAGGCCCGCGGCGCCGCCGGTCAGAAACCCGTCTAGCCAGCGGCTCGCCGCTGCGCGGATCGCGCTGCTCGAGCAACGCCGAGAGCTGACCGTGCTCAACCTCACCCGCGAGGCCGAGCCGCCCGGCGAGATCGCCCATCCACCGCCCCGCCCGCACGTCGCTCTCCCGACCCGCGCCCTCGCTGTCGTGACGCCCGGCGACATAACCCTCATAGCCCCCCGCCCGCACCGGCGCTGAGTCGCTGTCGACATCCGCGCCGGCGTCGTCGAAGAGCGCGAGCTGGACAGGATCGCGGGCCCGCCCCTCGTAATAGGCGACCCGACCAGCATCAATCCGCGGCAACGTAAACATCCCGCTACACGCTTGGAGTGCAGGAACCCACCGAACTGCACCCCCTCCACGAGGTTCTTTTTGATCCGCGCGACACGGCGCGCGCGTCCAGACCGCCCGTCGGCCGGCCATCATCAGTGCGGGGCAACGAAAACATCCTCTACATGCTTGGAGGGCAGCGACCGGTCACTTTGCACCCCAAAACGCATGTTTTTTTTGATCCACGCGACCCGGCGGGCACGCCAAGACCGCGCGTCGGCCGACCATCATCAATGCGGGGCAACAAAAACATCCCTACATGCTTGGAGGGCAGCGACCCCCCGAATTGGACCCCCCAACCGCCGAAATCCGGATCCGCCAGCGCCGCTTTGATCGCGCTAAGCGCGCACGCCGGCCAGCCGCCGATTCGAGAAAACGTGACCATCTACCGCTAAAGAGGCCACCAGGCGGCCTAACTGCCCCCCCCTCCCCCCACAATTCACGCGCCCAGCCCGGCGTGATGGGGAGAACCAAGGGGCCCCAAGCCGGAAAGAAACATGCCCGCCGTTCGGGGAGAAGCCGTCGCCGTTTTTCCCTGGAACTCGAAGAGTGCGAGCGTGTGAGCTGGAGAAGACTGGGGGCGTTTGCCGCTGCGGTCAGGGTTCGCTTATGCCTGCGGCGGGTGTCGTCAGTCAAGTCGTTTGATGTGGTGTAACTGCTCGTCGGCATGAGTGGTTGTAGTAGCTGTGGGAAACCGAAGGTTTTCCACAGGCTTTTCGCGCGCGTGCGCGCGAGCCGCGCTCAGGCGGTGGCGTG
>JAABUR0100009531.1_pt1 | contig 10916 bp, 12 predicted proteins | sample 5560091 | NCBI WGS metagenome assembly JAABUR01 (sample SAMN10711879, study PRJNA513375) | rock metagenome | isolation source: Antarctica rocks | place: Antarctica: Victoria Land, University Valley sud
GCCGCGCAGGCGGCGCTGGTGCAGCGCAACCGGTCGGTGACGGCCGTCTCGCTGCTGTCCTCGTCGCTGGGCGCGCCGGTCGACCCGGCGTCCTTCCCCGCTGACGGCTTCCCGTCCATGGCGGTCTCCACCTCCGGCTCGGCGGCCGGCGGCGGCCCGGGCCTGCCGGTCGCCGCCATTGCTGGCATAGCCGCGGGCGCCGCCGCGCTCGCCCTGGCAGTATGCCGCGCCCCCGCCAGAGGGTCGCTGCGCCCTGCGAGGGGTGCTCGGCACCGCAGCCAGTGCGGAGTGGTGTGTGCCTGGCAGGGGTGTCACCCAGGGGAGCAGCATCGGTCTTGCACCAGCGACCAACAGTCTCTGGGGGGCAATCCGTGCTTGATGTGCATGGAGGCGCCCAGAAGTATCCGCGGCGGCTTTCTCATTGCTTGTTGCGCGGACAGGCTGCTCAAAACCGCCCCTGGCTGACGTGCATGCTGTGGCTGGGTGCTGATGGTTTGCTGCTGCCGACAGGCGCTGCTTGCCTGCTGCATCTGCGCCCGCCGCCGGCGCCGGGCGGTGGAGGCCAGCCAGCAGTCGAGCGCGCTGCGGGCTGCGCAGCGGGCGAGGGCGGACCATCATGCGAGCCAGGCAGTGAAGTGCGCCTTCCCTGGCCCTCGCACGTGCCCGCTGGCCAGGCCGCCAGGTGGGCCATGCGGCCGCGTTGCAAGCGGAGGTGGGATGTGCGGCGTGCGCCCAGTGACCCTAGGTGGACGGCGGGGCAGGCGGCAGCAAGCCAGCACATTCATCTACACATGCCGATGGTGCCTGGTGGGGGTGGGACACCATGCACCAAGCCCGCCATTGCATTGCCAGCTCGCGCCCGCCTGCTGCCTTTTCCGCCCGAGGCGGCACCTTGTCCGGCGGCGCCCGCCAAGCGCGCCGCCCCGGCAGGGACAAGGACGGCTCCGGGCCGGGCGGCGCCAAGCCGGACGTGTGGCAGTCCCCGCGGCGGCTGTCGCCGGCGCAGCCATCGCCCAGCCGCCGCCTGGTGCCCACGCGGAAGGTCGCGCCGGACGCCGCGCCGGACGCCGGTCGCGCCGTGCTGGAGCTGCCGCCCCGCCAGCCGGCGCCCGCGCCGCAGCGCATGGGTGCGGGCGTGGCACGCCCATGCCATGCGCGCCCGCGGCTGAGCTGTGATGCACAGCGTCCTGACGTGCGATGACTCCTGCCGACTCCGCTCGAGTTTGGCAGTCACAAGCACACATGCGCTGCGTGCAGTGCCAGCGCTGGCGGCCGCGGCCGAGGAGGCCGCGGCGCTGCCGCCGATGCACCCGCCGTCGCCCGCGCGCCTGCACTCGCCCGCGCACCAGCGGCCGCCGGTCCCGCCGCCGCCGGCGCGCCCGCCCTCGCCGGTGCGCCAGCTGCCGCCTGCCCAGCCGGCGCAAGCGGGCGAGCTGGCCGTGCCGCGCCTGCGCTCGCCCGTGTGCCAGCCGGCCGCGCCGAGCGCGCTGCCGGCGGGCGAGCAGCTGCCGGCGCGCATGCGCTCGCCCGTGCGCCCGACGGCGCAGCGGCAGCCGTCGCCTGCGGGCAGCCTGCAGCAGTCGCCGGCGCGGCGGCCGCCCAGCGGCGGGCGGCTGCCGGGCCGGCCCGGCAGCTCGGCCAGCCCCGCCAGCGAGGACCGCGTCAAGTCCGCCATCCATGCGCTGCGCTCGCACGCAGGCGCGGGGTACAGGGTTTGACGCAGCTCCACCCGCACCACTGCTGCCCCTGCGCGGTCCGTCTTACTGTGTCCCGCGCATCAGCTCCAGCTGTGCTTGCAGCGCTTGCGTGAAGCTTAAGGATGCCTGCGATTGGCATAATCATCTGTCGCATGTCATTTACAAGCGTACTCAGGGAGCACAAGTGCGTGCACATGGCAGTGCGCCCTCGCATGATCCTGGCGCACCCAACAGGTGAGGTGTGTGCTCCACTGCTCAGCATGTGTGACCGCAATGCGGTGAGCCCTCTGCATATATGCTTGCCAAGAGCGGGGACTCAGGGGCTTGGCAGCCCTGCGCAGATGCGCTGGCGGGGGCCCAGCAGCGGCGGGCCCCGGAGCCCGGCTCGCCGGCCGCCCCGCTGTTCCTGTCGCCGTCCAAAGCGCTGGACACGACCGGCCGCATCGCCGCCGCGAACGCGCAGCTGTCCGCGTTCCAAGCAGCGCTCACAAAGGCGCGCAGGCCCGGCGCCCAGCAGCGCGCACGCTTTGCAGCGTCCTGTGCAGACCCTACGCATGCGCTACTCGCGACAGTGCGTAATGCATCATCGTGTGCTTTTCCTGATGGCGCATGCATGGGCGACAGGAGAACGGCCCGGCCGCGATCGCGGGCCTGCTGGGCCGCGCGCGCGCCGAGCGCGCGCGCCTCGCGGCCGTCGGCGCGGGCGGCGCCGCCGCGGCGCAGCTGAATGCCGTCATCCAGGTCCTCACCGAGCAGACGCGCTTTGCCGGTGCGGGCGCGGAGGAGCCAATGACGCCTGAGCTGGCAGGGTAGGTACAGGGTAGCCATCGTCCAGGTCCTCACCCAGCAGATGCACTTTGCTGGTGCGGCGCCGGCATGCTGCGGCCGGGGATGCCGTGCGGGGGCAGCTCGCAGGCTGCCTGGTGCTCCATGGCGGGGCCGTCCTACAGCACAGCTCTGCTCCGAGCTCGCAGGCCACCTCTCATGCTTGCTTACTGCGTGGCAAGGCAGAGTCCCTGTCGTGAATGCCCGTGCGCCCGCCCGCGCCTACCCCGTCCAGCGCCCATGTGCCGGACTAGCGGCGCTTCGCGCGCTCTCGCCCATTGTGCAGCGCAGGTCCTGCGTGCGCCTGTTTCCCCTGGCCTGCGCAGGCATCAGCGCGTGCGTTTGCCCTGAGGCCACGCACCCGGGCGGGTTGCCCTGAGGCGCGTGCGCGCGGGGCGGCGCAGGCAAGTACGAGGTGGAGGGCGCGCGCTTCCAGGGCGCGGCCTGCGTGCTGGCGGCGGGCACGCAGCTGAGCAGCACGTGCCCCGTGCGCCTGGCCTTCCTGGTGGACGGCGCCGACTTTGCGCACCAGCGCAAGTTCCACCAGCTCGCGCGCAACGCCGCGTTCGTGCCGGGCGCGCGCCCGCTTCGCGCCCGGTCGGCCGCCCGGCCAGGCGCCCGGCCGCCCGGGCGGCGCGGGGGCGGATTCGTCGGGGGGCGTCGAGGTGCACCGCGACGCGACTGCTCCGCAGCGCGTGAATGGCCCGCTGCAAATGGCCGCCGACGCACATCACCGTGCTTGCAGTCCGGCGCCATCGCCGACGCGCCCTAGCAAAAGCGCGCGGGCCCCACGGCACGGCGCGTCGCCCGCCCGCCGGGCGCCCAGCCGCGCGCCGCCCCGCGCAGGCATGCTGGACTGCTTCGAGGCGGGCGGCGTGGCGCTGGCGTCGGGCGTGGCCAGCCCGGCGTGCCTGGTGACCGAGCGCGGCGCGTACTCGCTCGCCGACTGGCTGGGCCGCATGGAGCGCCACCCCAGCGCCGCGCGCCAGAAGGCCACGCTGCGCCAGCTGCTGGAGGCCGTGACCTACCTGCACGGCCGCGGCATGGCGCGGGCCCCCCCACACCGCTGGCCTGGGCGGCGCTGCCGCGTGCTGGCGCGCGCCTGCTCAGGCCCGACACTTTGGGGTCAGCCCTATAGGGTCCCAGGAGGCGTCGGGCTTCCCGCACGTGCAGCCCGCGCGCTGCCTGGAAGGCGACCGCCAGCGCTCCAGCGCGCCCTGCGAGCGCCGTGGGGTCCACGCAAACGCGCCGGCAGCGATCGCGCGGCGCGCGCGCGCAGCTGCACCGCGACATCCAGGCCGGCAACGTGACGTGGTGCGACGCGGTCGCGCGCTGGCGCCTGGACGCGTGCGGCTCCTGGGCGCGCAAGGGCGCTGACGCCGCGCTGCCGTCCGCGTATGCGCTGCGCTACGCCGCGCCTGAGGTGCGCCCGCCTGCTCGAGCGGCCAGTGTGTGCAGACAGGAGCCTGCCCGTGAGCGCGGTGCATGCAGTGGCCAGAGCCGCGCTTTGGCAGGGCCGCGGCGCCTGCCATGGCATGCCTAGGTGGCACAGACACCTGCGTCAGAAGCCAAAAAGACAGGCGTGGACGGGCTAGTGATGTTCCGCATGAGCCCCAAAGCTCGCATGCCATGCGTCCGATCGCATGCCGTGCGCATGCAGCGGCCCCGCTGCGCATGGCGGGCAAGCTGGCGGCGGCGCGGCCGCCTTGCAGGGCGCCGGCACGCCGCGTTGTCTGCAAGCTGACTGCCGCCCACATGCGGCCAGGTGGTGTGCGCAGACGCGATGGCCATCGCGACGCGCGCGCGCCTGGCGGCGGCTGCCGCGGCCGACGCCGACGTGGACGCGGCCGCCAAGGCCGGCGCCGGCCCCGACCCCACCGCGCCGGCCGGGCCGACCTACTTTGTGGCGGACACGGCGAGCGACATGTGGCAGGTCGGCGTGGTGGCCTGGCTGCTGCTGACCGGGCGGCCGCTGTTCGGCGGCGACACCAGCGACGAGCAGGCGCGGCGCGGCACGCCTCGCTGGGACGTTGGGTGGCAGGCCGACGCATGTTGTCGAGTGGGGCCTACCTCCTGACGAGGTGGCTGCAGCACACCATGGTAAGGCTCAGAAGACATGAGTGTGCTGGGATTTAAACGGCTGCGTGTGTGCCATGATGCACCGGTCCTGTCCCAATAGCTGCTGGAGCTTGCAGCAATTGGCGGGGTCTGCATGACTGCAAACAGAGCGGCTCATCCTGACAACAGCTGGCGTGCAGAGCTGTGCTGAGCAAGCACCTTCTTCCATGTAGGTTGCTGCCGCGCTGCTGGGGCTCTCACCGCTGCCGTTCGAGGCCGACCCGTTGCTCTGGGTGCTCTTCCATGACAGCCAGGCGCGGAGATAGGGCCCGCGTGAGGGAGTGAACATGTGGCCATGATCCTGGCTATCAACAGCAGTATGAGGCTTGACCAGCTGCCTTGCTACCACCGCTGTGCATCTACCATGCCGTGCATGCAAGTTAAGTACAGATTGCCTTGACATCAGCCTTGCTGTCTTATCAAACAATTTAGTGTATTGTACGTGGCGTGTGTACATGCCCCATTTTTGTTCAGAACTGCCTGCAAGAGGTTGTGCGCGCGCAGGCGGCGGCGCTGGTGCAGGGCCTGCTGGCGCGCAAGCCGGAGCAGCGACTCACAGCCAGCAAGGCGCTGCACGCCGCCAAGCAGCTCTCGGAGGAGGGCTGAGCGCAGCGCAGGGCGCAGCGCAGGGCACTTCCGGAGCGTCCAGGACCTCAATGTTTTACATCGCGCTCTGCTTCGTTGACCCGCTACCGCCGGCAGAGACATGCGAGCTGCTCACGCTTTGATTTGATTTGATTTGCGATGTTCAAGAAGGACGCCTTGGGGCATGCATTTAGCATGCATTTAGATGCATGCATTGTTCGACGTCTGGCCCTTGCTGGGTGCCTGCCCTGCCGGAGGCATCGGTGAGCAACCAAAGCAGAGCGCGCGTGTGCGTTCGCAGTTGCGCGGTTCATGGTTGCTCACCTGCTTCCCTCCGCTGGCCCCCCTGAGCAGACATGCAAGCATGAGTAGGGGAGTATCAGGGCAACGGCAACCACAGACATGCAGACTCACCTATGTTACTGAGCTACGGCGAGGCCCAACAAGACTTCAAACGGTGATACTCACTGTACTGTACATTTCCTGCAAAGCACTTCATGCAAACATTTAACATTTGCATGCAATGTTTGGGGCTGCATGCTGTAGCAGCCCCAGCTGGCGCATGCAGCAGCCTAGCCGTACTAGTAAACACTTGGACACCTTTCGCGCAATGTGAGTGCTGATTCAGGCTGCTTTGGTGATGGTATGGTGTCACTGCAACACTGGCAGCACCAGTCTGTGGCCAGCTCAGCGCCGCCGCGGCGATGGAATGCGCATGAGGGCAGGCGGAGACATGCATCCGCGGAAGAGGACGCGCCAGGTGGTAGAACGCTCGGTGCCAGAGGACGACCCGCGGTACAGGAGGTGCAGAAGCTCCGCCTCCACTTACAGTGTGCAGTGCGCATCGATAAAGGCAAGCGCGGTATGTGAGGCTGCTGTCTGACTGTTCATCTGGCCAATCTGGCGACAGAGTCGACCACTCGGAGGTGCACGCCTTCGATGCGCGGCGAGCCTTCTTGCTCAACATCTCCCAGGGCGAGTCAGCACTAAGCGTGGCAGAGGCCGCGCTCCAAATTGCGGCCGAAGACGACGCCATAGTGTCACACAGCACTGTTAGACTGCCCATCCAGGCAAGCGCCGCTTTGCCAATGCTGTCAATGCTCAATGCTTGTGTTGTACCTGCAAACTGAGGTGATGGGTGGGCAGTATGGGTAGTGTGGGGTGGTGCATGGGCTTGTGCATACCAGTCAGAAAGCTGAGAGGCACTGCTTGTTTCGGGCAACAGCCCTTCCTAGCGCGGATTGAGGCGCTGGTGTCAGACCTGGAGCGGCGAATACTGCGCTTGCTTCCCCCTGACGACACGCCACCAGAAGCTGTGCTGGAGGTACGCCTTGCTTGCCCGTCGCCAGGCAGCACCCAGTCCAGCCTCTCGACAGTCGGCGGAGCCCTGTTATGAAGACGTGCTACGCTTGTCAAGCGCCCCTCCTCCTGCTTGCTGGCAATTGCGGCCAGGCAGTGCCAGCGTACTCTTCAGTGTGGCCGACTCCCCTTCAAGCTGCGCGCGCCGCTGCACCAGGCTGTGTCGGGCTACCTGTTTGGCGAGGCGCGCTTCATGCTGCCGCACGGCGGCCGCAGCGGCCTGCCAGCCGGGGCGCACCTGGACCACCCTGGCGTCTGGGAGGACGCGCGCCTAGGTACTTTCACGTGCATGTCCAAAAAATCTGAGTGCTGGCCTCTGCGTGGCTGGCGCATGCCATCATTGCTTCTGTATGATGCCCTTTTCTCTTGCATCCGACGGCGGTCTGCAGCCCAGCGCTTGCAAAGTGTGCATGGCACTGCATGCATGGCTCCAGCTGCATTCCTGCGACCTACCCAGCATTGGCTCAGCGCCAAGCATCAGCTCCAAGGCATTGAATATGGTGCTATATATGCCCTGCATGATATAGTGTGTGCCCCCGTCCAGGCGGAGTGTTGCTTGCAGGAGCACCTTGCTGCCACAAGCAGGGAGGGCGGCCCGCAGGGTACCTGCACGAGGCGCTCATCACGCGCAAGGGCATCCCCGCCGTGCTGGCCGTGCTGTACGCGGAAGTGATGCAGCGGCTGCTCGCGCGCCGCGCCGTGGCCTTTGCAGTGCGCATAGACTGCTCGCGCCCGGACGAGTGCGCCCCGGTCGCGCCAGTGAACCTGTCCATTGGCCAACCAGCTTCCTGCGTGGTCCATGCGCGAGTGTGGATGCGAGTGTGGTAGGCGAAGATCACATAAAGCACTCTGCCATGCACGCCTGTAAGCGCATGCAAGCAGTTCTGGCTGCGATCGGCGTCGCAGCCTGCACTCAAGCGGGGGCGCATGCTGCGCGTGGTTATGTCACCACCCTGTGTGGCCATATCCCTCCGCGGCGGCATGCGGGAGCTGCAGCACGCCAGTCATTTATGCACTGCTGGCACAGCAATGCATGCATGAGTGACTGGCGTGCTGCAGCTCCCGCATGCCGCCGTGGAGGGATGTGGCAACACAGGGTGGTGACATGAGCAAGCACTGTCTCTGCCTTATATGTTGATGCCAAGTGCCGGGCTGTCCGTGCATTGTGCCGCCATGCTGTGCACGGTTTCCGGACCCGCGCAGCACTTGCACTGGTTGCAAAATATGGCCTCGCTCAGCGCATGCTGAATTCGGCTTGAGCGCACGTGCAGGCTGCCGAGCGTGACGCCGCTGCTGGGCCTCAGTCGCAATGCGGTGACGCGGCCAGACGGCTCCGTGCTCAACACGTGCCCGGCGGCGGTGCTGGCCGAGATCCTGCGCTACCTGAAGCGCTGCTACTGGCCCTTTGCGTGGGACACAGCGCCCGCCGGCGGCGGCTTCGGCGCCGCAGACGGCGGCAGCGCCCTGGCGAACGGCGGTTTTGCGAATGCTGCGCAGGCGCGCCTCATGGGGAAGGGACGGAATAAATGACAGAATGGTACACTAACACTGCTGCATGCAAGCGCGGGATGGCAAGTCACTCATGAATCAGTGCAGTCACTCTTATGGCGCTGCTACCTCGGGCGTGCGCATGGCACCAAGCCCATGCACGAACGAGGTGGCGCATGCCTGCAACACAGACGCCGGAAGCGCCGCTGGGCCTCGGCCTGGTCCTCCATCCCGGGCATGCGACGCTTGCAGAGAGGCGAGCGGCCGTGTGCAGAGTGCGCGGCGTCAACCGCCGAGCCAGCGTGTGCAGACCCCACGCCCTTGCCACTGCGCCCAGGTCTGGCTGGAGGGCGAGTCCAGCGCAGAGCTGCAGGCCATTGCCATGACCGCGCGGCACCGCCTGGAGCGCGGCATCTGGACATCGCCTGGCGCGGGTGCGGCGGCCTGCTGTATAAAAAGCTCGGTGCATGGCGGGAGTTAGTCAATCTCGGGAGCTACTTGCAGGAGCATGAGAGCGCCGTTCACGCATGGGCGCCACGCAGGCGCGCATGGGCAGCACGCAGGCGCTGCGCAGGAGAAGGCACCAAGCGCGGTGCCTGGCGGGCCTGCGTGGGCCGCTGGCCTTTGCAGCGTGCACGGCAGTCCGGCGGGCGTCTGTGAGCCCGTTGAGCTGTCCTGTCTGAACTGTTCAATGCATTGTGCAGCAGCCATGCGCACGGAGCCGGATGCGGGCGCTCAGCGGCCGGTGATACAACCAGTGATCTGCGCTATGGTCAGCTTGGCCCTAACCCTAGCTAACCCTATCATTGCGTCTCCTGCCCGCAGGCGACCTGCGCCGCGCGCTGGCGGCAGCGGAGCGCCTGGCGCTGCTGGCGGGCGACGCCGAGCGCCGCGACCTGGGCGCGCTGCTCCTGCACGCGGGGCGCCCGGCGGAGGCCGCCGCCGAGCTGAGCGCCTATGCGGCGAGCGCGGCCGGGCGCGCCGCACCCGCGGCCGAGCGGCGCCTGGTGAGCGCGCGGGGGCCATGCGCCGCACTCCAGCGGGCTCCCGACACAGCTTGTGGTCTGCGTGGCTGTGGCAAGTGAGCATGGCCACGAGCTTCTCGGAATGCGACAGACTCCGTGGCGTCTCTGCCCTTCAGTGCGCAGCAGCAGCATCACCAGGCTTCTGAGGAATGCCCCGGGTGGCACTGATGTAACGGGCTTGTAGTGCCACATGTGCTGGCAGAGTGCTGCAGAGGTGTGCATGCCAGGCCAACAGGCGCCCCATCCTTGCCGACGGCCATGGCGGGCGCAGGTGGCGGAGCTGGGGCAGTCTGCGCGAGAGCTGGCAGGCGCAGGGGGGCCGGGCGAGGCACAGGCCATGACGCTGGCAACTGCGTTGAAGCGCATACCGCCTGAAGTCGACCCCGAGCGCAGGCTGCCGCTGACGTGGTGAAGTGTGGGGTCGTGCCATGCCCTGTGTAACAGCATGAGCACGCACACGGGGCCTGGCGGCACCGAGACGCCGCCGCTGCAAGGGAGCCTTGCGCATAGAGCCTCTATTCGCACGCTGCAGGCACTTATGCCTCGCATATCACATCACACGCTCGATGCTGGGCCTGCTTTCAAGCACCCAAGCGCCTGCCAGGCCGACACATACTCGAGCGATTCTGCACACTCAAGTGATTCTGTCCACTGCGAGCTAAAAAGGAATTGCCAAAAACGCCACGACATGGCTATGAAAAGGGTCAAGTCATACCCGCCCACCACCGCGGTGACAGGCGAACCAATTCACCGCACCTGCCCCAGGGCAAGCAAACACACATCGCTCACACCCGCTGCCAGCATCCTCCCATGCGCGGCCCGGGCGGCCCCAAGTTGGCCAATCAGATGAAATGCTGATGGTACACACAGGTGCGCAGCGCGTCTGGCGCGCAAGCAAAGGAAGCAGCCCCTCACCGGGCAGCGCTCGACCTGCACCTGCACGTAAAGGCATATGGCATGCAGAGCGCTCTTGCGCAACAGCAGCACATCCACTTGAACATAGACATGCAATAATCAACCCACATGCATGGGTGGTCACACAAGTCGACTTTCTACATTTGTGCGCTAGCAACATAAGGAATGTCGTCTGCGCCCTCACAGACGTGCTCGCGCTCGCGCGGCACGCAAAGGCGGAGATGCTCAGACAGCAGCCCACGGCTGTGCAGCGGCGCGCGGGTGGTGAGGCTCGACGCCGTCAGCACCAAGCCAACACAATGCCCGCAAATGCAGCATGCAGGCTACCCTATCACCCTTGACAATGTTGCTCTGCTTCAGGCTGGTCTGTTGGTTGCACCACAGCTCACCACACTGGGCTAAGCATGTTTTCAACAATGTAAAACGAGGCATGCAGCTCTGGATCTCCCAAACGGGCGAGCAAAGCCCGACGCAAATGCGGTCACGCAACAGGCGCCGGCCCGCCCACGGCGGCCCAGCGGCGCTGCCGCGGCGCGGCGCTGCAGGCCGCGGCTAGTTCGTGCGGCTCCAGGAGAGCAGCTTGGGCAGCTTGCGCTTGCCCTTGCGCATCGTCTTGGCGGCGCTGTACTGCAGCTTCTCCACCTCGCGATTCGCCGCGCGCCCCAGCCGCGCGCGCTTGCCCTGCCGCATGCGCATGGCCATCTCAGCACTCGCATGCCGCCGATGCGCTGCAGCAGCCTCGCGGCGGCCGAGCTTCTTCCCGAGGCACGAGCTTTGCCAGACACGCCCGGGGCACGAGCCTTGCCAGGCACGCCTGCTCCCGTGCGCGGCATCCATGCATGCCCGCCAGCGCGGCCTGAGCGCACGCTCGGGCCGTGCCGCATCCACATCGCGACAGCCAAAG
>JAABUR0100009532.1_pt1 | contig 10912 bp, 9 predicted proteins | sample 5560091 | NCBI WGS metagenome assembly JAABUR01 (sample SAMN10711879, study PRJNA513375) | rock metagenome | isolation source: Antarctica rocks | place: Antarctica: Victoria Land, University Valley sud
GGCGGCCGCCGCGCGCGACGCCGAGGCGGCGCGGCTGCTGCTGGAGGCCGGCGCCGATCCCGACGCCGCCCAGGCCGGCGGCCACACGGCGCTGCACGCCGCCGCGCTGCACGACGACGAGGCGCTGGCCGGGCTGCTCCTGCGCCACGGCGCCGATCCGGCGGTGCGCAACGACGAGGGCGCCGACGCCGCCGGCATCGCCCGCGCGCACGAGTCCGCCGCCGTGCTCGCGCTGCTCGGCGCCTAGCCGCCGCCGAAGTGGACCTTGCCGTTCGAGCGCGCTCGCGCCTGCGCGCGCTCAACGAAGTCCAGCCGCTTGATCGCCCCGCGGAACAGGCGCGTGAGCAGCCGCAGCCGCGCGCTCTCTGAGCGCAGGTCGAGCAGGCCCTGCTTGGCCTCCAGGCCGAACTCGACGGTCGCCGCCATCTCGTAGGCCGACATCCCGCCGACCTCCTCGGGGTCGGGCGTGCGGTCGGTCGCCTGCTCGACGAGGTCGGCGTAGATGGCGTGCGCGGCGGCGGCGGCGTCGGGGTCGACCTCCTCGCTGCGATCCTCGAGGAACTCGACGGTCCCGGCGGGGTAGGCGAGCTCCTCCTGGCGCGCCTCGATCCGGAACGCGCGCGTGCCGCGAGCCACCAGGTTGAGTCGCCCGTCGGGCATGTGCTCGAGCACCTCGGCGACCTCGCACGCGCAGCCGACGGGGCGCAGGCCGTCGTCGGATATCCAGACGATCCCGAACTCGCCCTCCTCCTCGAGCACGCGCGCCATCATCGCCTTGTAGCGGTCCTCGAAGATGTGCAGCGGGATCAGCTCGCTCGGGAGGGCGACGAGGCCGAGCGGGAAGAGCGGGAAGTTGCGCACCAGCGTCGCCATCGCCAGAGCCTACCGCCGGGACCGCGTGACCCCGGAGCGCGCCGGCGCCGTACCTGTGACGATGCGGACGGCTCTCGTCTGGTTCCGGCGCGACCTGCGCGTGCACGACCACCCCGCGCTGACGGCGGCGCACCGGGAGGCCGAGCGCGTGGTGCCGGTGTTCGTGCTCGACCCGCGCCTGCTCGACGCCGGCCGCTTCCCCTCGCCCAACCGCGCCTGGTTCTTGCTCGCGTCGCTGCGCGAGCTGCGCGCGGAGCTGCGCGAGCGCGGCGGCGAGTTGTTCGTGCGGCACGGGACGCCGGAGTCGGTGCTCCCCCAGCTCGCCCGGGAGGCCGGCGCCGGGGCGGTCTACTTCGCCTCTGACGTGTCGCCGTTCGCGATGGCGCGCGACCAGCGCGTCGAGGCCGCGCTCGACGGCGTGGCGGTCCGGCGCCAGCCCGGCAACTTCGTCGCCGACGTCGGACTCCCGCGCACCGCCGACGGGCGCCCGTTCACGGTCTTCACTCCGTTCTGGCGCCGCTGGGCGCAGCTGCCGCGGCGCGAGGTCCACGGCGCGCCGCGTGCCCTGCGCGTGCCCGGCGACCTCGACCCGGGCACGATCCCCGACGGCCCCGAGCCCGAGGCCGCCGCGCCGTTCCCGCCGGGCGAGGCCGCCGCGCGCGAGCGGCTGCGGCGCTGGCTCGACAGCGGGATCGAGCACTACGACGAGCGCCACGACCGGCTCGCGGGCGGCACGTCGGAGCTCTCGCCGTACCTCCACTTCGGCTGCCTCTCGGCGCGCGAGACCGAGCAGCGCGCGCTGGCCGAGGGCGGCGCCGGGGCGGGCGCCTTCGTGCGCCAGCTCGCCTGGCGCGACTTCTACGCCCACGTCCTGCTCCACCATCCCGGCAACGCGCGCCGCGCCTACAAGCCGCAGTTCGAGGCGCTCGAGTGGGAGGACGACCCCGACGCGCTCGACGCCTGGCGCACCGGGCGCACCGGCTTCCCCGTGGTCGACGCCGGCATGCGCCAGCTCGCGCACGTCGGCTGGATGCACAACCGCGCGCGGCTCATCGTCGCCTCGTTCCTCACCAAGGACCTGCACCTGGACTGGCGCGCCGGCGAGGCGCACTTCATGCGCCACCTGCTGTGCGGCGACGAGGCGCAGAACAACGGCAACTGGCAGTGGATCACGTCGATCGGCGTCGATCCCGCGCCGTACTTCCGGCGCCTGTACAACCCGATGGCCCAGCAGCGCCGCCACGACCCGGACGGCGCCTACGTGCGCCGCTGGTGCCCGGAGCTGCGCGCCGTGCCGCTCGCCAGGCTGGCCGAGCCGTGGACGATGACGGCGGACGAGCAGGCGGCCGCCGGCTGCACGATCGGCCGCGACTACCCCGAGCCGATCGTGGACCACCGGCGCGAGCGCGAGCGGGCGCTGGCGCGCTACCGGGCGGTCACGCGCTGAGGCGGTACCGTCCCGGCCGCGATGGCCCGGCCCGACCGCTACGTCCAGCGCGACCAGCCGCCCGGCGTTCCCCCGCTGCACCTCACCGGCGAGCGGACGCTGCCCGACGTGCCCGAGGAGAACTACTGGTACCGGCGCCACCTCGCCGTCTACGAGTGGATCGCCGCGCGCGTGCACGGCCGCCGCGTCGTGGACCTCGCGTGCGGTGAGGGCTACGGCGCCGCCGTGCTGGGCCGCACCGCGGCGTCGGTGGTCGGCGTGGATGCGAACCCCGAGGCGTTCGAGCACGCGCGGCTGAAGTACACGGGCGAGCGGGTCCGGTTCGAGCGCGACATGGTCGAGACCTGGACCGGCGACGTCGACTGCGTCGTGTTCCTGCAGACCATCGAGCACGTGCAGGACCCCGACCCGGTGCTCGACCGGCTGCGCGAGCTGGTCGGCCCCCATGGCGTCGCGTACATCTCCACGCCCAACGTGCTCACGCTCGCCCCCGCGGGGCATGAGCGGTCCGGCAACCCGTGGCACGTGCGCGAGTACCGGCCGGAGGAGTACCGGGCGCTGTGCGCGCGCCACTTCGGCCGCGTCGACCTGCTCGGCGTGTTCCACGCGCGCAAGCTGCGCCTGCACCAGCTCGCGATCGAGCGCGCCGGATGGGACGCGATCCACGCGCGGCTGCGGGTCACCAAGCCGTTCTACGACCGCTTCACGCCCGCCATCTCCGAACGCGACTTCCGCCTGCGCCGCGGGCCCCTGGACGGTGCCCTGGACCTGCTGGCCGTGCTGCGGCCATGAGCCGCGCGCCGGGCGCGCTGGCGATCGTCCTGCACACCCACATGCCCTACGTCGAGGGCTTCGGCACCTGGCCGTTCGGCGAGGAGTGGCTGTGGGAGGCGATCGCCACGTGCTACCTGCCGCTGCTCGACGCGCTCGATGCGGCGCCGGGCCGGGTCACGCTCTCGGTCACCCCGGTGCTGGGCGACCAGCTCGAGGCGCCGGGTGCGCCGGCGCGTTGTGCCGCCTTCCTGCGCGAGCTGCGGCTCGAGTCGCACCGGCGCGACCTCGCCTCCGCCCGCGACCGGGCGGAGGTCGCGGCGCTCGAGCACTCGGCCGCGGCCTACGCGCACGCCGCCGATGCGCTCGAGCGCGGCGACCTGGCGGCGCGGCTGGCGGCCCACGCGAGCTGGACGTCCGCCGCGACCCACGCCGTGCTCCCGCTGCTGGCGACGGCCGGCGGCGTGCGGCTGCAGCTCGCCACCGGCGTCGCCGCGCAGCGGGCGCGGGCGGGCGGCTGGGCGGGCGGCCTGTGGCTCCCGGAGTGCGCGCACGCGCCGTGGCTCGACGCGCTGCTCGAGGAGGCGGGCGTGCGCGCGGCGTGCGTCGACCTCACCGACGTGCTGGGCCGTGGCGCCGCCGCGCAGCTCCGGCCGCTGCGCTCGCCGGCGGGGCCGCTGCTCGTGCCGATCGACCGCGCGGTGCTCGAGCTGGTGTGGAGCGAGGCCGGCTACCCCGGGCACGGGGCCTACCGCGACACGCACCGCTTCACCGCGCACCGCCACCAGGCGTGGGCCGTCGACGGCGCCGCCTACGACCCGGCGCGCGCCGCCGCGCAGGCCCGGGTGGACGCGCAGGACTTCGTCGCCCAGGCGGCGGAGCGGGTCCGCGGCGGTGGCCTGTGCGTGGTCGCGCTCGACACCGAGCTGCTGGGGCTGCACTGGCACGAGGGCGTGCTCTGGCTGGCGGAGGTGCTCGCCACGGCGGACCGCGTGGGGCTGCGCGTGGCGCCGCTCGACGCGGTGCTCGACGAGGCAGAGCCGGCGCCCGCGCCGGCGCTGCCGGTCACCTCGTGGGGCGCGCCGCGCGACCTCTCGACGTGGAGCGGGCCGGCCGCAGGCGGCCTCGCCTGGCGCCAGCGCGCGGCCGAGCTGCGGGCGCTCGCCGCTGCGCCGGAGGTCCCCGACCGCGCGCTCCGCGAGCTGCTCGCCTTGCAGTCCTCCGACTGGGCGTTCCTCATCGCCCACGGCACCGCGGGGCCCTACCCGGCGCAGCGGGCGGCGGCCCACGAGGCCGCGTTCGGGGCGGCGCTCGCGGCTCCCTCCGAGACCGCGCCGGCGCTGCGCAATCTGGCGCCGTGGCTGGCGTCCGGGGCGCTCGCGGCGCCCTGAGCCGCGTGGGTTTCGCCCCTCGGCGGACCATTTCCTGCCGGAGGCCCTATGCTCTCCGGCTGCAGTCGAACCAAGCCGAGTCCTCCTCGTCAGGTGCGAGGGGGAGCGGGGGACCCAAGGGAGCCGTGTGCTCCGTGGGGCGAATCGCCGCCTGAGTGCGGCGTAGCGCAGGTCAAACGCGCGAGCCCGCCAGCTAACCCCGTAGGCGTGATGACCAGCGAGGTTCATTCGTGCCGACAACTGATCCGTCCCCGTCCGACCCATGGCGCGCATCGCAGCGGAGATCGCGCGGGCGGCGCACCGAGGCCGCGCACCGGCTCCGCCTCCTGCGCGGGCGTCGCGCGGGGATCGCGGTGCTCGGTGCCTCCCTCGCGCTCGCCGGCGGAGCGACCGCCGCGACGACGTCGAAGTCCACGTCGGGCGGGACCGCGGCGTCCCGGGCCGTCGCGCGCGGCGTCGACGTCGCGGCGCTGCAGCGCGCCCTCGGCATCCCGGCCGACGGCGTGCTCGGTCCGCAGACGCGGCGCGCGGTGAAGCGCTTCCAGCGAGCCCACGGCCTCGCCGTGGACGGCGTCGCCGGTCCGCAGACGCTGGCGGCGCTCGGCGTCCGGGCCAAGCCCTCCGGGACGTCGAGCCGGGCCTCGACGCTGGCGCGCATCGCGGCGTGCGAGTCGGGCGGCAACCCGCGGGCCGTCTCGGCCGACGGCCGCTATCGCGGCAAGTACCAGTTCTCCCGCGCCACGTGGCGTGCGATGGGCGGGTCGGGCGACCCCGCCAAGGCGCCCGAGGCCGAGCAGGATCGCCTCGCGGCCGCGCTGTTCGCGGCCCGCGGCGCCTCGCCCTGGCCCAGCTGCGCCTGACCAGACCCCGGGCAGGGGAACGTGCGAGGGCGGCCTGGCGCCGCCCCCCGCTCTCAGCTCCAGCGCAGCGTCTCCGGCGCGTCGCGCATGCGCAGCACGCGTGCGGGCGCCCCGGCGACGACGGCGTTGGACGCCACGTCCTTGGTCACGACGGTGTTCGTGCCGACGACGCAGTTGTCGCCCACCGTCACGCCGCGCAGGATGCACGCGCCGTAGCCGATCCAGCAGTTGTTGCCGACGTCGACGTCGCGCTTGTAGATCCCCTGCAGCCGGATCGGCCGCTCGACCTCGACGACGCCGTGGTCGAAGTCGATCAGCATCGCGCGGTCGGCGACGATGCACTCGCGCCCGATCGCGACGTGCTGGAACGCGGAGATGGTGCACTCCTGGCCGAGCACGGTCTTGGCGCCGATCGAGGCCTCGCCCTCGTGCACGCGGATCTTCGTGCCGTGGCCGATCCAGCACCAGCGTCCGAGCCGCAGGGTCGCGCCGCGCCCGATCTGGAGCGTCACGTCGGGCGCGACGAAGCAGAGCCCGTCCGTCTGCAGCCGGCCGCGCCAGCGCAGCTTCAGCCACGCCCAGCGCAGCGCCAGCCGGGCGTAGCTCAAGCCGAGCATCCGGTTGCGCCGGGCGAAGCGCCAGAGCGCCACGGGACCGCCGTTGGGCGGCATCGGCGCGCCGCGCACGACGGCGGCCTCGGGTGGCTCGGTGCCGGCGACCATGTCTCGTGAACGATCGTACGGGGGCACGAGGTGCCTGCCATGATCCACGACCCCATGGCGGACGACCGAACCCTGGCGGAGCGTCTCCTGGCGGGCGACAAGCGCGCGCTGGCGCGCGCGATCTCGCTGGTCGAGGACGACGATCCCGAGGGCTGGGCGCTCGTCCGCGAGGTCTACCCGCACACGGGCGACGCGACCGTCGTCGGCTTCACCGGGCCGCCCGGCGCGGGCAAGTCGACGCTGATCGGCGCGCTGGTCCGCCACCAGCGCGCGCTCGACCGCACGGTGGCGGTGCTCTCGATCGACCCGAGCTCGCCGTTCCGCGGCGGCGCGCTGCTCGGCGACCGGATCCGGCTCTCCGAGCACTTCCTCGATCCCGGCGTCTTCATCCGGTCGATGGCGACCCGCGGCGCGCTCGGCGGCCTCGCCGAGGCGGCGCTGCAGACCGCGCTGCTGATGGACGCGGCCGGCCGCGACGACGTGTTCCTGGAGACGGTCGGCGTGGGTCAGGCCGAGGTCGACGTGATCGACCACGCCGACTCGGTCGTGCTCGTGCTGATCCCCGGCTCGGGCGACTCGATCCAGGCGCTCAAGGCGGGCGTGATGGAGATCCCGGACATCATCGTGGTCAACAAGGCCGACCATCCGCTGACCGACACGATGGTGCGCGAGATCCGCGGCGTGCTCTCGCTGGCGCCGGTCGAGGGCGGCTGGACGGTCCCGATCGTCAAGACCGAGGCGGTGCACGGCCGCGGGGTGGACGAGCTGGCCGCCAAGCTGGCCGAGCACCGCACGTTCGTGGAGTCCGAGGGCCTGCTCTCCGAGCGCCGCCGGCGCAACCTGCTCAACGAGGTGCTCGGCCTGGCGACGATGCGGCTGCGCCGGGCGCTCGAGGCGTCGCTGCGCGAGGATCCGGAGGTGCAGGAGCTGCTCGACGAGGTGGTGGCGCGGCGCCTGGACCCGGCGAGCGCCGCGAGCGCGGTGCTCGAGCGTGGCGCGATCGACGCGTCGGACGCCGCTCGGCGCGGTTGAGGGCCCGTGAACCGCCCATTGAGGGGGGTCCGGACCGGGTCAATCGCGGCGTGAGATCGCCGCGGCAGCCCGGACCCTTCCCTCAATGCCGCAGTTGCCGGCGCCGGCGCTCCCGCCCGACGCCGAGGCCCACGACCAGCGCCAGCGCAACCGCGACGACCCAACCCCACCCCGGCCCACGGGGGAAGGCCGAGACCAACGGCCCCCACGGCGCATCCGACCCCGGCGGCGACCAGCCGCCGCCCCCCGCGACGAGCCACCCGCTCGCCAGCACCGTCAGCGCCGCCAGCACCGCGCCCGCCCGCGGCGCCCAGCGCAGCCCCCAGGCCAGGAGCGGCACGGCGCACGGCAGCGCGGCGACGAGCTGCGTCCCTGGGAACCAGGGTCCGGCGAGCGCTGGCGTCGCGAACGCCGCCACGCCGGCCTGGCCGGCGCAGACGGCGAGCGCGAGGAAGGCCGCGTGCTCGGCGTCGCGGCGCTCGGCCACGAGCCGCGCGAGCCGCTCGCGGCGCGAGCGCCACAGCAGCCACGCCCCCAGGAAGGCGAGCGCGAGCACCGGCGCCCAGCGAAGCAGCCCGGCGTCGCGGTCGATCCAGAGCGCCACCAGGCGCGGCACGCGCTCGAGGTAGTCGGCGACCGAGCCGGCGCCCGTCGCGGGCGGGTCGGCTACGGCCAGCGGCGTCAATCCGCCGTACAGGCGCTCGTTGAGCGACACGTAGAAGACCAGCGACGCGAGCTGGACCTCGACGGTCCCGAGCGCCACGAGGCGGCGACCGCGCCGCGCCGTCCAGCGCGCGAGGAGCACGGCGACCGGCGCGGCCGGGACCAGCAGCCAGGGGTCCAGCCACGGCAGCACGGCGAGCAGGGCCCCGCCCACGAACGCGCTGCGCATCAGCGGGCGTTCCCGAACGGCCAGCGCGCACAGCGCGGCGCCCGTCAGCAGCGCGCCCGCGGTCAGCGCCGGCACGACGGCCGTGGCGTGCGCGAGGTCGGGCGGCGAGAGCCCCGCCAGCAGCGCGGCCCACGTCGCCCACGGGTCCGGCACGACCCGGCGGGCGAGCGCCGCCGCCAGCACGAACGCCAGTGCCGCGACCGCGGCCAGCACCACCACGACGAGCGTCGCCCCGCCCAGGGCGTAGGCGGGCGCGAGCAGCAGCGGGAAGCCGATCCCGTGCGGCTCGACGAGCCGCCCGCCGACCATCCGCCCGTCGGTTCGGGCCGGCCGCTCCCCGCGCGCCGGGCCATCCGACCGCCGCGGCGCACCGTCCGTTGCCGATCCGTCCGCCGCGAGCTCGTCGGCGAGGTCGAGGTCGCCGCCGTCGGCGAGCGACGCCGCCGCCGCCAGGAAGTGCGGCTCGTCGCCCGCGTAGCGCGAGCGCCCGGCGGCGTCGATGCCGAGCGTCGCGGCGTAGGCGGCGAACAGCACCGCCCACAGTGCCAGCGCGCGCAGGGGCTACGCCCCCAGCGCCCGCGCGATGACCATCTGCTGGACCTCGTCGGTCCCCTCGCCGATCGTGAGGATCTTGGCGTCGCGGTAGAAGCGGCACACCGGGTACTCCTCGATGTAGCCGTAGCCGCCGTGGATCTGGACGGCCTCCTCGCTGCAGCGCACCGCGAGCCGGCCGGTCTTGAGCTTGGCCTGGGCGGCGGTGAGCGTGAAGTCGCGCCCGGCGTCCTTCAGGCGCGCGGCCTTGTAGGTGAGCAGCCGGGCCGCCTCGATCTCGGTCGCCATGTCGGCGAGCTTGCCCTGGATCGCCTGGAAGGAGGCGATCGGCCGGCCGAACGCGTGCCGCTCCTTGGCGTAGGCGAGCGCCTGGTTCAGCGCGCCCTGCGCCAGCCCGACGCCCATCGCCGCGACGCCGATGCGGCCGATGTCGAGGATCCGCAGGAACTGCTTGAGCCCGGCGCCGCGCGGGCCGAGCAGGTTGGCCTCGGGCACGCGGCAGTCCGCGAAGGTCAGCGGCCGCGTGTCGGAAGCGTTCCAGCCCATCTTGCGGTACGGGGTGCCCTGCTCGTAGCCGGGCGTGCCGTTGGCGACGATCAGGTTGGAGATCTCGTCGTCGCCGGTGCGCGCCGTGATGCAGACCACGCCGGAGATGTCGGTGCCGGCGTTGGTGATGAACTGCTTGGCGCCGTCGATCACCCACTCGCCGCCGTCGAGCCGCGCGCGGGTGCGGACGTTGCCCGCGTCCGAGCCCGCCTCGGGCTCGGTCAGCCCGAACGCCCCGAGCTTGCGGCCCGACGTGAGCTCCGGGAGCCACTCCTGCCGCTGCTCGGGCGAGCCGAACAGGAACAGGGGCTGCGTCCCCAGCGACGTGTGCGCGCACATCGTGATCGCCACCGACGAGTCGACCCGCGCGAGCTCCTCCACGGCGAGCACGTAGGCCAGCGTGTCGCCGCCCGCGCCCCCGACCTCCTCGGGGAACGGGATGCCCATCAGGCCCAGCTCCCCGAGCTTGGCGACGATCTCGTACGGGAACGCCTTCGTGCGGTCGAGCTCCTCCGCCACCGGCGCGATCTCGCCCTCGGCGAACTCGCGGACGGTCCGGCGGATCAGCTCGTGGTCGGGCGGGAGCTCGAAGTCCATCGCGCCATCAAAGCATCGTCAGCCCGAGGCGGCGCGCAGCAGCTCGACCAGCAGCCGGACGCCCCAGCCCGACGCGCCCGTCTTGGCGTACGGGCGGCCGAGGCCGTCCGCGACCCCGGCGATGTCGAGATGGGCCCAGGGCACGTCGCCCACGAAGCGCGCGAGCAGCGCGGCGGCGGTGATCGACTGCGCCTTGCGCCCCTCGGAGGTGTTGGCGACGTCGCCGTAGCGGCCCTTGATCAGCTCGTCGTACGCCGGGTCCAGCGGCAGTCGCCACACACGCTCGCCCGTCGCCTCGCCAGCGGCGGTCACCGCGGCGCACCAGGCGTCGTCGTTGCCCATCAGGCCGGCGTGCACGCGGCCGAACGTGGTCACGATCCCGCCGGTCAGCGTGGCGATGTCGACCAGCTTCTCGGCGCCCTGGTCGCGGGCGTGGGTGAGGCAGTCGGCGAGCACGAGCCGGCCCTCGGCGTCGGTGTTGTTGACCTCGATCGTCACGCCGGCCTTCGAGCGCACGATGTCGCCGGGGCGCACCGCGCGGGCGGAGATCATGTTCTCGGTCGCGCCGATCACGCTCAGCAGCCGCACCGGCAACCCGAGCTCCGCGATCGCCGCCGTGGCCTCCAGCACGGCGGCGCCCCCGCACATGTCGAACTTCATCTCGTGCATCCGCGCGGCGGGCTTGATCGAGTATCCGCCGGTGTCGAACGTGACGGCCTTGCCGACCATCCCGATCAGCGGGCCGCCGGCGCCGGCGGGCTCGTGGCGCAGCGTGATCAGCTGCGGCTCGTGGGCGGCCCCCTGGGCCACGGCGGCGAATGCGCCCATGCCGGCGGCCTCGATCTCCGCGCGGCCCATGATGTCGACCTGCACCCCGGCGAGCTCGCGCGCCCGGGCGGCGAGGGCTTCGGGCGTGAGCGCGTTCGCCGGGGCGTTGCCGAGGTCGCGCGCCCGGTTGGCGGCCTCGGCGCCGGCCCGGCCGACCGCGACCGGCGCGGCGACGTCGTGGTGCGCGGAGACGACCAGCGCCTCAGGCGCGCGGTCCTCGCCGGGCTCGGACTTGAAGGCGGTGTAGCGGTAGGCGGCGAGCAGGGTGCCCTCGACGAGCGCGCCGGCGACGGCGTCGGTCACCTTGTGGGGCAGCTCCCAGCACAGCGTCCGGGCGCCGAGCTCGCGCGCGCGGCCGAGCGCCGCGGCGGCGGCGACCCGGGCGCGCTCGGGATCGAACG
>JAABUR0100009533.1_pt1 | contig 10911 bp, 7 predicted proteins | sample 5560091 | NCBI WGS metagenome assembly JAABUR01 (sample SAMN10711879, study PRJNA513375) | rock metagenome | isolation source: Antarctica rocks | place: Antarctica: Victoria Land, University Valley sud
CAAAATGCGGCGACGGACAACAAAGAAAGCGATTGGGAATTCATAATTGGGGTTGGTGTTCAAATCGTTCAGGTGCCAAGTGCACCCTTCGGGCGAAAAACGTTTCCATTTTTGGCGGGAACGTGATTCTTGGACAAAGTCATCTGGGTCGTGAGAACGTGTCCAGGCCTTTTTTGTGAACGCGAAGCGTCAGCGAGTGCCTTGTTCTCAGCGCGAGGCGCCTCCTGTATGAGGATGTGCCTTTGGCACGCTGAGGAGGCACTCGCTGACGCTTCGCGTTCACAAAAAAGGCTTCGATACCCTTTGAATCGGGCTACGAGAGTTCGTCTGCCTCCTGTTCCACTCAGCGAATCAAACGGCGCCACGCGAAAACATGCTCCGGCCAAAACGCGCTTGCGTCGCGTCGATTTTGAACCTTAACGCGCCGCCTGAACTGGAGCCGCGCCCGATTGTTCGACCATCGACAGCCAGAACAAGTCGCCAAAACCGTCGTTCGAGATGCTGATCGGTTCGTTGCTCGCCTCGACGTTCAGGGTGACGACAGGGCCATCGTGCTCGATGGGGATCGTTTTGTCGCCACCCACCAAGCCTTTGATGAACAACTGCGCGGCGCCTTGGGGCTGAAGGTTGAGTCGCAGTTGATAGCGGCCCGGCTTGACTTTGAAGCGAAAATTCTGGCCGGGCGACATCCGCGTCGAGTCGGTTTCGAGGGCATCGCTGATCCAGTGCCGCGTGTCATCGTGATCCGCTTTTCCCGGGAAAAAGCCGTAACCTTTGGCCTCGTCGTAAATCTCGGTGCTGAGCACCGGCGTGAACAAGCGCGTGTCGCCGATGTCGATGGTGCCGACTTTATCTTTGCTTCCGAAATCGAACAGGTAAGCCCGCGTTTTAGCGAGGCGCGCTTCTTGCGCTTTACGGGCGACCTCCTCTTGTTTGGCGCGCGCCATCAGCGTTTGAACAGCCGCCGGATTGCCGATGTTGCGGATGTAAACGGGAAACATCGAGATCGGCAAATCACCCGCGATTCTGGTTTGGCGCGACCGGCCAAACGCGTCGGTGACGGTGCTTTGACCCAGTTGCAGCTTCAATATCGCCGGATTGTCGATTGTCCAAGCGGTCAAAATGGTTTCTTTGCCGCGCGTCCACGCGAAAAGGCGCACGTTCGGGTCGGGATACGGGAGGCGCATGGCGCCGGTTTTCACGCCATCAAGTTGGCGAATCAGCGTGGCGTAGGTGAACCAGGACGGCTTGAACGAATCGTCGTCGCGCACCACGCCCGATGCGGCGTGCATCGAGGGCGTCGAACCGGAATCACGGTAAACGATGACTTTGTCCACGCCCGAAGCAAGCGTCAACATGATGACGCGCGGCAAACGAGCAGCTTGAGTGCGTTCATCGGTGCCAAACGGCCCCGCCGAATCGTAGCCGGTTTCCGACATCCAGATCGGAAGTCCGGGTTTGTTCTTGTCTCGCCACGCGATGAGGCGCGCCAAATCCTGCTCGTAAGTGCGCTCGCCGCCGACGTTGCCGCTGCGGTCGGCATTGGGGTCTTTGGTCGAAACTTCGGGCGCGATGCGGCCACTGTAAAAGTGCACGTTGAGCACGTCGATGAAATCGAGCGGCCTTTTGCCGTCAGCGTAAGGTAAAAGCAGCGTGTTAAGCGTTTCAATATCGATTCCCGCCAAGCCGCCATTGGTAACGCGCGCAGTGGGATCGGCGCGCTTGACCGCTTCGGCTGAGGCGCGAAACATCGCGTTATATTGCGCGGTTGTGCCGACCCACGGCCCCCAACCTGGATCAGTCAGGTTCTCTTCGTTCCAGATTTCAAAAGTGTTCATCTGGTTCAAACCCGATTTTTGGTCGGCTGTTTCCAGTTCCGAAGCCGCGTGCTTTTTCGAGCCGTAGCGGGCGACGGTCTGAAAAACGAAGTCCGCCATCTGCGCGTTGTCTTTGGGCGGGTAAGAGTCGCGGTTGCGTTGCACGTTCGCCGGAGCCGAAGTCGCGTATTCCGGCGTTTGAAACAGAAACGGCAACACGCTGATGCCCTGCGATTGGAAACCGCTCACGATCTGGTCGTGATTCAAATTCCACGGCGCCGCGCCCAGAAAGTTGAACGTGTTGGGCGCGGGCGAAACCATCGGCCACTTCATGTTCTCGAAGCGCACCCACCCGATGCCCAGCCGCCGGTGCCAGGGCGCGAACAGGTAATTGTTGGTGTTGAGGCCAAAGCGCGAAGCGGGCGAAATCGCCTTTAGAGGTTCGGGCATCACCAGAAAATGGCGATAGGTTAGCTGCGTCCGAGCACCGTCTTTGACGCGCACCGCGAGCAAATAATTGCCCGGCGAAAGCGCCTTATCGCTTTTTAAAGGCACTCCCGTGAAATCATGAGCCGGGATTTTCGGCGACAACGAACCGGTGCCGACGACCTCGCCAACTTTGGGGAAATCCAGACTTTCATCCGCGATGCCATCATAGATCGACAGCCCATTGAACATGGCGACATCGCCGACCTTTTCGCCGTCCTTGTGGTAGCGCAAGCGGACAAAGCGCGCCGAAAACGGTTTGAAGTCGGGGAACACTTGTGGCCCCCACTGATTGTGAACGTTCACGCCTTGCAGTTCGGGCACGGGCTGATAATTCTGCCCGTCCTGCGACGCGCTCACGTCCACTTTCCACGCCCAGTTGCCATCGTTGGCCTCATAAGCCAAACGAGAGATTGGCAGCGCGCGTCCCAGATCAACGAACTGAAACGCTTCGGTGCCGCCACCTTTGCTAAAGGACGGACGGATGCCCGTCCAATTTTTGCCATCGGTGAGCGAGCCTTCCTCGATTCTCTTGCCTTCCAGTTCGGTCCAACTTTTGGCTCCCAGCGCCTGATCGGAGCCGTAAACCGGATCGGGAGGCGCGAGGGAGAAAAACTGCGAATCGCGCTGAATCGAAAAATCAACGCGCGGCGCCGCATCTTGCGCGCCGAAGTTGGTCATCACCAGTTGCGACGAAAGCGGCTGGCCCGGCTCGCCCACATCTCCGCCGCCGACTTGCGTTTGAAGCGTGGCCGAAGGCGCCTGATCAAGTTCTGTCGTGGCGCTCAGGGCATCAACTGTGATAACCGATGGCCCCGCCGCTTTGCTGAACCAGATGACGTGAACATCTTTGAGCGGAAAATCGGCTTTGCCGTTTTTATCGGCCTGAGCGTAAGCCTGAACAACGGGCGAAGTTTGGAAATTGACTTCCACCCATTTCCAGCCCGTCCAATCGGCGGGCGTTTGGAACATCAGCCCTTCGCCCTGCGCATCGTAGAACTGAAACCCGACCGAACGCACGTTCGCACCCGGCGCCAGGAACATCCACGCGCCGAGAGTTTTTGGTTGTCCCGGCACCGCGCCCGAAACCGTAAAGTCGCCTTTGGCGCCGCCACTTTCGGCCTGTCCCGAAAAACTCAGCGCGCTCGCGCCGAACTTGGGCGGGATCGTCGCGGGCGCGGCCTCGACAGCCAGTTGGTTCATCGCGTAGGCGCCCTTTCCCACGGGCGAACCCACGTCCAGTGGCGAAAGCAGCACGCGTTGGACACCCGCGCTCAGGTGTCCATCCGCGTTGGCGGGTTGAATGGGAGCCGCCTGAACCTGTGCGGGAGCCGCCTGACAGGAAGTCAACGTGCCGCATAGCGGCAGGGCAGCACTTAACAAGAGGAACTGTTGAACTTGGTGACGGGTATTTGAAGACTTCATGAAACGGATAATAGTTGAACTGAGGGGTTCCAAGTGGTTTGGCTATGATTCTATTTGTGGGACGTGTGCATTGAAGGCACACATCGCAAAATAACATATCTTTAGTAGAAACAGCACAAGGGCGCAACAAGTGTTTGTTGCGCCCTCTCGTATTCTTCTACGGATAATCTATTGGATTACGCCGTTGTTTTGCAAGAAGGTGCGATCCACTGTTCTATTACTGATACTTCTTCTCGAGATCACCCAGTTGCGTTAAAGCGTTCGGTGACGGTGTCTCGCAATTGATCATCTTTTCAAGACCCGTGGGGCCGGGGTAGGACACATCCGGGCAAGCAGTGGTATCGCCAGAGTTATCACTGAAGCGGCCCCATTGGTTTACGGGAGTCATAGTGGCCATAGGCCGGAGTGACTTGACGTGCCCATCCAAATACAGGTAGTTCGCTGTATTCAAATGACCCGCAAAACCGTCGTCAACGAAGTAAGGCCCGCCGTGATTGGTGCCTCCAAGAACTCCTTGGCCGCGCCAACCGGCAGTGACGTTGCCCTCGGCAACACCGATGCGAGTTGCCGGTGAATTGACAGCCGCTATGGACGTGGCTTTATTCCAGTTCCCGTTATCCGCTTGACCGAAGACCCGCTCATTTGCCAGATACGATGGTTGGATCGCTGGTGCGACTCCGGCGATAGCAGGTTCCGCAGGCGTAGAGCTGCTTCCAGCTGTGTTTGAAGGGCAAACAAAAAGCTGCACACTCTTGGCGTAAGGTTGGAGCTTTTGACGCCAGCCCATGTCGCCAGCAGCGATGCCGGTATCTCCGCCACGGGTCGGATATTTCTCGTCGTAGTCCTGCGTGTATTGCATGACCGCTAAACCGATCTGTTTGAGGTTGGACTGGCACGAACTCCGTCGCGCGTTTTCGCGTGCCCGCGCGAAAACGGGGAACAAAATCGCCGCAAGAATTGCGATGATAGCGATGACAACGAGAAGCTCTATGAGCGTAAACGCGGCCCGAACGGGCTTGTGATGAGTGAGTGATGAACGCATGGTGTTCCTGAAAAATAGGGTCAAGAGGCGCGCGGTGGCGCCGTCGAACCGCGCACGATGAGGTGAGCGGGCAGGGGCGGCTCTTGGCCACCCGGATTCAAAAGGGAGCGCACGGCGGCGCGCCCCAGCAGTTCGAACGGTTGCGAAACCGTGGTGAGCGGCGGGTTGTAAAGCGTGGCCACCGCCACGTCATCGAAACCCGAAAGCGACAAATCGCGCGGCACGCTCAAACCGCATTCGCTTGCGACGCGCACGGCGATCATCGCCATGTGGTCGCTTGCGCAGGCGATGGCGGTCGGGCGATTGGGCGCGCCTAACAAGCGCCGGACGGCGCAAGCGGTGGTGCCCTGTTCCCAGTCGCTGAATTCGGCGCGCCAGTCGCCGACTTCGACCTGGCAATGTTGAAACAGACCGCGCTCTTTCATTTCGGCGCGATACGCTCGTTCACGGGCGCCGGAAATCGAATCTTCCTCTTCGCGGAAGCCGCCCAGAAAAGCGATGCGCTTGTGACCCAACTCCGCGAGATGCGCAACAGCCGCGCGCATTCCGTCTTCGCTGTTGGCGCTGATGTTCAGACAACCGGCGGCGCTTTGCTGCGAATCAACCGTCACGAGCGGGATGCCGGTTTGCACGATTTGCGGAAACAATTTTTCAATTGTCGCGGCAGGCGCGTGGATGGCGATGATGCCCGACAACCGCCATTCGACGCACCGTTCCAGCGTGCGCGCGTCGAGCGAACCGTTGTCGAAGCCGAGCATTTTGATGAAGTAACCGTGTTCATCGGCTTCTTTCATCGCGCCCGACAAAACGCGCACAACGGGTTCGCGGTTCGACTGCATCACCCAAAAACCGAGCATCCGGTTTTTGCCAGTCGTCATGGCGCGCGCCAACTCGTTGCGCCGGTAGCCCATTTCGGTTGCGGTTTCCATCACCTTTTGCCGCGTCAAGTCGCTGATGCGAACCGAGGTGTCGCGTCCGTTGAGGACATACGAAACGGTCGCCCGCGAAACACCCGCCTTGGCCGCCACATCGGAAATGGTGATCATGAAATCGAACCCCTTTTGCTGGTTGAACGCATCAGCTTAATCGGTTCAACAGAGTTATACCCACTTTTGTGGATTTTCAAACATCATTTTTCAAATTTTTCTTGAGTCCGCCAAAAACGACAACGGCGCCCTGAACAGGGCGCCGTTTTTAGCGTTGGAAGTCTTGAGCGGAACTTGGGTTTTGGGCACGGCTTCTGGCCCGCAGTCGATGGAGAGTCAAGCGGCCCAAAGGCCTGTGCTCCCAAAACATTCCTCTGCCTGAGCTATGCCTTGCCAGTTCACGGAGCGCCGTAAGCTTCGATTTCAAAAATCGAGTAGCCGTAGCCCGTGGTGCGTTCGGTTCCTGAAATGCGGATGTAGCGCGCTTTGGTTCCGTTGAGGTCGAAGGCGCGCAAACCCGGTTTGCCGTCGGTGATGTGAGCGGCGGAAGTCCAGATCGAAAAAGAACAGGCCGCGTGAACTCATCACGCGGCCCCTTGGGTTGGTTTGGGCTTACCACTTGGCTTTGAAGATCGCCCATTCGATGCCTTTCGAGATGTAGATCAGCAGGAAAAAGCCGAGCAGGGCGGCCATGACGTAGGACGAATACTGCGCGATGTCTTGCGGCGACAGCGCGCTCGCGCTGGCGGCGGCTTGGCTTTCAGCGCTGGCCTGGAGGTCTTTGGGGCCGTGCGCTGTTGGATTGAACGAAAGCGTGGAAAACAACTTGGTGTAGCCCATCGTGAAGCCGAGGAACAGCGTGTTGTAAATCGGCCACCCGACGAACATCAGGGCAATCGCTGACGGAAGGGCGAGCGGCGACATCATGCGGAACTTGTGGGTTTGGTGTTCCAAAAAGATGTAGCAACGCGCGCACGGCGGCGCTTCTTTGCATTGGCGCGTCGTGGCGGCTTTGATGGCTTCGATGGGTTCGTTGCGCACGATGCGGCCCACCATTTCTTCGTCGCAGTAGCAGCCGCGCCCGAATTTCCAGCACGTTTTGCGCGCCAGATATGCGGGGCAGAGCACGCGAATCGCTTCGCGGCAAAACGGCAGGTTCCAGCACGGCGAGAACATATTGGCGTTGCGCGCGATGCGTTGCTGTTTCGATTCGACGGTTTTGCCAAAGCCAACGGCGCCCGCCACGCTTTGGCGCGACTTGATCCTGTTCGGCAGGTTCCACGCCCACACGCCCAGATCAATGGTCGCTTTGAACAAACCGATGGGCAGCAAGATGCGCCCGGCATGAAAGAAAATCGGCGTCATCTGCATGGCCGCCGCGTTGCTCGCGCCGAGCAATATGCGCAACACAATCGGCATACCCAAACTCATCGCCAAGGCAACACCCGTGACGATGGCGCCCAAACGGTTGTCGTCGTAAGACAACAGCAGCAGAGCCACCGCCAAACCGATTATCGAATAAGTGAACGCCTGCGAGGCGAGCACCATGAAGTGCACGAGTTGGACTTGCGTGGCGTTGAGGTTGTTGGTCAGGTTGGGCGCGCCACCTGCGAAAACCGCCGCCAGAATGTAGGCCAAACTCAAGCCCGCAATCGGAAGCGCCAAGCGCGCCGCCCAAGTGAACAGGTCTTCGCCTTTATCGAGGATGCTCGTGAAGCTATCGCAAAAGTTTTGAAAGCCCGACGACAGATCGTCCGAAGGCGATTGGCTTTGCGCAATCGAAGCCGCGTCGGGGTGAGTGAGCGTTGGCGTGTCGGCCACGGCAGCCGGAATGTTGATGCCCGGCGGCTGCGATTTGTCGGCGCGCGATTGCGCCGGGCGCATCAGATTCGGTGGCGCCGGTTGTGCTGGCACCCCGACGTTTGGTTGCGCTCCAGCGCTACCGGGCATTCGGGGAGTGGCGGGCGTGTCGGGAAGTGGCGCGACCACGCGCGTTGGTGGCCCTGCGGGAACCGGAGGCCCACCAACGGACGGCGCGACGGGACGCACCGGTTGGGTTGGAGCAGTTTGCGGCGCGGGTGCTTGGGCTTGAGGCCGAGGAGTTGGGGCAGGAGGAGCGGGTTGTTGAGGCGCGCTGCTTTCGTCCTGAAGAAAAAACGAAAATTCGTCGGCGGTCGGGGCGGGTTGGGAAGCCTTCGGTTGGGAAGCGCTTTCTTCGGGCGCGTCGCCTTCGCCTTCTAACTTGAAAGTGGCCATAAAAATGCTTCCTTTAAGGAAACACAAAAAAGAGAAGCGCTGCTATGCGCTTCTCCCTTTTATTTTCAATTTCCCATTAAGAATTGACGCCAGCGCTGGAAGGATCGTATTCAATGCCCGCCGCTTGATACGAATCGAGCAAGCCCGTTTTGTCAACGGCCTTGACGTAGCCTTCGTGCGCCGCGACGCGCCCCGACTTCACGTGTTCCATGATGGAATCGTTCATCGTCACCATGCCCAGTGACTTGCCGACCTGCATTTGCGAGGGCAACTGAAACGTTTTGCCTTCCCGAATCAGGTTCGCCACCGCCGACGGAACGAGCAAAATTTCGTGCGCTGCGACGCGCCTGCCGTCTTTGGTTCGGAGCAGCGTTTGCGCGATGACGCCCTTCAGCGATTCGCTGAGCATCACGCGAATCTGTGCTTGTTGGTCAGAGGGGAACTGGTCGATGATGCGGTCAACCGTCGAAGGCGCCGTCGTCGTGTGCAGCGTTCCAAAGACCAAGTGGCCCGTTTCCGCCGTTTCGATGGCGATGGCGATGGTTTCCAAGTCGCGCATTTCGCCCACGAGCACGATGTCCGGGTCTTCGCGTAGCGCTGCTCGAAGCGCGCGCTTAAAGCCTTCGGTGTGAACGTGGACTTCGCGCTGGTTGATGAGGCACTTGATGTTTTTGTGGACGAACTCAACCGGATCCTCGATGGTGATGATATGATCGTCGCGGTTTTTGTTGATGTAATCGACCATCGCTGCGAGGGTCGTTGACTTGCCCGAACCGGTTGGGCCGGTCACCACGACCAACCCTTTGGAAAGAAAGCATAAATCGAGAATGGCGCGTTCGAGATGCAATTGTTCAGCGGTGATCACGTCCGAGGGAATCAAACGGAACACGGCGCCCATGCCTTTTCTGTCCATGAAAAAGTTGCACCGAAAGCGCGCGACGCCAGCGATTTCATAGGCGAAGTCGGTGTCGCCTTCAGCTTCAAATTGCTCGCGGTTGCGCTCTGGCGCGATTTGAAACAGCACGCGCTGGAGCATCTCGTGGTCGTGGACTTTGTAGTCGGCGATGCGATCAATTTTGCCGTGGATGCGCAAAATCGGAGCTTCGCCACTCGACAGATGCAAGTCGCTCGCTTCGACTTCTTTCATGAAGCGAAACAACTCGTCCAAGTGCCCGATTTCGCGCGTGCCTTCGGGCGCCTTGGCAACGGCTGGAACCGCTTCGGTTGGGCGCGGCGGCATTGGCGGCGCGGCGGTTGCGCCGTTGGTCGCGTTCGTGGCGGCGACATTGGCCGGAGCGTCGTCCGTCGCAGGCGCGCCGTTGGCGTGCGGCAAAATGGCGAGTTGGGTGGTTTGGCCTTGGCGCCCGACTTTGATGTCGAACTGTCCATGCGGCGACTGGTAGGGAAACGAAAAACCGCCGTCTTGCGCGAGATTTTGGCGCAGGTGCGGCGGCGTGATTTCGTTGAGAATGTTTTGAAGCGCCGCGCCGGGCACGACCGAGCCGGACTTTTGCGCGCCGCCCACCAGCATGACCATCGGCTGGTCGTTCACCAAAACGATGCGCTCGGCGTGCTGCTGCGTCATCATGCCGATGAGTTGATCTATCTGAGCCATGAGAAAATCGCGCCCGAAAGCGCAGGGAAAACAGTTCGCAGTTTAAACGTTTTGAAGAAGAAGCAAGGAGTCATGGTCAAGCAATCGGGACTTGCCCCTTTAACTCATCAAACTCAAAGACCTATGGGACGCATCATCACTGCCGTTACAGTTCAAAACTACTTGGACTCCTCCAAAACGCTTCGTTGCGCGACTCTGGTGGACACGGGCGCTTCGCATCTGGTTCTGCCTCGCGCTTGGGAGGAGCAGTTGGGCGATTTGCCAACCTTTCGTCTGGTTGACATCGAAACGGCGACTCAGACAACGGTTCAAGGTCGTGTTTGTGGCCCGGTGAAAATTCAGATCGAAGGCTTTGAGCCGATTTCAGGTGAAGTGTTGTTCGTAGATATGGAGCCGGAGAACGGAATTTATGAACCGTTATTGGGTTACATTCCATTAGAACAATCGCAAGCGGCTGTGGATATGTTAGGTCATCGGTTGTTGCGTGTGAAACATCTGGATGCAAAGTAGAAAACCAACGGCTACTCGCCTTTTTTGCGCCCGAACACAACGCCAACGCGCTTTTGATACGCGCGGTATTTGTCGCCACCTTTAGCTACTAACCGTTTTTCTTCGGCAAAAACACCCGCGATCATGTAAATCGTGGCCGCGAGGTTGAAGCCGATCCAGTTGGTTTTCAGGAGCGGCGTGCCCCACAACAAAACGAGTGGCCCCCATTCGAGCGGATGGCGGCTCCATCGGTAAGGCCCGCGCTCCAACGCTAAACCGTCGCCGCCATCAGGTGTTTGCGTTTCGGGCTGCGCGATGTCGGGTTCATCTTGAATCGCATCGAGCGCGCCCTGTGCGCCGGAAAAACGGCGAAAGCGCAGTTCTTTCACGCTCCACAGCGCGACAAATAAAGCGCTCGCCTGCAACAGCCAATGCAGTGGCCGCGCCCATCTGGGCGCCGAATAAACCACGCGAGAGGGGCGCGACACGACCAACAAAACTAAGGCGCCCGTTGTGACGAGCGATTGCAAGTTGAAAAATAAGCGGTAGAACCCGCGCCCGAAACGCAGGCCGAACAGTTTCTGAGCGCCCGTTTTGGTTTGCGGCAAACAGAGCAGCGAATGAAATGCGCCAAAGGCAACCGTTGCCCAAAACGTGGCGAGCGCGCCGCGCGTCGCCGCGCCTTTCGAGGTGAAGCGAAGTCCCATCGGCGACAGGCGCCACAAAGCGAGCAGAAATTGCACGCGCCAAAGCGCGGCAAAAGAAAAGCCAGCATTTCGAGAAGAGGAGCAGAGGAGCGCAGGCAAAGAGGAGCGCAGGGAAAGAGGAGCGCAGGGAAAGAAGAGCGCAGGGAAA
>JAABUR0100009535.1_pt1 | contig 10907 bp, 11 predicted proteins | sample 5560091 | NCBI WGS metagenome assembly JAABUR01 (sample SAMN10711879, study PRJNA513375) | rock metagenome | isolation source: Antarctica rocks | place: Antarctica: Victoria Land, University Valley sud
CCTGGCCCAGCCATGCGGCGAGGATCTGGCTCAGGGCCAGCCCGGAGAGCCCCCACCACAGGCCCCTATCCAGCCAGCGGGTGCTCCGGATCGCCAGCTCCGCGCCCAGGATCGCGAGCGGGAGCCACGCGGAGACACCGACGTAGGCGAAGCAGCAGAGGTTGCGCGTGTACAGATAGCCGGTGTACTCGTAGGCCACCGCCGCTAACATAGCGCCTGCCAGGTTCATCCGAAGCGTCCGGGCCAGGGCGTAGGTGCCGAGCCCGGCGAGCAGCAGATGGAAGATCATGTAGCCGCTGGCGGCCACGGCCAGAGGCAGGAGGGTAAACAGCAGCATCGCCGGCAGGTAGGTCCAGCCGGATAGGGGGTCGCCCGCGAAGGGCGCGCCCGAGAACTGGTATGGATTCCAGGCCGGTATGTTGCCGGAACGCAGGCTCTCGCCGAGAAATGAGTACCAGGGATAGAACTGAGTTATGGTGTCCTTGCCGACGACGGTCCCATCGCCAACCAGGTTCCAGCCGGCGATCAGGGTGAGGACGACGAGCGCGAGTCCGGCGGCGAGGTCCGCGCGGCGTTTGACGGCGGGGAGAAACCGGAACCGCAAAGACTTGGCCGCGGGGGTCATGTGCCGTCTCGCTCCGGGCCTTTTTCGCAGAGGGCGTACTGGTACCAAGTATCTCGCCAGTGGCGCGCGGCGCTCCAGGGTTGGGTTTTGATCAGGGATCTGAACCCGCCGACATCCAGTACGGAGGCCCCGCCGGGCTCCCGGTAGCTTCGTCCACGCTCGCCGCCGAAGTCCGCCAGGGTGGCGAGCAGCCGCATGGCCTGTAACGGCACGGATGCGCGCAGGGCCGAGCGCGGTTCGGCTATGAAGCAGCGTCCGCCGGGTTTGAGCACGCGGTACATCTCCGCCACCGCCCGTTCCGGCTCCGAGAGGACCATGAACAGCCGCGAAGCGACCAGGGCATCAACCGAGCCGGTAGGCCACGCCAGAGCCCGCACGTCCCCCTGCTCGAAGGTGCAGTTGCTCAGGCGACGGGCTAACGCGTGTGTACGGGCACGTCGCAACTGCCGCCCGGAGCGATCTACGCCGGTGACCCGCAGGTGCCCGAAGCGCGCGGCCAGGTGGCGGGCATAGAAGGCAGGCCCGCAGCCGAGCTCCGACAGGCTACTCCCTTTGGCAGGTACACCAACGGGCCAGAGGGCGGACGAGATCCGCTTGGTATCGTCCCGGAAGAGATGATCCCGGCATATGGCGTAGAGCCACGGGAAGCGTTCGAAGAGACTCTCCGGTTCTTCCACCGGGGAGATACCCCGTCCTTCGTTCTCCGCCGAAGCCTGCGTCATCGGCCGTAACCAGTCCGGGAGCTCTCCGTGGCGAGCTGATGGACGATGCGCTTTTCCCGCAAGGTCTGCTCGGCTTCCGCGAAGTAATCCCGCACGTCGCCCTGGGTGCCGATCCACTCCAGATACCTACCGATGCCTTCATCCAGGCTGACCCGCGGCTCGTAACCGGCCGAGCGTGCGCGGGAGGTATCGGAGGTCAAATGCCGCATCTCGCCTGGCCTGACCTCACCCCGAACGACCGGTTCGATACCCACGTCCAGAGCCTCTGCGACCATCTCCGCTACGTCGCGGATGGTCGTGGCCCGGCCGCTCCCGACGTTGACCGGCAGGCCGTCGAGGGCATCGCTCTGCGCCGCGAGCAGGTTGGCGCGCGCCACGTCCCCAACGTAGCAGAAGTCGCGGGTTTGCTCCCCGTCCTCGTAGAGCACGGGGGGCTGGCCGTTCAGGAGGCGGGTCGCGAAGATGGCGATGACCCCGGTGTAGGGGTTGAAGACCGACTGGCGCGGGCCGTAGGTGCAGGAGTAGCGCAGCGCCACGACCGGCGTGCCCGTTTGCCGACCCCACATCAGGGCCAGTCGCTCCTGGTCCACTTTGGTGAGCGCGTAGACCGTCTCACCCCCCATCGGGGCTTCTTCTGGAGTTGCGGTGGGCATCGTAGTAGCGTTGCATACCGGGCAGCGGACCGTGTAGTCTCCGGAGCGAAGCTGCTCGATGGGGCGGGGTTCCGGGAAGACAAGTCCGTGCTCGGGACAGCCGCCGGCGCCCTCGCGGTAGACGGCCTGCGAGGAGGCGACGACCATCTTCCTGATCGGCAGGTTCTCGTCGCGGATGATTTCGAGCATCTGGGCGGTGCCGAAGCTGTTGACGTGAACGTACTTGGCGATCTCGGGCATGTAGCCGCCGTAGGCAGCCTGGTGAAATACGATGTCTATGCCTCGTAGCGCCGAAGCAACGGCGTTGCGGTTGCGGATGTCGGCGTTTACGAACTCGGCCTCCGCCGGTATCCAGGGAGGTTTCCCCTTGCGGTGGGTCTGGGGTTCGAGGTTGTCGAGAGTGCGGACCGAGTAGCCTTCCTCCAAGAGCAGGTCGGTCAGGTGCGAGCCGATCAGGCCGGCTCCACCGGTGACCAGGGCCCGTTTGCCGTTCGACTTCCGGGTCATCGCTCTACGGGGCGTTCCTCACCCTCCTCACTCTCGGTTCGCTCTTCCGTCGTCTCTCTCGCAACCGAACGGTCCACGACGACGACGAAGATCAGGGTACACACGACCGCGGCAGCGGCGACCCCGAGCAATACCAGCAAAATCAGCACGTTAGTGGGCAACGGGATCCCCCTTTACGTAAAGGCCAGAAATAGCCGGCTCAGGCGGCTTCCGCGTTCGCTCAACAGCCTTAGCCGTGGGCGCAGCAGCCGGTCCAGCCCGAAGTAGCGGCCCGGAGCGAGCCCGAACATGGCTATTGAGAGCAGCACCATGAGCTGATAGCTCCACTCCCACTCGTTGGGAGCGCCGCCGAGACCCAACATGAGGTGGGTGGAGACGCCGAGGGCCGCCAGAGCGCCCAGACGGCTGAAGAACCCCAGGCACAGGCTCAGGAAGGCTAAAGCCTCGGCGCCCCAGAGCACCCACCCCATATAGCGGATGTTGGGCTGCACGACGTTCTTGACGAACGCGCCGTTTGCTTGCTTCGCCAACCCCACGGGGAGAGCGACCTCGGGACCGGGCCGCGAGCCCACTATGTTGGCTTGAAACCGGGTGAACGGCGGTTCGTTCGCGAGATCGGCTTCACGACCGACCCAAAAGCACAGGCCGCCCGACTCGAAGCTCTGATCGCAGCCGAAATCCGGCGGCGCCTTCCACCAGAGCTGCGTGAAGAAAAGATACCCCAATCCGATGCTCGCTATCATGATAGCGATGACGGTGATGCTCCGTTCCACCCGCGACGAGGAGTAGATGCCCTCCCTGGGCTGTTTCGGCCCCCGGCTCTCTACGGAATTCATCCCTGACATGTCGATGCTCCTTTCAACAAAGTGTCACTCAGGCGGCGGACGGTGGTCGAGTCGCCGTGACGCCGCGAGGCTTATGCCGAAACGTCCTCTTTTCCCGACGCGAATATGTAAGAATTCATACTTGATCTCCACGGTCAAAAACACCATCTCTGTCGGCGGGTTGGGGCTCTTGCTCCAGGAGTCCAAGCGATTCGAGGGCGTTCCGGGTTACCGGCAGATCGGGACGCCCCCGGACGATCCGCCGGAGATAGCTGAGATCTTCGGCCTCATCTACGTCGAAGGTGGCCTCGAGCAAGCCCACCGACAGGCCGAGGAGCCGGGCCCTGGCCATGATGCCTTCGAGCTCCGTGCCCACGCTCATCGGCCCTTGCAGTACGTCGTGGTAGCCGCGCATCCCGATCAGGTAGTAGCCGCCATCGTAGGTCGGGCCGAACACGAGATCCCGCCGGTCGAGGCAACGGAAAGCCTCCTCCACGACCCCGACGGTGAGGTGTGGCGAGTCGGCGGCGATCAAGACGGTCCGCCGCTCACCGCGGCCTGCCGCCCCCTCAAATAACTCCCTCTGGCGCTCGGTCAGGTCGCCGTCTCCCTGGAGAAGCACCCGCCCGGTCTCGCCGGTGAGGTGAGAGATCTCCGGCCAGGCGTCGGGCGGCGTGATGTACCAGCCGGGTGTAAAGGAGGAACTCGAGAAACGTGTGGCGAGGTCCCGCAAGAAGGCCCGGTAGAGAGTAACCGCCCGCTCGTGGCCGATGGCCCGGCCGAGCCGCGTCTTCGCGAAACCCACCCTGGGCGCCTTGGCGATTACGTAGAGCGCATCGCTCACCGATGCACCCCCGCCGCGTTCGTCTTGCGGGGTGTCCAGCGAGAGTAGCGGAGTACCGTAGAGATGATGCGCCAGCCGACCTTGAGGCTCCCCACGAGCGTATCGCCCACCTTCGAGATGCCGATCCGCTGATGGTACGTCACCGGCACTTCGCAGTAACGGTAGCCTGTCCGGGCAGATTTCACGATCATCTCGGACGGCCAACCGTAGGTCATCTCCCGCATCTCCAGCGCCAGCAAGTCCTCCCGTCGTATCGCCCGGAACGGTCCCACGTCGCTCACCCGAACCCCGTAGAGCACGCGCATCAAGAACGCAGCCAGATGATTACCGAAGATCTGCTGCCAGGTCATCGACCCCCGGGCCCGCGAGCCCAGGGCACGAGACCCTACGACCAGGTCCGCCTCTTCCTCCAGGAGCGGCTTCAGTACCCGCGGGAGATCGTCCGGCTCGTCCGCGGCGTCCCCGTCTAGCAAGACGATCACCTCGGCGTCGCGGGCGGCGAGGACCCCGGCGAGGCACGCGTACCCGTAGCCGCGCCGCCCCTCGCGCACGACCCTCGCCCCGGCCCTGCGGGCGATCTCCCCTGTCCCGTCGGTAGAGCCGTTGTCCACGACGATGATCTCGCCGGAGGCCAGAAGCGCCTGCCCGCTCAGGCCCTCGACCACCCGCGCGATCGAAGGCGCTTCGTCCAGCGCGGGGATGACGGCGGCTATGCGCGGTCTGGGACGCCGTCCGGCACCCGCATTATCTCCCGTGTGGTGGTCGGCGAGCGTCATGCTGGCAGGGGCCCGGCACTCTTGATGACGGTCGTGCAGGCGTTGCCCGCTTTCGGCACGTCCTCCGGATCGCTCAAGGTGTAGCGGAGCATCTCCTGGATGCGCCCGACCTCTTCTTCCCCGCCACGCACCACCGGGCAGTACTCGTCTGGCTCGTCCAGTTTGTCCCGCAGCGCCCGGCGGCTTGCGCAGCCCCCGGCACAGCTCTCGGCGAACCGGCACGGCCCGCACGCCTCCGGCACGTGCCTGGACTTCTCGAACTCGCGCTGATTCCAGATGTTCCGTTCCGGGTCGGCGAGGTGGGGGATGCTTCCGGCGGCTGCCGGCCAGTAGGGGCAGGGCGAGATCGTACCAGCCGGCAGAGCCCGGATACTCCGCTGCCCGCACGGGTTGCCCCTGGTGGTCTCCAGGCCCATGATCGCGTTCACCAGAGGCTCGCTGCACACGACCACGGGCCCTGCGGCGAATAGGTCGGCGAACCCCTGCCAGAACTGCTCATAAGATAGGGTGAACTCCTCGCCTGTCACCGGCTGGTACACGTTGACCCGCAGGTCGGAGCCGAGCCCGAAAGCGAACCGCGCCACCTCTCCCATCCGGTCGTAGTTGGTGCTCATCATCACCGCCGCAACGGAGGTAGGAATGCCAAGGCGCTGGCACCGTTCGAGCGACTCTATCGCCATCTCCCATGCTCCCTCGCCCCTGAACTCGTCCATCTCCTCTTTGGTTGGAAAGTCGAAGGAAAGCTCGACGGAGTGGAAGCCCGAAAGCTCCTCGTCCGTGAGCAGGGCCAGGCTGTAGCCGTTCGAGGTGATGGCTGTCTTGACCTTGCGATCCCGGAAGAGCGCGAGCATCTCCCGGTACTCGGGATGTACCCCGTTCTCTCCAACCCCCAGGTTGACGGATCCCACATCCAGGTTTTCCAGTATCGTCTCGACCTGCGGCACCGAGAGGCGTTGCTGCGTGAGCGTGGGCCGGTAACAGTGCGGGCACGCGAGGTTGCACTCGTTGGTAAGACCAATCCCGACGGCAACGGACAATCTTCCTCCTCTCCACCACCTTATACGTCACAACACGTTTAACATATACTGTGGCGATAAATATTGTTAATCTCTTAACGTTTCGGGGAGGTCGCCGGATCACCCTCGTCCCGCTCGAAGGGCTACACCAGGCCGCGACCGGACGCCTCCCGGGTCAAGATCAGACGTTCAGGACCGGGTCACCACCACCTCGAGGTAGTCGCTCGGCACCACCATCGTCACGTCCTCCGAACGGTCGAAGCGCCCTATGAGACCCACGAGCTCTCTCACGAGGTTTTCCCGCCTCGCCGGATCGAGCGCCAGAAAAGTCTCGCGGGTGGGGCCAAGGTGTGTTTGCAGAACATCGAGGTAATGCTGAACGGAGCGGTAACGAAACATGAAGCTGCGTCGGACGACGGCAATATGTTCGGCGCCGCTGCCCAGGAGCTCCCTCAGCCGTTCTTCCGTGCCCCAGAGCACGGGCGGTTTCAGGCCGGGAGAGAGAGGCAGGTACCCGCCGAAAAGGCTTCCCATCTCTCCCGCAAAGCCATCTGGCGTCCAGTTCGCCAGGCCGATCTTCCCTCCGGGACGGCAGACCCGGAGCAGTTCACCGGCCGCCTTCTCCTGGTCGGGCGCGAACATTACACCGACGGTCGAGAGCACGACGTCGAAAGAAGCGTCCGGGAAAGGGATGTCCTCGGTGTCGCCCTCCCGGAAAATCACTTCCAGCCGCTCGGCGGCAGCCCGCTCCCGCCCTCGCTCCAGCAGGGCCGGGACGTAGTCGATGCCGGTCACGTCACAGAAGCGGCGGGCGGCCGCCAGCGCCGTGTTGCCGCTGCCGGTCGCCACGTCGAGCACCCTCTGGCCGGGACGGAGATCCACCGCTTCGCAGAGAAGCTCGCTCATGATGAGCATCGTCGCGCCAAACGTCGCGTAGTCGCCCGAGGCCCACGCCTGTTGCTGGCGCTCCTTGATCTCTGCCAGGTCGGGGGTTGGATGCTGCGTATTCAGATCTCCCTCCCTACTACTCTTGATCGATTAGCCGGTAAGTAAAATTACCTGCTCCGCCGAATTCCCTGTAGATCTGGCCCGGAGCGCGATCATTACGTGACGCGCAGGGTCAGCCTGGGAAACTCCCCATTAACGTAGCATTTGTTGCTCGCGGTGAAGAACGCGAACGTGTACTCTCCGGGCGGGGTATCGGCGGGGATGGTGAACTCGGCACGGAAACGGTCCCCGCCCGCCGGCTTCAGGAGCACCAGCCGCCCGAACTTCGGGTTCGCCGCGAAGACCTCCCGCGAGAGGCCGCCCTCACCGTCTCTGGCAGTCAGCCCGAGGGTCACCGTCCCGCCGGGCGCGGCGGTCTCGGAGGAGATCGAGGGGTCGCTGACCTCCGGCTGACCTTCGGGGTCGAGCATGACGAGCGAGAAGTCGTAGGTGTAGGTCTCGCCAGGCTCGAGCATGATGTTCAGGTCGTCGTCGAAAGCGCTGTTGTGGTAGCGGTAGCCATTCGCGTGAAAGCCGAACACGGGGGCGGGCTCTCCGGCTGGTACGTTGGGGACGGTGTAGCGTCCGTCGGCATCGGTGATAGCGGCCAACTGGCTGTCCTGCCAGCCAACCGTGATATAGGTGTTTGAGACGGGTTCGCCAGTAGCCTCATCCGTTACGCGGCCGGTGATCATGCCGGTGTTAGCCGACGGTTGCGCTGTAGTGGTGGGCATCTGGGTGCTTTCCTCGTCTCCCGCTTGAGGTGCGGATGTTTTGGAGGCCTCGGAGGCGACAGTCGAGTTGCTCGTTTTGGTCTCAGTAGGCTCCTGCCCTCCTTGCTCGCCTGATGCGCATGCAACCAGGCCCAACGTAATGCAGCAAAGCAAGGTTACTATCCTCATCATCTGGTTCACATCGTCCCTTTCCCCAAACAACCTTTAGTAGTGAATCATTAGGCACAGGAACCCGCCGGAGCGACAGCGCCGCCTACCGGTACTTCTGCAACCGCTCTAGAATAGCCTGCATGAGCTCACCTCCCTGGTTCGTCTCGAAGATAGCCTGCGCGTGGGCGTCTCCGTGAAGGACGAGCACCTTGTTTTGATCCCCGGTGGCTTCTTTCCCCATCTCGCGTACCGTTTCCGCAAGCCCCAGGTAGTAGCCGCCGTCGAAGGTCGGCCCGAGGACGAGGTCGCGCCGGTCGAGCTCTTCGAAGGCCCGCACTACGACCTCTACGGTGAGGTGGGGCGAATCGGAGGCGATGAGGACGACCTTGTCCTCGCCGCGTCCCGCGGCCCCCCCGAAGAGCTCCCGCTGACGTTCGGTCCAGTCCCCCTCTCCCTGGAACAAGACCCGCCCTTCTCCCAGCGGAGATACGAGCGGCCGCATCTCGGGCCAGGCGTCGGAGGGGGTAACGTACCAGCCGCATTCGAAAGGCGCGTCAGCAAAGCGCGCGGCCAGATCCCGCAGAAACCCTTTGTAGAGCGCGGCGGCGGGCTCGTGGCCGATGGAATTCCCCAGGCGTGTCTTTGCCAGCCCGGCTCGCGGCGCCTTGGCGGCGATGTAGAGCGTGCCGCTCATCCGTCCGCCTCGCTCGCCCGTGGATCGCCGCCTCCTGCGCGTGGTGACCAGCGGGAATATCTCAGCGTGGTCGCGAGCATGTACCAACCGGCCATGACACTTCCCCGAAAGGTACCGCTGACCTTCGAGGTCCCTATCCGGCGGTGGTATGCGACCGGCACTTCGTGATACCGGTATCCGGCCCGCGCGGACTTCGCCACCATCTCCACCGACCATCCATAGGACATCTCCCCCATGTCCAGGGCCAGCAAGTCGTCACGGCGGATGGTGCGGAATGGTCCTATGTCGCCAACCCTGACTCTGTATATGTTTCTTATCAACCATGCGGTCAGGTGGTTCCCGATGATCTGCGGCCAGGTCATGGAGCCGGGCTCCACTACGCGGGATCCGACCACGAGATCCGCCACGCCGCCGAGGAGGGGTTCCAGCAGCTTCGGAAGGTCGCCCGGATCGTCGGCGGCGTCACCATCGAGCAGGACTATGACGTCCGCATCATTGGCGGCCAGGACCCCCGCTCTGCAGGCGTAACCGTAGCCACGTCTCTCCTCACGCACCACCGTTGCGCCGGCTCCGCGGGCGATGTCCCCTGTTCCGTCGGTCGAACCGTTGTCCACGACGATGACGTCTTCCAAACCAGCCACACCCAGGGCCCGCAGCCCGCCGACTACCCGCGCGATAGACGGAGCTTCGTCGAGCGCGGGGATGACGGCGGCGATGCGCGGGCCGGAAGCGTTGCCTGTAACCTGCTTGTTCGGTTGGGGTTCGATGACAAGTTCTCCAGTGCCACTCACATAGGTTTCTGAGTGTCCAATCTACGCGGTGAATCTTACGTACCCCTTGCCGGGTTCTTACAAAATACTTAACAGTCGAGCCTGCTACGTAACCGGTGTCCGAGCGGATCACGTATATCGCGGATCACCCGCCCGGTTGCGGATCGAGGATCCGGAGCATCCCCGCCGTACGACCGGTGACGAAGACACGACTACTTGCCGGGTCCGCGGCCACGCTGTTCGGCTGCCGGACGGTTGGATAGCTGGCGGTCTTACGGGGCGCATCGCCGTTCAGGGTGAGTCGGACCACGCGGTTCCTGGCGGTGAGCGTTACCCAGAGGTGGTTACGTTCGGGGTCCATGGAGATCCCGTACGGCGAGCCTCCGGGTAGCGGTACGCGGTCGAGTAATTCCAACTCCGGACGTGCGTCGTAGACGAGGATGGCGTCTCCGCGCGTGTCGGCGACGTAGAAGCGGTTCCCGGGACCGGCGACGATGTGGGTCGGGCCTTCGCCGGCGTCTATGCGACCGAGGGATCTCAGATCATTCGCGCCGTAGACCTCCAGCGCGAGGCCCCGTACGCCCACCACCCCTACCAGGCCATCTTCGGTGGCCGCCACGCCGCCGGGCTGGAGCGGGGCTTCGAGCGTTTTGATCACGCGGTCATCCTCGACTACGGAGACGGTGTTCCCGAACTCGTTGCCGACGAAGATCCGGCCATTGGGGGCGGAGGCCGCATCGTGCGGGAACTTGCCGACAGGCGTCTCGCTCAAGATTTTTCCGCCAGGCAGTCCGATACGCACCAGCGAACCGGATCGCTCGGCCGGTACGAGCACAGGGCCGCCGGGGGCGGCGAGATCCAGATGCCGGGGCGACTCGGGTAGCTTTACCCTGCGGACTACTTCGCCGCTGCCGCCATCGACGAGAGCCAGCCTGTCCGGGTTGGGAAGGCCAATCGCGACGAGCCCGGTCACCGGGTCCGCCACCACCCCTTCGGGAGAGGAGCCGAGCGTGACCACCCGCCCGGCGGGTTTCTCTTTCAGAGGCGGTGACCTGGTGGGTTCTGGCGCCGGGGGCGGGTTTGCCGGCGGACTGTATGCCTGCCCGGCAGTACCCTTCTCGGGCTTGCTCTGTTCCGTTCCGCAGCCTGACAGCGCGATCACGACCATGACCGCAACGAGTAATCTATGGCCTGCCAGGCTACCCCACGTTCCCTTCACGGTACGACCTATTGAGGGAATCCTCCACCATGTCGTGTCCTATTCTATTCCTGGAGCCGGTCTTTCTCCGCCAGAAGCTCCCGGATCTTCGCCTCCATCTCCCCGTACGCGCCCTCACCGAAGTGCCTGTAGCGGATGAACCCGTCGGCGTCGATCAGATACATGGCAGGCCAGTACCGCTGGTCGTAGGCATTCCAGGTAGCATAGGAGTTATCGAGGACGACAGGGTACTCGATCCCGGCCTCCCGAACTGCCTGCTCGACGTTGGCGTACTCCTTCTCGAAACCAAACTCGGGCGTGTGGACGCCCACCACCATCAGCCCATCGTCCGCGTATCTCTCGTGCCAGCGGTTGATGTAAGGCTGCGTGTTCTGGCAGTTGATGCA
>JAABUR0100009536.1_pt1 | contig 10905 bp, 12 predicted proteins | sample 5560091 | NCBI WGS metagenome assembly JAABUR01 (sample SAMN10711879, study PRJNA513375) | rock metagenome | isolation source: Antarctica rocks | place: Antarctica: Victoria Land, University Valley sud
GGAAGATGGTTGTCAAAGAACTTCGTTCGTCGTTTGATAGTTTTAGGAGTTGTGCTGTTCTTGCCATACTGGAAGAATACAGCGAGATGGAACATTTATCAAATCACTAAACTGACAAGGTACTAGCCGTGTTCACTTCAGCAATAATTTTCAACAAGCGCAGTGGAATGGAACCAACTTAACTTTTGGAGATGGTCCAAATAATTCTCAGCCTTTAGTGTCAATTGATACTGTCGGCCATGAATGGACTCACGGTGTAACGCAATATAGCGCGCGGTTAACCAATTCAATGGAATCGGGTGCGGCCAACGAATCCTTCTCTGATATTTTCGGGACGATGATTGAATTTAATGCTGGATACGGAAAAACACCGAACTACTTAATCGGAGAAGATTACGGTACGCCCTTCCGCAGTTTAGCTAATCCGCGTGCTTACAATAATGGTGTTGATTATTACGGTGACCGCTTCTTCCCCGGTTACTGTACGCCTAGTAACGGAAATGATATGTGTGGCGTACATGAAAACAACGGTATTATGAATAAGGCGTTTTATCTACTGGCAGTGGGTGGAACGCATCCTTACAGCGGTGTACAAGTTGGTAGTATAGGGCGTGACCAAGCCGCGAGTATATTTTATTTTGCCCTTACCCACTACCTCACCCCAACCTCTAATTTACATGATATAGAGGAAGGAACATACAGTGCTGCCGTGCATTTTAATGGAGGTCTTGCTGGCGGCAACTTTTCTTATCAGGCACAAGCAGTATTGCAAGCGTGGAAAGCTGTTGGCATACCACGAAATCAGATTGAGGAAGCATGGTTCTTTACAAAACAGCAGTATATGGATGTCCTCAACCGTCAACCGGATACAACAGGGTGGAGCGGTTGGGCCAACACTATTAACGGATGTGGCCATAACAATTGGAATTGCATCAACGCAGTGCGTATTCACGTTGCGAGAGGATTTCTGGATTCAAATGAATTTCAGCAGAACAAACCCTCACTCCGTAATCCGGCGACAGCGCATGAGTACAATCAGGAGTATGTGCGACAGTGCTATCTTGTTTTCCTGCGAAGGAATCCTGACACTAATGGGTTGAATTCGTGGGTTAATACCCTAGATAGTACGGGCGACTATAACCATTTGGTTGATGGATTCATTAACTCCAATGAATACCGCAATAGGTTCTGCTGTGGAGGTTGAGCTTTGAGTGAAAGGAAGTTCCCGCTATCTCTCTCGTTAATGATACTTGCTTTATGCGGAGTGCTTGGAGCGGCGACAGTTTTCACTAGCCGTTCCAAGACTTTTGTCAGCATTAAGAGCACGAGTCAGTCTAACGGGGGCAGTAAAGTTGGAAGCACTACTGAAGCAGAGCCAACTCCATATCTAGGGATGCTTTCTTTGCCCAGTGAAGAGAACTCTTGGATGGTGAAAATCGATGCGGCAGGCGGTTTCATTGGCAATGTTATCGGAGGTGCAGTTACTACCTCACAAGGCAACGTAGCGGCAGGCGGTTCGGCCCAGATTGGCAAATTCCGCTACGATTGTAAAGCGCAGCTTTCGGTTGAAGAATTGCGTAGGCTAGAGCAAGCAGTTCTACTGGTTAAACCTTCCTCATGGAAAGAGCATTATATTGATCCTAAGAATCCTGATGCGTGCTGTGACCAAGTTGGATATGGCTTGCAATTGTTTCGTCGCAAGAAAGATGGAACAGAAATGACATACAGCGCTTCTTGGTACGACAGCAGCACTTATCTGTTGCCCGCAGACCTCACGGCGCTACACGAGACTATGCAGGCGATACAAGATAAGACGCTAAAGGAATGTCAGAACCAATAGAGTGACAAATTATTGTTCTGATAGAAACTGTCAAGCTTAATCAGCGCGCAGCATTGGTTGGGCGACGGAGCCTTTGCTGACATTGGCGTTGTCGTTTGCGCCGGGCAAAAGGTTTTGCGGGTCGCGCCAATTATCCAAGATGCCGACTTGATGAACGCATTGCAGCGTGCAGGTCGGCGCGCACCACTTCTCTGTATTATACTCGCGCTCGAAATCTTTCATCGTGTAGTCGGCAAGCGGAATGCCGGGATAGCCGCGCTGTTGCGAGCACCAATGGACGAGGCCGTCTTCGCAAATGTAAAGATAGCGCGCACCGGCGCGGCAACGCCATTCGTAAGGCTTGCCTTCGGCGATTGAGTCTTGAAACCAATTGAGCCGCGCGTGATCTTTGTTGCCGAGCTTTTTGACTTGCTGAAAAATGTCTCGCTCTTTTTCCGAGAGCGGTTTCGATGTACCGTCGTTGTCGTGTATGACGCCGACTGTTGTGGAGAAACCGAGCGAGACGGCGTGCTTGGCAATCACCAATGCGTCCTCCGGCGTTTCGATGCCGCCGCCGATGACGCTATTGATGTTGATGTGAAACTCCGCGTTTTCTGAAAGCCAGCGCAATCTTTTCTCTAGCAGCCGCAAACTCTTTTTCGACACCGCGTCGGGCACGACGTTATCAATACTTATCTGTAAATACTCAAGCCCCGCGTTGTTCAAACGCTTGATGCGTTCGGGTGTCATGTAGTAACCGTTAGAGATGAGACCGGCGAGCATTCCGTGATTGCGTATGTGGCGCACGATCACGTCCAAGTCCGGGTGCATCAATGGTTCACCGCCGGAAATGGTGACGACCGACGTGCCAAGCTCCGCGAGTTTGTCGAGTCGCCGTATCATTTCGTCGAGCGGCACAGGCGCGGAGACTTTGTCGTACTCGTTGCAATAGCCGCACGCAAGATTGCAGCGGCGCATAGGTATAATGTGCGCGAGCACCGGATGATTCGTCGATAAAAGCCCGCGCGTAATAAATCTTGCCTCGCGGAATTTCTGTTTGATGAGCCTGCTTTTCTTCATCTCTCTAAAATGAACTTGAGCACGAACGAATTAACAGCCGGACAGCTTTTGCGTTACGTGTAAAGCGAAGAGTTGAGAGAATAACCAACGCTGCGCCCGAAGGCAAGACGCAAATCATAAGCTTGCCTGTAAAACTTAAACTTGTTTGTCAACAGCCCGGTAAAAAAACAAAGGCTCCGGTTTTTCAGGCCGGAGCCTCGCGTGTTTTTCGTAAATTACAGAAGGCGATTTCTTAGCCCCTGATTTTCTTCACGTCTCCCGGCAGATCAAGACGAAAATCGCCGGATGAAACGCGTGCGTTCTTTTCGATTTTGGTCAGGCGCACGGTGGTCGCGTCGTTGTTGCGTTCGATAATCTTGGTTTGCACGATCATACCACTGTTGTCCATCCAAGCCTCCGCGTACTTGAAGCTAGACGCGCCCTTCGGCACCAACTTGAAATGCAGCGTTTTGACGCCACCCCACAACGTTTCGTCGTAAATGTCTTGCAAGCCCTCAAAGCGCGCTTGTAGTTGTGAACCGGAAAGATTCATCAACTCAAAAACACCACCTGCTTTGTTCTTGCTCGAACGTGCGTTGCCGAAATAAGCTAAGTTCTTGCGCGGTTGATACAAAACGTATTGCCCGTTTGAGACAGCTATTGTTTCGCGTTGCGGGCTTTGCCAATCGACGCGCACGTTAGCGTTGCGTCCCTTTGCCGGAACGTAAAGCACAACGCCTTGATATTTATCGTTTTCGCCAATCTGTGCGTTGTACTTCTCCATGCTGATCCCGGCACGCAAACTACGCAAATCGCGGTTGTTGCTCTCCAATTTGTTCACAATGGAACTAACAAGACCTGCTCCCTGCGCCTGAACATTTGCATTGGGCGGACACGATCCGATGGCGGTGATGATAAGTGCGACGGCGAGGCCGAACGTGATTAATCTTTTCATACGATTTCCTTCAAAAACTTCCTGACAGCCTCCTGTCCTGAAAAACCTATAAAACCGAACAATTATATTAGACGATTACTGTATGTCAACCTCGTAGGCAATTGTCTGGCCGTCCGAATTCCTCACAGGGCGCACGTTCGAGACCTTCAAATCCGGGCGATTCGTCAATTGCCGCACACGTTGTTCGATCTCTGCTGTATCCGATTGCGCCATAAGCGTTTCAACGCCGATCAAGAGTCGCGTCGAAGCAACCGTTTTTTGATGCCCTGTGTGTGCGGGAAGTTCGCCGTTATCGAACCAATTTCGCGGCGTCAGGAAAACAAAGGCGAGAATCAGCGCGCACAGCACATCATATTGCCATGTACTGCGCGCATAGCCCCAGAAGAAAATATTTTTGAGAACGCGAAAAATCATGAGAGCAGATTACCCAAAAGGACTCACGGCGCAGCCTACAGTGGAATGTTTTTACTCCAACTGAAACTTTTTACAGTTGCACGCCGCCCGGCGGTTTGACGATTTCGCCGTCGCGCATTTGCACTATCCGGCGGCACATCGCGGCGGCTTCCGGGTTGTGCGTAATCATCACGATGGTTTGGTTGAAACGATAGTTCAATTCCTGAAACATGTTGAGCACGATGGCGGAGTTGTCTGAATCGAGATTTCCGGTCGGCTCGTCGGCGAGAATAATCGCCGGACGCGTGACAATCGCACGCGCTAAAGCGACGCGTTGCTGTTCGCCGCCGGAAAGTTCCAGAGGCTTGTGGTGCATCTTGTCTTCGAGGCGGAGCAAGCGCAAGACTTCGCGCCTGCGTTCTGGATCACCCGCGCCGCCATTGCCATGAATGCGCTCCGCGAGCCGCAGATTACCGTCCGCCGTTAAAGTCGGAAACAGATTAAAACGCTGAAACACAAAACCGATTTTGCGGCGGCGAATCTCCGTGCGTCCGGCATCCGAAGCGGCAGTTAAATCTTCGCCGTCAACCGTAATACGTCCGCGCGTTGGAGTTAAGAGTCCGCCGAGCAAATGCAGCATCGTTGATTTGCCGCAGCCCGAAGGCCCCATGATCGCGAGGAAATCTCCTTCATCAACGTCAAGCGACACGCCGCGCAAGGCGGGCACATCAACGCTTCCGACACGGTAAACCTTTTCAAGATTCTCAGCTTTTAAGATCGTTTTCATTCAGTCATACGTGAGCGCCTGCACAGGGTCTAAGTTGGCCGCGCGCACAGCAGGATAAAGCGCGCCGACGATTCCGCCCAGGAGACCGATCAAAGCGGCAGCCAAAGCCCATCTCCAGCCGTACTCGAAAAAGAGTCCGTAAGCTTTATGAATCAAATAGCCCGCAAGAAGTGAAACGGCGAATCCGGCGACGAGACCGATCAGGCTAATCACGATAGCCTCTTTCTCGATCACGCCGATGATAAAAGCGCGCGACGCGCCCATCGCTTTCAGGATACCGATCTCGCGTGTGCGCTCTGTAATCGTCGTGTACATTGCGAGCATAATAACGAGCGTGCTGACGATGGCCGACAGCACGGTCAGCGTGCGCAGGAAGAGACCCAGAAACGGAATGCTTTTTTCGACGCTCATTGCGTAGTCGCGCGTCAACTGGAGTTTGTTGCCGGGAAGCGCGGCGTCAATGCGGCGCGCGACTTCGAGTTGATCTTCAGGGTTGCGGCATTTGATTAAAATGTAAGTGCATTTGTTCGGCGTGCCGATAGCGTCCTGCATCGCGCTTAAAGTCATCTTGACGCGCGCGCCGGATTCGGGAGCATAGATGCCGACAACGCTGTAGGGTTGATTCCCGAACAACAGCACTGTGCCTCCAACCGCGAGGCGATCAGTGTGCGCGCGTGTTTCGTCAATCACGACTTCGCCGGACGCTTGCGGCGCGCGTCCCTGCGTAAGATTTATTTCATTCATCGCCGCGAACGCCGTCCAGTCGAGGCCTTCGATGCGCTCAAGGCCGAAACCGCTTTTGCCCGTCGTAACATCAAGCAATACAGGCACGGCATCCGCGACGCCTTCAATCGCTTTTAGTTTAGCGACGTACTGCGTGCTGAGGTTGGCCGTCGAACTCAGCATCGTTACCGCCGACCCTTGCCGTGTAAAAGTAATTTCCGCGCGCACGTTTGACGAGCGGCGCTGCAAATCGTTCGACATGCCGTGCGCCAGTCCCGTGAATAGCATTACCAACACGACGCCCAGCGCGACGCCCGCGACGCTAATCAACGAACGCAAAGGGCGCTGGCGAATATTAGAAACGACAAGGCTATCCATACTGACTTCAGTTTTGAGTTTACAGTTTTGAGTTTTCAGTAAAAAGGCCGCGCTTCCATGCTGAAAACTGTAAACTCAAAACTGTAAACTGTCTTTCTTATTTGCTGTTCGTCCGGCGTTTATTCTGGCGCGCATCGAGATCGATTTCGCGCAGGCCGGAACTATTCTCCAAAACGAATGCCTGCGGCTTGAATTCTTTATCAAGCACGATTGCTTCCGGCGCTTGATAAGAGAGGCGTAGTTTGTAGTGCTCACGCGGGCGCGTCACATCAACGCGCGAAGGCAAAGTAATGCGTCCGCCTTCGCCGAACGGCTTCGGATCGGAGAACGCGATATCCGTTGCCAACACGCCGCCCGCGTCAAAAGTCTGCAAGCGGGCAAGACGTGTGCCGCCGAAGCGATCAAACCAGAAACGACGGATCAACTGCGCCGTGCCCGCCTCGCCCGGAGCCAATTCGTCGAGCAGGTAATAGCCGCGCACAACGCGCACGCCCTTTCGCGCTTTCGGACGCGTGTCCTGCTCTTCCTGATAAAGCTCGCTCTGCGCATAAATGAAACGGGAATCCGCACCTGTCGCAACCGGATTGATTAACAGTGCATCCGTAAAATGCTGCGGGCGCACGTTTGAAAGTACGCTGACAGTGCGTTCCTCTGTGACCACGCGATTCTTGCCGTCACTCGCGCGTGCCGCTTTGTCGCCGTCCATATTCGGCATACTGTACGAAGCGCTGTTTGTGCCGCGCAGAAAACTTCTGTACTTCTCGCCGCCCGGAAAAGGCGCGAGCACCGCGACGCGAAAGCGCTCGCCGTCGGAAGTCATCTCGACGAATTTCGAGCCGACAACCGGCGCTTGAATCGTTAAATAAATCTGTCCGGGTCGCTGCACGATCACAGTGCCGTCCGTCGTGCGATACTTTTCCGAGATTCCCGTTTCGGCGAAAGACGTGTCTTGAAACTGTATGTCAACCTTGCCATCAATTGAGCGCACGGCGGCGAGGCGATTAATTTCCGCTTGCAACTCTGCCGTCTTCGCGTCGGCAAGCGGCGCAAGCAGCGGCGGCACGCCGATAGTTTTTTTGACGCATCCGTTTGTTCCCGCAATCAAAGCGAAGACAAGCGCAAAAAGAATCGCAAAGCGTCGGGGCGAGGCGGCGACACGGGTTCTGGTAGAGTCCATCATCAGTAAAGGCGACCGCACGCGGGCGGCGCAGATTTTGGCGTGTATTGTATACATATAAAACAAAGCACGCTAGCAAAGCGTTCCGCCCGTTGTCAACGCACGCGGAGACACACAAGTTACGCCAACCGTCTACGGCAACCTGTTATTTCCAAGACAGAGCGAGCGGAGCATGGCGTTCGCTGACGATGTGTTTAACGAACGGTGCGAGGTGTTTCAGGCCGAGAATGCTGGCAAGACGCGTGCGCTGTTCTTCGTCAACGCCGACAATTGAATCGAGCGCAGTGTTTGAAAGAAAGCGTGTCGGGCACTCGTTTGTTTTTGCGTGGCGCACGCCCATCCATGCGAACGCATGACACACGGCGCGGTAAACAAACCAGTAGCCGATAACGTTCGGGCCGGGGATTGGTGTCAGCACAAGCAGCGTGATCGGCGCAACCAGCGCGTTAATCGAAAGCCACCACAAATGGCGGCGGCGGCGGCTCGCCAGATAATTCATCCACAGAGAGCGCGCCGCTTCCTCCTCCACAGAGGACGGGTAAAAAACAGTTATCTGTGAAGCGTGACGCAGGCGGCGAAGCGCTGATTCATCCGGCGACGTGCGCTCATGCAGCCATTCCCACAGGCGGCGCATACGCAAACCGACGCCGCTCTCAGATTCTGTCAGCACAGACCTTACGCTATGATATTTTCGCTCCAAGTAAGCGCGCACGCCGCTACTATCATTGCTGCGCGGTTCGCGGTTTTCCTCTACGTCGCCCGTCTCCGGCTCTTCCGAATAAAAGATGCACCGTTCATCATCGAGGCGCAGTAAATAAAAGTTCATAACAGTGCTTTCGTCGCTAACAAGCACCGCAAGCAGGAGACGCCGTGCCACAAAGCGTTGATAGAGAGAACCCGATTCATAACCTTACCCTAAGTCAACTCTGATTAAAGAACACCGTATCGAGTTGCTCGACACGGCGCGTGATGTTTCTGTTAGCGCAGCGTATTGACGGTTGCATGGTGAGCTTCAGTCAATTCGCTCAGCAGTTCATGGACTAACTCTCCGGCGGAACTTTCGAGTTGCAAATCGCGCTCCAAAACGTTTTCCCAGAACTCATCCAAGCCACGCGCGCCCGCCCGCTCAAACGCGAGCGCCTGTAACAGCAGATCAATCACGTCCGCCGCTTTCACTAAACGCGCTTCCAGACTTTTGCGCTCTTCGTAATCAACGTGCAACTCGCCGTACATCTTGGAGCGCGCCTCGCCAACTCCTTCGACAATATCATCGAAGGCCGCGCGTTCGGCTTTGGTGCGCACCTCCACGCTGAAATAACAACTGCCCGTGCGCGGCATGTCACCCATGCGCGCCTCCGCCCAATCGTGCAAGAGTGCCATGCGCAACACACGTTCGACGTTGACACAGAGGCCGCGCGCAACGAGTTCGTCGGCCAGCATCATCGCAACGGCAGCGACGCCAAACGTGTGCGCCGCGACGGATTCAGCGCCCGCCGCCTGCCCGCGCAAAGTCCAGCCTGTGCGATCCAGCTTCTTCAAACGTTGCAGTTCTAACAGCGTCTCAATCATTCTTGATTTACACGAACATTTTTCCCGGATTGAGAATGCCTTGCGGGTCAAGCGCACGCTTAATTTGTTTCATCGTTTCAATCGTCTGGGGCGTGAGTGCCAGCCCAAGATACGGCGCTTTGACGTAGCCGATGCCGTGCTCGCCGCTGATCGTGCCGCCGAGTTCAATTGCCAACTCGAAAGTTGCAACAACGCACAGGCGCGCACGCCGCACGGCTTCCGCATCCTCGCGGTCACACATAAAATTGACGTGGATGTTGCCGTCGCCAGCGTGACCAAAGTTGACGACGAAAGTTTTATAACGACGCGCAATCTCCACTACGCGCTCGATTAGTTCTGGAACGCGCGAACGCGGCACGACGACGTCTTCATTAAATTTCAGCGTCCCGTATTTTTTGATCGCAGGCGAAAGCGCCCTTCGCACGTCCCACAAACGCTCTTCTTCTTCGCGTGTTTCGGCACGCAATACATCATAGCCGCCACCTTCCAGTACAACCTGCTCGACGATGCGCGCCTGTCTTTCGACTTCTTCAGTTGATCCGTCAACCGCGATGAGCAGCAAAGCGTTTGCATCAGCCGCGATGCCGAAATCATACTCGGATTCCACCGCATCAATCGCGTTGCGATCCAGCACCTCGCACGCGACAGGCACAACTCGCGCGCGTGTGAAAGCGGGAACGCACGCACATGCTTCGCTTACGGAACGAAACGTTGCACGCACTGTGCGCGTCGCTTCGGGCAGTGGTACAAGCCTGATCGTTGCTTCCGTGATAATGCCGAGCATTCCTTCCGAGCCGCACATGAGCATCGTCAAATCAAATCCGACGACATTCTTCGTCGTGCGTCCACCTGTTCGGATAATTTCACCCGTCGGCGTCACGACTTCGAGACCTAAGACGTAATGCTTCGTCACGCCATACTTCGCGCAACGCATTCCGCCAGCGTTCTCCGCAATGTTGCCGCCGATAAAAGACTCTTTGTACGACGACGGATCGGGCGGATAAAAAAGTCCTATCGCTTCCGCCGCCTGCTGCAAAGCATAAGTCGTCACGCCCGGCTCCGTCACCAAATACAAATCGTCTGCGTTAATCTCTTTGATTTGATTCATGCGATCCGTGCCGATGACAATGCCGCCTTCGAGCGGGACAGCGCCGCCCGTATAGCCTACGCCGCCGCCGCGCGCTGTGATAGGAAAACGCTTTTCATTTGCGAGCCGCATGATCTCTGAAATTTCCGTCGCCGTGCGCGGCAAAACAACCGCTTCCGGCGGAAACTTTTCTTTAACGGCATCCTGCCCGTAAGGTTCGACGCGCGCAGGATCAATAATCAAATTCTCCGCGCCGACAATTTCCCGCAAACGATTCTGCACGTCCGCATCGGAAGCTGTCGTGCGTGTGCGATTGATTCGCGCAACGACAGTGGGTTCAACTAAACTGCTCATGTCCTTATTTCTAAAACAGCTTCGCGGCGATTGCTCATTAGAGAAAAGCGGCGGCGCGTAAGCGTAAGCTGCGCCGCCGCTCGATCAAGTTTCGTGAAACAGAATAAAGGTTGCAGGCTTTGCCCGATCACTCGTCGCGCCCGATGCTTTAGCGGCACGGCGGATGTTCGCAACCGCAACCGATCTCCATCAAATCGCGCGCATTGGCGCAGTATTCGCTGCAATACTTACTGTCCGGCGCAGCTTCGCAACTGCAACTCGGGTGCGCGCACTTCCCGCGTTTTTTTTCATCAGCCATTTCAGTTCTCCTTTGCTGCTAAAACCCTTAACTATTAATAGGGAGACCAAACGTAGAGATTTTACGCCACGCTGCACGCAACGCAAAATCAAGTTACGGCAAGGTATCAAAGAATTGGTTTCAAACAATAAAAAGTTGCGTTCAAACAATCGCCTTGCAGCAGACCGGAATCAGCATATATGCGAATCAGTAGTTGAAAAGACAGACAAACGGCAGAATTAGTAGAATTTTCTTACCATGGAAAATCTACTGATTCACATCTACCTGTTTGTCTGTCAAACTTACGATACTTCGTCCGCGACTTGT
>JAABUR0100009537.1_pt1 | contig 10905 bp, 9 predicted proteins | sample 5560091 | NCBI WGS metagenome assembly JAABUR01 (sample SAMN10711879, study PRJNA513375) | rock metagenome | isolation source: Antarctica rocks | place: Antarctica: Victoria Land, University Valley sud
TTGGCTGATCATGATCGTCGCGTGCCTGTCGGCCGTAGTCATGCTCATCGCGGACCTGCTCGTCTCCAACCAGATCGGCCGGCTGCTCTGACCCGGCGACCCGATGTGCTGGTGCTCGGCGGCGGCGCCGTGCTCGGCGAGGCGTGGCTGCGCGCGCTGCTCGCGGGCCTCGAGGCGGAGACGGGCTGGGACCTGCGTGAGTGCGGCGGGTTCGTCGGCACCTCGGCCGGCTCGATCGTCGCGACCGTGCTCGCCGCCGGCCGGCGCCCGGAGGCGGCGCGCGGCGTGGCGGAGGATTGGCAGCGCGCGGCCGGGGCAGCGGAGTCCGCGGCCGGCGCTGCGCCGCCGGACACGGCGGCGGGCGGCTCCGGGCTCCTCGGCGGCGTGCGGCGCCGTGCGGGCGTGGCGGCGCTGGCGGTCGCCGCACCGCTCGCCCCGGCGGCCGCCGCGGGACTCGCCCCCGCGGGCGCCGCGGTGCGCGCGGCGGTGCTGCGCCGCGGGCGACCTGGGACGCGCGACATCCCCCAGCTGCGCCGGGCGCTCGAGCAGCTCGACACCGCGTTCGACGGGCGCCTGCGCGTCGCCGCCGTCGACCTCCGCACGGGGCGCCGCGTGATGTTCGGCGCGCCGGGCGCTCCCAGCGCGCGCGTGACCGACGCCGTGCTGGCGTCGTGCGCGGTGCCGTGGGTGTTCCGGCCGGTGACGATCGGCGGCCGCGAGTACGTCGACGGCGGCGCGTGGAGCGCGGCGAACCTCGACGCCGCGCCGGTGAGCGAGGGCACCGAGGTGCTGTGCCTCAACCCGGCGGCCTCGCCGCGGCTGGCGGTCGACCGCTTGGGCGCCGTCCGCACGTTCGCGGGCGCCTCGGCCGCCGCCGAGGCGCTGGTGCTGCGCCGCCGCGGCGCCCGTGTCCGGGTCGTGGCGCCCGACGCCGCGACGGTCCAGGCGATCGGCCCCGACCTGTTCGACGGGCGCCGGCGCGCCGCGGTCGAGGCGGCGGGCTACCGACAGGGCCGGGCGCTCGCCTGACGGTCCTCCGCCCGGCGCCTCGCGACGTCGACCTCGATGGCCACGTCGCCGGGCGCCGGGACGAGCGAGCGGGAAGATCTCGCCCGCGACGGCCGGGCGCGCCTACGGCGCCGGCGTGAGCTCCGCCTGGGGCGCGGCCGCCTCCGCGGCCGCGAGGACCTTGCGCTCGGCGTTCGAGAGCGCGCGGACGTAGGCCTGGGCGGCCGCCTCGATGATGTCGGTGGAGACGCCCTGCCCTGCCGCGGACTGGCCGGCCAGCTCCAGCACGACGCTCGCCTCGCCGAGCGCGTCCTGGCCGCCCGTGACCGCGTCGATGCGGAACTCCCGCAAGCGCGCCTCGCGCCTGGTCGCCGCGTTGATCGCCCGGAAGATGGCGTCGACCGGGCCGTCGCCGGTGAAGTCGCCGAGCGCCTCCTCGCCGTCCGGCGTGCGCACCGCGACGCGGGCGTGCGGCGGACGCCGGTTGGAGACGTCGACGTCGAACCACTCGAGCTTGTAGGAGCGGAGCTGCTCGCGGAGCTCGTCGGTGACGAGCGCCTCCAGGTCCATCGCGGAGACCGTCTTCTTGCGGTCCGCGATCTCCTTGAAGCGCTTGAACGCCGTGTTGAGCGCCTGGCCGTCGACCTGGAAGCCCAGCTCCTGCAGCGCGCTCTTGAGCGCGTGGCGGCCGGAGTGCTTGCCCAGCACGAGGTCGTTGCCCTCCAGCCCGACCGTGGTGGCGTCCATGATCTCGTAGGTCGAGCGGTCCTTGAGGATGCCGTCCTGGTGGATCCCGGACTCGTGCGCGAACGCGTTGCGCCCGACGATCGCCTTGTTCGGCTGCACCGGGTAGCCGGTCAGCCGCGAGACCATCCGGCTGGTGCGCGCGATCTCCCGCGTGTTCAGGCCGGTCGTGAAGCCGAGGTCGGCGGCGCGGGTGTGCAGCAGCATCACGATCTCCTCGAGCGAGGCGTTGCCGGCCCGCTCGCCGATCCCGTTGATCGCGCACTCCACCTGCCGCGCGCCCGCCTGCACGCCGGCCAGCGAGTTGGCGACGGCCAGGCCCAGGTCATCGTGGCAGTGCACCGAGAGGACGACGTCGCGCAGGCCCGGCACCAGCTCGTAGAGGCGCCCCAGGAACGCGGCGTACTCCTGCGGGGTCGCGTAGCCGACGGTGTCGGGGATGTTGATCGTCGTCGCGCCTTCCTCGAGCGCGATCTGCAGCACCTCGGCGGTGAACTCGACGTCGGCGCGGGTCGCGTCCATCGGCGAGAACTCGACGTCCTCGACGAACGAGCGCGCGTGCGCCACCGCGGCGCGCGCCTGGCCCTTGACGTCCTCGCGCGTCGACTGCAGCTGGTGCTCGATGTGGATGTCCGACGTCGAGATGAACGTGTGGATGCGAGGTCGCTGCGCGTCGCGTACCGCCTCAGCGGCCCGCTCTATGTCCGCCGCATGAGCGCGCGCGAGCCCGGCGATGACCGGCCCGTGCACCTCGCGGGCGATCGCCTGCACGGCGCCGAAGTCGCCCGGCGAGGCGATCGGGAAGCCGGCCTCGATGACGTCGACGCCCAGTCGCGCCAGCTGCTGCGCGATCTCGAGCTTCTCGGCCGCGTTCAGCGAGATCCCCGGCGACTGCTCGCCGTCGCGCAGGGTGGTGTCGAAGATGGTGACCCGGTCGGGGTTCATGGCAGTGCTCCTTTATTAGGCCTCGATGTTCTTCTCCGGTTGGTTCGCGGCTTCGCGGCCGCCACGCGCTATTCCCCCCGAGGGGGGAGGAGGAGAACAACAAGGCCGAGGTGCAGCGCCATCGTCGCCCACAGTACCGGGCCGCTGGACCGTGTGCCCAGCCGGCGTCGACCTTTTGTCCGGACTGGACACCCGGGCTGTGCGTTCTGTATGGTCCGCCCGACATGGAGCGAGGGGGCACTCCTGACGTCGTGCTGCGCGGCGTCACCAAACGATTCGGGGAGCTGGTCGCGGTCGACGACATCGACCTCGAGGTGCATCCCGGCGAGTTCCTGGCGCTCCTGGGGCCGTCTGGGTGCGGCAAGACGACCACGCTGCGGATGATCGCCGGGTTCGACGAGCCGAGCGCGGGCGAGATCGAGATCGGCGGCCGCTCCGCAGTCGGCGTCCCGCCCGACAAGCGCAACGTCAACACGGTCTTCCAGGCCTACGCCCTGTTCCCGCACATGACGGTGCTCGACAACGTCGCCTACGGCCTCAAGCAGCGCAAGGTCGGCAAGGCGGAGCGCCACAAGCAGGCGCACGAGGCGCTCGAGCTGGTCCGCCTGACCGGCCGCGAGGACGCCAAGCCGGCGCAGCTCTCGGGCGGCATGCAGCAGCGCGTCGCGCTCGCCCGCGCGCTCGTGATGAACCCGAAGGTGCTGCTGCTGGACGAGCCGCTCGGCGCGCTCGACCTCAAGCTGCGCAAGGCGATGCAGGTCGAGCTCAAGCGCATCCAGCGCGACGTCGGCATCACGTTCATCGTCGTCACGCACGATCAGGAGGAGGCGATGGCGATGGCCGACCGCATCGCCGTGATGAACGCCGGCCACATCGACCAGCTCGCCGTCCCCTCCGAGATCTACGACCGCCCCAGCACCCCGTTCGTGGCCGACTTCATCGGCGACATGAACCACCTCGAGGGCACGCTCGAGCGCGATGGCGACAGCCTCGTCGCCGCGGTCGGCGCCGCGCGCTTCGGGATCGGCCGGGTCGTGCGCGAGGCGCGAGTCGGCGAGCGCGTGCGCCTCGGGCTGCGTCCCGAGGAGGTGCACGCCGGCACCGGCGGCGATGGCGCTCCGGCCACCTGCCGGACCGCGATGGTGCTCGGCCACCACCTGCAGATCGTGGCGGAGCTGGAGACCGGCGAGGAGCTCGTCGCCGTCCAGCGCCGGACCGGCGAGGAGCGTCTCGACGGCATCAGCGCCGGCGACAAGGTGTGGCTCGGCTGGAGCCCCACCGCGGCGCTGTTGCTGGGTCCCGTGGAGGGTGCGAGCGACGCTCGTGCGGCCGAACCCCTCGAACTCCAGACGACCGAAAGGAACCTGCATGCCTGACCGATCCGACGAGCTCCGCATCCTGGTGCCCGAGACCGACCGTGCCCGTATCCAGCGCGCGGTGACGCGGCGCCAGGCGCTGATCGCGGGCGGCGGCGCCGCCACGGCGGCCTACCTCGCCGGTTGTGGCGGCTCCAGTGGCGGCGGGGGCGGGGGCGGCGGCGGCGGTGGCGGCTCCGACGCGGACTCGGCCAAGCAGCCCCCGACGCCCGCCGACGGGCAGGTCGAGAAGGGCGACCTGCTGATGGCCAACTGGGTCGACTACTCCGACCCCGCCAACTACAAGGCCTACAAGGGGAAGTACGGCCCCAAGGTGTCGGTCTCGGGCTACGGCTCCAACGACGAGCTGCTGGCCAAGCTGCGCGCCGGCGGCTCGAAGTTCGACATCGTCGCGCCGACCGGCTACGCGGTCAAGACGATGGCCGACCTCGGGCTGGTCATGCCGCTCACGCACGAGCTGATCCCGAACATGAAGAACATCGCCCCGGCGTTCACGAAGACCGACTACGACCCGGGCAACGTCTACTCCATCCCCAAGGACTACGGCGTCACCAGCTTCTACTGGCTGACCGACAAGGTCTCCGAGCAGCCCGCGACGATCAAGGACTGCTTCGACCTCCTCAAGACGCCCAAGTTCAAGGACCTGCGCGTCAACTTCCTCGAGGGCGGGACGCAGCTGATCGCGATCGCCTGCGCCGCCCTCGGCTTCTCGATCAACACCGAGGACCAGGGCGAGATCGACAAGGCCAAGCAGCTCCTGATCGACGTCAAGCCGAGCGTCGACACGGTCAACTCGACGTTCATCGATCGCGCCACGCGCGGCGAGATCGACTTCGGCATGGGCTGGAACGGGGACATCCGCCGCGCGATCGTGGGCCTGGCCAAGAAGGACCGCGAGATGGTCTTCCTCATCCCCGAGGGCAACACCGAGTACTGGGTCGACAACTGGGCGATCCCCACGGCGTCCGAGCATCCCGTCGCCGCGCACAAGTGGATCGACTTCGTGCTCGACCCGGTCAACGCCGGCAAGGAGATGAACTACCACCAGTACCCGGTGCCGGTGGAGGGGATCACGGGCGTCGAGCCGGATCTCGCCAAGGACCCGACGATCAACGTCCCGGACGAGAAGATCCAGGGCTACGAGTCCCAGGTCGAGACCGCCAAGGGCCTCCAGCAGCGCAACCGGGCCTACACGGAGTTCAAGGCCGCCTGACGATGGCGGTGGCCGACGCCACCACCACGACGGCGCCCCCGGCGACCGCGCAGCCGCGCGGTCGCGTCGCGGGCGCGATCGCCGGCGCGGTGCTGCTCGCCGCGGCGGTCGGGATCTACACGCAGCTCGGGACGCTGGGCCTCGGCCTCGCCCCGAGCGTCGTGCTGCTGCTCGTCGCCGTCCCCGTTTTCGTCCTGGCGGGCGCCGCGATCCGCCGCGCGACGCGCACCGAGACGTCGGACCACACGCGCTACCCGTTCCAGCTGGCCTACCCCTCGCTCGCGTTCTACTGCGCGTTCTTCATCATCCCGCTGGCCTTCCTCGTCCTGTTCGCGGTGGCCACGCCGCTGGGCTTCGGCGGGGTGCAGTACGGGTTCGACCTCGGCAACTTCGAGGCCGGGCTCGACCCGCTCTACGTCGACGTCTTCCTGCGCACGCTCCGGACCGCCGCGATCGGGACGCTGCTGATCGTGCTCGTCGGCTACCCGCTCGCGTACTGGATCGCGCGCTACGCGCCCGCGAACCGGCGCGGCATGTTCCTGGCGCTGATCATCGTCCCGTTCTGGACGTCGTTCCTGATCCGCACCTACTCGTTCCTGATCGTGCTCTCGCCCGAGTTCTTCCTCTCGGACTGGCTGCAGTCGCTCCGGCTCACCGACGGCCCGCTCGCCGTGCTCAACACCACCACGGCGATCCAGATCGGGCTCGTCTACAACTACCTGCCGCTGTTCGTGCTGCCGCTCTACGCCACGCTCGAGCGGATGGACTGGCGGCTCGTGGACGCCGCCACCGACCTGGGGGCGAGCCAGTGGGCGGCGTTCCGGCAGATCACTCTGCGCCTGACCGCGCCGGGCCTGATCACCGGCACGCTGCTCGTGTTCATCCCGATGATGGGCGAGTACGTGATCCCGCTGGTGCTCGGCGGGGGGCGCGTCGACTTCATCGGCAACGTGATCCAGCGGCTGTTCCTGGAGGCGCAGGACTACGCGCTCGGCTCGGCGCTCGCGCTGCTGGTGATGGGCGCGCTGTCGTTCTTCGTCGCGCTCTACCTCTACCTCTCCACGCGGACCGAGCAGGAGTACGGTGCCTGAGCCGCTACGCAAGCTCGGTGCCTTCGTGGGCGCGCTGTGCTTCGTCGCCGGCCTGATCGCGGTTGCCGCGTTCCTGATCGCCCTGGGCGGGGGGAACATCTCCACCCGCAGCGTCGTGGGGCTGGTGCTGGGCGCGGCCGCGATCGTGCTCGTGCCCCGGCTGGTGGGGATCCCGTCGCTGCTCGGCGGCTACAGCGCGCTCGTCTACGCGTTCCTGTTCCTGCCGATCCTCGTGGTGGTCATCTACGCCTTCAACTCCGGCACGAACACCGCCGCCCTCGAGGGCTTCTCGACGCGCTGGTTCGGGCGCGCGCTGCAGGACGACACGATCACGTCGGCGATCGGCCGCTCGCTGCAGATCGCGGCGGCGTCGGCGGCGGTCGCCACGGTGTTCGGCACGGCCGCCGCGCTTGCGCTCGCGCGCGTCAGCCGCCGGGTGCGCAACCCGTTCGACGTGCTCGTCTTCCTCACGCTCGTCGTGCCCGAGCTGGTGATCGCCGTCTCGTCGCTGATCTTCTTCGTCAACGTCGGCTTCGACCTCGGCCTGGTCACGATGTTCCTCGCGCACACGACGTTCAACGCCTCGCTCGTGCTGCTCGTCGTGCGCGCGCGCTTCGTCTCGATGGGGTCGTCGCTCGAGGAGGCCAGCCGCGACCTCGGCGCGTCGGCGCTCGGCACGTTCCGGCAGGTCACCTTGCCGCGCCTCGCTCCCGCGATCGTGGCCGGGGCGATGCTGTCGTTCACGTTCTCCTTCGACGACGTGGTGATCTCGAACTTCACCGCGGGCGCCGGCAACGACACCTGGCCGTTGCGGATCCTCTCCGGCCTCCGCTTCGGCCTCGGCCCCGACCTCAACGCCGCCGCGACGATGATGCTCGGGGTCACGCTGGTCGGTCTGGGGGCCTCGGCCCTGCTCCTGCGCCGCGCGGCGCGCACGCAGGGCAGCACCGCCGGGCTGAGCCTGACCGGCGAGGGCAGCGTTGCCTGAGCGCCGGACCGGCGTCGTCTACGACGAGCGCTGCCTGGCCCACCGCCCGCCCGGCGGGGCGCCTGCGGGCGGGCTGCCCGACTGGGCGGCCGTACCGCCGTTCGAGCGCCCGGAGCGGCTCAGCCTGACGCGCCGCGCGCTGGAGCGCAGCGGGGTGCTGGCCGAGCTGACCGAGCTCGCGCCGCGGTTCGCGACCGCTGAGGAGCTCCGGCTCGTGCACACCGAGGCGCACGTCCGGCGCGTGCTGGAGGGCGCCGCGAGCGGCGAGCGGATCGAGCTGGGCCCGGACGCGTGGACCGGCCCGGGCACGCACGACGCGATGCTGCTGGCCGCGGGCGGGCTGCTCGCCGCCGTCGAGGCGGTGCTCGACGGGCGCGTGGACAACGCGTTCGCGCTGCTGCGGCCGCCCGGCCACCACGCCGAGCCCGACATCCCGATGGGGTTCTGCCTGTTCAACAACACGGCGATGGCGGCGCGGTGGGCCCAGCGGGCGCGCGGACTCGAGCGGGTCGCGATCGTCGACTGGGACGTCCATCACGGCAACGGGACGGAGGCGATCTTCCGCGACGACCCGTCCGTGCTGACGATCTCGCTGCACCAGGACGCGCTGTACCCGCCGGACACCGGGCGCCTGGACTCGGGCGGCGAGGCGAACGCCAACATCCCGCTGCCGCCCGGCACGGGCGACGAGGGCTACGCGCACGCGTTCGAGCGCGTGGTCGAGCCGGTCGTGCGGGCGTTCCGGCCCGACCTGCTGCTGATCGCGGCGGGGCAGGACGCGTCCGCGACCGACCCGCTGGGCCGCATGTCGATCACCGTGCCCGGGTTCCGCGCGCTGACCGACCGCGCCGTGGCGCTGGCCGGCGAGCTGTGCGGCGGGCGGCTGGTGGCCATGCTCGAGGGCGGCTACTCGCTGCTGCACCTGCCGCTGGCCAACCACGCGATCCTCGAGGGCCTCGCCGGCCTGGACCCCACGTTCACGACCGATCCGGTCGGCGTCGACGCGCCGGCCGCGCTGCGCGACGTCGAGCGCGCCGCGGTCGCAGCCGCCGAGCGCGTCCACCTGGCCTGATGCTGCACGACGCGCACGGGTTCTGGATCGCGGAGGCCGGGAGCCCGGACGTGCTCCCGCCGCTGGACGGCGACCAGCGCGCCGACGTCGTGGTGGTGGGCGGCGGCTACACCGGCCTGTGGACCGCGTGGCACATCCTGGCCGCCGAGCCCGACGCCGACGTCGTGGTGCTCGAGGGCGGGCGCTGCGGGCACGGCCCGAGCGGGCGCAACGGCGGCTTCGTGTCGAGCCTGGACCTCAGCGCGCCGACGCTGCGGCGCGAGTACGGGGACGCGGACGCCGAGGCGTGGATGGCCGCGGCGCGTGCGACGGTGGACGCCGTCGGCGCCTGGTGCGAGGCCGAGGGCGTGGACGCCTGGTATCGCCGCGGCGGCGAGCTGTGCGTCTCCACCGCGCCCGCGCAGGACGGCCGCGTGGGCGCCGAGGCGGTCGACGGGGAGCGGGTGCTGGCCCAGAGCGCGGCGGAGGCCGGCGCGCGCTGCGCCTCGCCGGTGTTCCGCGGCGGCGTGTTCGTCCCGGCGACCGCGACCGTCCACCCGGCTCGTCTGGCGTTCGGCCTGCGCGACCGGCTGCTCGTGCGCGGCGCACGGATCTTCGAGGGCAGCCGCGCGACCGGGGTGCGGCCGGTGCCCGGCGGCCTCGCGGTCCGGACCGCCGGCGGCGAGGTGCGGGCCCGCACGGCCGTGCTGGCGATCAACGCCGCGGCCGGCACGCTCGCGCCGCTGCGCAACCGCCTCACGGTGTCCTCCAGCCACATCGTCTGCACCGAGCCGGTGCCCGACGTGCTCGCGGACCTGGGCTGGGACGGCGGCGAGGCGATCTCCGACGGGCGCGCGCTGCTGCACTACACGCGCGCCACGCGCGACGGTCGCATCCTGTTCGGCTGGGCCGGCGGGCGGATGGCGGCCGGCGCGCGGACGGGCGGGCGCATGGAGGTCGACCCCCAGGTCGTCGAGCAGGCCCGGCGCGACCTGCTCCGGTTCTTCCCGCAGCTCGCCGGCCGCCGGATGGCGCACGCGTGGGGCGGGCCGATCGACGTCTCCCCCACCCACCGTCCGGCGATCGTCGGGCTGCGCGCGCTGCCCGCCTGGGCGGCGTTCGGGTTCACCGGCAACGGCGTCGGACCGGCGCACCTGTTCGGCCGCACGCTGGCCGCGCTGGCGCTCGATCGTCGCGACGACGTGACCCGGCTCCCGTTCGTCGATCCCGCGCCGCGCCGGGTCCCGCCCGAGCCGCTGCGGATCGCCGGCGCCGCTGCGATCCGGCGCGCGCTGGTGCGCAAGGAGGCGGCCGAGGAGGCCGGGCGCCGCCCCGACCCGATCTCGGCGGGGATGGCCGCTCTGCCCGGGTTGCTCGGCCTGCACATCGTGCGGTAGGCGGGAGCGGCCTGTAGGGTCGAGGAGCATGGACGTGCTGATCGCCGGGGGCCACGGGCAGATCGCCCGTCGCCTCATCCGCCTCCTGACCCGTGACGGACACACCGCGCGCGGGCTGATCCGCAATCCCGGCCACGCGGCCGACCTCGAGGCCGACGGCGGCGTGCCGGTCCTGTGCGACCTCGAGCGCGAGGACGTCACCCCGCACGTGGCCGGCGCCGACGCGATCGTGTTCGCGGCGGGCGCCGGCGCCGGCTCCGGGGCGGAGCGCAAGCGGACCGTCGACCTGGGCGCGGCGGTCAAGTGCGTCGAAGCCGCCGAGGCGCTGGGCGTCGCGCGCTTCGTGATCGTCTCCTCGATCGGCGCGCAGGACCCCGAGGCGGGCCCGGAGGCGATGCGGCCGTACCTGCGCGCCAAGGCCGAGGCGGACGCGCGGGTGGCGGAGAGCTCGCTCGACTGGACGATCGTGCGGCCCGGGAGCCTGGAGAACAGTCCCGGCACCGGGCTCGTCGACGTGTCGACCGCGCTCGGGCAGCGGGGATCGGTGCCGCGCGACGACGTCGCGCTCGTGCTGGCCGAGACGCTGCAGGCGCCGGGCACGGTCCACGTCACGTTCGAGGCGTTCGCGGGCGACGCGCCGGTGCGCGACGCGGTGCGGGCGCTTGGCGCCGGGCGCTGACGGGACCTACAACGAGACGGCGCGGCCGGCGAGGAAGCCGTCCGAGCGCGCGATCGCCTCGACGACGTCGCGCGGGACCGGCGAGTCGGTCGTCACGACCATCACGGCGATGTCGTCGCCGTTGCCGTTCTCTCCGGGCGCCTGGCGGCCGACCGCGGCCGAGGAGATGTTCACGCCGTGCTCACCGAGCACGGTCCCGACGCGGCCCATCATGCCGGGGAGGTCGCGGTAGCGGAACAGGGCGAGATGGGCGCCGGCGTCGAGCTGGAGGTTGAAGCGCTGGCCCCACGCCTCGAGCAGGTGCGGGCGGTGCCGGCGGCCGAGCGCGGTGCCGGCGACGCGGTAGCGCGCGTCGCCGGAGACGATCGAGATCCGCACCAGGTCGGTGAAGTCGCGCGCGACGGTCTCCTTGC
>JAABUR0100009538.1_pt1 | contig 10904 bp, 9 predicted proteins | sample 5560091 | NCBI WGS metagenome assembly JAABUR01 (sample SAMN10711879, study PRJNA513375) | rock metagenome | isolation source: Antarctica rocks | place: Antarctica: Victoria Land, University Valley sud
CACCCAAGTGGAAGAACCGGACAGACCGGCGGCTTCAACACGCCCGCCCGCCTACAGCGACTCAGAATCCGTCTCAACCGCACGCGAATACTTCAGCGGTGGATCCAGGCTGAAGTTCCGGCGTATCGCGATACTTCGCGGCCATAGTTGCCATCGCCGTTCCAAGAGTTTCGAGTTCCGCCCCATCGTAGGCGAATATCATTCCCATCGGAGGGAAGTGCTCCCACGTTCGCCCGTACACTCGACGGGTTATCAGCCCCTTCGATAGGTAGGCCGATCGCGACATCCTCTTGACGTGGACTACCTTCTCGTAAGCGTCGACTAACTCCGCACTGGTCAAGTTTGATTTGACTTCAATCACACCAAACACACTCTCGGATGCTGCCACGCGATATCCAGACTTTTCAATAAGAAAGGGCGCAGATGGGTCAACAATCAAGAGATCGCATTGCGGAGAAACGTCGCCATCGACGCTTACGACTTCACCACTACCAACAACTGAGACGTTCCGCGAAAGGAACATCTTCAAGAAAACGTCCAGCACGATTTCTTCACGGAGCGTTCCCTTCGACGGTCGATGCTGCGCCTCGCGCGTCTCCTCAAATTCCGCCAACATTCTCATTGTTGTCGCGTCGAAAATCCGGCGCAAAGATGCTGCCTGCTTTGCCATGCGGGATCCTTCCAGACATTCTTCGGCTAACGTGTGGCCACCGCACAAACCTAGCCGCAACGGGGGCGACTAGGTAGTAGCCGGGTTTCCGGCCTGGGTGCCGCCGGCGACGAGGATGTTGAGTCCCGCGACGACGCAGGCCTCGAGGAACTTCGCGGCCTGCCGGGTCACGATCCCGAGTCGCACCAGGTCGTCCAGATGGTCGGCCTTGACGACAAACATGCAAACGTGAAAAGGGACCATCTGGGCGATCGCAGCCCAACAGGAGATTTACGGCATTGGGCTCGTGTCGCCACGAGCTGGTGCCACCCAAGAAGCCGCAGAAGGAGCGCCCCAACAATGTGGAGCACCGAAGGCGCTCCTGCTCGCGCTGACCGGTCATTTGTCAGCCGGCGACCTCGCGGCGGAACTCGTCGTAGGTGCCGGCGAGGTAGTTCAGCAGGGAGACTTGGAAGCTGGGGTTGGTGAAGAACATGTCGAACAGGACGCCGTTCTTCTCGTGCCTGTCGAGGAGAAGCTCCTTGATCTTCTGTTCGAGGACCATCTCAAACTGGCTGCGGTCATTGTTCTCCGCGACCGCGCGCATCTGAGGGTCTTCCTTGACGACCGTCCATTGCTGGTCGACCCAGATCCTATCGGCCTCCCCGAGCTCGGCGCCGTACTTCTCGTTCATGGCGGCGATGAGCGCGGACAGCCGGTCGAGGATCGGATCGGTGAGCGCTCCCTTGCCCTCTCCGGGTAGCGCCCTTCCCGGTTCGTCGGACCCACCGGGCACGATGGCGGCGTCAGAAGTGACCGCGATCCGCAGGTGGGTGAGCTGGACGGACTTGCTCAGCTGCGGCATGGGGTCGTTGTCCCGGGCCGGCAGCTCCAGCAGCAGGAGCCGGCCGTAGAGGAACAGTCTTTCGAGGTCGGTGTCGGTGAAGGGCATGACCTGGGCGATGAAGGCGTACGCCCGGCAGAACCCCTGGAACGTCCCGCGGAACGACTCTTGCGCCTCCTCGTCCAGGGACGTGAACCGGCCAACGGCAGGTAAGAGGTTGGCGTAGAGGACCGACTGCTCAGCCGGGTCCTCGGACAGCAGCGCCGCGACCGCGGCTTCCATCTCGGGCATCGACAGCACCCCGGCCGCCATCAGGTCGTGCTCCATCGTGTACAGCACGTTGGGCTCGGTCGGGGTGGCGAAGGACTCCTCGTAAAACGGCTCGAACGCCTCCTTGATCTCCTCGGCCGTGTTGGCGAAGTCCAGCACGAACGTGTCTTCCTTGCCCGGGTGGATCCGGTTGAGCCGCGACAGGGTTTGGACCGCGGCGACCCCGCCGAGCTTCTTGTCGACGTACATCGCGTGCAGCAGCGGCTCGTCGAACCCGGTCTGGTACTTCTCGGCGACGACCAGGACCTGGTAGTCCTCGCCATGGAACTGCTTGGGCAGCTGGCTCTCAGAGAAGCCGTTGATCCCGGCCTCCGTCCAGTCCGGCGCATCCGGCGCGTCGGGGTCCGCCAGCGACCCGGAGAACGCGACGATAGTCCGCAGCGGGTGCTCACCGGCGGCGTACCCCTTCTTAGCGATGTAGGCGTCGAGGGCCTGCTTCATCCGCACCGCGTGCAGCCGCGACCGGGTCACGACCATGGCCTTGGCCCGCCCGTTGATCTTGCCCACGGACTTCTGCCGGAAGTGCTCGATGATGACCTCGGCCTTGGCTTCGAGCTGATAGGGGTGCAGCGACGCGAAACGGGCCAGCGCCGCCCGCCCCTTGCTCGACTCCAGCTCCGGGTCATTGCGTGGGTGCGCGTTGGCGAGCTTGTAGTACACCCCGTAGGTGGTGTAGCTCGCGAGGACGTCGAGAATGAACCCCTCGGCGATCGCCTGCTTCATCGAGTATGTGTGGAACGGCCGGCGGTGCCCATCGGCGTCGAGTCTGCCGAACGTCTCCAACGTCTTCGGCTTCGGCGTCGCCGTGAACGCGAAGAACGACAGGTTCTTCTTCTTTCCTCGGTTCTTCGCGCTGGCCAAGAGGAGCGCATCCGGTTCGTCGGCCGTCTCCACCGCAGCCTCGGACGTCTCGGCGTCTTCGAGCTCCTCCTGGCCGGTGAGAACCGTCTTCAGCTTCGCGACCGAGTCCCCGCTCGTCGAGGAGTGCGCCTCGTCCACGATGACCGCGAACCGCCGCCCCACTACCCCCTTCGCCTCACCCTCCGCAGCAGCCTTCGCGGCGAGCTCGGCGACCACAGGGAACTTCTGCAGGGTCGTGATGATGACCCTGGCCGCGTTCCCCTCCAACGCCTCCTTCAGCTGCTGGGACTTCTCGTCGATCCGCACGATCGTCCCCGGGGTGTGCTCCAACCCCGAGACGGTTGCCTGCAGCTGCTGGTCCAGCACCTTCCGGTCAGTGATGACAACCACCTTGTCGAAGACCGGCTCGTCATCCGCCCCGTGCAGCCGGGAGAGCGCATGAGCCGTCCACGCGATCGTGTTCGACTTCCCCGAACCCGCCGAGTGCTGAACCAGCCGGTCCACCCCGGCGCCGTCGGCGTACGTCGCCGCGAGAATCGAGCGGACCGCGTGCCACTGGTGGAACCGCGGGAACAACACACGCCCCGCCTCGACGTGGACGATCGACCCGAGTAGCTCCAGCCACGCCTCCCGCTCCCACACCTGCTCCCACAGGTACGCCGTCTGGTAACCGGCCGAGGACGGGTTTCCGGCCGTGCCTGGACGCCCCGCACCCCCGCTGCCCTGGTCGAACGGCAGGAACACCGTGTGCTGACCGGCCAGCTTGGTGGTCATCGCGACCCTGTGCGGGTCGACCGCGAAATGGACCAGGGTCCGCCGGACAAAGATCAGGTCGTGCGGGTTCCGGTCCGTCCGGTACTGCGTCATCGCCTGCTCGACGCCCTGCCCCGTCAGCGGGTTCTTCAGCTCCGCCGTAGCAATGGGGATGCCGTTGACGACCAGCGCCAGGTCGACCGAGTCGCCGGGCTTCGACTCAGAGTGGTGCAGCTGCCGCACCACACCCAGCCGGTTCGATGCATACCGTTGCGACTGCTCCTCGTTGAGCCCGCTCGCCGGCTTGAAGAAACACAGCCGCACCGTCACCCCGGTGTCCTTCACCGGCGAACGCAGCACACTGACTGTGCCCCGATGGTCGATCGCGTCAGTAACGACTTTGAGGAACTTCTCGCGCGCAGAGTCCTCTCCGCCATGCTTCGTCACGAGCTGGCGCCACGCCTTCGGCTGCGAAGCCTTGACGAATGCGAGCACCTCGTCCGGGAAGAGCCCAGCCTTGTTGTCGTAGCCGGCGGGGGCCAACGCATGCCAGCCGTGACGGACGAGGTGAGCCTCGATGTTCGTCTCGAACGCTACCTCCTGCGTGATGCTCATACGCCGCTCACGCGGATACCCCACTCCCTGCCGTCGTCACATCGATTTCACCCGTCACCGCCGCCGTGATCAAAGACTGCCTGTACTCGGCCAGTCTTTCCATGGATTGCTCAAGGTTCTCGACGAGTCTCCTGATATCGGAGCGCGCCTTGCCCAACACCTTGAGGGCGCTTTCCTGCTCCTGTGCCGAAGGGAACGGAAGCCGCAAGGACCGCAACTGCTCGTTTGTAAGGTGACCGATTGTCGTCTGACTGTTACCGACCGCGAACACATTCATGCTCACGGCGACGCGGAGACACTCGAGGAGCCACTGTGGTCTGCTCCGCCCACGGCTGCGCGCCCGATGCAGAGCCTTCTGATAGCCGAGCGGCGCTATCCCGCCCGCCCAGATGGCAGATCGCCCTGGCTGTCCCCCCTCACAGATCAAAAGATCACCGGGCTCAACGCAGTACCGCGTCCGCTCGCCAGCAGTGACATCCATGTACTTCAGATCCGAGACATCTACTCCATCCCACTGCACGTTGGTGTTCCGGAGGTAAGGAATCACCTCAAGCCCTGTCTGTCGCTTCTCGTCAAGCATCTTCCCTAGATCTACCTGAAACTCGGTGGAGACCGTCAATACCGGCCAGTGGTCAGGAATACCACCAAGCCATTCCAACCCACTCGGCCGGCTGGTGCCCTCGTGACCACGCACTGTCTCGTATGAAGCCCGTAGCGCTGATTCCTCGAGCAAGACCACCTGTAGGCGGCGGGCGGCGATGATCTGGTCGATGCGGGTGCCGCGGTCGTCGAGGAAGTCTGCGATCCGCCGCTGCTCCTCCAGTGCAGGGAGCCATATTGGGAGTTGATCGAGGTCCTCCTGTTGTACTCGTCGGTCAAAGGTCGTGTTTGCCCGTATGAAGAGGTTGTACTGATCTCTGTATGGCTGGCTTCTCAGCAGGTGGTGCAGGAAGCGCGGATCCACAAGGTGCGGATGCGGGTCAAAGACCCTGTAGTCGGGACTCACAGCGCCGACCTTCTGGGACACGGCGACGCTCCCACCAGTGAGCCACATCGGGTTGACGACCAAATGTCCTGGCGCGACCCGAAGACTTCGTTGCTCGGTCACCTGGGATGCTGTCTGCCGATCGGTAACGCCCTCTCGCTCATACAGGTACCCACTACTTGAAAGCGAGAGGCGCTGGACGTCCATAGCGTCTGCAACACGATCCTCGAGGCGCTGCAGCACTCTTTTGAACCGGTGTCGGCGGAGGCCAGTTGAGGCCGAGAACGCCGCCTCGACGGCGAAGTTGTTCATAGCGCCAGACCGGTCATCCAGTGCTGAATCTGGGTTTCCAGCACCTTGATCTCCGCGGCGATTTCTGCAACCGCGCGGGGTGGGCTGTAAATATAGAACTGTCGGGCGAAGGGAATCTCGACGCCCACCTTGGTCTTGGTGTGGTCGATCCATGCGTCGGCGACGTATGGCCGGATCTCGTTGTCGAGGTGGTCCTTGGCTGCCGCGATGAGCGCCTTGTCGCGGTCCTTGTGGTCGAGGTCGAACCAGCAGCCGGGCAGCGGAACGTTCTCGGCGTCGCGGAGGTCGGGGTCGGGTTCGGCCTTCCCGCCACGGCCCTTCACGATGGATGCTTCGGGGTCGGCTACGGCGCACGCCTTCGCGAAGGTCTTCTTCTGCGCGGTCGTTAGCCCGGGCACCTCGGTGAGCAGTGACTTCTCGGTGTCGAACCGCTGACCGACCAAGGTGGCGTAGGCCGCATACGGCTCATCGACGACGGCCTCGGGGGAGACGTTCCAGCGGCGGCGCAGCGGTCGTTCAACGGTGATGCGCTGAAACCCGAACGCCTCCCGAGGGAGCACTCTGACCCGCGTGTCGTCCGCGAACTCATCGAATGCGCCAAGGTAGAGCCGGACGACCTGGTCGATGGCGTCCTGGGTGAGTTCCTTGCGTTTGTCCCCGAGGGACTTGCGCATCTTCGTGCCGAGCTCGCGGGCGTCGACGAGGCGGACTAGGCCGGCGTGCTCCGGGGCCTTGTCGTTGGTGAGGATCCACACGTAGGTGGAGATGCCGGTGTTGTAGAACATCTGGTCCGGGAGGGCCACGATCCCTTCGAGCCAGTCGTTCTCGAGGATCCAACGGCGGATCTCGGACTCCCCAGATCCAGCCTGCCCGGAGAACAACGGCGACCCGGACAGCACGATCCCGACCCGGGAGCCGGCGACTTTCATGTGGGAAAGCATGTGCTGCAGGAACAGGAACGACCCGTCCGAGACCCGCGGCAGGCCGGCCCCGAACCGGCCGGTGTACCCGAGCGTGTCCTGCTCGGCGCGGATCGGCGCCGCGTACGCCTTCCAGTCCACTCCGTACGGGGGGTTGGCCAGGATGAAGTCGAACTTCTCCGTCGCGAAGGCGTCCCGGGTGAGGGTGTTGCCATTGCGCATCCGGTCCGGGTCAATGTCCTGCATCATCAGGTCGGACTGGGCTATGGCCCACGTCTCGTCGTTGAGTTCCTGCCCGGCGACGTTGACGATCGCTTTGTCGTTCAGCTCCTTGATCCGGGCCATCGCGGTCATGAGCATCCCGCCGGTGCCGGCGGCCGCATCGTAAACGGTACGAACCGGGACCGGGTTCTCGGCGAGCTCCTTCGCGGCGCGGCCGCTGACGAGGAGGTCGACCAGGAGACGGATGACTTCGCGCGGGGTGTAGTGCTCACCAGCGGTTTCGTTGCTCATCTCGGAGAACTTGCGGAGTAACTCCTCGAAGATGTACCCCATCGCCTCGTTGCTGACAGCGCTCGGCCGCAGGTCGAGGTCGGCGAAGTCGGCGAGGACCGCGTACAGGAGCCCGGCTCGGTCCAACCGCTCGATCTTGCCGTCGAACTCGTACGCCTCGATCACCTGGTACGCCGACGAGGAAAGTTTGTTGATGTAGTCCCGCAGGTTGGCCGCGACGTTCTTGTCGTCGCTGAGCATCGTCGAGAACGTGAAAGCGGATGTGTTGTAGAACCGATGACCGGCGGTCTTCTTCAGAATCGCGTCCGTGCCCTCGTTGATCTCAGCAAACGTCGCCGCCTTGGCCCGGACCGCGTCCTTCGTCGGCGCAAGCACGGCATCCATCCGTCGCAGCAGGAGCAGCGGCAACATGACCGCGCCGTACTCGTGCTGCTTAAACGTGCCCCGCAGCTTGTCCGCAACCTTCCAAACGAACGCGACCTTGTCTTCGAACCCGACGGGTGTCATCCGGCCCTCTCGCTATCGACGGTCCTGCTGGATTGGCAGCCTAGCGAGGGCCAAAGAACATCGCTTGAGTGAGGTGTCGCAATCCCCGACGCCTCCAGGGGGTGGGGTAGGACCCCTCGCGCAGCTCAGACAGAGCACCGCTACGTCTTAGCCGCTGAGATGCCAGGGCAGTTCACAAGTCGCCGACAGTGGCAGCCCTGATGGACCCATCCACGTGCTGAGCAGGGCGGATAGCAGGGAAGGCCCTTCCTCCGAGCTCGCAGAATCGGCACACAATCGGCCATTGCGAGCCCGGAGGAGGGCCTTCGAGTCAAGGGACTAACTACGCTGGCCGGCTGACCAGGGTGACGTCGGCACGGACCTCCAGCGGGTGAGAGTCGCTGGGAGCGATGGTCTCGACCACCCGTGCAGCCTCCACCCTGCCGACTCCGGCCACGTGCTGCCCGACGAAGGCTACGAGCCCGTCCTCGATGTAGGAGAGTGGCGCCGGGGTCACTATTCCCGAAGTCGTCGTAACGGCTCCCCCGGTGTCCCGTGAGCGCCACCCGCACCACGACCCTGCGCAGCCCGTCGCTGTCCGTCCGGTCCCCCCGAAGGTTTGCACTGGCGACGGAGGCGAGGAACCTAGAGTGGCGGGTCGCTCCGGCCGTCCCGCCACTCGTGCTGCCATCCGCACTCATCCGAATGCCCTGGACCTGTGCTCCTCCAGATCCAGAGTGGCGGGTCACACTCGATACCGCGGCATCGCCAACCGCGACCGCCGTCCGGAGACAGGCAAGCGCGGCCTGTGGAGGTGTCGACCCTGTGGCGGTCGAAGCCTCGCGTTCCGGCGAACGTCTGATGGCATCCGGCAGCGGCACAGTGCGATGTGGCGTTGCCTCGCTGATACCACCGAGCGCCACAGTGACAGGTCGAGGTCGTCAGCATGTGCGCCGCGCCCGCTTGGCGAGGTCGGCCGGGCTCATCGCCGCGTACTCGCTGCCACCCTTGGAGTTGTGGGGGTCGCGGCCCCCATAGAGCCGCACGGGCTCGCCCTCGTCGTCGATCAGGTCGTCGTCCTCGTCCAGCTCCTCATCGAGGATGCGCTGGGTGATGACCTTCGTGCGCTCGTTGTAAGGCATGGTGCTCCCTTCGTCGTCGTCCAGCTCCTGCCTGACCGGGACCCCGCAGGGACGACGAAAGCCGCTGGCCCCATCGGGGGGTCAACGGCCTGGGATGCATTCCGAGGGATACGGGGAGGAACCTGTTGCCTTCCGGCATGGGTCCCTGGCGTATCGCTATAGGTCAGCGTTCCATCCAGGCTGTCACCTGTCCGGTTTCGCTGTCGTGTGTGGTGGTCTGTCGGGCCTAGTGCATGCCCCGGACGGGCAGGCGGCGGCTTGACCACGCTCGAACATGCTGGCAGCCCCGGACTTGACAAGTCAAATCGTGGGCGTATCGTGCCCGGTCGAAGCGGCTGGCGATGCCTTCCGTTGGACGCGTCGCGCTCGGTGGCCCATAGCGTGATCGCGGCTGGGCTACAGGACTAGGCCGGCCAGTCCAGCCAACGCCGTGACGGCCCTGTGGCACTCCTCCATGTCCGGTATGCTCACGATGGGATCGCGTCCGTAGAGGGCCATGACCTGCCGCCCGTCTGCCGTATGGCCGGCGTGCTGCCACCCGCCGTATTCATCCTCGCTCGGCTCCCACCCCAGCGTGTCCAGGTGGCGTACCACGGCATCCCAGCCGCTCGCGTGCAAGCTCGCGCCTGCCAGCCCGTAGACATCGTAGGCCGGGTCGGGCATGACAAGCAAGCCTCCCCCGTCATCGGGTCCAGGTGGGCCTCGTGGCTCGCCCAAGTGATGGTGTGCATGGTCAGTTCCCCCGCCTCGTCAGCCGGACATGGGTCGGCTTCATCGTTTCGCCCTGCCGCTTGGGCAGGATCTGCACGTCGTACACCGAGGCAATGACGGCCCGTCGTGCGTTGGGGTCCATCTCAGCCCAGCCGGCCAGGATCTCGCGGGGAGATCCGTGGCCCCACTCGGTGGGGTGGTAGGCCCGCTCGGCCAGCGCCTCCAGGCCTTCAAGCTCTGCCCGTAGCGCTGCCGAGATGTCGTTCCGTTGCTGCCGGGTGATATGCCCTGCGAGGAAATCTTGGGTCGTCTCGTCCAGCTCACGCCGGATCTCCTCGACGCGAGCGAGAGCCGTCTGTGCGGCTGCATCCTTCCCCGAGACGGCACCGCGACTCAGGATCGCAGCGGGTGATGAGAGCCTCCGTAGGACTGCTTTGGAGACGTGTTCGTCAAGCCACTCAACGGGAGCAGTAGCGTGCCCGCACTTCCCGCCGTAGACCTTGCGCACCGTGCCGCGAGCCGCTGCCCGCCGCGAGCGCCACTGGACCCGTTCGCCACACACTCCGCACGCCGCGAGCCCGGAGAGCAGGCCCTTCCGATGCCCCTGCCCCCGGCCCTTCATCTCCGAGTTCCCGGCAAGGTGCACGATAGCGCGCCACTCGTCATAGGGGAGGATCGCCTCCCACTGCCCCTTACCGACGACCTCCCCGTGGGATTCCAGCATCCCCGCGTTGCGAGGGGCGAGGAGCATTTGCCGCACGGTGGTCGGGCTCCATTCCTTCCCCTTGGCCGTGGTGACTCCTGCCTCCCTCCACTGACGGGTGATGGCGGCGTACGTGCCGCCACGGTTAAGCGAGCCGTACGCGGCGCGGATGAGGCTGGCCTCCTCCTCACGGAGTGTGCCGTCCTCCTCGTAGCCGAACGGACGTTGCGACCACCACGCCTGGCCGGACTCCGCGCGCTGCCGTTGCTGGGCTCGCATGCGCTCGCCCTTCTGCTCCCCCTCATATGTGGCCCACGCCGTTACGGTGCGAGCGACAGCACGACCGGCAGGGTTGGAGAGGTCGAGCCAGCCGGATGACACGGCGTGGATGTTGACCCCTAGAGCGATCACGCGCTCTAGGTCTGCCGTCAGTCGGAGCAGCCTGTCAACGTGCCAGACGACGATCCGCTCAGGGTTGCTAGAGAGCAACTCCTCGAAGGCGGGGCGAGCCTTGCCGGTAGTTGCGGACAGGTCGTTGTCCACGTACACCCGTGCTACGGCCCAGCCGTTCCGTTGCGCTAGGGCACGGCACTCAGCCTCTTGTCTCTCGCCCCCCTTCTCCTCACCAGTGGCGTCGAGTGAGATGCGACAGTAAATGACTGTCTCGCCGGACGTTGTGCCCTTGGTGCGTGCGCTGGTGCGTGCCATGAGATGCCTTGTAGTCGCATGAGCAGGAACTTTCGGATGTTGACGTGCCAGTTGTCCTTGGTGATGTCGGGGATGACGACGTGCAGGCGCGAGCCGTCCTGGAGCGTCGCGTCGACGAAGGTGGACGAGAGGTCCACTCGTCGCCCGGAGCTGCGAAGCATCCGCTCAAGGTCGCGGACCTCGTCGGCGGTGAGGATCGTCGTGGTGAGCTCGGCGACGCCGCCCCGTGCGACAAAGACCTTGCTCGGCTACCCAGTTCACCTACCTGGCAGGGCAGGTCGGGGAGCACATCGGCGCCGGCCAACCGGTGATCTCGGTGGACACCAAGAAGAAATTGCTGGTCGGGGACTTCAAGAACGGCGGCCGGGAGTA
>JAABUR0100009539.1_pt1 | contig 10903 bp, 16 predicted proteins | sample 5560091 | NCBI WGS metagenome assembly JAABUR01 (sample SAMN10711879, study PRJNA513375) | rock metagenome | isolation source: Antarctica rocks | place: Antarctica: Victoria Land, University Valley sud
TTGCGATCATGATGTGATCATGATGTCTATGACCAGATGTGCTCATGACGTCTATGATCAAACTGTTCTCAGCTTGAGGTGTATGAGGAGGGCGTCACACTGCTGCCATACTGGTATGCTGGGGACGGCGGTGCCTGTGCTTGCGCACTGATGGGCGTTGGCGCTCCCGCAGGCCACCTGACGCCCTTCCGCTTCACGCGGCGGCCGGTGGGCGAGAACGACGTCAAGATCAAGGTCGCGTACTGCGGCATCTGCCACTCCGACCTGCACCAGATCCACAACGACTGGAAGAACTCCACCTTCCCCATGGTGCCTGGGTGAGCGCATGGGTGCCCCAGCTGTGCTACGTACATGCACTGGTGAACAGTGTGGCAGCCCCATGTGGCAGCCCCATGGTGACCTGTGATGCATTTTCCTGCAGTTGTGCACTATTGACATGCATGGTGCTGCAAGCGCATGAAGGTGCTTTTCTTCGGTTATGTTGCGAGTCACAGAGTTTGCGTGGCCGCTGCCTTGCTCTGTGCTGAGGCTCGCGGCTCGGTGCCGCGCAGCCTGGGGCGCGGGCAGCCGGAGCGTGCGTTAGCCTGCTGGGTCATGGGGTCACAAACCCTGCACGCGGCGCAGGCACGAGATCGTGGGCATCGTGACGGAGGTTGGCGCGGGCGCGAGCGGCTGGAAGGTCGGCGACCGCGCGGGCGTCGGCTGCTTCACGCGCGCCTGCCGCGACTGCAAGCAGTGCAAGCGCGACACAGACCAGTACTGCCCCAAGATGGTGCGCGTGCGGATACGCGTGCCGCACACTCTGTCTCTGTGCACAAGCAGCGGTAGCCGGCATGGCGAATGACAGCGGGTTGTCATGCGCCGCGCCGTCTGATCATACATGCTTGCATGCGCCATGGGCGTGCCGCTGCAGCGTTGTGTTGTGGCGAGGCAGCAGCGTCCTCATGATGCAACAGCCGGCAAGCGCGTAGGTTGAAGCAAGATGGGCTGTTTGATAAGCTGCAGACGAGCGGGCCGAGAGAGCCAGGGATACAGGGCGCTTACGGCTGACATGCTGTGCAGGTGTTCACGTACAACGGCCAGGACTGGGGCGAGGACGGCAACACCACGCAGGGCGGCTACAGCGACCACATGGTCATTGACAGCCGGTGCGCATGCCCTGAATGTTTGGCGTACATATTGCACTGCTGCGCAAGCCAGGGGCGGCGATGCCAAGCTGCAAGAGCAAGCTCAGAGAGCGCTTGTCGTTGGGGAAAATGGTTGCATCTGTGTAGATGTGAGTGCTGCAGTTTCTCGTCGTGGTTGACCATCGTGCCCTGGTTCCTATTTTCTTTGAGGGCCATTACCGTTTGGCCTCCACGCTGTCTTGACATCAGCAAAGTCTGTGTGTGGTCGTGAGTGTGGCCTGGCGCATGGGTAGGTATGTCCTGCACGTGCCGGAGGGCCTGTCGCTGGAGGCGTCGGCGCCGCTGCTGTGCGCGGGCATCACCGTGTACTCGCCCATGATGCACTACAAGCTGAACAAGAAGGGCATGAAGCTGGGCGTGGTGGGCCTGGGCGGCCTGGGCCACATGGCCGTCAAGTTTGGCAAGGTGCGGGCCGCCCCTGCCTGCCGTCGGCCGGCCTGACATGAGCCTGGGTTTTGTGGCTCTGGCGGCCGCGGCCTCATGGCCGTCAAGGCGAGGTGTGGTCCACGCTGCGTGCGGACCGTTGCGTGCAAGCATTGTCAGCAAGCGTTGCCCGAGGTGGCTGGCGCAGGCGTGCGCACTGCTCTGCCAGCGCGCTTGCGCGCGCGTGGAGGCAGTGCGCGTGTGTGCGCTAATTGCCCACGCGGAGCACCGCACATGGCCTGGCTGCAAGTTGAGCGACTGAGCATCTGCGAGGGCAGCTCGGCGGCTGGCCAGCGCGGCGGCGGGCCCGCGCGGCGGCGGCGGGCGGCCTGGCGCGCGGGCCCGCGGGCGCGCGTGCAGGCGCTGGGCATGGAGGTGACCGTGATCAGCACCAGCCCGCACAAGGCCGCGGCATGTGCCCTGACGCGCGCGGCCGCACGCGTGCGCGCTGGCGCTGGGCATGGAGGTGACCGTGATCAGCACCAGCCCGCACAAGGAGAAGGAGGCGCGCGAGCGCCTGGGCGCCGACAACTTCATCGTGTCCAAAGACGACAAGCAGATGGCGGTGCGCGCCCGCACCCGCGCGCGCTTGGGCTGCCAGCGATGCCCTCGGCGCGTGGTTGGGAGCTTACAATTATTTGGGTTCTTAGGATTCAACGTGTGTATAATCTGGTGCGCGTCATAGTATGTTGCTGTGTGGCTGTGTCTGCTCAGGCTGCTGGTGCGCGTAAGTGCCATGCACTTAGACAAGCCTGGCGCTGCTGATGTGTTGGTTGCATCTGCGGGGTGCCGGCGTGCTGATGGGCAGCCTTTGCCAGGTCAGACTGACCCGCGGCGCGCGCGCGCAGGCGGCCGTGCACTCGCTGGACGGCATCATCGACACCGTGTCCGCAAAGCACGAGATCTCGCAGCTGCTGCCGCTGCTGGACGTGGACGGCACGCTCGTGCTGCTGGGCGTGCCGCCGGAGCCGCACACGTTCGGCGCCAACAGCGTGCTGTTCAGCAGGCGCGGTTGCGGGCGGCATCCGGGGGCTTGATCAGGGGTGTGGTGGCGTGTAGCGTGTGCGGTGTGCTGTTCTGCAGCAAGCATAGTGTAGTGAAGGACAGTCTGCTACCGCTTTTTGCGTTTGAATGAGGCACGGCCTGCTGCCTGTTGCTTCTGATCCTTGAAGCTCCACGTACTGTATATGTGCAGCATTTTCAATGGGTATGTCTTGGCTCAGACGTAGAGCATGTGGCATGCGTGAATGGTGCAAGCAAGTGCCACCGGCTGCATATCGCGCTCCGCCGCCCATACACTCGTGCAGAACTGGGTGCGGCTTGTCTCACGAGGCGCGCAAGCGCAAACGTTGACGCTGAGGCCCCGCGCGCTGCGCGCAGGCTGTGCATCGGCGGCAGCCTGATCGGCAGCATCAAGGAGACGCAGGAGATGCTGGACTTCTGCGGCAAGCACAACCTGACCTGCGACGTGGAGGTGCGGAAAAAGAAATACGGCTCCGCTCCCGATGGTTCCCCCAAACCCCTGTTGACCCTCACTGTGACCCACCCTAACGCTATCCACTTGCTGCACAGGTGGTGCCCATCGACTACGTGAACACGGCCATGGAGCGCCTGCAGAAGAACGACGTGCACTACCGCTTCTCCATCGACGTGCAGGGCTCGCTGCTGCCGGCGTCCGCATAGGCTAGGCGCACTGGCGCGGCGGTCCTGCAGGGTGGGAGTTGACTCAGGCTGCGGGTTGCCACGCGGCGCTGCCCGCGAGTGAGCTTGGGAAGTTGTATTTGCTGCAGCGGCTCTTGAAACACAGCGTGTGGTTCTTGGGCCTGCTCTATCTGGTGTGATGAAGGGAATGCAATGTCTTAGGGAGGTGCAGGGCACGTGCAGGGTCACCGCTCGTGCCCTGTGCGTTGGTTTGCCATGCATGGCGTGCTTTTGTGGGAGGTTTACAGCTTGCATGACGGTATGTCAGGAGGCCTGGCCACAGCAAGGAGTCTTGACCAGGCATGCTGCTCTGTGTGTGGAAGTGGGGGAAGTCTTTTGCATGGTGCGCGGCATATGCATCCGCTGAGACGCCCTGGCGCGCTTGGTCACCCGTGCGGATGCGGTGGTCAGAGTGCTTGAACAAGAGCCTGGCTGTGATAGCGGGAGGAGGGGCAGTATGGGCGTCACTCACAGTGCCTGCAAGGTTCCAACAGCGTGACAGCGCGGCTGGTGCTCGTAAGTGTGACGCGGCGTGTAAGAGGCTGCAAAGTGATGAGGGCTGATGCACGGGCAAGTCCCGACGGAGTGCCTGCACTTCTGACCTTCCCTGGGCCAGGCAGCAGTCTGGGCACCTGCAAGGGTCGCTGGATTGGGGCTGACAGTGGTTTCGTATAGCATGTCGTGGTTGCTACATACCACCCGTATAGCATGTTGTGGTTGCTACATACCACCCGTTGCGATGCGTGTTGTGTGGCTGTGATGTGAGCGCCTGTGGCTGTGATGCTAGCGCCTGTGGGCTGCTACCTGTTGATGGGTCAGACCTGTGTTTACGCAGCTTGTGGCTGTGAATGTGTTGCCTGGGGGTTCTGGACATGCAGAATGTCCGTGGCCATGTGCGCAATGCTCTGCGACCCTTTGTGAGACTAATGGGGAACCTGGTAGTGAGTTATGAGTATTAAGAGTATAGGCAGGCATTAACGGGAGTCCAGTGTGAAAAGTGCAGTGCGCATTCCTGTGTTCTCCCTATGCTGCCTGCTCATGTAGCGTGCGTCACCTATTGACAGCGTATACACTGGCTACAATACACTGACTGGTGCAAAGTTGTCAGTGCTGGTGCTGGCACAACAGAAAGAGTTGCACAATGTTTAAGGACCAGGAAGCCTTGCGCTTCCAAACCAAATGACATTAAGGAACTGCCTTAATATGAAGTCATTTCCCATCTTGGTTGGGCTTGCCTTTCATTGCTTACATGCATGCCAAACTGGGAATGCCACATTATCTGAATCAACTGTAGCACATGCACTTTCATGAGAGGTGTTGCAATTGCAGTCTAAATGTGAAAGTCTGAAAGTTTGCCAAATTTTGTATGCGCATGTCAGCTGTGATGAGGCGCGCCGTCGACGAGTGGCGAAGGTGCTCTCAGGCCTGCTGCTGGAGGGCGGGTCTGTATTGCATGTGTCTGCTGGCACCCACGTGCGTTACACAGCTTGCGTTGCAGCAGCGCCACTATAACATCAACATTAACCCTTCCTGCCTAGTGTACAGGCGTCCACAGCGGCGATCTGCATGGCACGCAGAAAAACGTTTCCAACACAGCGGGCGCCTTGGTGACTAGCTAGGACTAAACCGCAAGCAAACGTTCCCGCGGATGGCTGCTCTGGGTCAGCGCGCACATAAATCAGTAGCATTAGTAGCAACAAAGGACGCCAGCAGTTGTGCCACTCAAAATCTCCTAGGACCAAACCAGTCCAGCAGGGCGCACGCATGCGCACGCGCCCCTCGCAAACGGCCCACGTGCGGTGAAGCCGCAGGATCTGAGCATTACCACAGAGCCCAGCACATGTACACATGTATGCACCATATACACGACTTATTGACATGCATGAGTCCCTGCGTCGACGATCGGCGCCATGAAATGATGGCCATGCCAGAGGCCGTGCATGCGCCGTCGTGCTTGATGCTAGCTAGCGGTGGCACCCTCCACCGTCCCCAGGAGCGCTGCATGCAGCAGAGGCCGGGGCCTCCGCCATGAAACAACCAAATTGCGCACCAAATGCACACTAAATGTCAAATGCCTCAGACGAGCAACCCGCTGCGGGCGACCTGGCTCATGCGCCGGCGCCGCCCCCTCCCCTACCACGAGTCATCCCAGCAACAGCCCCAAAGAAAAGAGCGAAAGCAGTGCCCATCTCGGGAAGGCCCAGGGCCTCCCCCCCCAGTAAATGCTGGGTGTGCTGCTGCAGATCATCAGTCCCGCAAGTCCCCTGATCCCAGCGCGGCCTGAAAGGCCAAGCCCGCGCGTCTACCACTCAGTTCCAAGTGCGCCCTGCCGCTTCAGCAAAAGGATTGCAAGTGCGGCGCGCCCGCGTGGGCAAAATGCCAGTCATTGGATCGCAAGTGTCCCCCCCGCCCGTTGATGCATGCATGAAAGTGCAGTGCTAGTGCGCCCGGATCACAAATGCTGAGTGCGTACCACCCCGCGGCTCTGTCGCCAGAGCGCTGCGGGAGTCGGCAGTCCCCAATGCAAGTGCAGAGTGCCAGTGCGTGGTGATAAGCAGTGCTGTGTGCCCACCTGCGGCCCTGAAATAGAGCGCGCGCAAAAAGTGGGCACAGTGCCAGTGCGTGCCGCAAGAGGGTGGCCGGGCGGAGCGCGGCGGGCCGACCCCGCTGCGCCCCACGCGCCATGAAATGTGCAGTTGGGCCCCGCCGTGCAGGCCGGGAGCGAGTGCAGGGAAGGCAAGTGAGCAAGTGTTGGTGCTAGCAGGTCATGTGCGGCTGGGCGCCGGGCCGGCGGCCTATCGACCCGGCACGATGTGGCCGTCGCCGGCCTGGCCACAGAACTGCACGCCCGAGCCGACGAGGCGCATGTTGTCGGGCGCGGTCGGGTCGTACTCCACGAGCGAGGCGGACCACATGCAGAACGCGCGGCCCGCGCCCAGCGCGCAGCAGTCGGCGTCGGCCGAGCACAGCTCGAAGCGGTGCGAGCACGTGTTGGCGCTGCCCGACGCCGCCTGCCAGGGCGTGGCCGTGCTCGCGGACGCCGCCGTCACGGCCGCGGTCGACACCACGCCGGCCGCCGTGAGCGGGTTGACGGGCAGCGCGCCGGCGCGCTGGCCAGAGACCGCAGACTCGATGGCGGCCGCAGAGGCCGAGGCGGCGCCGGCGACGGCAGCGGCGCCCGGCGCCGGCTGCGCAGGAGCCGCACTGGGCGGGGGCGTCAGCTGCGGGACGGCCACTGCCAGCGCCGCGGGCTGCGCGCCGGCGTCCGGCTGCACCGCGGCTGCGTCCACCGCGGCGGGTACGGCGCCGTTCGGCAACGGCGTCGGCGTTGTCGTGGGCGCCTGGGTGGTGACCGAGGGCGGCGGCGTCGCCTTTGCGCTGGCGGCCGCGGCTGTGACCGCAGCGGCGGGCCGCTGCTGCAGGCTGCGCCGGGCGCCTGCGGCGGCCTGCTGCTCCGCGAGCGGGCGCGCCGCGGCCGGGGCGAGGGCGAGCAGTGCGCAGCAGAGCAGCGCGGCGAGCGGGCGTGCGCAGCGCGCGTCGGCGGAGCTCATAGCGCCTGGTCGTTCACGAGCGTGCCTGCAGCACAGACCAGGCGTTTCAGCCAAGAAAGCAAAATCGTGTGGGCGGCGGTTGAACCGCGGTCACACGCATCCGTGGCTGACTGGCGGGCTGCGCAATCAAACCCAAGGCAGAACCGCAGCGCGGGCCCGTGTGAGCCAGTCAGATTGGGCAGGCGGCTTTGCAGTGCACTGCTGCAGGCCTCGCAGGGCTGCGCGCGCGCGACTTCGCCCGCCCAAGGCGCACTGCAATGCTCAACAACCGCCGATGCCCTTGTGGCTGGCAGGGCAGCACTACCAGCCACAGCCAGAGTATAAAGACAGGGAACCGACTGCCTCTCAAGCTTGAGAGTCAGAGACTGGACTCGCTGCAGCGTGTGCGTACGGCAAAGACATTGAACGCCGGCCGGCCGCAGGAAAGTCGGCAGCCTGTCTCACAGCCTGTCTGACACCCTCCCTTGAGCCTGGAGACCAAGTGATGAGTGGGGGCGAGCTCACCAGGGCAGCACGGTACTCAATGTGCTGGAGGCTAGGGCACGGAGGCGTCAGCGCCACTCGGGCAACGTTTCCAGGCCGCCGTCCGACTTGTGCGGGAGGCAGGCTCGCGGTTGAGCGGGGAACTTGGGAGATGCCTGCGCGCGCTGCGGTCGTTAGCGCGGCGCGGAGGACACTCCATCTTGCAATATTGCCAGAGCGCTGCGTACGCCTGGAGCTCGGCTCTGGCCTCACCTGTGTGCAGGAGCCGGTGCGTGCACGGTTTGGCGTTGATGCGGCGCGAGGCGGCGAGGCGGGAGTCTGGGAAGTGGTCTGGATGTGGATTTCCTCGAGAGCAGCTCCTCTCTGCACTTTTTAGGGCGTGGCAGGGTACCAAGTCATTGCAGTGAAAGTCAGTTTCAGGCGATCCTGAAATAAACGGAAACCGGTTTACTTTCAGTGCTCGGGGTCACAGTGACGACGATGCCATCACGCGCGTCAGCGCCAGCCTGTGCGAGCCAGGTCAAGGCCAAAGCTTGAGTTCACGCAGCCCTGCATGCAAGGCCCTTCTTTAGCCTGGAAGAGCTGAACGTGTATATCAAGAGCAGTAGACCAAGCACTTGCCCGCAGGGACTGCGCATAGGGCGGGCTTAGGCTTGCGAGGCAGTAGCAGTGGTGCCCATGCTGTGCACACGTGGCGGTGCCCTGTCCCTTGGAAGAAATGTTTCAAAACTTGGTATTAGCAGTGCGTGGTGTTCTTCACGTGTTTTGTTATCATGATGGCTGATACCCACCACCAAGGGAGCACCTCGCCTTAGTCACGCACTTCCCGTAAGCCTGTCAAGTGCCTACACACTGCCAGCGTCGCGAAGAACTGGCTCTGGTGTTAGTGAGAACTATTTCACACGCGAGGGCGCCTGCCTGTGTGTGCGAGCAAGACATACAGCAGAGGGCTGTCGGTGGGGAATTTGTATCCATCGAAGTTTGTACCCTTCGAGCGGGTTGTAAAGAGCAGGGCGCACTCGGTAGTGGGGCTGCAGGCCCCCAGCAGCGCAAGCTGTGTCCAGTGCAAATCCGCATACTATCCACTGGTCTGCCGCAGCGCGTCCGGCGCAAAGATGCATTCTCTGCTTGGTCAGACCCGGGGCAAAGCACGTCGATAATAAGGCCGGCAGTATGGCAGGATGTACCGGTGTTGCTGCCGCGGTGCAGCGGCGCCCGGACATAGTCGCCGCAGTGTGCCTCGTCGCTGCGCTCCTAGTTGCCCTCCAGGCGCGGCTATGCTCCATGGTTGCCTAAGCAACGTTCGCCTCGCTGAGAGGCCTCAACCAAAATTCTTTGGGTATGCTGCACACTGATGTTAATGGTGGGGTTCTGCCCACCCGCTGCCGTGCACGCTCCGACTACGCAGCGCCTGCTTTGCCTCATTGCTGGTTCTGTCTGGGCGATAGCGTCGACCTGTGCTGTCTGCCTTGGGGTGCCTGCCAAGCGCCGCCCCGCTTGCTCGTTCACACTTGTTCGCCTCTACAGCGCCGCGCTTGCCAGCCTGTGCCTTCCTCCTTGTACAGGCATTCGGCGCGTCGCCGCTGCTTTCGTTCGGCGCGCAAAGCGGGTCGACGCTGTCGTCGAGCGCTAACCCCTCTGGGTGGCTGGCGTATATGAAGCCAAAGGCGAGGCCCCCGCCGCCCTCGGCTCTGCTGCCCGCTGCGCAGCAGCAGCAGCGCTCTGCAGGACGACGCGGCAGACACCCGGTCCCCTCGCGAGCCCTGCGCAGCAGCAGTGCCAGGAGGACTGCTTAGCGCCTGCAACCTGCTGTTGTCGCACCACCTGCACCTGCTCCGGCCTCGCTGCAACTGCTTGGCCGAAGCGCACGCCGCCTCCGCAGTGCTGCTCAGCAATATGCAGCAAGGCGAGCTGGAGAGCCGGCGCATGCGCGCACAGGCGGCTGCGCAGGCCGCCACGCGGCAGGCGGACGCGCTCGCGGACGAGGGCGCCAAGCCAGTCACGTTCCCCGACGCGGCCGGCGTCGCCCAGAACGTCTCAGGCATCCGTGAGGCGCGCGCCCGCGCACCGCCGCTCAGGCTGCGCTCGAGGCGCTGTCCGGCGCCGGGCGTGCGCGGCCATGCCCGGCAAAGGGGTGACGGCACGGTACACCAGACGCGCGCTCGTCAGTGCTCTCTGCAGGGTATACCCGGGCTGTGACGCATGCGCTGTGCCTGGCTGGTCACAGCAGCCTGGGTGGGCGCGCACAGGTGGTCGGCGGAGTGGAGGTGCTGACCGTGACGCAGGGCGCCGCGACGCCCAAGGCGGTGCTCCTGCTGTTCCACGGCTGCTCGCACTCGGCGACAGACTGGTGGCACGCGTCCAAGAACTGCCCGTCCTGCCTGGGTGCGCCCGCGCGCGGGCCGCTGACCCAGCGTGAGGGCTGGGGCGCCGCGCTGCGGGGCTTGCTTGACACCGAGAGCTGTGCTGTGGCATGTGTGGGCAGGGCTTGGCTCATAGCTGCTTGCAAACCATCAGCCCGGTGTCCTCTGAGAGGAGCAGCCCAGCCGGCCCTGCAGGCGGCGGCGGGCTGCAACAGCACACCACACCGCAGCCTTGTCCCTCAGGCCGCAGCCGCGCCGCGCATCTCCTGCCTCTTCCCTGGCCAGCGCCTGGCGCGGCGCACGGCATGCACACGGCATGCTACCCGCATGGTGACCCTGGCGCCCAGGCGCGGCCGGGCCCGCCGCCGCGCGGCCCTGCCGCGCGCGCGCGCCGCGCGCGCGAGCGGGGCGCCGCGCCGCTGCAGCGACAAAGTCAGTGCTGAAAACCACCCCCGAAAAGCGTGGGCGCTGCGCGGCCCGCAGGCCTGCCGGAGGAGGTGGGCGTCGCGCGCGCAGCGCTGCGGCGCGGCTGGGCGGCGGTCGCCTTTTCCAGCGCCGACCGCGAGCAGCGCTGCTGGGACCTGCGCGCGCCGGGGCGCGAGGCGGAGGCCTCGCGCGACATCCCCGCGGCGCGCGCCCGCGCGCCGCGCCCGCCTGCGCCGGTCCTCAGGGGCTCTGCTACCCTAATCTCATGGTCGTACATGCACAATGCTCTGAAGCCATGCTGGGGCTCTGAGCAAGGGCTGCTGAAGCACCGCTTGCCAGCGTCGGGGTGCACGTTGTGCGAGCGGGAGTTCCAGAGGGTCATGGCTTTCTGCTATGCAGAGGTCCCACATCTGCCTTGCAGATGTGTCCAGCGCCCTACACACAAGCAAAACTACTGCACGAAAGCAAGTACTAGCCGTGCAGGACCATAGCAGCCCAGCAGGTGCTCGGCCGTGTGCGCCGCGTGCCAGTCATAGGCTCAAACGCATGGCAGAGCGCGGCAGCGCATGCTCCAACCAGCTCACCGCTGCCAAAAGCCGCCGTCGTTTGCACCCCAGTGCGTGCAGCGTGTGTTTGCGGGGACTGGGCGCTGCAGGTCGGCGCTGCATGGCGCGCATCGGCAGAGCGCAGCGGCTCGGCTGAGCTGCGACCCCCATGGAAAACCAGCCTGCTGGGCACCAGTGCGTGAGGCGCGCGCGTGCCGGGGCCG
>JAABUR0100009541.1_pt1 | contig 10902 bp, 9 predicted proteins | sample 5560091 | NCBI WGS metagenome assembly JAABUR01 (sample SAMN10711879, study PRJNA513375) | rock metagenome | isolation source: Antarctica rocks | place: Antarctica: Victoria Land, University Valley sud
AACACCGGCTTCGCGCTCCGCGACTCGGCGGAGGGAGCCAGCACGGCGGGTATCGAGCAGGTCTTCGACAGCAGCACCGCCGCGGCCGCGAACCGCCCCCAGCTCGTCGTCACCTACGGCTAGCGGCATCGGGAGGACTTCCTCCCGCCACCTCCAACCGCTGCGCGCACGCGCGTTGGGGTTCGTCACGAAGCGTCCCGGATGAGGACGTTTCGTGACGAACCCCTCACCGAGCGCTGTAGGTGCGGTGACCTGTCGGGGGCGCCGGGTGATCTGGTGCCTCGCGGCGGTAGAGGACGTACAGCAGCCCACTCAGCACCAGCGCCGCGGCCACGTAGCCGGCCTCGACCTGCAGCACACGATCGTCGAAGCCGGGCACGAGCAGGAAGCCGACGAAGCCGGCCGCCGCCGCAAGCCAGGCGGCGCAGGCGCGGGCCGCCTGGCCGCGCGCAAGCAGCGCCTGGTTCAGCGTGGCCGCCGACAGGTACAGGCCCATGCCGAGCGCTATCAGCACCAGCCCGAGGCGGTCGTACTCGAAGTCTCCCCCGAACACCAGGTCCATCACGGCCGGTCCGGCCACCAGCATCACCAGCGCCACGACCGCGGCGAAGCCCGCGATCGCGATCAGCGTCACGTTCACCGTGCGCCGGAAGGGGTCGGTCTCACCACGCGCGCCGAGACGGGTGAGGTGGGGGAGGATCGAGGTCTGCACCGCCTGGAACAGCTGCAGCGGCGCCCGGGCGATCAGCAGCACGTTGAAGGTGAATCCCGCCAACGCCGCTCCTTCGTGCCCCTCGGTCGCCTTGACCAGCAGCGGGCCGGCGTTCAGGAAGGTCTGCTCGGCCACCATGATCGCCAGCACCGAGATCGCAAAGCCCGTGCCGTGAGAGAGAGTGAACTCCGCCTCACTCACAACGGGCGGCTCGGCCGGACCGTCCGCCTCGGGGGCCGGGGCCCCCCGGCTCAGGCCGCGGCTCAGCGCGAACGGCACCACCGCCAGCGACACGATCGGCGCGGCCGCCATGCCGAGCGCCACCACCGACTGCCCCTCGGCGATCCCCACCGCCACGGCTACCGCGAACATCACGCGCGAGAGCGCCTCGAGCAGTACCAGTCCTCCGTAGGCCGCATAGCGGCCCGAGCCCGCGAGGAAGCCGCGCGCGAAGTAGCTGACGGCGTAGGCCAGCACCGTCACGATCAGGACCCAGTAGAGGGTCTCCGAGCCGCCCAACAGGTCGTCGCGCAGGGGCCCGCGCAGCGCCAGCGCGGTGGCCGCGAACAGCGCGCCGAGGGTCAGCTGGATCGTGGCGGCCACCCGCAGGTGCTCGCGGCCCTCCGTGCCCCGCGCGTCACGGTCGGCGATCGTGCGCGAGAGCAGCTGCTCCACCGGCCGGTAGAGAACCGACACGGTGATGAACACGGCCGACCACAGCAGCGTGATACCGCCGTAGTCGGACTCGCTGAGGGTGTGGCTGGCCAGCGAGAAGTAGCCGTAGGTGATCAGCCCGGTGGCGCCGATCCCCGCCGACAGGATCGCCGCCCCGCGGCCGTAGGCGCCACCCCCGGCCGCCGCCACGGTTAGTGCACCTGACCGCGCACTACAGCCGAACGAGCAGCATGGTCCACGGGAACGGGGAGCGCGCCGCCTCGACGGTCCCGTGGCGCGACAGCATCGAGACGAAGGACCGCTTGGACCAGTGGTTCACGTGCCCGGGCGTGTTGCCCAGGGAGCGCCAGTAGGAGCCCCGCGCCATGTTCAGGCCCCGCCACAGCGGCTCCCGGGGCACCGAGACCAGCAGCCAGCGCTCGGCCACCCGCGCCATCTCGGCCAAGGTCGCCTCCGGATCGGGCACGTGCTCGAGCACCTCGATCGCCGTGGCCGTGTCGAACTCCCGGTCGCCAAAGGACAGCCGCGTGGCCTCCTCCACCCGGTACTCCAGATTCGCGCGCGAGCGCGTGTCCCACTCGCCGCGCAGCTTGGGGTCGTCGAGGTCGATGCCCACGATACGGCCGTCGCCCAGCCGCTCGGCCCACTCGTAGGTGAGCACTCCCTCGCCGCAGCCCACATCGAGCACAGACCGTGGCCCGGCCCTGTCCCACAGCTCTTCGAGCGTGCCGTGGAAGCCGTCCATCAGGCGGCGCACGACGGGATTGGTCGATCCGTACTTGTCGAAGGTGTTGCCGGTGGGGATGACATCAAAGGGGGGCGCCGCCCCCCTTTGCAACCCCCCCGAGGGTGTGCGCCCGGCCATCAGCGCGCCACGGGCTGCTGTGCTTCGCGCGGGCGCTGGCCATCCTTGCCGGTGGCCGGTCCCGACTGAGCGCCCGTGGTGCGCGCGGGACCCTCGGCGTCCGCGGCCGGCTCGTAGTGGGAGGGCTCCACGCCCAGCGTCAGCTCCACCCGTCGCACCCGCTCGAGGATTCGCTGCTGGAGCACGCGGCTCCCGGCCAGGATGTCGCCGACCACCCCGAGCGCCGCGAGCTGCACGGAGATGATCATCAGCGTGGAGCCGAGGATCAGCGACTGCACGTGGCCCTGACCCTCGCCCGCGAAGAAGAAGTACAGGAACCTGGCCCAGATCACGGCGGACGGCAGCGCCACCGCCGCGGCGGCGATGAAGAACACCCGCATCGGCTCGTACAGCGAGTAGACGCGGAAGATCGACCCGGCGTTGCGGCGCACGTAGGCCCACATGGACGGGAACAGCCGCGACGCGCGGGTCTGCTCGTTGGTCCGGATGGGCACGTGCTCGACGGCCACGAGCATCTTGCCCGCCTGGATGATCGTCTCGAGCGTGTAGGTGAACTTGGACACCACCTGCATCTGCAGGGCGGCCTCGCGGTTGTAGGCGCGGAAGCCGGAGGTGGTGTCTGGGACGTCGGTGCCCGATGCGCGCCTGACCACCGCCGAGCCCAGCCGCTGGAGGCGCTTCTTGAGCGGTGAGAAGTGCTCGATCGAGGCGGTCTCGCGGTCGCCCACCACCATGTCGGCGTCGCCGGCCAGGATCGGCGCCACCAGCTTGTCGATGTCGCCTCCGAAGTACTGGTTGTCGGCGTCGGTGTTCACGATCACGTCGGCGCCGAGCTTGAGGCAGGCATCCAGGCCGGCTTGAAAGGCGGCAGCCAGCCCCTTGTTGTTGGTCAGCCGCACCACGTGGTGGACGCCGCCGGCGCGCGCCACCTCGATCGTCTCGTCGGTCGAGCCGTCGTCGATCACGAGCCACTCGACCGCGTCGAACCCCGGCAGCTCGCGCGGGAGATCGGCGAGTGTGTCCGGCAGTTGCTCGGCCTCGTCGAAGCAGGGGATCTGAATGATGAGCTTCATCGCGTCCCGGGAGGCTATCTGGGCGTGCCGACAGCCGTGGTAGCTTTGACGGATGCGACTCCTCGTGGCCGCCTGCGTGCTAGGTGCGGCGGCCTCTCTGGTGCTGCCTTCCGAGCCGAGCTTTGATCCGTGGGCCTGGATCGTGTGGGGACGCGAGATCGCGTCGCTGCACCTCGACACCACGAAGGGTCCCTCGTGGAAGCCGCTGCCGGTGGCGTTCACCACCCTCTTTGCACCTCTGCAGCACATCGACGACGGCCTGCCGCCCGCCATGTGGCTCGTGGTGGCTCGGGCCGGCGCTCTCTTGGCGCTGGCGATGGCCTTCCGGCTGGCCCGGCGCCTCGCCGGCCCTGGGCGCGCCAAGGGCCTGGCCGCGGGGGTGATCGCCGCCACGACGCTCGCGCTCACGCCGGGCTGGCTGCGCAACATGGCCCACGGCAACGAGGCACCGCTGGCGATAGGGCTGCTGCTGTTGGCCGTCGAGCGCCATCTGGACGGGAAACGCGCTCAGGTGGCGGTGCTCGGATTTCTGAGCTGCCTGCTGCGCCCGGAGGTCTTCCCGTTCATCGCCGCGTACGGGGTGTGGCTCTGGCGCGCCGAGCCCCGCTGCCGGCGCGTGATCGCCGGCCTCGCGGTCGCGCTTCCGGTCCTGTGGCTCGTCCCGGAGTGGATCGGCTCCGGCGATCCACTGAGTGCTGGCGCCCAGGCGCGCAACGAGCCGGTCTGGAGCCTCTCCCTGCGCGAGCATCCGTGGCTGGCGGCCATCGGGCGCGCGCACCACCTCGCAGGCCTGCCGTTGGAGCTCGGAGCGCTCGCGGCCGCGGTCTTCGGCTGGCGGGAGCGCCATTCCGCGACGGGGAGGGCGACGGTCGCCCTGGCGGCGACCGCCGTGCTGTGGGTGCTGCTGGTGGCCGCGATGACCCAGGGTGGCTTCTCGGGCAGCCCGCGTTACTTCCTCCCGGCGGTGGTCATCGTCTGCGTGCTGGCCGGGGTGGGCGTGGCTCGTGTCGTGGCGGCGGTGCCGCGCGCGGGACTGGCCGCGGCGCTCGGCGTCGTGCTCGCCGTCGCGTCGTACCCGTGGGCCGCGGAGCACGGAGAGGGATTCGCGCGCCAGGTGACGGACGCGCAGAGGCTCGCCCGGCTGCAGGCGGACCTGGGTGCGACCGTGCGGCGCGCCGGCGGCCCCGACGAGGTTCTGGCCTACGGCGCGCCGGCGGTGAACGCGGCCTTCATAACCCGGCTCGCATGGGAGGCGCAGGTTCCGATCACCGAGGTTGCGCTGTCTGACGGGGAAGGGCTGATCTTCTACTCCCGCGCGCGCAAGTCAGGCCGCCCGTTCGGCGGGAAAGAGCGAGAGCCTTTCCGCCGAATGTCGCTTGGGGCCGGGCGGTGGAGAATCCTGATCCCTGACTCCGAACAGGCCCCGACCCTCACAAGAAGGTGAAAGAGGTGGAGATGACCATTGACCTGCTCGCATACCTCGATGCCGGCAGCGGGAACTTGATTCTCCAGATCCTGCTCGGTGGCTTCGCGGCCGTCGCGGTCGTAGCGCGCCTGTACTGGGACCGGATGCTCAAGTTCCTCAAGATCCGCAAGCCCGAGGACGAGTCCGCGTCCCAGCGCGAGCCGGCCGACTCCGCCTGAGCGTCGCTTGCGCGAGACCGGTTGCCGCCCCGAGGCCTCCCGGCTCGAGCCGGGGTCCTTCCGCGACCCCGACAGCCGGGTGTTCTACGCGGGTGACGGGGTCTACCGCTCGCTGTCCGCGGACGGGCTGCGCGACTTCCAGGCGCTGACGAAGACCAAGTTCTGGAGCAGGTTCTCGGGAGACGGCCGGATCGTCGCCACCGAGCTCGTGGAGTATCCGGGCGAGCTTCCCTCGGGTCTGGTCAAGGAGAGCGCAGGGGTGCTCAGACACGAGCGGATCCCGTTCGTCTCCTATCCCTACGAGTGGCCCTTCTCGATGCTCAAGGAGGCCGCCCTGCTGCAGCTCGACCTCAACCTGGCGGCAATCGAGGAGGACATGATCTGCAAGGACTCGTCGCCCTACAACGTGCAGTTCAAGGGCTCCCGGCCGGTCTTCGTCGACGTCGGCTCCTTCGAGCGTCTGCGCGAGGGTGAGCCGTGGGTAGGATATCGCCAGTTCTGCATGCTCTACCTCTACCCGCTGCTCCTGCAGTCGGTGAAGGACGTGAGCTACCACGCGCTCCTGCGCGGGGCGATCGACGGCATCACCCCGGCGCAGATGCGCCGCCTGATGTCCTTCCGCGACCGCTTCCGCAAGGGCTTCTACCTCCACGTCTTCCTGCACGCAAAGCTCGAGGCGCGCCACGCCGACCGCGGGCAGGAGGTCAAGGCCGAGGTCAAGAGGGCCGGCTTCAAGCGCGAGCTGATCGTGGCCAATCTGCGCCGCACGCGCAAGCTGGTGGCCGGCCTGGACTGGAGTCCGCCGCAGGGCGTGTGGGTGGCCTACGGGGAGCGCAACAGCTACACCGACGACGACGCCGCGCGCAAGGAGAAGTTCGTGCGCGAGGTGGCCAGCTCGAGGGCCTGGGGTGAGACCTGGGACCTCGGCGCCAACGACGGGCGCTACGCGCGCATCGCCGCCGAGGGCTCGCGCCACGTGCTCGCGCTCGACAACGACCAGGGCCCGGTCGAGCTGCTCCACCGCACCCTCCGGGAGGAGGGCGACGAGAAGATCCTCGCACTCACGATGAACCTGGCCGACCCCTCGCCGGGCCTCGGCTGGCGCGGGCAGGAGCGCAAGTCGCTGCCCGCCAGGGGCGCGCCGGACCTGGTGCTGGCGCTCGCCCTCATCCACCACGTGACGATCGCCGCCAACGTGCCGGTCTCGGAGTTCGTGGACTGGCTCGCCGGCCTCGGCGCCTCGCTGGTGATCGAGTTCCCTACGCGTGAAGACCCGATGGTCCAGAAGCTGCTGGCGCCCAAGCGCGACGGGTTGCACCTCGACTACGAGCGCGAGAGCTTCGAGCGGGTGCTGTCGGAGGCGTTCGACGTCGAGCGCCGTAAGCGCCTCGAGTCCGGTACCCGGCTGCTCTACTTCGCGCGTCCCAAGGGTGCGGGCAGTCCAATCGATCTGAACGCTCCCGCGCGCTGACGCTAATCGTCGCGGCGCGCGGCCCTCTCCCGCGCGCGGGAGAGGGCCTCAGAGCAGGCAGTCCTCCAACGCCTCGAGCACCTCATCGCTTCCGTCGTTCACGAACAGCAGCGCCGCGCCCACCTGCTCGGCGCCCTGGGCCTCGCCCTTGAACTGCTGGCTCTCGGCCTCGCCGCTCGACAGGAAGAACTCCACTCGGGGGCCCCCGGGGCCGCCTACCTGGATCGATTGGTCCCCGAGGGTCTCGGCCTCGAGGCCGGCCTCGTTGGTGAAGCAGTCGAGCGCGACGGCGCGCTTGTCGTTGGGATCGGGCTCGTCACCGGTGACCGGCTCCTTGGAGCCGCAGGCGCCGGCGGCGAGCGCCAACGCGCACACGATCAGGAGCGTGAGGATCCGGCTTTGCATCGCCGGGCAGGGTAGTGATCGGAGGATGAGACGGCTGGCCCGCGTGCTACCGTCCTCGTCGTCGGCGGGCGTCCGCGCGCCCGTTGCGCTCGACGCTCTTCCCGCAGTCTCCCCGCTCGTTCCGGTCGCATGTGATGGGGTGGCCCGCGTGCAGGCGCGCTCGACCCCGTGCACGGACCGATGAACAGACGCCTCGCGCTACTTCAAGCCGCCTTCTCCCTCGTTGCGCTGGGGGCGGTCGTCTGGTGGGCTTCCCATCAGGACCCCCCGCGCATCCCCCATGCCGGCAGTGCCCTGGCATGGCTCGCCGGCGGCGGCGCCCTCTACGCGGTGGCGACCCTCGTGCGCGCCGAGCGCTGGCACCGGATCCTGCACCTGACGGGTGTCGAGGCGGGCAGGGCCGACTGCTACGGCCTCACGACTGTCGGCTACATGGGCAACAACGTGCTCCCGGCACGCGCCGGAGAGGCGCTGCGAGTGGTCCTGCTCGACGCCCGCGTAAACGCCGGCAAGCGCACCCTGCTCGGCACGATCGTGGCCGAGCGCCTGCTCGACGTGATCGCGCTCGCCGTGATCCTGGCGCTCACGGCGTACGGCGTGCTCTCGGACCGCGACGTGCTGCCCACCGATCAGCCGCTTGTGATCGCGGGAGCCGGCGTGGTGGTCCTCGCGCTCGGCGCGCTCGCGTTCAGCGTCCTGCGCCGCCGCGGCGCCCTTGCCCGGTTTCGCGACTTCGCGCGGCCGCTGGCCGGGGCGCCCCGCGCGCTGCTCGGCCCGGCCGGCGCCATCCTGCTCGCGGGGACCTTCGGGCTGTGGCTCCTCGAAGGCGGCGTGTACCTGGCGGTCGCGCACGCCGTGGACCTCGACATCAGCGCCTCGGGCGCCCTGTACCTGGTGGCGCTTGCCAACTTCGTCGCCGCCCTTCCGGCCGCGCCGGGGTCGATCGGCACCTTCGACGCCGCGGTCGCCTTCGGCGCCAAGGCGCTGGGAGGCGCGAGCGCCGCGGTGATCGCCTACCTGCTCCTGCTGCGGTTCGTCCTCTACCTGCCAATCACCCTGGTCGGGCTCACCGTGATGGTGGTCCGCTACGGAGGCTGGGCCCGGCTGCGTTCCGCCGCCCGCCTCCAGGCCACCCAGGCCTGACCACGAGACGTGCGTCTCTCCGCCGCTCAGCCCCTGGCGCTACGGCTCCGCGGCCACTCTCCCGAGGGCGAGGCCCCCGGAAGCCAACCCGGCTCCGCCGCCATTCCCCGCACGGCCCGGCGTTCGGCGCCGGTCTGGCCGGCGCTGCTGGTCTGCGCCGCACTCGCGGGCCTGACCCTCCTGCTGCCCTCCACGCCCACCTACGACCCCTGGGCATGGATCATGTGGGGGCGCGAGGTCGCCCAGTTCGACCTGGTGACCAAAGGCGGTCCCTCCTGGAAGCCGCTGCCCGTGGTCTTCACCACGGTCTTCTCGTTCTTCGGCTCTGACCTCGCGCCCTACCTGTGGCTCTGGGTCGCGCGGGCGGGCGGCATGTTCGCGCTGGTGATGGCCTTCCGGCTGACCCGGCGCCTATCCGGAGGCGGCCCCGCGGGCGCGATCGCGGGCGTCACCGCATGCGCGTTCCTGCTCACGAGCTACCAGTTCGCGCGCGACGCGGCGCTCGGCAACTCCGAGCCGCTGCTGGCGGCCATCGCCCTCTGGGCCTTCGAGCGCCACCGCGACGGCCGCCGCGACCACGCGCTCTACCTCGGGTTCGCCGCCGCGCTGCTGCGCCCGGAGGCATGGCCGTTCATCGGCGCCTACGGGCTGTGGCTGTGGTTTCGCGAGCCGCAGCTGCGCCTGCGGGTGGCGGCGGTCGGCGTCCTGATCCCTGTGCTGTGGTTCGGACCCGAGCTGTGGGGCTCCGGCGATGCCCTCCGGGCCTCCACGCGCGCCAACGATCCCAACCCCGGCAGCGCCGCCTTCGCCGACCATCCGGGCCTCGAGGTGGCCTACCGCTTCCACCAGCGCACGATCTGGCCGATCGAGTTGGGCGCGCTGATCGCGTCGGTGTACGCGGCCGTCGTCAACCGGCGGCGGCGGGGAGATGTCGAAGGGGGGCAACCCTCCCGGGAATCCTCCGGGCAGTCCGCAGGGGGCCAGCGCGTGGCGCTGTTCCTGCTCGGCGCGGGGCTGGCGTGGCTCGCCCTCGTCGCGATCATGACCGAGCAGGGCTACGCCGGCAATCAGCGCTATCTGATCGTGACCACCGCGGCCATCTGCGTGCTCGGCGGCGTCGGCTTCGGGCACATCTTCGAAGGGCTGCGCATCGGCGTCACCCGGCTCACCAAACGGCCCACGGCGGGGCTGGCGGCGGCCTCGGCCGTCTTCGGCCTCGGACTTGTGGCGCTCACTCCGGTGATCAAGGACAAGGTGGACAACACAGGGGAGACCGCCGAGAAGCTCGAGTACGAGGCCAGCCTGTGGGCCAACCTGCCGGAGGCAATCGAGAAGGCCGGCGGGCGCGACGTGCTCCTGCGCTGCGGAAGCGTCTACAGCGGCCCGTTCCAGACCCAGATGGTTGCCTACGAGCTCGGTGTGCACGGGCTCGACGTGGCTGCCCTGGTGCCCACGGTGCCCCCGGGCCTCGCCTTTCAGACCCACACCGTGCGCGACGGCCCGCTGGTCACCGACGTGACCGACGACCGCTTCCGCACCGTGGCCACCAACTCGCGCTGGCGGGTGCTCACCGCGCCGCGCTCGGACGCCGCCGGGCGGGACTGCCCCGCGGCCGGTCCAGGCGCGCCACGGGTCGCTCCCAGCGACGTGACCCCCAAACTCGTGTCCTCGCGCTGATCGTGTCCTCACGCTGACTATCTTTCGCTGATGGCCACAGTCGCATCACGCGCTCGGGCGCTTCCGCGCCTCGGCTCCCTCCGGACGGGGGTGGCCGGCATCGTGCTCGTGGTCGGCGCGCTGATGGTCTTCTCGCTCTGGCTGCGCACCCGTGCCCTCGGCGCCTCCCTGTGGATGGACGAGGGGCTGTCCATCGGCATCGCCTCACAGCCCTTCTTCGACATTCCGGGGGTGCTGCGCCAGGACGGCTCGCCGCCGCTGTACTACCTGATGCTGAACGTGTGGATGGACGTGGTGGGCCGCGGCCCGGCAGACACCCAAGGGCTTTCGGTGGCGGTTTCGCTGATGGCCGTGCCCGGCGGCCTGTGGGCAGGCTGGACCCTGTTCGGCCGCCGCGCCGGCTTGATCTGCGCGGCGCTGGGAGCCACTAACCCCTTCCTCACCATCTATGCGCAGGAGACGCGCATGTACTCGCTGATGGTCGTGCTCAGCCTGCTCACCAGCGCCGCTTTCCTGCACGTCTACGTCTACCGCCACCGCAGGTACCTGGCGGTGTTCGCGGCGCTGCTGGCGGCGATGCTCTACACCCACAGCTGGGGCATCTTCGTCACCGCGGGCACGCTGATCGCCGTCGTGCCGGCCTACATGGCAACGGATGAGCGCCGCGCGTTCATGCGCGATGTGCTGATCGGCTTTGGCGCCGCGTTCCTCCTCTACGTGCCGTGGCTGCCCACGCTGCTCTATCAGACGTCGCATACCGGGGCGCCCTGGCTCGACCCACCGCGCTTCGGCGTCGTGGTGCAGATCGCGAAGGGCCTTCTCAGCGGGGGCACCGTGACGGTGGCGCTGCTGCTCGCCGCCGGCTCGGGCTGCGCAGCCGTGCTTGCCAAGCGCCCTGGGGGGTTGCAAAGGGGGGCGGTGCCCCCCTTTGATGGCATCGGGTTGCAAAGGGGGGCGGTGCCCCCCTTTGATGAGGCTCTCTCGAAGGAGCGTACCGCCGTCTACACGGCGTTCACCGTGGGGGCGGCCACCCTCGCGGTCGCCTGGCTCTTCTCGCAGTTCTCGCCGGCTTGGACCACGCGCTACCTCGGTGTGGCGCTGGGACCGATATTCCTGCTGGCCTCGGTAGGCCTGGCACGGGCCGGCGCCCTCGGTCTCGTGGCGCTCGTGATCGTGCTTGGCATCTGGTCGATCCCCCGCCCCGACGCACTCGAGAACAAGTCCAACGCCGCGGACC
>JAABUR0100009542.1_pt1 | contig 10900 bp, 8 predicted proteins | sample 5560091 | NCBI WGS metagenome assembly JAABUR01 (sample SAMN10711879, study PRJNA513375) | rock metagenome | isolation source: Antarctica rocks | place: Antarctica: Victoria Land, University Valley sud
TTGGCTTACTCACACAGCAATTATCTCACATTCGAGATGACGCAAGACGCAACAACACACCGAAAACCGCTGCGCTGCAAGGAAAATCCGCGACCTACCCCGTCGCTATGTCAGGAGATCTGGATTCGACGTCGAATGGCTGGGCGATCCAGCGCGGGTGAGGTCTGGGGTCCTGGTCGTCGTCGCCGTCACCCACCAGCGTCGACCTCCTCGAAGGAGGAGGGGACGACTAGCGCGCCTGGGCGGATGGCCTCGTGATGGGACGTAAGAGGTGCGGCGTAGATCAGAGCGACTCTTGAGGGGTCGAGCCCGTGCCGACCGCGCTTGCCTGGGCGGATCACAGCGGCAGCGAGCCCGGATCGCAGCAGGGCGCGGCGGCCGTCGATGTCGGCCGCCTCCCACGTCTCGCGGAAGGTGCGTCCGGTCGGTCGAGCCTCGACCGTCACCTCTTGCCCCGCGAGGTCGTCGCGCCGTCCGTGGAGGGTGGCGAGCTGGATGGCGAGGGCGGGAATGTCAGCGCCCGGCTCGGTGATCTGGCGACCGAGGTCCGTGATCGCGGACTCCACGGCGGCGAGCCCAGCCACGTCGCGGGAGGTACGGACTTCCTCCATGACGTCGAGGTCGCCGGAGGTCGCAAGGAAGGTGCTCGTGACGTGCTCCTCGACGAGGTCGGCGACGATGCTCACCGGGTGGGCGCATGCGCGGCCGTCGACATCTCCTCGGCAGGCGTAGCGGAGGACTGTCTTTCCACCGACTCGGGATGACGAGACGCGGAGGGTTGAGCCACACGAGGAGCACGACAGTAGGCCGCTTAGGACCCGGGTGGCTCTCTTGCGGCGCTCCCCGACTGGCTTCCGCGCGAGAATGGCGCGAAGGCGCTCGACGTCCTCGACGGGCAGCACGTGAGGCCACACCTGGAGCGGGAGCCCATCCTCGTCGCGGAGGAGGCTTCCACGGTGAGTCATGTGGCCGAGAACGGAGGGGCCGGTCAGGACGACCCTGAGCGACGAGATGCTCCAAGCGCTGGCACGGCGCGGGACCGAGCCCCGTTCCCGCATGAGGGCGAGGGCTCCGTAGAGGGAGCCACCCGAGAGGACGAAGTCGGCGGCAGCGCGGATGTGAGCCGCTTCCTCGGCGGCGATATCCAGACCACGGCCGACCCCGGATGAGTGCGGGACCGTGCGGTAACCGTAGGGCGCTGCCCCGTTGGCGTGCCGACGGAGAGCGATTGCACCGGCCTTTCCGTCGAGAGTGCGTTGCGAGATCGTCGCCGCTTCCATCTCGGCGAATGCCGAAAGAATCGTGGCGACGAAGCGCCCGGACGGCGTGGTGAGGTCGAGGCTCTCGGCCACGGAGACGAGAGCGACGTCATAACCCTCGGCCTCCTCCGCGAAGGCGCGGAAGTCGACCACACTGCGGGCGAGTCGGTCTAGCTTGGCGAAGATGACGACGTCGATGGTCGGAAGGAGCTCGCGGACCTTAAGGAGCCCCGGCCGGTTCAGCCTGAGGCCCTTGTCGGACCCCGACACGTCGAGGTCCTCGACGACGTCGACGACCTGCCAACCCTTCGCCAGAGCGTAGGCGGAGCACGATTCTCGCTGGCGTGCCGGAGACGTGCTCGGATCGGCGTCCCCCCGAAAGTTGGAGAGGCGCGTGTAGACGACAGCGCGGAGAAACGTCGCGGGTGGCTTTCGGGGCATCATGTGTCTATTAGATCAACTAGGGGAGGCGGAGTCCAGCGGCATGAGGCGGTCCGGCACCGCGGACGGCCTGGCGCCAAGTTGCGGGGTCACGCCGGACATCGTTCCACCTCCGCCTGCCGGGGCGGCTGCCGGGCCGCGCCGGGGTGCGTAGCCTAGGCCCGTGGAGAACCTGGATCGCCAGCTGGTCGACCTGCTGGCGCGAGACGGCCGGATGAGCTTCACCGACCTCGGCAGGGCGACCGGGCTGTCCACCTCTGCGGTCCACCAGCGCGTCCGCCGGCTCGAGGAGCGCGGCGTCATCACCGGCTACGTCGCCGTGGTCGACGCCGAGTCCGTCGGGCTGCCGTTGACCGCCCTCATCTCGGTGACCCCGCTCGACCCGGCCGCCCCGGACGACGTACCGGAGCGTCTCACCGACATCCCCGAGCTCGAGGCGTGCTACTCGGTGGCCGGCGCCGAGAGCTACGTCCTCAAGGTGCGGGTCGCGACCCCTCGCGCGCTGGAGGACCTGTTGGCCCGGGTCCGGTCGGCGGCCAACGTGTCCACCAGGACCACCGTCGTGCTGTCCACGCCCTGGGAGGGGCGCCCCACCAGCGGCGCGGCGCTCACTTGACGCAGGGGACGCCGCCGCCGGTGAGCGCGCTGAGATCGGTCGGCGCGGGTCCGGCCTGCCCACCACCGTCCGCGGGCACCGGCACCGGCACTTGCCCGGGGGTCGGCGCCGGCGCCGGCGCCGAGGGTGGGGACGGCGTCGGACCCGGGACGGGCGGCGAGGCACCCCCGGGCCCGGCGGGCGGGGCGGAGCCGGGGACCGGCTGGCCACTCAGCAGTGCCTTCACGGTCATGCGGATCTGGGGAAGGTTGACGTAGTTGACGTCCTCTCCCCGCGAGTTCTTGCCGAACCGCTCGACGGGCAGGGCGTAGAAGGTGATGTTGCCGCCGGCGAGGCTCTTCGCCTCGCCGAGGAAGGAGAGCAGGTCGAGACGGCTGTCGATCGCCGTGTTCTGCTTCGCGACGTCGAGGATCTGCTGGATCTTGCCCGGGTTGGTGAACGTCTGCGCCTGCCTGAGCTGGCTGAGCAGAGACGTGACGAACGCCTGCTGGCGCCTCTCGCGGTCGAGGTCCGTGAACAGCAGCTCCGGATGGACGTTGTCGCGGCGCTGGCGGACGAAGGCCACCGCCTGCGCGGCGCTGACCTGTTGCTGGCCGGCGCGGAAGTTGGCCCCCGAGTAGCTGTCCTGGGTGTCCTGCTTGACGCAGACGGTGATCGGCTGGACCACCTCGGCGATCTGGTAGAAGGCCGCCATCGTCACCTCGACGAAGTGGTCGACCGGCACGTCCCCGAGGAACTTCTGCACCGTGGCGACCTGAGTCCGGCGTCCCGCGTCCCTGGCGAGCTGCTGCGCCTCCTCCTTACTGTGGCCACCCTCCTTCGTCAGCCGGCGGCTCTCCTGGTCGAAGGCGAGCCCGTAGGCCTGCTTGATCTTCCCCTCGCACACCCCCGCCGGACACCCGACCAGCTCGACGTTGTCATCGCGGGGGATGGAGATCTCGGTCGCCCTGCTCCCGTCCCCCGGGATGTGGAAGAACATCAGGACATTGGCGTTGAGCCCCCCGTCGCTCTGATCCCCGGCGTGCAGGGCCTCGTAGAGGTGCGGCGGCAACGGGTTGCCGAACTCGTCGAGGCGGGAGTCGAGGCCCATGACGAGGACGTTGGTGTCGGGCTTCCCCGGCGGCCCGCCGGCGACGGAGCCGGGGCGGAGAGCCGGGCCGGGGCCGGGGCCGGCTGCGGCCGGGACGCCGCTGCCACTCACCCCGTCAAGGGCGCTGGAGCGCTTGAGGCCGCTGTTGAAGCTCCACGCCTGGAAGCCCACATAGGCGGCCACTGTCAGCACCAGCACGGCCGCCACCAGCGACATCCGGCGCACCGTTCGGCGACGCCGTCCGCATCGCCGAACGGTGCCCCGGGCCGGGGCGCTGTCGGCAGGATGGGCAGCGGACAAGACGGAACTCCTTCATGGGGATCCGCTATTGTCTCACGCCCCGCTGAGGACACGCTGCGAGGACCAGACCGGCCGGTGACCCGCCGCCTGGTGGGCACGCCACCACAGCCGCCCCGAGTCGGGCAGGGTGTGGATGGGGTCGTAGTAGACGTAGTCGCGTGAGAGCGCCTCGGTGTCCTCACCCTCGAGGGGGGTGCGGTAGTTCTTTCGCCAGTAGGAGATGCCCCTGTCGCGGTCGTACTCCTCCTGCTGGTGAACCCACCGCTTGCCGACGAAGGGCACGTCACAGACGATCCGTGGGGTCGCGAACCCCGGGAGGTAGCCCATGATCGCGTGCTGGAGGCGCTGGGCCTCGGCCAGGGAGACCCGCCAGTGCTCGCTGAACGGGATCATGTCGCACATGTAGAAGTAGTACGGGGTGACGCACGCGCCGTCCTGCAGCGCGAAGCACAGGTCCAGCAGCTGCTCCGCGGAGTCGTTGACCCCGTGCATGAGCACGCCCTGGTTGCGCACGTCCCGGACACCGGCCTCCAGCATGGCGCGCGCCGCGCGGGCCACCGCGGGGGTCACCGAGGCGGCGGCGTTGACGTGGGTGTGGATCGCCAGTGAGACCCCCCGCTCCCGGGCCGTGCGCGCGACCCGGGCGACCCCCTCCACGACGTCCTCGGCGAGCCAGTGCTGCGGCAGTGCCATGAGGGCCTTGGTGGCGAGGCGGATGTCGCGGATGCTCTCGATCGTCAGCAGCTGGTCGAGGAAGGCCTCCAGGGACCGCCACGGCATGTTGGCGACATCGCCCCCCGACACGACGACATCGCGGACGGTGGGGGTGCGGCGCAGGTAGTCGAGCATCCCGGCATACCGGTCGACCGGCTTGAGGCCGAACCGCAGCTTCGGCACCTGCGCGGTGGAGCTGCCGACGAGGTCCATGCGGGTGCAGTGCCCGCAGTACTGCGGGCACGTCGCCACCAGCTCGGCGAGGACCTTCGTGGGGTAGCGGTGGGTGAGGCCCTCGGCGACCCACATGTCGTGCTCGTGCAGCGAGTCCCTCGTGGCGTGCGGGTGCGAGGGCCAGTCGGTGCGCCGGTCGGTGAAGACCGGCAGCATGTAGCGCCGGACGGGATCGGCCAGGAATGCGGCCGTGAAGGCGGCCCCGGCGGAGGGCATCGCGGTGGCGGTCGAGGGCACCATGGTGTTGAGCATCTGTGGGGGCACGAGCATCGACATCGTCGCGCGCTCGGCCTGGTCGCGCTCGAGATCGCCGTAGAAGTCGTCGGCGAGCAGCCCGCCCATCAGCGCGCGCAGCTGGCGCAGGTTCTTGACGCAGTGCGAGCGCTGCCACTGGACGTCGTTCCACTCCGCCTCGGTGACGGCCGACCAGCCGGGCAGCCTGGTCCAGTCCGGCTCGACCAGCTCGCGCCGCCGGTAGGCGTAGGGCTGGACGACACTGGTGCTCATGTCCTGATGGTACAAAAGAATCTGCCGTGACATGCCGTAGATGCAGGAGAATCCACGTCATATCCCGCGACTGAGAGGATAAGGTTCGCGATGATGGCACCACGGCCCCCGGATCGCCCCGGACAGTCCTCGCCGTACGGCGTGCACCGGGTCCTGGACCCGGTCGGGGACTGCGTGACGCTCCCGCAGTCCGCCCAGCGGCTCGACGCGAGCCCCGGGCTGTGGCCCGACGAGGTCCGGATCGCGGTGGAGCTGCTGAACCTCGACGCCGCCTCCTACCGCCAGCTGGCGGACAAGCACCGGACGCGGGCCGGCGGCATCGACGGCGCGGCGCTGCGGGCCGAGGTACTCGACATCATCGCGCTGCGGGGCAAGATGCAGAACCCGGTGACCGGTTCCGGCGGGATGCTCATCGGCACCGTCGACGAGGTGGGTCCGCGCAGCCCGCTGGGCCTCACCGTGGGGGAGCGGGTGGCGACCCTCGTGTCGCTCTCGCTCACCCCGCTCGCCGTCACCGACGGGCTCGCCGGGTGGGACGGGCGCTCCGAGCAGGCGCCGGCCCGCGGGCACGCCATCCTCTTCGGCCGCAGCGTCGCCGCCCCGCTCCCCGGCGACCTCGAGCCCCGGCTCGCGCTGATGGTCATGGACGTGTGCGGGGCCCCGGCGCTGGTGGCGCGGGTCGTGCGCGAGTATGCCGGGCGCCTCGCCGGGCACGGGACCCGGCCGCCCACGGTGGTAGTCCTCGGCGGCGGCGGCAAGTCGGGGTCGCTCTCGCTGGCTGCTGCCCGGGACGCCGGTTGCGGCCGGCTCATCGGGGTCGTGCCGGTCGCCCGGGAGGCAGCCCTGCTGCGGGGGGCCGGGCTCGCGGACGAGGTGGTCGTCGCCGACGCCCGGTCGCCGCTGGGACTCGCCGCCGCGGTCGGGGCGGCAGGCGGCCCGGCGGACCTCACCGTGGTCTGCGTGGACGTGCCGGGCTGCGAGCAGCCGGCGATCCTCGCCACCGCCGAGGGTGGCACGGTCATCTTCTTCTCGATGGCGACGAGCTTCGCGGCTGCCGCACTCGGGGCGGAGGGACTCGGAGCCGACGTGCGGATGCTCATCGGCAACGGCTACCTGCCCGGCCACGCGGCATACGCGCTGGACCTGTTCCGCCGTGACGCCGGCGTGCGGGCGCTGTTCGAGGCCCGGCAGCGGGTGCGGCCCGGCAGCGGGTGAGGGACGCAGGCCGGGACCGCAGCCTCAGGCGACTCCGAGAAGGGCGTTCTCGATGACCTCCGACAGCGCCGGGTGGATCCAGTACTGGCCCCTTGCGACCTGCCCGGCGGGCTGGCCGAAGGCTGCCGCCTGGATCAGCGGCTGGATGAGCGAGGACGCCTGGTAGCCGAGGAGGTGGGCGCCGAGCAGGAGCCTGCTCTCAGGGTCGACGAGGACCTTGACGATGCCGGTGGTGTCCTCCATGGCCCACCCGTAGGCGACGTCGCCGTAGCGCTGGACGTGACGCAGGTACGGGGTTCCCGCCGCCCGCAACTCCTGCTCCGTCCTGCCGAACGCGGCGATCTGGGGGTGGCTGAAGACCGCGTGCGGCACGAACCGGTGGTCGCTGGCGACGAGCTGACCGGGGTGGGTCAGGTTGTGCCTGACCACCCGCATCTCGTGGTTGGCCACGTGCTTGAGCTGGTACTCGCTGCTGATGTCACCGAGCGCCCACACCCCCGCGATGGGGGTGCGCTGGAACTCGTCGACGACGAGCCTGCCGTCCGGATGGGTCGGCAGGCCGCCGGTGCCGACGTCGAGCAAGTCGGTGTTGGGGACCCGGCCGACCGCGAGGAGGACAGCGTCCGCGGTGACGGTCTGCGTTCCCGTCGGTCCCTTGAGGTCGAGGACCCACTCCCGGCCCCGGTATGCCGCGTGGCACACGACGGTTTCGAGGCGCAGGTCGAAGCGCTGCCCGGCGATCTCGGTGAAGGCCTCCCGGATGCTCGTGTCCTCGGGTCGCAGCAGGCAGGGGCCGCGGTGCACCCAGGTCACCTCTGAGCCGAGGGCGTCGAGCACGTGGGCGAGCTCCGCGGCGACGAACCCGCCGCCGATGATGACGACACGCCCCGGCGGTTTGGCGACCCGCATGATGGTGTCGCTGGTGTGGACCCCGCGGTCGGGGTCGGCCCGCTCGAGGCCGGGCAGCTCGAGCCCCGTAGGCCTCCCGCCGGCGGCGATGACCCAGCGGTCAGCGGTGATCGTCACGCCGGTGCCCGTGTCGAGGGTCATCGGGCCCACGAAGCGTGCCCTCGCCCGGTAGAGGGTGACGTTCGGCTGGTCCTCCCGGTAGCGCTCGCCGCCGGAGGAGATGGGGTCGATCCTGCCGAAGATGCGGTCCCGGATCCCCGTCCAGTCGGTGCTGGGCCGGCCGAAGGTCACCCCCAGTGGCCCTGCGTGCGCACCGTCCTCGGCGAGGTTCGCCGGATGGACGAACATCTTCGTCGGGATGCAGCCGACGTTGAGACAGGTCCCGCCGAACGTCCCCCCCTCGACGAGGCCGATGTCGAGCTCACCGAGCTCCGGGCCGATCAGGGAGTTGCCCGAGCCGGTGCCGATGATGGCGAGATCGTGCCGTCGGGTCTGCATGGGGGAACCCTAGCCAGCAGGACCCGGGACGGGGTCCGTTGGCCGGGAGGAGGGCGCCACCGAGTCGCGGCCGGGAGCGGGCAGTAGACTCCGTGCACCGGAGAGCAGCGGCGGCCGCACCGCCGAAAGCTGTCGAAGGAGGTGGCCGCGGTAGCCGTCCGAGACCTGCCCCGACGACTGCCCCGACGACTGCCCCGACGACTGGGAGCCGGGTCCGTCGCCGCGGTGGCCGCGCTCACCTGCGTCGTCGTCGGCTCCAGGGTTGACCTGTCCTTCGCGTGGGCAGCGGCCCACCACGCGAGCGGGTGGCTGTGGTCGGCGCTGGCCGCCTCGGTACTGCTCGTTCTCCTCGCTCCGGCGCTGGTCTCCCGGGCCGCCGTGCCAGACGTGCCGCTCGGTGCCCACCTGCTGATGGGACCGATCGACGCGCTGCTGGCCATGGTCCTCCCGTCCGGTCCCGCAGTGTCGATGGTCGCGAAGCACCGCATGCTCACGGCTCTCGGTCTGCCTGCGAGCGCGGCCGGCGGCGCCGCCAACCTCGTCGCGCTGAGTGGTGCGGCCCTGGCGGCGCTGACAGCCGGGGCCGCCGCCGTCGTGCTCGGTGCCGGCGGCCACCTGGTTGCCATGCGACCACCGGGGGCGGCGGTGGTCAGGGTCGGTGCCCCCGTGCTGCTGCTCGTGACGGCGCTCGCCCTGGTGGGCTGGGTGAGGTCGGCGGACGGTTGGCCGGCCAGGGCATGGAGCAGCCTCCGGACAATGACCCGCCAGGCCGGGGTCCGGCGTGGCCCGCACGTGCTGGCCGGGCAGGCGATGTGGCTGGCGGCGCAGTGCCTGACTTTGCTCCTGCTGCTGGCCGGCCTGCAGGGCCAGGAGCATCCACTGACGATCGGTGCGCTCGTGGAGGCGGCCGCGGTGTTCGCCCTGGCCCACTCCCTGTCCTGGGTCCCCGTCCTGCCGACGCCCCTCGGCGTCATCGACCTCGCCGTGCTGCTCGGTCTGGCAGGGGTGGGTGTCGACCCAGCGGTTGCGGGGGCGACTGTGCTCCTGTGGCGCACCGCCACGCTGCTGTCCCTGCTGGCCGCCAGCGTGCTGGCCCTGGTGCTGTGGCGCACGGGCTGGCGACAGCGATGGCAGCCGCGGGCCGGGCCCGGCGAGGCGGTGCTCGGAAGGCTGGCCCACCGGGGGCTGTTCGCCCTCATTGCTGCAGTCCCGTGCTCCTGGCGTGATCGGCTCCGGCGCCTGATCTTCGAGCACACCTTCTCCGCCGAGGACCCATGGCGCTACGCGGAGATGCCCTACGAGGCGCGCAAGGCCGAGGCGCTTCTCGAGGCTGTCACGCAGCGTCCGGGTGTGGTCATCGAGCTCGGCTGCGCCCAGGGACACCTGACCATGAGGCTGGCCAGTGCGTTCCCGGAGGCGCAGGTGGTCGGGGTGGACCTGTCGCCGACCGCGTTGGAGAGCGCGCGGCAGCGCACCCGCCTGCTGGGCAACTGCGAGTTCCTGCTCGCCGACGCTGGGGGGCTGCACCGCACGTGGGGGCGCCGGCCACCGGCCGACCTGCTGGTGGTCAGCGAGGTGCTGTACTACCTCGGCGGAGCACGCCGCGTCGCCGAGGCGATGGCGGGGGTGGCTCCGGCGCTCGGCGCAGGGGCCCGCGTGCTGCTGCTGCACCCCGACAGCGACGCCCCGTCCCTGCATGCTGCCGCCGTCGGTGCCCTTGAGGCGCGGCATGTCACCCACCGCCACTACTCGGACCCGCAGCGACCCTTCACGATCACCACGGCCGAGCGTCCGGGTTGCGGGGTCGCGCCGCTGCCCCCGCCGTGACCGCGGCGCCCTGAGCCGGAGCCGGCCTGCGGACCGGTACGCCATCCGCCGCGACGATCACGGCGCGCGTTGAACCAGCGATCGGGTGCTTCGCTGACCGTTCCTCATTAGGCATCAACATCGCGAATGGCTGTGCGTCAGTTCAGGGCGACCGCCAGACTCTCGTCAGCGAGCAGAATCTCTCCGTCGAAGGCTTCGCGGGCCGCAGCCTCAGAGGACTGCCTGTCGTTGTCGGGCCAGAAGTGAGTGAGCACGAGTCGTCGGGCGCCGGCATCGTGAGCGGCTTCACCAGCCTCACGAGACGTGAGATGCATGCGCTGTCCGGCGGGGGAGACGCGACTGCGCTGATGGTCGGTCGCCTCGGCGATGAAGAGGTCGGCGTCACGAGCGAGCTCGACCAGGGCAGCGTCGGGTCCGCTGTCTCCTGTGTACGCGACGGTGACGTCGCCAGCCGAGAAACGGACGCCCGCGTTGGGGACGAAGTGAGGCAGCGCCCAGCTGTCCAGCCGAAATGGTCCGAGCTGATACTGCCCGGCCGGAAGGGCCCGCCAAGTGAAGACCTGATCGATGGCACCGTGGTCATCCTCCTCCAGTCCGGCCAGTCGTTCCCGAACGCCATCGGCGGCGTACACGGGAATCGGCAATTGGTCGCGCCCGGAGAACCACCGAGCCGCGTGTTCCAAGACGTACCCGCTGCAGGCACGACCCGGCTCTGGCCAGGCGCCGCAACTGCCCAAGACCGTGAGAGTGTGCTGCCTCCAGACATAGCTGGGTCAGTGTCCATCCCAAAATCGTGGGACCATCGGCGTACGGTGTTTCGATGAGACGAGGCGTCATCGTGGCCGTCAGCCTGTATGTGTGCGCGGCCCTGGCAACTCGCATGGCCGAAGCGGCCGGCATGCGTCGATGCGAATGTTCGTCCTCGTGCTGGTGCCGAAGACCACTGGTCAGCGCGTTCCGCTGGGTGATGCCGGTGGGTCACCGATAGCCGATCCTCCACCGGTCAGCGCGTGGCCTGTCAGGTGCGTAGGTGCAGCGCGCATGCGACGGTGGCTGCAGCCACGATGAAGGCCACGACGTTAGGAATCACGAGAGCGATGTTCGACGCGGCGACGCCGTAGGCAACCCAGAGCGCGAAGCCGGGGAGCAGGATCAGCAGGTAACCGATGGACACGTCGGCCGACGAATGCCGTTGCAGCATTCGGCGGACCTGCAGTAGCGGCGCCACGCCCATGAGCACGGCCCAGCTGGCTGCCGCGACAGCGAGGATTGCGACCACGAGCGCTTGTC
>JAABUR0100009548.1_pt1 | contig 10894 bp, 8 predicted proteins | sample 5560091 | NCBI WGS metagenome assembly JAABUR01 (sample SAMN10711879, study PRJNA513375) | rock metagenome | isolation source: Antarctica rocks | place: Antarctica: Victoria Land, University Valley sud
CGACTCCGAAGGGCCAACCTTCATCGGCTGCACAGCATTGACTCAAGCCAGTCGACCTACATCAACCAGCCCTCCTCATTCGTGGCACACCTCTTCGCACTTGACGGGGGTGGTCCCGCCAGCTGCTGTTCACGCCGCTCTGGTGACGGCGATGTGACTCATAATGCGCCGCTGGTAGTTTGTCCATGTTCGAAAGCCGCTATCGGTTAACCGGCCCTCACGAGCAGGACTCGCTGCCACCCCGATCCGAGGACGCTCGCCACGCTTGGTGGCGTAAATCCGTCATCGCGTCCTGTTGCGCATCCGGCGACTGGTGATCGGTATTCGCCCGGCGTAGCCGATAACCGCCAGACGGAGACTGTCGCAGAAGCTGGCGCAACGACACCTGCGGACGCGCCCAGCTTCGGACCAACTTGTGAGACGGCACCACCTGCTACTACTCGATGCCGAACCGTCTCACCAGGCGCTGTCTCACAACCAAGACCGAACCTCGATCTTGTGCCGTATGACGGCTTGTGCCGTATGACGCCCCGGTCCGGGACTGCCAATGCGGACGGGGCTACTGGGACAGCCCCCGCGGCGCACCTTCTCTGACCTGCGACGCTACTGAAAGACGTTCGGCTACTCGAGACAGGTCCGACAGCAGTGGGTTCCTGCAGCGCGGGGACCGCTTACGGGTACAAACCCCTAAGGGTGACGGCTTGAGCGACGCGGTCGACGCCGATGATGTGCGCGGCGCGCCGCAGGGACAGGTGCTTGTCGTCAGCGACGGACACAACGTGCGCAAATGCGTCGTCGATCACCGCTTCCAAGTGAGAGCGAACTTGTTGTTCGTTCCATGCGAGGTACTGGAGGTTCTGCACCCACTCCAGGTAGGACACGACTACGCCGCCGGCGTTGGCGAGGATGTCCGGGACGACGGTGACTCCGCGGTCGGCGAGGACTTCGTCGGCTTCGGGGCTAGTGGGACCATTCGCGCCTTCGACGATCAGCGTCGCCTGCACCGAGCCGACGTTGTCGGCTGTGATCGCGTTCTCGAGGGCAGCCGGGACGAGGATGTCGACGTCCAGCCCGATGAGCTCGGCGTTGCTGATGGGTGTTGCGTCGGGCCAGGTGGCGACGGAGGTGTCCTGGCCGGCCAGGTCCAGCTGCAACTGGACGACGTCGAGCCCTCGGGGGTCGTGCGTCGCGCCAAGGACGTCGGACACGGCGACGACCCGGACGCCGTGCTCGCTGAGGTACCGCGCGGCGAGGGCGCCGACCTTCCCGAAGCCCTGCACGGCGGCTGTACAGGCTCGCGGGTCGCGTCCCAGCCGGCGCAGCGCGGCGAGCGTGGCGAGGACGACTCCCAGGGAGGTCGCGCCCGCCCGGCCGCGGGACCCGCCGATAGCGATTGGCTTGCCGGTGACCACGCCCGGCACGGAGTAGCCGGCGTTGACCGAGTAGGTGTCCATCATCCAGGCCATGACCTGCTCGTCAGTGCCGACGTCGGGTGCGGGGATGTCGCGCTCCGGGCCGATGAGCGGGAGGATCTCGCTGGTATAGCGCCTGGTCATCCGCTCGAGCTCGCCCTTGGATAAGGCGTTGGGGTCGACGGTGACGGCGCCCTTGGCGCCGCCGTAGGGGATGCCGACGACCGCGCACTTCCACGTCATCCACATGGCCAGGGCCGTCACCTCGTCGAGGTCTGCGGACGGGTGGAACCGGACGCCTCCCTTGGCCGGTCCGCGGGCCAGGTTGTGCTGCACGCGGTAGCCGTGGAGCACGGTGGTGCCGCCGTCATCGTGGCGCAGCGGGACGCTCACGGTCAGGGACCGTCGCGGGGTCGCGAGCGTCTCGTGCAGGCCAGCGCCCAGCTTCAGGTGGTCGGCGGCGGCTGCCAGCTGGGCCAGGGCAGCGCTTCTGGCGGCCGCGCCGGCAGATTGCCGGTCCGCGGGTGTCGGGGGGCTGTCGGTCTGGGGGGGCACGTGCCTGGGTCCTTCCTGTGCAGGATGTGTCGGCGGGCGCTCGCCGAGCGCCACCGGCAGGGCGTCGGGTGTGTGCCACGGCAAGGGCCGGCAGGAGGCCCGAGCGTCAGAGGACCTTGGCCAGGAAGGCCCGGGTCCGTTCTTCCCGCGGGTCCGACAGCAGCTGCTCGGGCCCACCGGCTTCGACGATCACGCCGCCGTCCATGAAGCACACCGTGTCGGCGACGTGCCGGGTGAAGCCCATCTCGTGCGAGACGACGATCATGGTCATGCCGTTGGAGGCCAGTGCCTTCATGACGTCGAGGACCTCGCCGACGAGTTCGGGGTCCAGGGCCGAGGTCGGCTCATCGAAAAGCATGATCTTGGGTTGCATCGCCAGGGCCCGCGCGATCGCCACCCGCTGCTGCTGGCCGCCCGACAGCTGGGACGGGTAGGCGTCGGTCTTGGCGGCGAGCCCGACGCGGCTGAGTTGCCGGTGAGCGATGTCGAGGGCCTGCCGCTTCGGCAGCTTCTTCACCCGCACCGGCGCCTCAGTGACGTTCTCCAGCACCGTCATGTGCGGGAACAGGTTGAAGTGCTGGAAGACCATGCCGAGGTCGCGGCGCTGGCGGGCGGCGGTGCGTGGGCGGAGTTCGTGGAGCCTGCCGTCGTGCTCCCGGTACCCGACGAGCTGCCCGTCAACGTAGAGCCTGCCGCGGTCGATGCTCTCGAGGTTGTTGACGCAGCGCAGCAGGGTGCTCTTGCCCGAGCCGGACGGTCCGATCAGGCACAGGACCTGACTGGGTTGCACGGTCAGGTCAATGCCGCGCAGGACGTGGGTCGCGCCGAAGTGCTTGTGGACGCCGACGGCCTGCACCACGGGTGACGGGACGGCGGTCGCGGTCATCGAGGGAGCCCGTCGGGCGGCATGTGGCTGGCGGAGACGGCCAGCCGTTGCTGCTTCACAGTCAGCTTGCGGGTCGCGCCGCGAGCGTATCGGCGCTCGAGGAAGTACTGGCCGAGCATCAGCAGGCTGGTGATCGCCAGGTACCAGGTGGAGGCGACCAGCAGCAGGGGCACGGGCCGGAAGGTGACCCCGCTGATGGCGCGTGCCCGGGAGTACAGGTCGAGGGTGTAGGGGACCGCGGTGACCAGCGACGTCGTCTTGAGCATGCTGATGAGCTCGTTGCCGGTTGGCGGGATGATGACCCGCATGGCCTGGGGCAGCACGATCCGGCGCATCGTCTGCGCGGAGGACATGCCGAGCGCGGCGGCGGCCTCGTTCTGGCCCTCGCCGACCGACAGCAGGCCGGCGCGGACGATCTCGGCCATGTAGGCCGCCTCGTTGAGGCCGAGACCGATGGCGCCGAAGACGAAGGCCGCGTTCAGCCCTTGGATGTCGAAGGTGGCGAACCGGTGCAGGAAGGGGATGCCGATACCGATCTGCGGGTAGATCGAAGAAAATAATCCCCAGAACACGAGCTGAACATAGACGGGCGTGCCGCGGAACACCCACAGGTAAGCCCAGGAGATGTAGCGCAGGACCGGGTTGCCTGACAGCCGCATAATCGCGAGCAGAATGCCGAGCGCCAACCCGAAAACCATCGCCCAGATGGTCAGCTGGATGGTGTTCCAGGAGGCGGCGACGATGCGGGCGTCGAAGAGGTAGCTGGCGTAGGTCGACCACTGGTAGTTGCTGTTGGTAGCGGCGCCGTACAGGAACAGCCCGGCGACGACCAGCACGAGCGCGGCCGCGACCAAGCGTCCCCGGCGGGGCAGCGGGACGACGTCCAGGGCACCGTCCGGCCCGGCCGTGTCGTGCGGAGCTCGGCGGGCGCGCACGTCGTGGTAAACGCTCACATCAGCTCGTCGCGCCGTTCGTGGTGGCCGTCTTGATCGCCCCTGCCTGCAGGCCCCACTTGGCGCAGATCTGGCCGTAGGTGCCGTCGTCGATGAGCTTCTGCAGCGCCTTCTGCATGGCCGGCACCAAGCCGGAGTTCTTGTCCATGGGCCAGCCGTAGGGGGCGGCCTGGGTGATGTCGCCCGCCGTCTGCAGCTTGCCGCCGGACTGCTTGACCGCGTAGGCCGTGACGGGGGAGTCCGCTGACATGGCGTCGGCCTTGCCGAGCACGACCGCGCTGGTCGCGTCGTCCTGGCTCTCGAACTGCAGCTTGAGAATCGCCGGCTTGCCGGCGGCGACGCAGGCCTGGCTCCTGGCGGGGACGTCGTTGGTGTCCTCGACGGTCGTGGTCTGCACCGCCACCCGCAGGCCGCAGGCGCTGTCGGGGTGCACCGTCTTGCCGGCCGACGACGCCCACTGGATGCCGGCGCTGAAGAAGTTGACGAAGTCGACGCTCCGCTCCCGTGCCTTGGTGTCGGTGAACGAAGACAGCCCGACGTCGTAGGTCCCGGCCTGCACGGCCGGGATGATCTTGTCGAAGGCGGACTGCCGGTAGTCGGTGCCCAGCCCCAGCACCTTGGCCGTGGCGTCCATCATGTCGACCTCGAAGCCGACGACCTTGCCGTTGTTGTCGAGGTATTCGTTGGGCGCGTACGGCTGGTTGACGCCGACCACGAGCCGACCGGCCGACTTGACTTTGGCGGGCACCGTGCTCGCGAGAGCCGCGTCCTGCGCGACGGTGGCGCTAGCGCCGGGGCTCGGGCCGCCTCCGGCCTGCTGGTCGTTGTTGGAGCACGCCCCGGTCAGGAGCAAGACCGCGGGAACGGCAAGTGTGAGTCTCCATGCGGACGTGCGCAATGTGCCAACCTCTCAGGCTGCTGAGCTTCGCGGTCTTGAGGCCGGCATCTGCCGACAGGTCGACTGTGGTGCCCGTCACCCGCACAGTCTAGGAAGAGATTTCCCTGCGTCGTGTAGCAGGGCTTCAACGTGTGGGATCTGGCGGAAGCGTCGTCCGTGCGAGGTGGCGCTGCGCTGGCCTTGCTCGGCATAGGCGGGAAAGGGCGTCCGCCGTCGGGTGCCCATGTGTCCCTGGGCCGCACAACGTCCGGGTGGGATCGGCTCAGCGGACGGGGCGCCCGCTGGGACCACAGAGCCGCGCAGCGCCCGCTTCAGGACTTGGCTGGCGTGCTTTAGTCCGCAACATGTTCGACCTGCGCCAGCTGCGCCTGATCCGAGCTCTGTCCCGGGAGGGGACGGTCACGCGGGCGGCGGAGTCGCTGTCCTTCACCCCCTCGGCGGTCAGCCAGCAGCTGGCGGCGATGAGTCGCGCGGCGGGGCAGCCGTTGACGCGGCGGGAGGGTCGGCGGGTGCTGCTCACCCGGGCGGGCGAGCGGCTGGCGCTGCACGCCGAGGAGATCCTCGCGGCGGTCGCGCTGGCCGAAGCCGAGGTCGCCGCCGTCGGGCAGGCGGCGTCCCCGCTGCGGGTCGCGACGTTCCCCACCGGCGGTCGCAGCCTGCTCATCCCGGCGCTGGCTGACGTGGCGCTGCGCCATCCGCAGCTGCGGGTCGAGGTCGTGGAGGGCGAGCCCGACGCCACCGTCCCGCTGCTCAAGGACGGGGTAGTGGACCTGGCGCTGACCTACTCCTACAGCCTGCTGCCTCGGCAGACCCCGTCAGGGCTGGCCGTCACGGCGCTGGTGGACGAGCCGCTGCTGCTGGTGTGCGACGACTCGGTCGCCAAGCGCCTGCGCGCGGCCGGAGCGTCCTCGCGGGCTGTGCTGCAGGACCTGGACTGGGTCGCCGGGCCGGTCGGGTCCGACGACCGGGTCGTGACGCACCGCGTCTGCGCGGTGCTCGGGTTCGAGCCCCGGATTGTGCACGCAGCCGACGACTACTCCCTCACCCTCGCCCTGGTCGGCGCCGGGCTGGGAGTGAGCCTGGTGCCGCTCGCCGCGGTGGAGGGCGTGCCGCAGGGCGTGCGCGCGCTGCCGGTCCCGGGCACCACGCCGATGAGACACGTGGCCGCCACGGTGCAGCTCGGGCACCAGCGCCGCACCCTGACCGCGGACCTGCTGAACGCACTTACGACCGCAGCGCAGGAGCGCCGCGCCGTCTGATACCGCAACGTGCGACCGGCCGGACCATGTCGAGCCAGCACACTCCGCTCACCGATCGCTACATGGACGCGGCAGCCCGGACCGGTGACGCTACCCTCATGACCGCTCTACTCCCGGCCGCCCGCGACCGGCGCCACGACATCCTGTTCGAGCACGTTCAGATCGGCCCGCTCACCGCCAAGAACAGGTTCTTCCAGGTGCCGCACTGCAACGGAATGGGCTACCGCGACGTGTCGTCGTTGGCCCGGATGCGCGAGGTCAAGGCCGAGGGCGGCTGGGCGGTCGTGTGCACCGAGGAAGTCGAGATCCACCCCACCTCGGACCTCACGCCCTACATCGAGGGCCGGCTGTGGAGCGACCAGGACATCCCGGCGATCGCCCGGGTCGCCGACGCCATCCACCGCGGCGGGGCGCTTGCGGGCATCGAGCTCACCCACAACGGCATGTCGACGCCGAACCTCGCGACCCGCGAGGTCCCGCTCGGCCCGTCGAACCTGCCGGTGCTGTCGAGCCACCCGGTGCAGGCACGCGCCATGACCAAGCCCGACATTGCGCGCCTCAGGGGCTGGCACCGCGCGGCGGTCCGGCGCAGCCTGCAAGCCGGGTACGACCTGGTCTACGTCTACGCCGGTCACGGCCTGGCCGGCGCCCAGCACTTCCTGTCCCGGCGCTACAACCTGCGCGACGACGAGTACGGCGGCCCGCTGGCCAACCGGATGCGACTGCTGCGCGAGCTCGTGGAGGACACCGTCGAGGAGGTCGCTGGCCGGGGTGCGGTCGCGGTGCGGCTGTGCGTCGACGAGCTGGCCGGACCGGCGGGGCTCACCCGGGACGAGATTGTGGAGGTCGTGGGCACGCTCGCCGAGCTGCCCGACCTGTGGGACTTCATAGTCGGGGACTGGAGCGACGACTCGTCCACCTCCCGGTTCAGCCCGGAGGCGACGCATACCGAGCACCTGCGCGGCCTCAAGGCCCTGACCAGCAAGCCGGTCGTGGGCGTGGGCCGGTTCACCTCCCCGGACACCATGGCGCAGCAAGTCCGCCAGGGCGTCATCGACCTCATCGGCGCCGCCCGACCCTCGATCGCTGACCCGTTCCTGCCCAGGAAGGTCGAGGTCGGGCGCAGCGAGGACATCCGCGAGTGCATCGGCTGCAACATCTGCGTCACCGGGGACATGACCTCCTCGCCGATCCGGTGCACCCAGAACCCGACGATGGGCGAGGAGTGGCGCCGGGGCTGGCACCCGGAGCGGATCGAGGCGTCCCGCTCCGCCGCCCGGCTGCTGGTCGTGGGCGCCGGGCCGGCCGGGCTGGAGGCCGCTCGAGCCGCCGGGCACCGCGGGTACCAGGTCACCCTGCTCGAGGCCGGCCGCGAGCTCGGCGGCCGCGTCACCGGCGAGTCACGGCTGCCCGGCCTGCGCGCGTGGCGGCGCGTCGTGGACTACCGCGAGCAGCAGCTCGCCGGCATGGCCAACGTCGAGGTGTTCCGGGAGAGCCCCACCGGCGCCGCCGACGTGTTGGAGTTCGGGTTCGACCACGTCGCCGTCGCGGTCGGCGCGCATTGGCGCGCCGACGGGGTCGGCCGCTGGCACACCCGGCCGATCACCGTCGCGGACGGCGCCGCGGTGCTCACCCCGGACGACCTGCTTGACGGCGCCCGGCCGCAGGGCCACGACGTGCTGCTCTACGACGACGATCACTACTACCTCGGCGGGGTCCTCGCCGAGCTGCTGGCCGCCGAGGGCTACCGCGTCACCGTCTGCACCCCCGCGCCGCTGGTCTCGGCCTGGACCGCGAACACCCTGGAGGTCAACCGCATCCAGGCGCGGCTACTGCGCGCCGGGATCACCCTGATGACCGGGTCGGCGCTGGTCGCGGTGCAGCACGGCAAGGCGGAGCTGGCCTGCGCCTACACCGGCGACGCCACCCCCGTGGCCGCCGACAGCGTCGTCCTGGTAACCGCCCGCAACCCGGCCAGCGAGCTGTACGACGAGCTGCTCGCCGCGAAGGACCAGTGGGCCGACGCCGGCATCCAGACGGTCACCGCCGTCGGCGACTGCTGGGCCCCGTCGACCATCGCCGCCGCGGTCTACGCCGGACACCGCTACGCCCGCGAGCTCGAAGAGCCCCGGAACAGCGACACGCTCAGCTTCCGCCGCGAAGTTACAGCCCTCGCTAGCGCTTTCTGATCACCGCCAGTACGCCCTTGATCCGCCCGAACGACGTGCTGCACGCAGACCCTCGAGGAGCCATATGGCACTGACCGCCGCCACACGCGCTTCAGACGCGCACGACCAGGCACCGCCTCACCAAGCAGCCTGCAGGTCGATCTTGGCCGGACTCGGCCCCGGCCTCGGCGCATCGCTGCACCGATCGCACGGGCAGAGTTGCGGCCGGACGGCGACGGTCTGCTGGGCCAGGAACAGCTGCAGATGCCCGAGCGGAGCCTTCGATGGGCAACAGCAGCCGCTTACTACCGCTGTTGCAGGCCTGTGGCCGAGCCTGTGTCGGTAGGACTCAGCAGCAGCGGCGGCGCTCGGGGCCTGGCAGGCACCACGGTCACGCCGCTGCGGGTCAACGAGCCGGTCCGCCCATACGTCCCCGGCAGCGCGCAGCGCGCGTCGCTCGAAGCCCGGATCGGCGAGCTCGCGAAGGAGCCGACCGAGCTGACGATGACGATCGACGGCCGGCAGCGGACCGGCAGCGGAGCGCCGATCGAGGTCGTGCAGCCGCACCGGCACGCCGCGGTGCTGGGCACGACGTACGAGGCCGGGCCCGACGACGTCCGAGACGCCGTCGACGCGGCGCTCGCCGCGGCTCCCGCATGGCGCGCGACCGCGTACGACGACCGGGCCGCGGTCCTGCTGCGCGCCGCGGAGCTGTTGGCGGGGCCGTGGCGCGACACCCTCAATGCCGCGACGATGCTGGGACAGAGCAAGTCGGTCTACCAGGCGGAGGTCGACAGCGCCTGCGAGCTGATCGACTTTCTGCGCTTCAACGTCGCGTTCGGCGCGCAGGTGCTCGCCGAGCAGCCGGTCAGCTCGCCCGGCGTGTGGAACCGCATGGACCACCGCCCGCTCGAGGGCTTCGTGCTGGCCATCACGCCGTTCAACTTCACCGCCATCGCCGGTAATCTGCCGCTGGCGCCCGCGCTGATGGGCAACACCGTCGTCTGGAAGCCCTCGCCGACGCAGCAGCTCGCGGCGCACTTCACGATGCGGCTGCTCGAGGCGGCCGGCCTGCCGCCTGGGGTGGTCAACCTGGTTACCGGCAACGGGGGTGCCGTCAGCGACGTCGCCCTGCCGCACCCGGACCTCGCCGGCATCCACTTCACCGGCTCGACCGGCACCTTCCAGGCCCTGTGGCAGCGGGTCGGGCAGGGGCTGACGACGTACAAGACCTATCCGCGGCTGGTCGGCGAGACCGGCGGCAAGGACTTCGTGCTGGCCCACCCGTCGGCCGACCCGCTGGCCCTGGAGGTCGCGCTGGTGCGCGGCGCCTTCGAGTACCAGGGCCAGAAGTGCTCGGCGGCGTCCCGCGCGTACGTGCCCCGCTCGCTGTGGGAGGGGGGACTGCGCGACGGGCTCGCCGACCGCACCCGCTCGTTGGTGTACGGCGACGTCACGGACCTGTCGGTCTTCGGCGGGGCCGTGATCGACCGGCGCGCCTACGACCGGCTCAGCCGGGCGCAGCAGCGCGCCGCGGCCGCGCTCTCGCTCGAGGTGCTCGCGGGCGGCACGGCCGACGACAGCGTCGGCTTCTTCGTCCAGCCCACCGTCGTGGTGGGCAGCGACCCGGCCGACGAGGTCTTCGTCCAGGAGTACTTCGGCCCGTTCCTGGCGGTGCACGTGTACGACGACAGCGCGCCGGGCGCCTGGGCCGACGTGCTGCGCCTGGTCGACCGCACCGCGCCGTTCGCGCTCACCGGCGCGGTGTTCGCCCGCGAGGCCTACGCGGTCGCCGAGGCCACGGAGGCGCTGCGGTTCACCGCGGGCAACTTCTACGTCAACGACAAGCCCACGGGCGCGGTGGTCGGTCAGCAGCCGTTCGGCGGCGCCCGGGCCAGCGGCACAAACGACAAGGCCGGCTCGGTGCTGAACCTGCTGCGCTGGACGAGTCCCCGCACACTCAAGGAGACGCTCGACCCGGCGACCGACCACCGCTACCCGCACATGGGCTGAGCAGCAAGCAGGCACCGGCCGCGCTTGGGCGTGTCCGCTACGCGAGAACACTCCCCTCGCACTCGTCCTGCACCTGCTCCCAACCGGCCGGGCCGTCCGCTAGACGATCCTCAGCGGAACAGCGATCTCCGGGCGCCGCGACGGCTGCTTCACGTCAAGGTGGGCGGTCACGAGTGCACACTGCTGCGGTGACTGGCGATGTCGACGGCTTCGTTGCAGCCCTCCGCGAGGACTGGCAGCGCCGAGCCCGCATGCGGCTGCTCGAGGAAATCCGGGCCGCGGCGCCCTTCGGCGAGCACATCAAGTGGCGCCACCCCTACTTCGACCTCGAGGGTGCCGCTGTTCTGAAGTGGTTCTGCGCCAAAGACTGGATCAACGTCTACTTCTTCCGCGGTCGCGAACTGCGGGATCCGCACGGGCTGTTCCAGCCCAGCGACAACTCGAAGATGCTGACAGTGAAGGTGACGCAGGCGACGGATCTTGACAGCGTCGCGTTCCGGGAGCTCGTTCGAGCGGCTGCGGCGCTCGCCCGTGTTGAGCGGCCGCGGCGCGAATCAGTTGGTTACCGCAAGCGGATCCGCTACTGGGACGAGTGATCGCTCAAGGCGGCACCCGCCAGGCACGTCAGGCCGACGAGGGAACTAGTTGTTCTGGCGGTGTGCACCCAGGCCCAGCGGTTCCGGGTGGCCTCCCAGCCGTGCGGCGGTTCGTCCGGGGCCCAGGTCAGAACCTGAGCGTTGATCGGCAGCT
>JAABUR0100009549.1_pt1 | contig 10894 bp, 7 predicted proteins | sample 5560091 | NCBI WGS metagenome assembly JAABUR01 (sample SAMN10711879, study PRJNA513375) | rock metagenome | isolation source: Antarctica rocks | place: Antarctica: Victoria Land, University Valley sud
GATCATCCGCCACAGCGCCAGCACGGTGGCCGGTCGCGCCATCCACGACCCGCGCAGCGTCAGCCGCCGCCGCATGAGGTCCCCGTAGGGCACCGCCAGGTCCTCCCGGACCCCGCCGACGAGCACCAGCGTCCCGCCCGGGCGCAGCGCGTCGTAGCCGGCAAGCGTCGGGTCGGGGCTGGGCGCGGCGCCGAGCGCGTCCAGGACGACATCGACACCGCCGCGGCCGGAGCGGGTGATCGCACCGGCATCCCCGGCCCGGGCGATCGCTGCGGCGTCGTGGCTGCGGTCCCCGGTCAGCGGCACCGGGACCACCCGCGGATCCAGGGCGGCCAACCGGTCCAGGGCGTCGGTGTTGCGTCCGACGGCGACCACCCGCGACGCTCCGCGGGCGAGGGCGACCAGCACCGCGGCCGCACCGAGCTGGCCGGTGGCTCCCAGGACCGCCACGACCTGTCCGGGCCCCTGCTCGCCGCGGACCCATCCCTCGCCGGCGATGGCCAACCAGGGCAGGAACGCCAGCTTCTCCAGGTGCTCGTATGACTGGGCACCGGGTAGGCGCAGGAGGTTCTCCTTGGGGCACAGGGCGCGCTCGGCGAAGACCCCGTCGCGCCAGACGTCCTGCATCCGGGTGGTGGTCGCCGTGCCGGTCCCGGTGCCGCCGATGCCGGTCCAGCCGACGATGACCTCCTGGGGGTCGGTGGGATCCCCGGAGCCGAGCAGGCTGAGGTTGACCACGACGTCGCCGGGGGCCACGTTGAACACGTCATCGGCGACGGCCAGCACCCGCCCGATGCCCCCCGACCCCAGCACCAGCGGCGTCGGCACCGCGCCGCGGATGCCGGTGAGCAGGACACCGGTGTAAGCCGGGATGTGAGCCGCCACCACCTCGATCACCACTCCCCCACCGCGCAGCGACGGCTCGGCGACCTCGGCGGCTTGCAGTGGTTGTCCGACAGATTCCAGAATCCATGCACGCATGCCGCCACTGTCGACCATTATTAGACTGCTATCCAGAGCCTGCTCATCCTGGAACCCGGAGTACCCGTCATGGCCTCGATCCCCATTGCGCCCGCGGCGGTCCGGCGCGGCGAGCTGGGAACGTTCCTGCGCAGCCGAAGGGCACGGATCACCCCCGACGAGGTGGGGCTGCCCCGCACCGGCCGACGCCGGACCCCGGGGTTGCGCCGTGAGGAGCTGGCGTTCCTCGCCGGCATCAGCGCCACGTGGTACACCTACCTCGAACAGGACCGGGACGTCCGCCCGTCCGCGCAGGTCCTGTCCGCCCTGGCGGTCGCACTGCGGCTGACCGACGCCGAACGCGAGCACCTGTTCTCCCTGGCCGGCAGCAGCGGACCCGAGGCGGTCGACGCCGGCGAACTGCTGGTGGCCCATGTCGCCCCGGTCCCGCTGCTGCTGCAGCCCAACCCGGCCTACATCACCGGCGCCGGCTACGACGTCCTGGCGTGGAACCCCGCCGCCGCCGAGCTGTTCACCAGCCTGACCACGCCCGCTGGGCCGGAGGGCGTCCGACCGAACCTGGCCCGCTGGATGTTCACCGACCCCGCCAGCAAGCAGGTCCTGCTCGACTGGGAGGACGTGGCCCGGGACCTGCTGGCCCGCCTGCGCACCGCGGCCGTACGCCACCGTGGCGATCCCCGGTTCACCCGCCTGGTCGAGGACCTGCACGCGGCGAGTCCGCAGGTGCGCGCCTGGTGGCCGCGCTACGACATCCGGTCCAGCCATTCCGGGACGAAGCGGCTGCGCCATCCCCGACGCGGGGAGCTCACCCTGACCCACGCCTCGTTCGCCGTCGCCGACGCCCCCGAGCAGACCCTGGTCGTCTACTACGACGACGACGCGTCCAGCCCGGACACCTGAGGAGCCGAGCCGGTGACGAGGATCTGCAGGGCCATCGCCTCGACGGCCAGCAGCGGGGCGACGTTGGCCGCGACCGCTCTCCGCGCGGCGAGCACCGCGTCGATCCGGCGCAGGGTCGACTCCGGGGTCCCGGCCGCGGCCGCCGACCCGAGCTGGGGATCACGGTGGGCGTTGGTGGCCGGCCCGGTCGCTCCGAGCTGGCGCGCCAGGACGTCGCGGTACCAGGCTGCGAGGTCGACCAGCGCGCGGTCCAGATGGTCCCGCCCGGCGCGCTTGGCCCGGGCCTTCTGCTCCTCGGCGAGGTCGCGCAGCGCCGCCGACGCGTACCGGTCGGCGCGCGCGCCGTCGTCCAGCCCCAGCTGGTGGCGCAGCCGGGCGGTCTCCCGCTCCGCGGCCGCCGTGGTGGACGCCGCGGCGTCGTCGGTGGCGGTCTGGACGAGGTCGGCGGCCGCCCGGGCACACGCGGCCGGGTCGGTCAGCCGGCCGGCGACGTCGAGCACCGCCTCGTGCCGGGCCCGCACACCGGGGTCCAGCGCGAGGGCGCGGGCACGGCCGATGTGACCCTGGGCCGACCGCGCCGCCGTCAGCGCGGTCGCGGGGTCCGCCCCGTGCCGGGCGACCAAGAACGCCGCGACGTCGTCGACGGGCGGCGTCCGCAGCTGCAGGTGCCGCGCCCGGGACCGGATGGTCGGCGGCACGTCGTCGACGGTCGGCGCGCACAGCACCCAGACCGTGTGCGGCGGGGGCTCCTCGACGCTCTTCAGCAGCGCGTCGGCGGCGTCGTCGGTCAGCCGGTCGGCGTCCTCCACGACGACGACCAGCCAGCGGCCGGCGGTCGGGGCCATCGCGGCGTCCCGGACCAGCGCGCGGATGTCCTTGACCTTCAGCGACAGCGACTCGGTGGCGACGACGACCAGGTCCGGGTGGGTGCCGGCCCGGACCGTCCGGCAGGGATTGCACCGGCCACATCCATAGACCGGGCGGTACCCGGACCCGTCGTCAGTTCCGTCCAGAGGGGAAATGCACTGCAGCGCGGCGGCGAACGCGCGGCCCGCGGTCGACCGCCCGGAGCCGGGCGGCCCGGTGAGCAGCCAGGTCTGGGCCATCTGCGCGCGGTTGCCGGGCCGACCGTCGCCGACCCGGGCGGCCGCGGCGGCCGCGCCCGCCAACACGATGACAGCCGCGTCCTGGCCGACCAGGTCGGCCCATACGCCGGGCAGTCCGCTCACCGCGGCGCGCCGGGGCTGGCAGAAACAGCAGGGCTGACCGGGACAGCGGGGCCGGCAGCGGCGGCGGGATGGGCGACGGTCCGGGCCAGCCGTCCGGTGACCATGGCGAGCAGCCGTTCCGGGGACTCGGCCGCGTCCAGGACGAGGTACCGGCCGGGCTCGGCGGCGGCGAGGGCGCGGAACTCCTCGCGCACCCGGCGGTGGAACTCCAGCGACTCCGACTCCAGGCGGTCGGCGGGGCCCCGGCGGCCCGCGCGCGCGAGACCGACGGCGGGATCGAGGTCGAGCAGCACGGTCAGGTCGGGCACCAACCCACCGGTCGCCCACCGCGACAGCCCGGCCACCTCGGCGGCGTCCAAGGTCCGCCCGGCGCCCTGGTAGGCGACCGAGCTGTCGGCGAACCGGTCGCAGACGACCAACTCACCGGCGGCCAGCGCCGGGCGGAGCACCGCGGCGACATGCTCGGCCCGGTCGGCCGCGTACAGCAACGCCTCGGCCCGCGGCGACGGGGATCCGGCCCGGTCCAGCAAGAGGTCCCGGATGCGCTCGCCGAGCGGCGTACCGCCCGGCTCCCGCGTCGCCGTCACCGCCCGGCCGTGCGAGCGCGCCCAGTCGACCACCCCGGCGGCCAGCGTCGACTTACCCGCACCCTCCCCGCCCTCGAGCACCAGGAGGAAGCCAGCGGTGGACACGCGGTCACCGTAGCCACGGCCACCGACACGCGGCCGCCGCGCCGCGTGCGCGGCCATCGGACTGGTGACCGACGCCGCTCCGTCTGCCAGGGTCTCTGGCGACGGGGCGCGACGGCGCGCCCCGCGCCCGAGACGCGGAGGCCCGCCATGACCGCCCATTTCGTCAACGACCCCGCCGCACTGGTGCCGGAGGCGCTGGACGGCCTGATCGGCGGCGCCGGCCCGGGCCGGCTCGCCCGCCTCGACGGGTACCCCGACATCAAGGTGGTCCTGCGCGCCGACTGGGACCGCGCCGACCAGGGCAGGGACCGGGTTGCCGTCGTCTCCGGCGGCGGTGCCGGCCACGAACCCGCCCACGCGGGGTTCGTCGGGCCGGGGCTGCTGACCGCCGCCGTGTCCGGTGAGGTCTTCGCCTCCCCGTCGGTCGACGCCGTGCTCGCAGCGCTGCTGGCGGTGACCGGTGAGGCCGGGTGCCTACTGGTGGTGAAGAACTACACCGGTGACCGGCTCAACTTCGGCCTGGCCGCGGAACGTGCCCGCGCGGCCGGCCTTCGCGTGGAGATGGTGGTCGTCGGCGACGACATCGCCATCCCGGACACCCCCGCCCCGCGGGGGCTGGCCGGGACCCTGCTCGTGCACAAGGTCGCCGGCGCCCTCGCGCAGAGCGGTGCTCCGCTGGACCACGTCGCGGGAGCTGCCCGCCGGGTCGCCGCCGGCGTCCGCAGCCTCGGCATCTCGACCTCCGGCGCCGACATCCCCGGTCGCCGCAGTGAGCAGCGCTTCGTCGACGGCAGTGCCGAGCTGGGGCTGGGCATCCACGGCGAGCCGGGGGTCGAGACCTTTGCTCTGGGCCGGGACGCGGAGATCGTCGACCGGATGGCGGCGGCTCTGACCGATGCGCTGCCCGACGGCGGCGACAGCGGTGCGGCCGGTGGGGATGTCGTGCTGCTGCTGAACACGCTCGGCGGTCTCGCGCCGCTGGAGGCGCTGGTCGTCGTCTGCGACCTGCTCGCGACGCCGCTCGGGCAGCGTGCGCGGCTGTTGATCGGTCCCGCGGCGCTGATGACATCGATGTCGATGCGCGGCTTCTCGGTGTCGGCGCTCGCGGTCGACGACGAGCTGGCGCGAGCACTGCTCGCCAATTGCGCGGCATGGACGGCGTGGCCGGGCGCCCGCGAGCTCGGTTCCCACGACCGCTTGCGGGTGCTGCCGGTCCCGACGCTGCGGGAGGCCGGCAAGGTCCTCGCATCCGAGGACACCGCGGTCCGCGCGGTGCTGACGGCTGTCACCGGAGCACTGATCGATGCCGAGCAGGCGCTGAATGCCCTGGACGCGAAGGTCGGTGACGGCGACACCGGGTCGACCTTCGCCGCGGCTGCGCGTCGGGTGCTCTCAGAACTGGACGCGCTGCCGCTCGCCGACCGGTCGGCCCTGTTTGCGCGGCTGTCGGAACTGCTCGGCTCTGCGATGGGCGGGTCCAGCGGGGTGCTGCTGTCCATCCTGTTCGCCGCGGCGGGGTCGGTGGGCTCCGCGGGCTCGGTGGGCTCCGCGGGCGACGACGCCCCGCTGGCGGATGCACTGGCGGCCGGCGCCGACGCCGTCCAGCGCCACGGCGGTGCGGGCGAGGGCGACCGCACGATGCTCGACGCCCTGCTGCCGGCGGTGCGCGCGTTGCGCGACGGCGGGGCGGCCGCCGCGGCCGCCGCGGCGAGGTCCGGCGCGGACGCCACCGGGTCGATGGAGCAGGCCCGGGCGGGACGGGCCGCCTACGTCGGCGGCCAGCACCTGCGCGGGGTCGTCGACCCTGGTGCCGAGGCGGTGGCGATCGCCTTCACCGCAGCGGCCACGCACCGGTGAGTGGTGCTCTCGGCCGGCGACCGGAGCGTCAGCCGGCTGCGCCGAACCCCGGCGACGGCGGCGGCGGCGCGGAGTCGAGCTTGGCAACCAGTGCGTACGCCGCCCGCTCGACCGTCGCCCGGTCGTAGGTCAGGGCGAACTCGAACGTCCGGTCCGCAGCCGGGCCGTCGTCGCCGAGGTCCCGCGCCAGCAGGGCAACGGCGAAGTGCGGGTCGAGCAGGACCAGGTCCCACTCGGCGCAGACCGGGTCGCCCGGCAGCAGGTCACCGCCGCGGACTCCGGGCAACGGCTCGCGGGGCACACCGCGGCCGAGGACGCAGACGAAGCCGACGCGCTCCCCGATCTGGCGGTACCGCTCGGCGGTCGCGCCGGTGAAGTTGTCCGCCCGCTGGAAGGTCGCGGCGACGATGCCGGCCGGCCCGAGGTGGGTGGCCTCGCCCTCCAGGTACCTGCTCATCTCCGTCAGCAGCGACTTCGGGGCCCGCCGCAGGGCGACGTCGGGGCCCAGGCAGCCGAACGGCGTCGCGGTCGGCCGCTCGCGTCCGCATCGGGCGGGCAGCTGCAGCTCCACGTCGGGCGCCCCCCGGAGCAGGTCCGCGACCGGGCGTCCGAACAACCACCCCTGACCCAGCCGGGCGCCGAGAGCCCCGGCCAGCGCGAGGTGCCGGGCATTCTCGATGCCCTCGGCCAGAATCAGCGCGCCGCTGCGCTCGGCGTAGGCGTTGACCGCGTTCATGATCCCCGCCACCTGCGCGTCCGCGCGTCGCTGGACCATCCGGAGGTCCAGCTTGACGATGTCGGGTCGCAGCAGCGACATGAACGCCAGCGACAGCGGCTCGGAGCCCACGTCGTCCAGGGCGATCCCGACCCCGAGTCCGCGGATCCGCTCGACGTTGCGCAGCAGGTCCGCCGGGTCCGTTCCCAAGGCGCGCTCGGTCAGTTCGACGACGACATGCAGCCCGGCGGGCAGCCGGTGCACGGCCGCCGCCAGGGCCTCGCTCGGCACGGCCTCCAGCGCCGCCGGCTCCAGGTTGACGAACAGGGTGAGCGGCCCGCCCATCCCGCCCGCGGCCGCACCGTCGAACGCGGCCCGCAGGCAGGCGCGGTCCAGCTCCGCGACCAGCCCGTCCGCCCGCGCCACCGCGAACAGCTCGTCCGGCTGGGAAAGCCCGCCCACCGGGCCGCGGGCCAGCGCCTCGTAGCCGACGATCCGGCCGGTCGACAGGTCCACGATCGGCTGGAAGGCACTGGTGAGGGATCCACCGCGGAGGATCCCCGCGAGGGTGCCGGGGTCCGGCGCCGGCGGGCTGATGGAGGCTGCGTCCGCCGGGCTCGTCTCGGCGACGCGATCCGGGGACACCTCGTGACGGTAGCCACCTTCGGTCCTGACGCGCCGCAGGTCCGCGTCGCTGACCATGGCGGCCGGGTGGCCACGCGCTGCGCTTCCGCGGGAGACCCCGGCGGTGAACCCGCGGCTGCCGCTCGGCATCGAGCCGGCGTTGCCTGCGTCGCGAGAAGGTCGACTCGCGCTGCACCGGTACGTCGAGGACATCGTCGGCCGGTTCCACGGCCGACCGGCGACCACGGCCGAGGTCGAGGCGGCACTGTTCGACGAACCCTCCGCGGACCTGGTGCCACCGACCGGGCTGCTCTTGCTCGCCCGGCGGGCCGAGGCGGTCCTCGGGTGCGCGGGTGTCCGCTGGGTCGACGACGGATTCGGCGAGCTGACCCGGGTCCACGTGTCACCGGCTGCCCGCGGTGAAGGCATCGGTTCGGCGTTGGTGCTGGCAATCGAGGCTTCCGCCCGGGACCGCGGGGTTCATCGACTGCGCCTGGACACCAGGTCGGACCTGGTCGAGGCCCGCCGGCTCTACGACCGCCTCGGGTACGAACCGGTCGAGCCGTTCAGCGACGGTCCCTACGCCGACCACTGGCTCGCGAAGACGCTCCCGCCGGCACCGGACCACGCGAGCACTGTTACGTCCGGTGGTTGAACGGCGGCCGTGGCTTGCCACCCGCGCCGTCCGGCTCACCGGTGAGTTGCTCCGTTGCCGCCACGGTTGAGCGGGTGATGGCCGGGAGGTGGCGAACTGCCGTCAGTCCACCGCCGGATCTGGCGCACGCGGCCGCAGCAGGGTAGGACTACCGGTACGCGCCTGCTGACTCGCTGTTACGTCGCGCACGTGACCGTATCTGAGGGGTTTCCCATGCTCAGTTCCGCCTCGTGGCAGCGCCGGCCCGGCGCGCCCGTCCGTCGCATCTCCGGCACGGTTCTCGCCCTGGTGGTTGCCGCCGCCACGCTGCTGGCGGTGACCGTCTCGACCACCGCCCCGGCCGCCGCGGCGACCGGGTCGACGATCGTGGGCGCCGGCTCGGGGAAATGCCTCGACGTCATCGGCAACAGCACAGCCGCGCGCGCCGGCATCAACATCTTCGACTGCAACGGCCAGCCGAACCAGGCGTGGACGCTGACGGCGACCGGCGAGCTGCGCGTCTATGCCAGCCCGATGTGTCTCGACGTCGTCGGCCAGGATCGTTCCTCCCCGGCCGCGCTGCAGATCTACGGCTGCAACGGCCAGGACAACCAACGCTGGAAGCTCAACGCCGACGGCAGCATCACCGGCGTCCAGTCCGGGCTGTGTCTGGATGTCTTCGGTGAGCGGACGGCCAACGGCTCGCTGGTCCAGCTCTACACGTGCACCGGGCGGAGCAACCAGAGGTGGACGACGGCGCTCCGTACGGACACGACGCCCCCGACCGTGCCCGGCGGCGCACACGTGAGCGGTCTGACCTGCGACACGGTGACCTTCGCCTGGAACGCGGCGACCGACGATGTCCGCGTCATGTTCTACGACGTCTACCACGACGGCCAACTGATCAAGACCGTCAGCGGTTCGACCCTGTCCACCGCCCTCACGGTTGTGGGCGGGGTGACCTGGGGCTTGTACGTCAACGCGCGCGACACGGCCGGCAACGTCTCGCAGGCGAGCGCCACCGTGCCGATCACGCCGCCGGCCTGCCAGGACGACACCGTGCCGCCGACGGCCCCGACCGGTCTGCAGGGCACGGCATCCGGTACCACGGTGACCCTGACCTGGACTGCGGCGACCGACAACATCGGCGTCCGGTCCTACGACGTGTACCGCGGGGGCCTGCAGGTCGGCACGGTGCGGGGGACGGCCTCGGCCGCGCCGGGGACCACCTTCGTCGACAGCGGCCTGGCGGCGAACACGAGCTACACCTACGACGTCGTCGCGCGCGACGCCAAGCCCAACAGCTCACCGCACAGCGCAGCCGCGACGGTGACCACCGGCTCATCGTGCGGCTCGGTGTGCGCGGTCACCCAGGTCGCGACCGACACCGACATCCCGTGGGGCCTGGTCACCCTGCCGGACGGCACGATCCTCTACAACCGCCGCGACGCCCACGACATGGTGCGCCTGGACCCGCGTACCGGGACCAAGACGACGGTCGGCACCGTGCCCAACGTCGAGAGCACCGACGGCGAGGGCGGCCTGACGGGGCTGGCGATCTCCGCCACCTTCAGCAGCGACCACTGGCTGTACATCATGCACACCTCGCCGACCGACAACCGGATCGTGCGGATCAAGTTCGAGAACAACGCTCTCGTCACCAGCACCGAGCAGGTCCTGGTCAGCGGCATCCTGCGCAACAAGTTCCACGACGGCGGGCGCCTGCGCTTCGGCCCGGACGGCAAGCTGTACGCGACCACCGGCGACGCGCAGAACGGTGACAACGCGCAGAAGACGGCGGGGCTGAACGGAAAGGTCCTGCGCCTGAACCCGGACGGCAGCGTGCCGTCGGACAACCCGTTCGGCAACTACGTGTGGAGCTACGGCCACCGCAATCCGCAGGGGTTGGCGTTCGACTCCCAAGGTCGCCTGTGGGAGCAGGAGTTCGGCAACGGGATCATGGACGAGACCAACCTGATCACCAAGGGCGGTAACTACGGCTGGCCGGCGTGCGAGGGCACCGCCGGCACCTGTGACACCCCGGGCTTCATCGCCCCCAAGCGGACGTACCCGACGGGTGACGGGTCCTGCTCCGGGATAGCGATCGTCCGCGACGTGCTCTACGTCGCCTGCGAACGCGGAACCCGGATGTACCGCGAGGTCATCAGCGGCAGCTCGCTGACCAATGTCCAGGCCTACTTCACCGGCGTGTACGGCCGGCTACGCACCGTCGAGCCCGCACCGGACGGCGGGCTCTGGCTGACCACCACCAACTACGGCGACAAGGACAGCATCGCGAACAACAGCAACGAGAAGATCCTGCACGTCGCACTCGGCAGCTGACCACGGGGCGGCCGGGCGCTGGCTCGGCCGCCCTCGACACCGTCAGTCGATCGCCGGATCGCGGGCGTCGCTGGACCCACACCCATCGTCACTGTCAGTCGGTGAAGCCGGGCAGCCAGCGGCGCAGCTCAGGTGCCACCGGGACGGTCGCCCGCAGCATGCACAGCACCCCGACCACCCCGAGCCACACCCGCTGGGTGAACAGCTGCTCCGGCGGCAACGTCAGCTGCAGCGCCACCCCGAAATCGGGGTCGCGTGGGTTGCCCAACCGGCCGAACTGCGCGCGCAACCACTCTGGTGAGTAGCTGAACACCTCGTGCGCGGCCGGGACGCTGAACGGCGCGAGGATGCCGGTCAGTCGCGCCACGTCCGGCTCGACCCCGGGCCGGACGAAGCCCCCGGCCAGCAGTCGTTCCCGGATCACCGCGAGGTCGTCTCCGAGCAGTGCCCGGATCAGCGCACCGAACGCCGACGGCATCCCGCCCGGCGCGGAGAGCACCGATCCGAAATCCAGCACGCCGAGCCGACCGTCAGGCAGGACTCGGAAGTTCCCCGGGTGCGGGTCGGTGTGCATCAACCCGGTGCGCGCGGCCGCGGACAGCTGGAACCGCTGATACCGCTCACCGATCAGGTCCCGCTCGGCCTGCGTGGCCGTCGTCGACCACGGGCCGAGCGGTTCCCCGGCCAACCAGGTGGTCACCAACACCCCGCCGCCGTGCTCGACGACATCCGGCACCGCCACCTCGGGATCACCGGCGAACGCCGCGGCGAACCGACGCTGCGCCGCCGCCTCACGCGCGTAGTCGAGCTCGTCGACGAACCGGGTCCGCATCTCCCGCGCCAGCGGCGGGAGCGCCGCTCCGGGGGCGACCGACGCGGCGGCGCGAGTCGCCGCCGACACCAGGCGCAGGTCCGCGCG
>JAABUR0100009552.1_pt1 | contig 10892 bp, 8 predicted proteins | sample 5560091 | NCBI WGS metagenome assembly JAABUR01 (sample SAMN10711879, study PRJNA513375) | rock metagenome | isolation source: Antarctica rocks | place: Antarctica: Victoria Land, University Valley sud
GTGGAAGCCCAACTCACCCGCTTACCCCGCCTCGAGAAATGGTTCGTAGACATCGCCTGCCCATCACCATCGCCCTCGCCCTGGGAGGCGTAATTGCTTGCGCGTCCCTTAGAGTCAACCTCGCAGCCCCGTGGCGCAGGATAAGATGGGCCAGTACATTCTGCAGCCACGCTTCCTGCTCAAGGAGCGACGCGGCGGACCCCTCCTCTAGCACGGCGATGAGTCGCAGGAAAAAATAACGGGCGTCACGATCATCTACCAGGGGCATCATGAAATCGGGGACGCGCTGGGGACGCCCGACGAGATCTGTCGCTGTGCGTTGGAGCAGATCGGCGTCGAGGCGCAAGCCGTGGAAGACCGCGCCGTCGATCGCGCGCGGCGAGCGCACCATGTGGACGTCGCCGGGCGGGGTCAGAACGAGGGTCCCCGGTGCGACGGCATGCCAGACTCCACGGTGGTGGAACTCCCATCCGTCCCCCTTCTTTAGGGCGATCTCCAATTCTTCGTGGAAATGGCGCGGCACGCTGTGCGGGGCGGCACCGCCGCGAACGATCTCGACGCCGGCCACGTGCCGGGGTCGCCACACCACCACCCGCTGCCGCGATACTACATCGGTCCCCCGCCCATCGCTTGCTAGCCCCACATCAATCCTTATCCGTCATGGCGATATTGCCCGACTACCAGCCACATGCCGCATCGCGCGATCACTCGCCCTCGTCTGCGGCGACCTGCGGCGTGTCACACATTCTTACGCTGGGAGGGGATACAGACGGCATACATGACGGGGAGTGATATGGACTGATGGAAGCTGAGTCCATGCGTATGGGATCCCTTTACACATCGGATGTACGCCGACTCTAGCCCCTACCTGAGCGACATCACGACCTTGATACGATACCCATTAGGACCTACGCGGTTGAACGTGGATTCAAGCCAACCCCATGCTTGGTTCGTGCTCAACCGCATAAGTCCTAACCCATATTACTCTAGCACGATGGAGCACGATGGAAATGAGGCCGCGAAGTTTAGATGTGCTACGCTCCCGTCGGTGTAGGGCGAGTGAGCTAGAAGGGTGCCATGTATAGCCACCATGTCCGTGTTCCACCCACGTCGTTACCGTCTGAGCGCTGCCCACCAGCAAACTCGTGACGCGCGCTGCACTATCCGGCGCGCGGTCAGCGGCACCCCGGTGCTGGCCCGAACCGCCGCCTCTCGCCCTTCGACCCACATGCTCTCTGCTTAGCGCAACTTCACTCGAAAGTCGTTATTATGACGAGATTTCGGCGAACGTATGCGCCACCTGTCCTTTCGATCCGTGTCTGAGAGAGGGGGCGATCTGGTATAATTAGGGGGTGATTTTGATTGCCAGGACGCCAGTTTCGTGGCGTCACGGCACGGGAGGAGGAGTGCGTGTCAGCGTTCAAAGTAGTCTCACCTTTCGAGCCGACCGGCGATCAGCCGCGCGCGATCGCGGAGCTGACCGAGGGGTTGCAGCGGGGGTTGCGTAACCAGACCCTCCTCGGTGTCACCGGCTCCGGCAAGACCTATACGATGTCGAAGGTGATCGAGGCGGTGCAACGCCCGACCCTGATCCTCGCCCACAATAAGACGCTGGCGGCGCAACTCTACTCCGAGTTCAAGGAGTTCTTCCCAAGCAGCGCGGTCGAATACTTCGTCTCCTACTACGATTACTACCAGCCGGAGGCGTACGTCGCCCGCTCCGACACCTACATCGAGAAGGAATCGCAGGTCAACGAGGAGATCGATCGCCTGCGCCACGCCGCGACCCGCGCCCTGCTCACGCGGCGCGACACGATCATCGTCGCCTCGGTTTCCTGCATCTACGGCATCGGGTCGCCGGAGGATTACGGCAAGACAGTCATCTCGATGCGACGCGGCGAGGTGGTGCGGCGCGACAAGGTGCTCCGCCACCTGATCGATATCCAGTACGAACGCAACGATGTGAACTTCGTGCGCGGCACCTTCCGCGTGCGCGGCGACACGCTGGAGATCTTCCCGGCCTACGAGCAAGTGGCGCTGCGGATCTCCTTCTTCGGCGACGAGATCGAGCGGATCGTCGAGGTCGACCCGCTGACCGGCGAGGTGTTGGTCGAGCGGACGCAGACCGACATCTATCCGGCCAAGCACTTCGTCACGACCGAGGAGAAGCTCGGGGCCGCGATCAAGGACATCCAGGACGAACTCGCAGCGCGCCTGAAGGAGATGGAGGCGCAGGGGAAGATTCTCGAAGCCGCCCGTCTGAAGCAGCGGACGACCTACGATCTGGAGATGTTGGAACAGGTCGGCTATTGTAACGGCGTGGAGAACTACTCCCGCCACCTCGCGCGACGCGGACAAGGCGAGCAGCCGTGGACCCTCCTCGACTACTTCCCGGACGACTACCTGGTCATGGTGGACGAGTCGCACATCTCCTTGCCGCAAGTGCGCGGGATGTACGGTGGCGACCGCAGCCGGAAGGAGATCCTGGTCGACTACGGCTTCCGGCTCCCTTCCGCGCTCGACAACCGCCCGTTGACCTTCGATGAGTTCATGCGGCACATCCGGCAGGCGATCTTCGTCTCCGCGACCCCCGGTCCCTTCGAGATGGAGCACAGCGAGCAGATCGTGCAGCAAGTGATCCGCCCGACCGGCCTGATCGACCCGGAGATCAGCGTGCGCCCGACCGCCGGGCAGATCGATGACGTGCTGGCGGAGACGCACGCGCGGATCAAGGCGGGGCAGCGCGTGCTGATGACGACGCTGACGAAGCGGATGGCGGAGGACCTGACCGATTACCTCAAGGAAGCGGGTATCCGCACCCAATACCTCCACCACGATATCGAGACGCTCGAACGGGTGGAGATCCTGCGCGACCTCCGCTTCGGGGTCTACGACGTGGTCGTCGGGATCAACCTCCTGCGCGAGGGGCTCGATCTGCCGGAAGTCTCGCTGGTGATCATCTTCGACGCCGACAAGGAAGGTTTCCTGCGGTCGGAGGGGGCGCTGATCCAGACGGTCGGGCGCGCGGCGCGGCATATCTCCGGGCAGGTGATCATGTACGCCGACCGGATGACCGGCTCGATGGACCGTGCGATCGGCGAAACCTATCGCCGCCGCGCGATCCAGCTGGCATACAATGAGGAGCACAACATCACGCCACGCGGCGTGAACAAGGCGATCAAGGATCTCACCGACCGGGTGCGCCAGGTGGCCGAGGAGAGCGACGCCTACGAGACCGGTGGTGGCGGCGCGGGGGTGATCGCGGAGCTGCCGAAAGAAGAATTGGCCCGCATCGTCCGCGATCTGGAGACGCAGATGAAGCAGTCCGCGAAGATGCTCGAATTCGAGAAGGCCGGGCAGTTCCGCGACCAGATCATCGAACTCCGCAAGGTGATGGAGGGCGATCCCGCCGATCTGGTCAAGCGCGTCGTCGCCATCGACGCCACGACGAAGAGCAAACCGGCCAAGGCGCGCGGCGAGCAGAACGGGACGCAGGACGAGAAGGCGGCGGGCAAACCGGCGGGGCGACGCCGCTCGCGCTACTCCTGAGCGGACAAGCGCACGCTGGCGCGATATGCTGCCGCGCATAGCGGTCGCGGAGAAGTGTGGCCGGTTCGCGGGCGGTGTCACTGGTGAAGATCCGCGACCTTCCGTACAATGTAAGGGAGTCTCGCCGTGCCGCAACTGGTGTGGGGCCGTTATGGCATCGATAGTGCGACACCGAATCGGGCGCAGGATAGGGAGCGCACCTTCATCATCGGCATAATGAGCGCTTTATAGGGTGTGTGGCGTGACGAGCAGAGGGGGAAGTGGCGATGCCTGATCACCTATCGGAACTTGAAATCGGCTTTGTCGCATTTGGGCTTACGCTGATGATCTTCGCGGTGCAAGGCTTCATCTCGGTTGCGCTCGAAGGGCGCGAGGTACACGTCGGGCGTATCATGCCGCACCTGACCAACAAGATCAGCCTCTCGCTGATGCTCGGCTCGCTCCTGCTCTTCGTCCTGTCGCTCGTGCTTGGCACCGGCGTCGCGCTGGGCTGGAGCGTGAAGGTGATCGGCTCGCTGGCCGGGATCGGCGCGATCATCCTGGCGCTCATGCTCGCCCCCTACAAGGAGGGATTTGTCGGCAGCGAGGCACACTTCGATGATCGCAACGATGGGGTGCCCTGGTAAGCACCGGCAGGAAAAGTTAGCCCCGCAGCGATCGTTTCTGCGGGGCGTGGCGATGAGGAGCAGAGGGTCATGGCGACAGGACAAGCACGGTTGAGTACACCCACCGGGCAAAACGAACAGCAGGGCGGCAAGTTCAGTCGGCGAAATCTCCTGCTCGGGGCGATGGGGGTCAGCGCAGCGGCGTTCGTCGCGTCGTTCAGCGTCGTGCCGATCTTCGTTACGAAGGTATTGCAGATAGCGGTACTCGAGGTCGCGGTCGGCGACCAACTCGTCTATGCCGCCGCCGGCTCGAATGGTGCGGCGGCGGGCGACGCGCTCAAGGCGAGCGATATTCAGCAGGGGAAATCGGTGCAAGTCTTCCCGAAGGGCAAAGCCGATAATCAGCAGAACCTGATCGAGATCGTTCGCACCGCCGCAGGCACCGGCAAGGAAGGTCTGGCCGCGTACAGCGCGATCTGCACACACCTCGGCTGTGTGGTACAGGCACAACTCAATCAGTCAAACCAGATCGCTTGTCCCTGCCATAATAGTCACTTCGATCCGAGCAATAACGCAGCGGTGGTGAGTGGCCCGGCCCCGCGCCCGCTGCCCAGCTTGCCGATCGACGTGGGCCAGGATGGGGTCGTCACGGTAGCGGGCGCGTTCAGCGCGAAAGTGGGCGTCGAATAAGTGCCGAGTAGCGGGGGAAAACGATGACAGCGCACAATTCCCAACCGGTAGTTCCACCCGGTACGTCCGACGAGCGCACACCGACCGGTGCGGCGGAGGCCGGCTCGCCGCAGATGGAGCGGCACTACACCGGCGTGATGGGCTGGCTCAACGATCGGATCGGGATCGAGGGGCTGTACCAGAAGTTCGGGCACAAGGCTTTCCCGGTACACACCTCATTCTTCCTCGGTGAGATGGCGATGTTCAGCTTCATCATCCTCGTCATCACCGGGGCGTATCTCGGGCTGCTCTATGTCCCTTCGAATAGCGAGGTCGACTTCAACGGACAGAAGTATCCCGCTGCCTTCGCCAGCATTAAGCTGATCGAGTCGATCCCGGTTGCCAATCTGCTCCGCAACGTTCACCACTGGGGTGCTCACCTGATGATCGCCTCGGTAATCTTACACTCGATGCGCGTCTTCTTCACCGGCACGTACCGCAAGCCGCGCGAGCTCAATTGGGTGATCGGCGTGCTGCTACTGGTCCTGACGATCGGCGCGGCGTTCATGGGGTATTCGCTCCCCTATGACGCATTCGCTGTCACCGCGACCGGTATCGGCTACGGGATAGCCCGCTCCATCCCGTATCTTGGGAACTTCGCCGCGCAACTCGTCTTCGGCGGGAACTTCCCAACCCTCGGATCACTGTCCCGCCTCTACACGCTGCACATCTTCATCATCCCGGCGCTGCTCGCGCTGACGATGGCCGCGCACCTGGTGTTGCTGATCAAGCAGAAGCACAGCCAGCCGAGCTACGCCCGCAAGCTCGCCGAGCCGGGCAAGGTGCTCGGAACGTCCCTCTGGCCCTATCAGGCGGTCCTGGCGGGGCAGTTGCTCCTCTTCATGCTGGCCGGACTCTTCCTCCTTTCCGCATTCGTGCCGGTCCATCCGGTCGATGCCTTCGGCCCTCCCGGACCGGAGACGCCGGAGGTGAAGCCCGACTGGTATCTGATGTGGACGTACGGCTTCCTGAAGCTCGTACCCCCGCAGGCGACCATCTCCATCCCCGGTGCGACGATCGGCCCTGAGTTCATCGGTGGGGTCATCTTCGGCGGGCTCGTATTCGGCATCCTCTTCGCGGTGCCCTGGCTGGACCGCACCAACCGCACCAACCGCAGCTACGAGTACCTCCAGCCGGTCTGGGAGGCGCCGCTCCGCACGGCCCTCGGTGTCGCCTTCCTGGTCTATCTGCTCTCACTGTTCATCGCCGCCTACTACGACTCTCTCGGGCTGACCGTGGCACTGACATGGCTGATCACCCTCGCCATCCCGATGGTCGTCGGGTCGGGCGTATTCCTCTGGCATAAGCGTGCCGCACAATACCATACGGAAGTGTTCGATCCGACCAGTATGACAACCCAGGTGCCGGAAGCGGCGGGTTCATCCGCCGACGATTAATCCGCCAATCGTACGAGAGACCCCGATCCACCGTTATGGCGGATCGGGGTCTCTCATGTATGCGCGGCGCTGTTACGCGAGCACACCATCACCGGAGGAACGCGCATGACCATCCAGCAACGCGATCGCGCGGGCAATCCCCTCATGGTACTCGTCGTCCACGCGCACCCGGACGATGAAGGGATCGGGACCGGCGGACTCCTGGCCCGCTACGCCGCCGAGGGGACCGGAACGGTGCTCGTCACCGCGACGCTCGGCGAAGAGGGCGAAATTCATGATCCGACACTGGTCGAGGAGGAAGCACGCCCACGCCTCGCCGCCATCCGCGAGGAGGAGTTGCGCCGCGCGGTGGCGATCCTGGGGATCGGCCAGCTCGAACTGCTCGGCTATCGCGATTCGGGGATGATCGGCACGCCCTCGAACGACAATCCGGCGAGCTTTCACCTGGCCGATCCCGAAGAAGCGCTCGGGCGTCTCGTGCGCCTGATCCGCCAGCATCGCCCGCAAGTGCTCGTCACCTACAACGAGAAGGGCGGCTACGGCCACCCCGACCACATCAAGTGTCACCAGCTCACGGTGGCCGCCTACGACGCGGCAGGCGACACCGGGCGCTTCCCCGAGGCGGGCGAGCCGTGGACCCCGAGCAAGCTCTACGCGACCGCCTGGTCCCGCGAGGCGTGGCAGGCACTCCGCGACGCCATGAAGGAACGCGGCATCTGGCACGAGGAGCAGCGCGAGGAGCGCACCGCCGAGGCCGAGGAACGGATCGAGGAGCAAGCGGGCGAGCCGATCGATGAGGGTGCCGCGACCGCAACGAGCGCGGCGACGGCGCAGCCCGAGGAAGAGGACGAAGAAGGCCAGCCGGACGAAACGATCACCGCGTTCATCGATACCGGCGCATACTGGCAAACGGCGCGCGACTCGTTGCGCGAGCATCGCACCCAACCGCTCGATTTCATCCTCAAGCTCCCCGACGATCTTGCGGCGCAGTTCTACGCCCGCGATTATTTCGTCCTCCTCGCCGCGCGCGTCCCCACCGCGCGCCCGGAGGACGATCTCTTCGCCGGGATCCGCGCCCCACAAGCGTAGGTGTAGCAATGACGAGGACGAACCAGGGGCGGGGCTGAGGGTGTGGACCCGCCCTGGCGGTGTAGACAGGACCACGCTCATTGCGGGAGACGCCATTCCTTGCGGATGACAGCATAGACCGCATCGGCGACCCAGACGGTCGTGGGAGCGGTCAGGTGGATGCCATCGTCGGCACGGGCCTTGATCGTCTCGCCACCGCTCGTCGGCAGGTAGGTCGCAAAGTTGCCATTCGCGTCGGTCAACAACGACCAGCTATCGATGTAGGTCACCCACGGGCGCGAGGCGGCCTCCTTCGAGATGGCGATGTTGATATCGTTGGCGATCCGGTTCTGCTTCGACTCGCGCATGATCGGCTGCCCGACATAGTACATCCGCGCCCCGGCCTGCCCGACGATGTCCATGACCTGGGCGGCGCGGCGGGCATACTCGGTATTCCAGGCGGCGGTGCCATACTCCAGCGTACCGGCGCTGGTGCGGATCGGCACCCCATCGTTCGCACCGGCCATGAAGACGACCGCCTCCGGTGCCGGGTCATTCGCCAGCGCCTGCCGCAACCGCACCGGCCAATCGATGTAGGAGGGATCCGAGAGGCCGGAATTCGGGTGCCCATCGGGCAGCACCGTCATCAGGCCATTCTTCGTGCCCGTCTCCGCCAGCACTTCCGCCATGCTATCGACGAACGAATCCCCGGCCACGTAGACCCGTAACGGGGCCATCGCCGTGATCGTGCGCCGCGCGGGGACCGTCGTCGCCGTGGGCGCGGGCGGGGCACTCGCCACCGGCACCGCCGTCGCGGGGGCAGGTTCCGCCGCGCCGGCGGCGACCGTCGCGGTCGGCACGGCCTGCGCGACTTCAACGGTCGGGCTCGGCGCGGGCGCAACACTCGGCGCGGCGGCGACAGCGCCCGGCGTGACGGTGAAGCGCGGGGCGGCATCGCGTTCGGACTGGACGGCGTTGAGCAGCGCCATCGGGCGGTCCAGCCCCACCTTGCTTGCGACGGTGTCGAGCTGCCGGGTCGGACCGAGCAGGAGCGTGCGGATTGGGCCATCCGGGCGGCGCTCCACGGTCAGCATCAGCTCGCGCGTGTTGAGCAGGGTGGCGATGATCAGGCAGATGATCGCCGCGCCATAGATGGCGCGGATCGGGCCACCGCTCACACGCCGGGAACGACGCGGGGGTGCCGGGGTATCATCCGCCGACGTGCGCGCCGGGAAACGCCGTGGCCGTGGCAACATCGGCGGACTATCGTTCGTGACACGCTCTTCGAGATCGACCATCGTCCCCGTCCCGCTCTCAGAATTGGAAGTAGATGAAGGGCGCGATGCCGCGCGGCCCGAGCGCGAAGATCACCGCCACCGCGATCCCCATCAGCGCACCCTGCGCCGGAATCGGCAGATCCGCGAAGGCTTCCTCCAGGTGACGCAGCAGATTTTGCGGGGTGAATTGCAGCAGGAGCATCCCGACGATCACCAGGGCCAGATTACTCGTCGCCAATGGACCCGGTGTCCAGACCGTCACGGCACGGCTCAGGAGCACGCCGACCTTGTCGAACGACGAGGCGCGGAAGAAGACCCAACCGAGACAGACGAAGTTGAAGACCAGGAAGCGCTGGACCCAGATCTGCCCCGGATAGGTCAGCGCCGGTTCGCGCGACACGGCGCGACGCTCGCCGCGCAAGCGCTCCACCGCCAGACCGAGACCGTGAAAGAGCCCCCAGGCGACGAAGGTGAGGGCGGCACCATGCCAGAGGCCACCCAACACCATCGTCAGGATCAGGTTGCGATAGGTCGTCAGACGTCCATGACGACTCCCGCCGAGGGGGATGTAGAGATAGTCGCGGAGCCAGCGTGAGAGGGTCATGTGCCAGCGCCGCCAGAACTCTTGCAGCGAGGCAGAGGAGTAGGGGCGGTCGAAGTTCTGCGGGAAGGTGAAGCCGAGCAGCAAGGCCACCCCGATGGCGATATCGGTGTAGCCGCTGAAATCGGCATAGATCTGGATCGCGTAGGCGTAGATCGCCAACCAGATCTCGGGGGCGCTATGTTGCCCCGGCACCGCGAAGACCGGATCGACGATCGCCGTGGCGAGATTGCTGGCGATGACCACCTTCTTGAACAGCCCCCCCGCGATCAGGAAGGCGGCGCGACTCACCTGTTGCCGCGTCACCACACCATTGGCCTTGATCTGCGGCAGGAATTCGGCGGCGCGTACGATCGGCCCGGCGACGAGGTGCGGGAAGAAGGCGAGATAGACGGCGAAATCGAGCAACGACGCGCGCGCCACCGTCCCTCGTCGCACATCGACCAGATAGGTGATCGCCTGAAAGGTGAAGAACGAGATGCCGATCGGGACGATAATGGTCAAGAGCGGGAGACCGCCGACGATCCCCAGCCGGAAGAGGAGGTCGTCCAGCGAGCCGATGAAGAAACCGTAATACTTGAAGACGCCGAGCAGGAGCAGATTGAAGGCGACGCCGCCGATCAGCAGCGGCCGTTTGCGGCGCTCCTCGGTGCGTCCGATCCGCAGCGCGAACTCCTGATTGACGATCGTGGAGAGGATCAACAGCAGGACGAAGCGCCACTCCCATGCACCGTAAAAGACGTAGCTCGCCAGGAGGATGAAGAGCTTCCAGCCCGAGCCTCGTTCCCGCAGGAACCAATAGATCGGGTAGACGATCACGAAGAAGATGGCAAAGGTCAGGGTAGGGAAGAGCATGCCTTCTCCGCGCTGGTGTCGCCTTAGCGACGAGAGAGAACAGTACCCGCGCCTGCGGACGCCCGGCAGGTAGTGTACGTGCAGGAGTATAGCACGCGCTGCGCCTCCTGGTGACAGGGCACCAGGCCGCCTCGACACTACCCTAAACCGCAGCGCCGATGAGCACCACACACCGCTCACCGTAGTCGCCCGGTCCGCGCAGGCGGAGGTGCTCCTAAGCCGCGTCTTGGGGCTTCAGTCCACCGGCAGCCCGCGCCCGCCATGTCCCGCCCACAAGCGCTGCGGTTTAGGAGGGAGCAGCATACCGTACCGCACCTTTGTACGACACGCACAAACAGGTCGCTCAGCGCAAGCAGGCCGCCTCGCCGGGATACGATCACGCCCGCCCCTGTAGAATAACGCGCGATCGACCTTAATTGCTCCATCGATTTCTTTCGATCGCATCGGGCAATGGTGAGAAAGATGGCGTGCCGCGCTCACTTCACGGTATAGTTATCAGATGGACGACCGTCCACTTACCCGCGATAGGTTACTGCGGGATAGCCAAACCCCGCCGTGCGGGAAAGGCCATGAGGATGACCGAGGAGCGCGGGCCAACAAAGGGTCGGATACTACCGATGGTGGGCGGGCAAGCACGCCTGGAACGGCGCGACGCCGCCGAGAACCGTCAGCATATCCTCGCCGCCGCCCGGCAACTCTTCGCCGAACAGGGCGTGGCTGCGGTCAGCATGGACGAGATCGCGCGCGGCGCGGGGGTCGGCAAGGGCACCCTCTATCGCCGCTACGCACATAAGGGGCTCCTCTGCATCGC
>JAABUR0100009553.1_pt1 | contig 10892 bp, 9 predicted proteins | sample 5560091 | NCBI WGS metagenome assembly JAABUR01 (sample SAMN10711879, study PRJNA513375) | rock metagenome | isolation source: Antarctica rocks | place: Antarctica: Victoria Land, University Valley sud
TCCATATCTCTACAGCACCACCGCGTTCAGGAATGTGACATCCGCGTGTGCATTGCACCCAGTCTGTCCGCGTTGCACCCGTTGCGTTACCCGGTCTGCGGGCGAAACAGGTGCATCGCGGCCACCGGGCGTTGTGGAGCCGCCTATCGGAATCGAACCGATGACCTGCTCATTACGAGTGAGCCGCTCTGCCGACTGAGCTAAGGCGGCGTTGACGCCGTGCCGGTGACCGGCGGGCCAAGCCTACGGTACGGCTGGCCCACCCGATCCTGGACCCGAACTCGTGGTCAGCGCGGCCGATGCGACTATCCGGTCAGCAGGAGGCCGCGAAGCGTCAGGCCGATGCCGACCAGCAGAACCAGGGTCGCGGTCAGAGCCGGTAGCGCAGCCGCAATCCAGGCCAGCCAGCGACGGCCTGCGGCAGGGTTGCGGGCTGCCCGACGGTCGAGTCGACCGCGTAGGCGTACGAGCAGGAGTCCGGCAACGGTGAGCGTACCGGCCATTCCAATGCCGTAGGCCACGACGAGGAACACGCCGAAGACGGTCCGGCCCAAGGCAATCGAGGCGACCAGGACGATGAGGGCGGACGGACTTGGCACCAATCCGCCAGCCACTCCCATCCCGATCAGCCCGCCTCGGCCGACCGCTGGTTCGTGCGAGTGGCCGCCGGCCCACCACTTCCCGCCATGCTGATGGCCGTGCTCCCCATGGTCATGCGAATGACCGTCCGGCCCGCGCTCCTGGTCGGCGTGCTCGTGGTCGCCCGAACCATGGTCGTTGACCTGCTCGTGGGCGTGAACGAGGTCCTGGTCGTGAACATGCCCGTGGTCGTGAACGAGGTCCTGGTCGTGGACATGCTCGTGGTCGTGGTCGGCTTGAGCATGGCCGTGCTCATGGGCGCCGTGGTTTCCAGCGCCGTGGTCGTGATCGGCGTGGTTGTGACCGACCCCGTGATCGTGCGTCTCATGCTCGTGCGGGCCCTTGGTGCCGCCCCGGCCGAGCTGACCCGGACCGGCATTAGCCGAAGCGCCGACGAGCGCGGCGGCTTCGGCGGTCAGCCGGCGCACCGATGGCTCCTGCCTGGCCCTTCGAACACGCAACGCCGTCCTGAGCATGAATGCTCCGATGCCGGCAACCAGTAGGCCGCTGATGATTCCGAGCCAGCGCAGCACCTCCTCGCCGGCCAGGGTGCTCGAGATCGAGATCGCCAGTCCCAGCAACAGGACACCGGCCGTGTGCGTCGCGGTCACCGTGGCGCCAACGATGACCGCGTCGCGAGCGCGTCCGCGCCGGGCGGCAAGGTAGGCGGCGATCATCGTCTTCCCGTGGCCGGGGAGCAGGGCATGGCCGCAACCCAGCAGGATGGCCAGCAGCACCGCGAAGGTGCCGACCAGAAGCGTCAGTTCGCCGCCGATCAGGTTCTCCAGGTAGCGATCCAGGGTGGCGATGAACGAGCTGAACGGATCGCCAGAGGATGGTGCCACGATAGCCTCGGCCTGGACGTTCTGGCCCGGCTCGGTCCTCAGCTCAACACTCCGTTGGTCGAGCGGCGAGGAGAGTAGGTCCGTTGGGTAAGTCCGGAGTTCATCGCTGGTGCTGGTCGCGCCGACCGGGGGATCCACCAGCCGTACGCCGAATCCGTCGGCAGTGATTTCGTGCCAGCCGACCCGGTCGCCGCGGTAGTTGTCGGCGAAGGTGACGGTGCGGGCCCGGGTCAGGTCGGCTGTAGCCCGCAGCTCGCAGGTCAGGCGCAAGGTGGGTAGTCCGCCGGCGCCAGGTTTCGTTTCCAGGGTGCTGCTCCGGATGGTCCAGGTCAGAGGCTGGCCGTCAACAGCGGCGGTGGCCACCTGACTGAGGTCGACACATTGGAGCTGTGCAGCTTCGGCGAGCTGTTGCTCGGTGACCGACCCGTCCGGGGCCAGGGCTTGCAGGTCTTGAGCAGTGGGGATCTCGGCGATGTCCACGATGGACAGTACGTCGAGCCGGTCGGGATAGAGCTCCAGGCCGTTGTAGTGGTTGACGGTGAAGTTACCGAGCGGATGGGCCTGAGCAGCCCCTATCGGGATCAGCACCAATGCCAGGATTCCGCCCAACAGGATCCCGGCGCGAGCGGACCTGCTCAGTTGGGCCCGCCGAGTGCATCGAGTGCCTGTTCGGCCTCATCCTGGTGCAGCGGCGAGAAGTGCGGGTTGGTCTCCAGCGCCAGGGTGAGCGACGCGCGAGCTTGATCCGCCATTCCGAGCGCCGACTCGATCATGCCGCGGTGGAACACGAACAGCGCGTTGGTGCCGCCGATCGATGTCGCCGCAACGGCGTACGGCAAGGCCTCGGCGTACCGGCCCGCGCTGTAGAGGGCCCAGCCCATCGCGTCCGAGGAGTCGATGTTCTGCCGACGCTCGTACTCGGCCTGCCCCGCCGAAACCGCGGTGGCCGGATCCCCATGGTCTGCGGCGAACAGGGCAGTACTCAGGTCGTCGGACACCCCGTTGGCGGTGAACAACGTACGCACGGTAGCTGCGAGATCGAACTGGTCCTGAGCCTCGTCCATGCGGTCAAGTGATTCGAGATACTGACCGAATTCGATGAAGTTCTCCGGCAACGGACGCCCATTCACCGCGTTCTGGAAGCCTCTGATCGCCTCGTCGACATTGCCTCGCGCAGCATCGACTCGGGCCTGACCCAGCACCAGAAGCGGGTCGCTGGGAGCGCGCTGGAGCCCAGCTGCGAACTGGCCCGCGGCACCGTCAAGATCACCGATCGTGAAAGCGAGCTGACCGAGGTAATACAGAATGAAGGACTCGGTGCCCGGATCTTGAGCTCGGTCGAGTGCCTGTTCTAGTGCGGCCCGGGCGTTGGCGATGTCACCGTGCAATTCGAAGTCGTACGAGGCGCGCGTGAATGACGCGATACCGGGCTTCAACCCCAGCATCTGCTGGACGGCGGCGGTCGCTCCGGGGTAGTCGCCAAGTTGGATCAGCGCGTCGGTGAGCACCCCGTAAGCCGTGGCGCTATAGGAATTGATGGCCAGTGCCTGACGTGCGACGTCCGCAGCGCCCTTGAAGTCGTGCCTTGCATTGGCCAGCGCCCCGAAGCCGGTCAGAGCCAGGTCGTTGCCGTCTGGCCGCAGTGTCAGAGACTGCTGTAGTGCACCTTCGGCCTTCGGATAATAGAGGGGGTCCGCAGTCCCTCTGGCCTTCTCCACGTAGGCCAACCCGAGTTCGGCCCAGGTGCGGTAGTCACCGGGCACCTGCTCCAGTCGCTGCTGGGCTTTCGCTATGGCTTGACCGAGTGGATCTGCCGGGGCCATCAGTTGGTCAGACGTGGCCGCCTGACTGCTCCCGTCGTCGGCCAGCAGGTTGTAGACCCCACCGGCGGTCAACAGCAGAAGCAGGACTCCGGCGACTACCGCACTGATGGCAGCGCGTTTGGTCATCATCGAATCAGGAGTTCTCCTGGTTGACTGCGGGAGGCGTCAGACCCTGCGCCATCCGCAGGTTGCTCTCCTCGAGGCTGCGCTCCATGTCCAGCGTCGCTCGGACAACGAAGTTGTCCAAGTAGGACCGGGTGTTCTCGTTGAACTGGCCGGTGCAGGTGATCAGAACCAGTTCTGAGCCAGGTACCGGTGCATATATCTGTTCGGCAGGGAACTCATTCTTGGGGAACTGGGCTGTTGCCGTCACGACGAAGACGGCCACGGTGTTGTCAGCCCGAACGACCATCACCTCGTCGCCAGCCACGAGCTTGGTGAGTTCGTAGAAGACCGCAGGTCCGGTGTAGTCGTCGACGTGTCCGGCGATCAGACCGGGGGGGCCACTCGGATCCGCGGGATAGTTGCCGCCGGTGAACCAGCCTGCCTTTTCGTAGTCGTTGGGCACCTCGAGGGTTCCGTCGCCGTTGAGCCCGAGGTTGACCAGCGGTGAGTCGACGTCGATTGCCGGAATGATCACTTGAACCGGGGCGATGTGGGCCAGCGACGTCACTACTTGCGGGATCCCTGAGGTCGCGGCCGGCCGGTTGGACTCCGGCGACGCCTGCGCCGCGGGACTGTCGCCGCCACCTCCGAACAGCAAGCCGACCACCAGTCCGACGACCAGGGCCCCCGCGGCGGCGATTGCCCACGTTGGCGGCCGGCGCAGCCAGGCCTTGGATGCATGGGCCCGGCGACCGGCCGTGGTCACCGGTGCGATTGCTGGGCCTTTAACCGAGGCAGCGTCCTCGTCCATCGCTTCGACGATGAACTCGTTGCGGTCGCCGGCCGGATTCTCGGGATCGCGGGTGCTCACAGAACTCCTCAGTCAGGTACGTACGTTTGTCGTACCTCGTTGGTTGTCGTACTCGTTGGTTGTCGTACCTCGTTGATACCACCGGATCGTTGCGCCCGGTGTCTTTTCAGAACATGGTGTGTGGTTCACGACCAGCGCCGTGCAGGAAACAGCGATGTGGGGTGCGGCCGACTTCGCCGCACCCCACATCGCTTACTTCAGTGCGTTGTTCAGCTTTCGCCTCCAAGCGATGCGAGAGCTGACTTCCTGCTGATGTTGCGGCGGTGCATGAGCGAACCAGCGCCAGCGCCAACCAGGAGCAGTGCAGCGGACCCGGTCAGAGCGGGCATCAAGCCCTCGTCCACTCCACCGACTCCGGTTGCCACGCCGCCGGTCGGGTAGCCGTTGGGCGGCTTGACAATACCGCCACCGCCACCGCCGCCACCGTTGCCGCCACCGCCACCGCCACCGCTGCCGGGAGGCGGCGGGTTAGGACCGTCCCCACCGCACGTGTTGACTGCCTGGGTGTTCGGCAGCGCCAGGTACGGGAAGGTTTCGGAGAACGCCTTGTTGTTGGCGTCGACCGCGTCCCCACCAGCCAGTGCTAGAACACCCGCGTCGATCCGGTCCTGCGGGATGTTGTTGATGTCGGTGACACCCTCGAGCACAAGGAGTTCGATGTCGAGGACATCATCGGACAGACGACGACCGTTCGGGAAGCCCTGCAGGTCACCGCCCACGACACCCAGACGACTCCGCTGGTCCACCGGCGTGACCGGAATGGACATGTTCAGGCGGGCCATCTCCGACGGCCGGAATTTGTTCGGGTTCGCGTCCTGGTTCAACGCCTGCGAGTTCAGGTCGATCTCCAGCGGGTTCGGCGTGTTCGGATCGCCGTCCACATCCACCACATCGTTGGTCACGATGCCGGTGAGGAAGACCTCGAAGAGATCGTAGCGCGGTGTCGGTGGTGCCTCGATACCGTAGATCGCCTCGATCAGCTCCGGAACCTCAGGGTTGAGGACCCGGTCGACGACCTCGGGGATGTCGGCGTCCATGACCGGGTCGATCGAGTTGAACGCGTCCTTCAAGCCGGCCGGGAGGACGACCTCGTTGACCAGTGGCGCGCCGAGACGCGACACCTGGACCTCGTTCCCAGCGGTGATGCCGCCGCCCTCTACCGGTGTGCCGTCAGCGTCACGCAGCGGTGCACGGGAAGTGGTGCTCCACACGCCGATGACCGGGTTTTTGTTCTTGTCCAGGTTGAGCGCCACGGCCTCCTTGCGAACGTTCAGCACGATGCTGTTGACGTTGTAGCAAGCGAGCGTGTCCTGGCCGATCTCGGACAGGTCCCCACCGTAGAGGAGGTCGAAGATCCGCAGATCGAGGAAGAAGGAGTCATCTGCCTGAGTAGCAACGGTCGTGCCGCCACCGGTGATGCGCTCGTTCGGCAGCGGCTCGATCGCATCGGTACGCAGTGCCTCGTAGCCCGCTTCGCCACCCATGCTGGCATCGCCGGTGTAGGACGGCGCCGACTCGGCGCGGTCATTGCTGTTCAGGATCTGCACTGACCTGCCGCGGTCGTTGTCGATCAGCGTCAGGGTGTAGTACTGGTGGAAGAGCAGGTCCGGGTCGTCGAGCGAGGTGACCGGCCCGACGTTGTACAGGAACGTGTCGAGTCCGCGCAAATCCTCGGTGTAGAACTGATACCGGAAGATCAGGTCGGCGACGGCGTCGCCGTCGTTGTCGACGTTGAGGTCGTAGAAGGCATCTTCGGCCCACGGGTAGAAGTTCGGACCACCGTTGGGCTCCGAGAACGGAATCCAGTTGGCTGCGAACGTGACCATGTTTTCGTCGTCGGGACTGGTGAAGGCGTACACGTCGGTGTTGTCCACCATCGGGTCGCCGGCAATCAGCGGCGCCTCCCGGTGGCTCGACGCGTTAGCTGTCTGTCCGGCAAAGCCGATGACGGCCGAGCCGAGCAACAAGCCGCCGGCAGCCAGCATCGCAGCTGGCTTACGGCCACGCGTGAGCAACGGCTCACGTAGCGGCATAGAACTTTCGGTCATGCACAGTCCTTCCCGAGGCTCCGCGTCCGCGGAGTTGATGGCAATTCGACGACGCAGGCATCGAGTGTGGAACAGACTTGACACGCGGCACCGGGGTCAGCGTGACCCCGCTGCCGACGCTGCGGCAGGAACACCATAGGCAGACCCGCGGACATAAAGCCAGTCCCCCGTAGGTTTTTCTGCCAAGACCGAAGGAATGGGCTCCCACCTGCAATGAAATACCCTTTCAGAGGGCTCGAGTGCATAAGTTTCGGAATGTCTCCGGTGGCCGCTCACCCGGATTACGGAAGGCGTAGCCGGCTGGTCATCGCTTCGAGTGCGACGCGCGGCTTGACGTTCAATTCGAGGGCTTCCCGACACTCCAGGACCGCCTCCAGCCGGACCAGCGCCGCGCCTGGTTCCAGGCTGGCCGCCAGCCGGGCGGTCTCGGCCCGCCGGTCTGGATGGGCCAGCTGTGCATCAGCGGCTCGCGCACGTACGACGAGTACGTCGCGATAGCAACCCGCCAGATCCACCAACGACCGATCCAGAGCATCTCGATTGAGCCGGCTGGCCCGCGACTTCTGGCGCCGCTCCAAGTCCTTCATCGCGGCGGCGGCACCTCTGACGCCACCTCGGCCAAGGCCAGGTCCCTGACCGCCGGCGCCGTAGGCAACCTGCCAATTCTCGGTCTCCGCCGAGTCCAGGGAGGCCGAACGGGACTTCGCCTCCTCCTCGGCACTGAGAATCAGTTCGTCTGCAGCTGCCAGGCAGGCCGCGAGGGAGCTGAGGGAACTGGGGATGTCGAGGACGGCCTTACGGGTCAGCCGGGCATTCTCGTCGCGAGCCAGGTGCCGGGCCCGGCCGACGTGACCCTGAGCCGCTGACGCCGCCCAGGCCGCCATCGCCGGATCGATCCCGTCCCGGCGGACGAGCACCTCGGCGATCGCCTCGGGCGACGGTGTGGTCAGCGACATCGCCCGGCAGCGGGATCGGATGGTGATGGGTACGTCGTCCGGGTGCAGCGACGGAGCACACAGCAGGAAGACGCCCCGAGGAGGTGGCTCCTCGATCGCCTTGAGCAGGGCATTCGCAGCGCGTTCGGTGAGCCGGTCGGCGTCCTCGATGATGACGATCTGCCAGCGACCTCCAGCGGCCTTGCGGCTGCCGGTTCGTACCAGCTCGCGGGTATCGACGACTCCGAACGAGAGGCCTTCGGGCGCGACGACGGTGACGTCTGCGTGGGTGCCGGCCAACGTCGTGTGACAGGCCTGGCATTGTCCACACCCGCCCTGCTCGCACTGCAATGCGGCGGCAAACGCTCTGGCTGCCACCGAGCGCCCGGACCCTGGCGGGCCGGTGAACAACCAGGCGTGGGTCATCGATTCCGGATGGCGAACCGCCTCGGCCAACACCTCGACCACCTCCGGTTGGCTTATGACATCCACCCAGACGGTCACGAGGGCACCGTCGTCTCGGCCGGCTCGTCCGGACCGTCGGCCAGCAGGGCCCCGACCGCGCCGGCGATCTGCGAGGCCAGCGACTCGCGAGAGACCGTGGCGTCGAGGACGAGGTAACGCGGCGGGTCGGCTCTAGCCAGGTCGAGGAAGGCCCGACGTACCCGCTCGTGGAAGGCGTGTGACTCCGCTTCCAGCCGGTCCGCAGCCGCCCGCCCGTGGACCCGGGCGAGCGCGATGCCGACCGGAACGTCGAACACGACGGTCAGATCCGGAACCAGCCCCTGCGTCGCCCAGGTAGACAGTTGAGCGATCTCGGCGATGGGCTGCCCCCGACCGGCGCTCTGGTAGGCGAGGGAGGAATCGACGTACCGGTCGGTGATCACGATCATGCCGGCCGCAAGCGCTGGGGCGATGATCGAGGCGACATGCTGGGCCCGGTCGGCGGCATATAGCAGCGCCTCGGCTCGGTCACCGAGTTCGGTGTTGGCAGGGTCGAGAACGATCGAGCGGATTGCCTGCCCTAGTGCGGTGTCACCGGGCTCGAATGTCGTACGGACCTCATGGTCGCGCTCCCGCAACCATCGCGCCAGCATCGGGACCTGAGTCGACTTTCCGCAACCTTCGCCGCCTTCGAACGCCACGAACAAGCCGCCGTCCCTGACGCCGGACGAGCGGTGCTCGACGGTCGGGATGGCCACGCCGGCCAGCGTAGGTAGCCGGTCCGACGGGCGTCGAGGTGGATCATGTGCCGGTGGCCGGTAGGCAGAAAAGCAGCGGTAGGAGCGATGCGGGCGGCCGTGCCGGCCGTACGGGCGGCGATACGGGGAGGCCCGGGGGTACCGATACCTGGGACGCACAGGTCTACGAGCGGTACGCCGATGAACGATCCCGCCCCTTTCACGATCTGCTCGCCCGGGTGCGGGCCGCTGATCCGGCGGAGGTGGTCGATCTCGGCTGTGGCGGCGGGTCCGGGCTGTCGGCGATGGCCCGGCGTTGGCCGGGGGCCTGCCTGGTCGGCGTGGATTCCTCTGCCGACATGCTCGACGCGGCCGGCACGGAGCTTGCGGATCAGCCCGGAATCAGGCTGGTTCATGCCCCGGCCGAGTCGTGGGCACCGGAGCGTCCTGTCGATGTCTTGGTGAGCAACGCCTTGCTGCAATGGATTCCGCACCACGCCGAACTGCTCTCGAGGATGACCGGATGGTTGGCGCCGGCCGGCTGGCTGGCGATCCAGGTGCCCGGCAACTTCGATGCGCCGTCGCATGTGCTGCTCCGGCAGCTAGCTGAGACTCCACAGTGGACAGAAAGGCTCCGAGGTGCGGTGCGGGGCGCTGACTCGGTCTTCGATGCTGCTGGCTACTTCGCCATTCTCGACAATGCTGGCCTGACCGCCGACGCCTGGGAGACGACGTATCTGCACGTGTTGTCCGGGCAAGATGCGGTACTGCGCTGGACCAGCGGAACGGCGCTCCGGCCGGTCCTTGCCGTACTCGATGACGAGGAGGCCGCGCACTTCTCGGCCGAGTACGCCGCACTGTTGCGGGCTGCCTACCCTGCTGACGAGACCGGTCGGGTGCTCTTCCCGTTTCGCAGAATCTTCGCCGTCGGGCATCGCTAGATGATCGAAGGCCTGCACCACGTACAGGTTTCCTGCCCCGCCGGATCCGAGGATGCGTTGCGCACCTTCTACGGAGGGGTGCTCGGGATGGCGGAGGTGTCCAAGCCGCCGGTGCTGGCCGCACGTGGCGGGGTGTGGTTCCGCAGTGTCGCCGCTGAGATCCACTGTGGCGTGGAGGACGATTTCCGCCCGGCCCGCAAGGCTCATCCGGCCCTGCTGTGTACGGACCTGGACAGCCTGGTTGCCTCCTGTGCAGCGGCCGGCTACGACCCCCGCTGGGACGACAACTTTCCGGGTTTTCGCCGCTGCTACGTCATCGATCCGGTCGGCAATCGCTTGGAGCTTCTCGAGTCGCTCTGATTAGTGAGCGGATGTGAGTCGTGCGCTGCAGAGGGTGTCATCGATCAGGCTGCTATCCGGTAGGCGAAGGTCCGGTAGGGAAACTCGACGACGTCGAGGCCGGCGGTGTCCGGATGGGTGGCCATGATCTGCCCAGCAGCGGTCAACAGCCGGAGGCGCTCGGCGGGTTCGAGCAGCACCACGTAGCTACGGGTCGCCAAGCCGGCCACGACTTCCTCGGGCGAAAGTGCGTGGGAGTAGGAGAATTCGGCTTGGTGGACCGTCCAGTTCAAGTGTTGACCCAGAGAGAGAGCAACTGGTTCCAATGCGGTCCTCGTGTGGTTGTCCTCGCGCTCCAGCAGCCTCCCGAGCTCAGCGACCCACGGCACCCGCTCATCGCGGAGGTTCCAGATCAGCCCGAGCGGACCTCCGAGGCGCAGCACCCGGGCTATTTCCACCGCGGCTCTGGGCAGATCGAACCAATGTGCGGCCTGGCCGGCTACGACTGCCCCAACGGCATTGTCCTGCAGCGGGATCGACTCGGCGGTTCCAACGGCGGCCCGCACCACGGGGTGACGCGCGCTCAGCTCGTCCAGCATCTCCACAGCCGGATCGAGCGCCACGACCTCGTGTCCCGCGGTGAGGAATGCCTCGGTGAGCCGGCCCGTGCCGGCGCCCAGGTCCAGGACCCGGTACGGCTCTGTTTGCGACCCCAGCACGAATTCGACGACGTCAGCGGGGTAGCCCGGTCGAAGCCGGGCGTACGCCTCGGCAACAGACCCGAAGGACCGCCCGTACCGCTCCCGGTCGGAACGGTCACCGGACATGCTCACCCCAACCGCGACGGGACGTTATGCGCACAACGTCCCGTTTTCTGGGGCTAGCGGACGGATGACGGGGCCTTCTTGGCGGCGGCCTTCTTCGCTGTCGTCTTCTTGGCGGTGGATTTCTTGGCCGTCGCCTTCTTCGCGGGGGCCTTCTTGGCCGCCCGCTTCTTCGGCGCGGGTCCTCGGGCCCGACGATCTGCCAGCAACTCGACGGCCCGCTGCACGGTGAGCGTTTCCACGTCGTCGCCCTTACGCAGGCTGGCGTTGGTCTCGCCGTCGGTCACGTACGGGCCGAACCGGCCGTCCTTGACCACCATGGGTTTTCCGGTGCTCGGGTC
>JAABUR0100009555.1_pt1 | contig 10890 bp, 11 predicted proteins | sample 5560091 | NCBI WGS metagenome assembly JAABUR01 (sample SAMN10711879, study PRJNA513375) | rock metagenome | isolation source: Antarctica rocks | place: Antarctica: Victoria Land, University Valley sud
GGTCGTCATGGCCTTGGTCACGAGCCGGTCATCGAGGTCAGCCAGCTCGTGGCGTCGCTGGGTGATCGACGCACCGTCACCGCGGACGCGCCACACGTAAACCGGACGGCGTACGACATCGAAGGCCCGGGCTCGCAGGTACGCCTCGGTCATCGCCACCTGGTCTTCGTAGCGCAACCCCACCGGGAACGTGAGGGATGCCCTGTCCCAGAAGGACCGTCGAAAGACCTTGTCGAAGGCGAAGACGTTGCGCATGATCTCCGGCAGGTCGTCGATCGTGATGCCCATCCGGCGTTGCCGATGGGCAGCCTGCAGGAACGGGAGCCCGACCAGCTGACCAGCCACCAGCCGCTGGAGCGACCCAACCACGAAGTCGGACCCGGTCTCCTCCAGCGTGGAGACCAGCAGGGCGTAGGCGCCTGGGGGCACGAGGTCGTCGGAGTCGGCAAAGGCGAGGTACTCACCTCGACTGTGGCGCACGCCGAGGTTGCGGGCGGCGCCCAATCCCTGGTTGGTGCTGCTGATCAGCCTGACGTTGGAGAACCGGTGTGCGTAGTCGTCGGCCACCGAGGCCGAAGTGTCAGTGGACCCGTCGTCGACCATCACAACCTCGAGGTCGGGGAAGTCCTGCCCGAGGATGCTGTCGAGGCACTCAGCCAGGTATGCCTCGACGTTGTAGACAGGGACGACGACGCTCAGCTTGGGCTGTCTCGCCGCCTTGTGGTTCGCTGCCGTGTCGACGCCTCAGTCGAGGCCGACCGAAGCCAGCCAGTCCTTCGCGACCGCGTTGGGGTCCTCCTTGGCGTAAACCCGCGTCAACAGATCGGTCAGGGTCTGCGTGTCGAGCTTCGCGGAGACGGCGTTGAGGGTGCTCGTGACGGTGTCGGTTGCCTTCTCCTTGTTGATGAGCGGAAGCACGTTCTGGGCCGCGAAGTTGGACTTCGGGTCGGCGAGCACGACGAAGTCGTTGTCGGGGATCGACGGGTCGGTGGTGAAGAGGTCGCCAGCGTCGATCTGGCCGTTCTTCAAGGCGTTCACCGTCAACGGACCGCCGGCGTCGAGGGACTTGTAGGATCCGAACTCGACGCCATAGTTGTCCTTCAAGCCCGGCAGACCGTCAGGCCTGGTCTTGAACTCCGGTGGCCCACCCATGGTGAGGTCTCCGGCGACCGGCGCGAGGTCCTCGATCGACTCCAGGTTGTACTGCGACGCGACGTCTTGTGTTACCACGATGGCGTCCTTGTCCTCAGCGGAGGACTTGTCGAGCACGATGAGGTCTGACGGAAGCGCGTCCGGGAGGGCGGCGTAGACCTCGTCGGAGCTGACCTCGGTGGCCTCCGCGTCGTAGAACTGCAGCAGCACGCCGCTGTACTCGGGGATGAGGTCGATCGAGCCGTCCTCGAGGCCGGGGATGTAGGCCTCCCGGCTACCGATGTTGAGCTGCGTCTCTACCTTGACGCCTTTGGCCCTGAGCGCCTCGGCGTAGATGTTGGCGAGCAGGGCGTTCTCTGGGAAGTTGGCCGAGCCCACAACGATGGTGTCGGATGGCGCGTCGCCACCAGTGTCGTCTGAGGTGGGGTCGCCACCGCCGCAGGCAGTGGCCAACAGAGCCACCGCGACGGCAACTCCTCCGAGCGCTGACTTCGTGCGTTTCATGGCCTGGTTCCCCTTCTCGAATTTCTCCCCGCGCGCTCAGGGTACGCGGTGGAGGCGACACTCGCCCGATGACACCGCACCGGTGTGTCTGCGGCTGTCACACCAACACCTCGGCTTCCCTGGTCTCAGCAGCCGGTGAATCGGCGCCTCGCGCGTCCGTCGTGCCGCTTGCTCGGTATCGCCCGGAGATGCCTCGGGAGACGATGCCGCGCTGCACCAGCGCGAGGAGCAGGTCGGCCAGCATCGCCAGCACGGCCACGAGCAGCGCCCCGGACGCCATCTGCGCGTAGTCCCGTTGGGCTTGCCCGTCGAAGACGTACCGGCCCAGTCCGCCGAGCGACACGAAAGCCGCGATGGTGGCGGTCGCGATGACCTGAAGCGCGGCACTCCGGAACCCAGACATGATCAACGGCAGGGCGCATGGCAGCTCGACCTTGAAAAGGACCTGGCTGCCCGTCATACCCATCCCTGCGGCGGCATCGCGGGCTGCCGGATCGACGTTCTGCACGCCGGCATAGGTGTTGCTCAAGATCGACGGGATCGCGAGCAACACCAAGACGATCTCCGAAGGGACCAGGTAGGCAGCGTCGCCTTTGCCCTGGATGTGTGGCGAGATCAGCACAACGAAGAAGATCAGGAGCCCGATGGTGGGCAGGGCCCGCAAGGAGTTGGCGAGACCGGCGACCAACCCGGTGCCTTTGCCGGTGTGACCGATCAGCAGCCCGATCGGCAGCCCGATGAGCAAGGCGATGGCCAACGCTATGGCGCAGTACTGGAGGTGCTCGACCAGCCGCGTCGGTATGCCGTCTTGTCCGGCCCAGTGCGTCGAGTCGGTCAAGAAGCCGACAACCTCGGGGATCATGGCTTTGCCACCGCCCGCTGCCAGGGGGTGAGAAGTCGGGTAGCGAGGACGATGACCGCGTCGAACGCCATCGCGAGCAGCACACAAAGCGCGATGCCCAGCAGGATCGGCGGGAAGTACGACAGCTGGAAGCCGACGGTGAACAACTGTCCGAGCTCGGGAACCCCGATCGTCGCCGCCACCGCCACCAGACTGACGTTCGACACCGCGGCGACGCGAAGCCCGGCCGCGATGACGGGCACCGCGATCGGAAGCTCGACTGACACGAACCGCTGGAACCGCCGGTAACCCATCGCGGTCGCTGCCTGAGCGACGTCGTTCGGGACGGCCGAGAGGCCGTCGGCGACGACCCTGACCAGCAGCGCCACGGTGTAGATGGTCAGCGCCACCGCCACGTTGATCGGGTCGAGGATCTTCGTTCCGAGCAGGTCGGGGAGGACGACGAACAGAGCAATCGAGGGAATGGTGTAGAGGAGACCGGCCACGCCCACCACCGGCGCGTACAACCATCGTTTACGGACCGCGAGCCAGCCCAGGGGCAGCGAGATGACCAGACCGAGCAGCACCGGTACCGCGGAGAGCCACGCGTGGTAGCCGAGCCACGTCAGGACTTCGGACCGGTGTTGGTCGAAGTAAGTGAAGACGCTCACTGGCTGGACCTGGCCGCGGGGGGCGGTGTCGGCGGATGAGAACGGTTGCTCTCGGCCCGGCTCTCGATCCGAGACACGACCTCGCCGGCGGTCACCGAGCCGATCAGTCGGCCGCGCTCGTCGACCACCACCCCTCGGCCCGACGGGGAGGACAGTGCGGCGTCGAGCGCGGTCCGGAACGTCCCCCCGTCAGTGGCCAATGTGCCTCCGAGGTGCAGGTGCTCGGGCTGGATGTCGGTGGTAGGCAGGCTCGCCGGTTCGATCCACCCGAGTGGCTTGCGGTTGTCGTCCACCACCAGGATCCAGCCGTCCTCAGCGGCCGAGGCTGCTGCGGCGACGGCGCTGCCCAGGCAGACGGTTGGCTCCTGGCGAACAGGCAGACCGTCGGCTGACTCGAAGCTCAGCGCACGGTAGCCGCGGTCGCGCCCGACGAAGTCAGCGACGAAGTCGTCGGCAGGGCGGCTCAGCAGGTCCCCGGGAGCGGCGAGCTGGGCAAGCTTCCCGCCGACCCGCATCACGCCGATCTGGTCGCCGAGCTTGATCGCCTCGTCGATGTCATGGGTGACAAAGACGATCGTCTTGCGCAGCTCGCCTTGGAGCCGCATGAACTCCGCCTGCAGCTGGGCGCGGACAACGGGGTCGACCGCGCTGAAGGGCTCGTCCATCAGCATCACGGGTGGGTCAGCCGCCAATGCGCGGGCGACTCCGACGCGCTGCTGCTGACCGCCGGAGAGCTGGGCCGGGTAGCGCTTGGCGAACTTGCTGTCTAGTCCCACCTGCTCCAGCAGCTCCATCGCCCGCCGGCGAGCGTCCCGGCGGTTCTCACCGAGCAACAGTGGCACGGTTGCCACGTTGTCGACGACTGTGCGGTGCGGGAAGAGCCCTGCGTGCTGGATGACGTACCCCATGCCCCGCCGCAGCTCAGATGCCGAGAACGTTGCCGTGTCGCGGTCATCGAGCCAGATCCGACCGGAGGTCGGCTCGATCATCCGGTTGATCATCCGAAGGGACGTGGTCTTGCCACAGCCGGAGGGACCAACGAACACGGTGATCTGCCCCGAGGGGACTATCACTTCGAGCTCGTCGACGGCCACGGTGCCGTCAGGATATTTCTTCGAGACGGACTCGAACCGGATCATCCGGTTACCTCCAAGGCCTGCGACCGGAGTCGTGGTGGGCTGACGCGACCGGAGTCGCTTTGGGCTCATGCGACCGAAGTTGCCTCTGGGCTCGCGCGCGGCGACTCGAAAGGATACCGGTTGCCGCTCGGCGAGACAGTGACAGACTCAAGAAACTGTGATCTACCTCGACGGCGAACACCTGAGCTGTGCTGAGATCGCGGCTGCTGCTCAGGCCGGCGACGAGGTTCGGCTGACGGCTGACGCTCGGGAGCGCATCGCGTCGTCGCACGAGCGCGCCTGCCGCCTCAGCGGACTGCGACAGCTCTATGGCAGGTCGACTGGGGTTGGCGCCAACCGCGACGTCGCGGTGACAGGCGTAGTACCCCATGCCCTCTCGCTGCTGCGCAGTCACGCCACATCGGCGGGCGAGCTGCGGTCCCCGGAGAGAGTCCGGGCGATGCTGGTCGTCCGCGCCAACCAGTTGGCTGCCGGTGGCAGCGGTGCTTCTCCCCGGCTGGTCGATGCACTACTCGCGATGCTCACCGCGGACGCCCTCCCACTGGTGCGAGAGCTAGGGAGCATCGGCACTGGCGACCTGCCCGCCCTTGCGACGACAGCGCTGGCGTTGATCGGTGAGGCGCCGACAGCCAACCCGTTGCCCGCCACCGTCGAGCTGGGCGCCCACGACGCCCTGCCGTTCCTGAGCAGCAACGCGGCTGCTGTCGCGGACGCGGCGGTCGGCTGCACCGAGCTCATTGAGTTGAGCCGGGCCTACGTCGTCGTCGCAGCGCTCACGTTCACAGCGATCCGCGGCAACAGTGAAGCATTCTCGCAGCTGGCCGACCGGACAACGCCCTTCGCCGGCGCGCGGCGCACCAGTCGGTGGATGCGCTCACTGCTGGGGCCGCCGACTACGGCTGCGCGGATCCAGGACCCGTTCAGCGTTCGAGCGCTCCCTCAGGTCCACGGCCCCTTCGTGGATGCGCTCCACTCCCTTGACGACGTCGTACGCCGGCTCGCCAACGCGCCTGCGGAGAACCCCGTGGTGCTTGCGAATGCTGCCGGCGAAGACGACGCAGCCCATCACGGCGGGTTCCACGCGGCGTACCTGACATCGGCCTTGACGAGCGTTGCGACCTCTGCTGCATCGTCAGCCAAGCTCGTCCTCGGACGGTTGTCGCTGTTGAACGACCCTGAGCTCACCGGCTTGCGGCCATTCCTCGCCGATGAGGCACCTGCGGCATCTGGGGTCATGATGCTCGAGTACGTCGCCGCGTCCGCGCTCGCCAGGCTGCGGACGGCCGCCACCCCCGTCGGGCTACAGGCTGTTGTCCTCTCACGGGGGATGGAAGACGACGCGAGCTTCGCCTCGTTGGCCGCCCGGCAGGCGATCGACGTCGCCGAAGGCCTGAGGGTGATGCTCGGGTGTGAGCTGGTGGCAGCTGTCCGGGCGCTACGCCAATCCGGAGATACGCCGCTGAGCGGCCGGCTCGAGCGCGCGGTGGCGGTGACGCGAGCTGAGCTGCCGGAGGGCTTCGCGGACCGCGACCTGAGTGCCGACATCGAGCGCGCACAAGAGCTGATGGGGAGCCTCGCCGAGCTGCTCGCCCAGTGATGGCCGGAAGAAGTGCCCGCTCACGCCGTCTTGCTCGGCGGTGAGAAGTAGACCCACTTGGTTTCAACGCGCTCGCCGACGGGGTGCTCGTACAGGTGACCTGGTGGCGGCTCGGGTAGCGGTCCGTTGGGCGGGCGCGGCTGGCCAAGTGTGATGCGGTTGCCGCGATCGTCGGTGAACCTAAGCCCGTGGCCCGCTTTCCCGATGTGGCTGGCCTTGCCGATGTGGCCGGCCTTGCCGATGTGGCCGGCCTTCCCGGCGTGGTCGTCGTGGTCCGCGTTTCCCGATATCAGGAACTCGCCGCGGTGGTGTGCGTCGTGATGGTGCGGACACAGACAGACCAGGTTCCACGTGTCGGTCGGCCCGCCGTTGCGCCAGTGGATGACGTGGTGTACTTCGAGGTAGGCGCGGCCGCTGCACCCGGGGTAGCGGCACCCGCGGTCGCGATCCTCGACCAGCCGCCTGGTGCGGTCCGGGACGATCCGCTGGGTGCGGCCGACGTTGACTGGTTTGCCTTCGGTCTCCCAGACCGGTGCGATTGACCCTTTGCAGGTGAGCTTGGTCAGCAGACCGGGTGGCAGGGCGGGGCCGGCGTTGAGCCAGCCGCCCTCTGTGTCGAGGTGGACGTAGACGCGGTACTTGTCGGCTCGACTCGTGGGCTCGACCCCCGAAAGCGACCGGTTGCACACGTCGACGAGTGCGTCGAACCAGGTGACGTCGGGCTTCCCGGCTTGGATGAGGGCGTCTTTGGCTTCCTTGAGTGCTGCTTCGACCAAGGCGCCCTCATCGGACGGCGCGTCGACGTGGAGGCTGAACCGGGTGCCGTCGTTGAACAGTGACAGTCTTCCCGCCGCCACGGCAGCCGCCACTCGCTGACCCGGCTCCTCCTCGTGCGCACTCGAATCTGCGCACGCGTCGGTATCTGCGGCGGCAATGTCGCTGTCTGCACCTGCGAAGACGTAACGCGAAAGGGTGCGCCGGATCTGCGTCACGGTGGCGACCCGGGCGAAGGATGCCGCTTCGGCGTCTTGGAACTTGTCCGAGTGCTTGGCGACGGCGTGAACCTGCTCGAATGAGAGCTCTCCATCGGCGAAGGACTGGCCGGTAACCGGCATGGCCTTGGTGGCGGCGGCCACTTCGGCGACGTGACGAGCCCGTTCGGGCGACAGCCCGGTCTTGAGGGTGAGCCAGTGCTCAACCGACCGGATGCCGTAACCGCGCCACAGGTCGGACTCGATCAGCTCAGCGGTCAGCTCCACCAGCCTGGCGTTTGCCACGTTCAGGACGCCGCACGCGGCGGCGACTCGGCCCTCTAGGTCATCGACCTGCGCATCTCTACCCTGCATGCCTATAATCATACACCTGTTCGACGACAGATTTCCTTTGGTTCCGCGCGGCTGTGGACAACACAGCAGTCCATGCGCCGCTACTCCTCCTCGATCTTCGGCACTCGGCAGGCACGTTCGAGCAGCAGTCCAGCCACGGCGATGGCGATAGCCGAGGCTGCCGCACACGCTGACCGGATCACCCGCTCGCGCGGCAATGCCACGTCGAGTGAGTCGAAGAACTGCAAGCCGAACCCGATGTAACCCCCTGCCACCAGAGCGCCCGTCAATGCGCTCGCCTTAGCGATCAGCAACAGGTTCACCGCCCGCTGTGACTCGATCCGGCGATGCTCGCGATGCACTGTGCGATACGTCGAGTATGCGAGCCCCGACACAAGAGCCGCGATCACCACCAAGGCTGCCACCGACGTCCACTGCACCCTGGGAGCCACATTGTTGAGGTGCTCGGTGACTGACACCAGGACCCAACCCAGCACAGCTCCGACAAAGAAGGCGACAACCAGTACCGCGATCCGCGTGGGGCCCACCGTCCCGCGCTGCGAAGTGGAGAAGTCAGCCACCGGGGGTACTCATAGTTCGAGATCGAGATCGAGATCGAGGTCGCTGCGGCGCTCGACTCCTGACGTGTCGACGCCTAACACCAGGTCGGCGACCGCGCCTCGGCCAGGGATGTGTGCCTCGGAGTCGATCTCCTGCCAGGGCACCAGCACGAACGCCCGCCTGTGCGCGCGCGGGTGCGGCAGCTGGAGCTGGGCAGTGTCGGAGCTTCGGTTCCCCACCACGATGAGGTCGATGTCTAGGGTCCGGGGCGTGTTCGCGCCCTGCCGTGAGCGTCCGTACGCCGCCTCGATGGCCTGCACCCGGTCGAGCAGGGTGGCCACCGACAGGGTCGTGTCGGCAAGCACCACTGCGTTGAGGAAGCCGGGTGAGCCGGCGGCAGCGTCGAGCGGAGCCGTCTCGTAAACCGATGACACAGCAACCAGCCGTACGTCGGGGGTGTCGGCCAGTGCAGAGACAGCCCCCTGCAAGGCGGCGAGCCGGTCCCCGAGGTTGCTGCCCAGTGACAACACAGTGGTTCTGATCGGCCGCATGTCCCCTGTCAAAGTATCGGGGTCGACCAAGTCAGGGTTCGGCGTCTCAGTCATCTCGGCTCCGGTGGACAGTGATGCTGACGTCATCGACGGGAACTGATAGCGGCGCCTGTGGCTTGTGAACAGTGACGTCTACCTCGGTGACCTGGTCGTGGTGCAAACAAACGTCAGCAAGCCGCTGCGCGAGTGTCTCGATCAGGTCAACGGGGTCGGTTGACACCGCGGCGGCGAGCCGCTCAGCGAGATCCGCGTAGTTCACCGTGGCGGTCAGGTCATCAGCAGAGGCCGCTGATCTGGTGTCCAGCTGCAGCACCACATCAACGACGAACTCCTGGCCATGCTCACGCTCGGCGTCGAGGACCCCATGGTGACCCTCCACCCGCAGGCCGCGAAGCGCCAGCCTGTCCTGTGGCGGCGTACCCGCGTTCATGGCGTCTCCGTATGCGTCTGCGTCACGTCCGGGCCAGACAGTACCGGTGAGGCGTGATGGATCCACAACCGCTCGTTGACCGCGAGCACCGAAGCCACCTGGGAGCTCACCTAGGCGCCTCGCGGGCCCACCGGGACGCGACCTTGACCGCATCGAGTGAGCTGCGTACGTCGTGGACGCGCACGCACCACACGCCGCGGGAGGCGCACAGAGCAGACACCGCTGCGGAGGCGCCGTCACGCTCCCCCGCGGGTCGGGACTCACCCTCGTTGTCGGCGAGCAGGACACCCAGAAAGGCCTTGCGGGACGCTCCCACCAGCAGGGGCTGGCCCAGCTCGTGGAACGCCTCCAGCGAGCCCAGCAGCTCCCAGTTGTGGTCGGGAGTCTTGGCGAAGCCGAGCCCAGGGTCGAGGGCGAGCCGCTGCGTCGGCAGCCCGGCGGCGCGAGCGGCTGCCAGGCGACCGTTGAGCTCGGCGCGCACCTCCGTCACCACATCGACGTACGTCGCCCGGTCTTGCATCGTCGTCGAGTGACCCCTCCAGTGCATCGCCAGGTACGGCACCCCGAGATCGATCACCGTTGGCAGCATGTCGGCGTCGGCCAGCCCGCCAGACACGTCATTGACCGCGGCCGCACCCGCCTCCACAGCGGCTCGAGCGACGCCGGCCCGCATCGTGTCGATTGTCACCACGGCGTCGGCTTCTGCCAGCGCAGCCACCACGGCCAGCACCCGCGCCAGCTCCTCATCGAGGGTTGGTCGCTGGGCCCCGGGACGCGTCGACTCGCCGCCGACGTCGACCAGGTCGGCCCCCTGGTCGACGAGCTCGAGGCCGTGCTCGATGGCTGCTGAGGTGTCAGACCACAAGCCGCCGTCGGAGAACGAGTCAGGTGTGACGTTGACGACGCCCATGACCAGGCAACGGTCGGGAGTTGGCAGCCCCTCGACGTAGCGGGCCGGCGTGGCGAACACGCCGCCTAGCCGAGGATGAGGCTCATCGCCTCGGCTCGTGTCGCAGGGTCACGCAACTGGCCGCGGACAGCGCTCGTCACCGTCTTGGAGCCGGGTTTGCGGACCCCACGCATGGTCATGCACAGATGCTCGCACTCGATCACCGTGATGACGCCGCGCGGCTCGAGGATCCGCATCAGCGCATCGGCGACCTGAGTGGTGAGCCGCTCCTGCACCTGAGGGCGGCGGGCAAAGACGTCGACGAGTCGGGCCAGTTTGGACAACCCCGTGATCCGTCCTTGGGCGTTGGGGATGTAACCGACGTGAGCCGAGCCGTGGAAGGGCACCAGGTGGTGCTCACAGGTCGACCAGATCGAGATGTCCTTGACGAGCACGAGCTCGTCGTGCCCGATGTCGAACGTCGTGGTCAAGACGTCTTCTGGTGTCATCTGGAGCCCGGCGAAGGTTTCGGCGTAGGTCCTCGCCACCCTGGCCGGCGTGTCGCGCAACCCGTCGCGGTCGGGGTCCTCGCCGATCGCGAGCAGCAGCTCACGGACCGCCGCTTCGGCCCGCTCGGTGTCGAACTGCCCCGCCCTCCATGCTGGAGGCAGGTGAACCGGGTCGATCCCCATAGCGCCTACCGAGGCGGGCCGAGTGGCGGCCCGGACGGTGGGGAACCGGGAGGACCGAGTGGTGGTCCCGACGGCGGAGCAGCCGCCGGAGGGCTCGGCGCATCGCCCGGAAGCGGGATGGAGGCGGGCTCGGCTCCTGGCCCGACAGTGATCTCGGACTTCTGCTCCGGCCGCCCGTTGAGACTTGCCGGTACGGCGACCGGTGGGAGCGCCGACGGCGCCCGGGTGTCCGAGCCAGTCCAGGGAGGACGCTCCGGCCGCATCACCACGGCGGCGAAGATCTCCTTGAGCTCTACCCGGCCGAGCGTCTCGGTCTCCAGCAGTTTGGTGACGAGGTCATCGAGCACCGACCGGTTCTGCACCAAGATGTCGAAGGCCTCCTGGTGGGCGTTTGTCATCAGGCGGTTGATCTCCTCGTCGACGATCGCCGCCACCTCTTCGGAGTAGTTACGGCTGTGGCCGATGTCGCGCCCGAGGAACGGCTCCCCGTTCTCCTCTCCGAGCTTCACCGCACCGAGCCGCTCGCTCATGCCATAGC
>JAABUR0100009557.1_pt1 | contig 10890 bp, 21 predicted proteins | sample 5560091 | NCBI WGS metagenome assembly JAABUR01 (sample SAMN10711879, study PRJNA513375) | rock metagenome | isolation source: Antarctica rocks | place: Antarctica: Victoria Land, University Valley sud
GCGATTCAGCTTGGACCCGGACCCTTGGCCTTTGGGCTGGACAGCGCCGCAGCATTACCGTCATTTGCCGCCTTCCCTCGCTGTTCCAGCCTTATAGCTACCCCTACTAGTGTTCATTGTATCGATGAGCCTGGGATGTAATGTCGAGATAAGCAAAAAGTTGAGGAGAAACCTCCGACGTCTTCCTTCGGTCTTCCGTATCCGTCTTCTGCTCATCCGTACCCCTAGAAGTGCTCTTCAAAACACTATGCAGACACTCCGCCAAGTTGACGCTTTGCCGTGCGTTCAATCGTCTACACGGTGCCCCGGCGGAAGTCGTTGTAACAAATGCATAGTTGATGTAACATTCTTTTGCGCTCCCCTAGTACGAGTTTTTACTGATGGGGGGATTTTTAGTCACACATCGTGCCTTGATGCACATAACGAGGGCGATTTCGGCTTGTATATGCCCTTTGCTGCTTGTTCGACGACAAAAAACAAGTCCCCTTTCGACGTCAACCTTTCTCCCAAATCAAACTAGCAAATCGCCTGTGGCGAACGCCAATTGTTCACCCCGCCTTCGCGCATTATAGCATCGGAATTGCTTTTCCCCTTTCGCACGGATTTCGCGCACTGCCAAAAATCTGCGCAATTGGGCTTTGCACACGGCTTTCGAAATATTTATGCACGATAGATGCGTGGCAATGCGGTAATCTACTTCAGAATGTGTCGTTTACTTGAAGATTGCACACAGATTAGAATTGTTCATTGAATGCTGATGTTGCTGACCCCATGTTACAATGCTGGCACTCCGCCCTCAGCTCTTGAAGGCTCCACGGACAAGCCCTCGTGCCGAGCCACACTCAATTCTACAGGTCATGCATACATCGGTGCACCAGACAAGAAAAAAATGCAAAAACTACAGGGTTGGACCAAGTGATTCAAGTTATTTTCTGATCGTAGGTGTCCAGCAGCTCGCCCACATCATCAACGGAGTCGCCAGGCACCAGCTCCAGTAACGACACCGTCATCTTCCCGCCACCAAGACTGGGCCAAGACACGTATGCCAATTCCGTGAATGGCGGCAATGTGAACTGTACAGACAGCATCATGATCTGCCATGAAGGACGCGCCGTTTTGACATGCAAAAAAGGAAGGTAAGGCATTGCATCTGCCAGACAGGGCACACTACATGCTGGCATATGGCGGTGCTCCAACGGGAGTGACATGCTTCAGGATTCACAAAGAAAAAACATGCTAAGCAATACATTGCGACGTGGAAAGGCGGACCTGATGGGCATGACCTTGAGCAACTCCTCGAGGAACTCGCGCCCTGACAATCCAGACCCCAGCAGCTTGGTGCCGACGATCTCTGCGAGCACCTGTGCAGAGAACAAATGACAAAAGAGGTGGGCGGCGTCCTGCTGAGCTTAAGCGCTAAAGAGTTTGCAGCTTTGAGCATGCACAAGCCTTATCTGAGGCAGACGCAAAGACACACACATTCAAGAGGAGCAACCAGACCTGATGTAGCTTGAGCTTCTCGACGCCGCTGATGTCCTTTACATACACGTGCCAGCCATTCATGTCGCAGTACAGCCTAGACCCTGCAGGTGCATAGTGCCATCGCGTCTCAGCGTGTGAATCAGAGGTACTGTGCTGGGATACAGACACCACATCCTTTACCCACCGATCTTGTCCGCCAGCCCGTCGAACGGCGTCTTTTTGCCGCTGCCGCTGGACGCCACCAGCGCCGCCAAATTGGACCACGCGCCGAGCGCATCCGAGCCCACACCTTCTGTCCTGAGCCGGTCTCCCGTGTAGCGGCGATCCGGTGATGCAATCTGACGACTGATTCTGCTTGAATGCCTGAACACGGCCCCTGAACACGGCCCCATAGGTAAGAAGGTGTACCACGTTGTGGACGTGCGCAATCCCAGGCAATAGCAGACCACTTGCGCTGCGGCATGTTCAGACCATGTGCGACCTTGCCTGGCATCGATACGAACCTCGGATGACGAGGATCAGTCTGCAGCTGGCAGCTGGCGCCCCTGCTGTGCATGGAGCATGCCAACACGGCGAGATCCCAGGTGCAGCGATGGCAGATGTTTCTCGCAGCAAACGCCGGCAAGCGACGAAAGCAGACACAACGTCCTCACACGCGCGGGAACTTGTAATGCCTACATGAAACGGCGTTGGAGAAGAACAAGAGTGCTTGCAGTGCGTGAGCCCTCCCTTTCGAACAGGCAGATTCTCTGAAAGGCAGTCTTTTTGCGCAACATGCTCGAAGTTGTCGATCAAGACGTCCATGTCGCCAGGCGCTGCACGTTGTATGGACGCGTGCTAGGTTTGGTCAGGATGTTACAGTCAGCAACATGCCCTTGAACAACCGCAAAACTGGAGATGTAATGCTGCCACATCGGATTCCAATTTGGTTCCATACCTATTGAGAGGGAAGTCACTCTAATTCGTGCGACGTAAACATGGGCATGCCACGCAAAACTGTGGCAGGGCAACTGCCTTTTCAGGCGGGGCTTTTTCAGGCGCCGTCTGAGGCTCTGAACACCAGCCGGTCCCGCTCAAACTGCTGCTCGCCCACCTCTGGGTCCGGCTCCCTGTCTGTCTGCTGCCTCAGCCGCATGGCCACCGCCTTTTTTGCGTACATCCCTGGCGAGCGAGCACACACACCATCAGCTCAGCCTGGGCAACTTTTCTGGGCCTACAAAATGAACTGGACATGCTTGCATGAAGCATTGTGGACGAATGGCTCGGCTCGCAAGCAGTCTGGCACGCGCCAATGTGCAGCCCGTCTGCAGACGCGCCGATGTGCAGGTCATGCTGTGGATCGCGGCCTGCAGATCAACCAAGGCACCTGTCAGCGCCGCGACGAGCGTGATCATGATGCCGGACAGCACGATGGTGACGACCGCGGCCGTGGAGTTGAGACCCGGCTGGCTGCTGCTGATGTCCAGCAGGTTGTGCGCCAGGCTGCCCAGATAGATGAAGAACGCCATGCCCGGCAGCACGCCCACGCTGGACGCCCAGGAGTACTCCCAAAACGGCACCTGTTGTTTCAGCACCAGGATTGCTTGAATCCTCAGCATGTGGCAGTTTAAATCCGTCAGTTGGACATGAGCTTCTTGCAGCATTAGGTTGTCCAACACAGCCTCGTAGTATTGTGCGCTTGTCCATGCCGCCAGATTCCAGAGGATGCAGACCATTGGATTCAGACACTTGAGCTTCGAGCACTCACCGCAGTGCAGCCCAGGGCGTAGTTCAGCAGATTGAAGGGGACCAAAGGCGTCAGGCGTAGGAGCAACACGATCTGCGAGGAAAGAGCAACAGTCGTGACGCTGCGGCCAACCGCGCAACCGCTTGCGTCAAAATCAGCCGCAGCAACAGAGCAGGGCAAGCTCTGGCAGGGAAGCTCTTGTCCAGGTGGTTAATTCACCTTCCAGCCCTCGCTCTCGATGGCCAGCTCCAATGCTTGCCACCAGTCATACTTGTGCGTGAAGTGCGATACCAAGTCGCGGAACAGGAACCTGCAGAGCCACGGCGCGCTTTCAGTGTCACAACGCTGACTGCAGCAACGCAGTTCACGGGTATGGCACCGCGTCAGCGCAAGATGCCTACCTGCCCAGCAGAAACGCGATCGTTTCGCCGATTGTGGCGCCAGCCCAGACGGCCAGCAGGCCCAGCTGCAAGCCGAACACGGCGCCAGCACCCAGCGACAGCACCAGACCCGGCAGCAGCAGCACTGCCATCGTGCCAGGGAGGAGACACTCGTCAAATTGCGACGCTTGGGCTGGAGATACGGAGCTTGAATGAATGCACTCAGTGGGGTGAGGCACGTGGCTCCATGCATGATGCACAGAGTCCATACCGCAAGGTTGAGCTCACCCGTGGCGATGGCGTAAAAGGCGACAAAGACGAAGAAGCCCGAGGTCTGGTTGCCCTCGATCCATGTCAGCAGGTTTGACGTCTGCAGGCGCAAGTCGATGACGAAGAGCGCCAGCACCAGGGCGCTGACCAAGCCCGCTGCTATGCATGCGCGCAGAATGATCACGCCCAGCGGCGTCGGCGCCCTCGAACCCTTGGCAGGCAGCGCCACCATGCCTCATGATGCGCAGCACAGTGCCATGCTGCTATGCACTCGCATGCGCCGGATCCTCTCGGTGCTAGCCTTGAGACACGCTGCTGCACTTGCTGCGTCGCGCGGTGTCTACTGGCACTGGTCTGGTGCAGTGACTGCGCAGCGGGGCAGGCGGCGCTGGCTGCTGCTTGTTTGAATACGAGGTGTCAGAGCTGCAGAATGTAGCTGCCCACAGCGGTGTACTTGAGCGTCTCAGCCTCCCAATCCCGTATGACAATCGTGCAGCACAACCGTCGAACTTTGTCTGGAGGATATAAAGCAATGCGGGGTCGTGACAGTCGTGCAGGACAGTCTCCTGGACGTGTGGGAATGTGCGCTGTGCGACTTAAATTTGATGTGACATTTATGCGAGGACGCAACACCCCTGTCACCCGGCACCGGCGGGAAACGGCGGTCGTGGGCTGCCAATTTTGCCCTGCCTGACGAGCAGCGTGTGATGCCTATAACATCACTTCAATGCACTCACAGGCATGTGGCTGTGTGCTGAGTCTCAATGCTGCAGGACCAAACATGACAACATCCTCAAGGCGCCGGCGGTGGGCGCAGATTGGACAAATCGCAGTTTGTTTCATGCATGCTCAAAGGGGTTTTGCAGGCTGAAAACTTGTAGCTCCGTATTCATCTCCAGCTGCCATCAGGCCCCAGAAGATTGTCAGGACTGCCAGAGTGCCAGGCGGCGCAGCCTCAGAGTTTGCGGGACGACCTTGCGATGACCCCTCGCGAGATGCAGGCTTCCAGCAGCACGGCGGCGGCAGCAAACTGAAGCATGCAGGCGCCGTTCACCAGCGCAACCTGCACATATGAAGAAGTGTGCCCTTGTCACACCCTGCCAAGTCCATCAACTGCGATGAAGACCCGCAAGCACTGCGAAGCATCATGCATCGCGCACCTGACCAAGCAGCGTCGCCGACCACGGCTCGCCCTGATCGAGCGCGCCGCCCAGCAGTGCACTCGTCTGACTCAGCCCGGACGTCAGGCCAAAAGCAGCGATGCAACCGCCCTGCGCACAATACTATGTTAACATGTGCCTTCGCAATGGATGATGCACATATACTGCACGCAAGTGTTGCATCTTGTAATGCCACATGTCCCATCAATGTGTCCTCGATTGACTCGCATGCACTGGGCGCCGGTCATATCACCTTGAGGTGAGTGTCTGCTGCGTCCTGCTCCGTGCGGACAGCATACCGCCACACAATGCCAAAGAGGGCGCTCGAGGCGGCCACCGCAGCCAGGCCGACCAGCGAGGCAGCTGCGGGGTGCTGCGAGCCCGCCAGCAGCGGCAGCTGCACCAGCAGGCCTCCGGCGGCGCCCACTGCGCCCGCCAGCGCTGACTGGATGCGGTCCTCCTCCTGCGGCAACATTGTCAGGTGTGGATATCGAGTAGGAATCCTGCGCATCATGCGGCGGCGCTGCGCCGTCCATGCCTGAATGCAGCCTGTACTGACAACAGCGACCTCGTCTCACCTTCAGCAGTGCGTTTCGAAGCTGGAGCTGGTCGCTTTCGACAGTCAACAGCTCCTGCCGCGCGGCGCTGAATTCCCGCGCCGCTGCTGACACCTCCTCTGCTGCAGCCGCGGCGCGCTGGACCAGCAAGCTCACGTTCAGTCGAGGGCAGACACCACAACAGCAGGTATACACAGCAGTGACAAAGGCTTGCAGCTCAAACCGCGCGACTGACATGCACGCTGTCAAGCTCGACTGATGCTGAGTGCGGCAACGTGACAATGGGTGCACCTGGTTGGTTTCGCGCGAGTTGCTGCTGCTGTTTGATGCATTGATCTGCGCCTGGATCTCTGATTGCGCAGCCTGCAGTGGTCCGGGCAACAGCACGCTTTCAGGTCATGAAATCCTGGCAGATCATCTCTCACACAGGCAAGAAATCGAGCCCTGTGGCCTGCGGCACTGACCTGAAGGTCCAGCACCCGCCGCTGCGCATCCTCAATCCGCTGCAGCTTTGCCTGAGTCGCTGGATCGCTCTGGATGAGGTTTTTGGCTGCCTCAAATGCCTGCAGGCTCATGATATTGCGCTCACGAGTGCTGAACGCTCGACAACAGGCCAGGAGTAATGTGGTTCCGCCAAGAACGCTGGTGGTGACATTTGTGCAAAGGTGACAATTGTGCAAACCAGCACAGTGTACGCACCGCGTCGGATGGCTCAGAGCCGTTTTGGAGGGATCTGCATCCAATTTCTCTTCGCGATGGGCGGCCTGGCCGAACGCATCCTGGATGCAGCAACACAAAGCATCAGCACCTTATTGAGCGCCGCGGCATGGGCATGCGTTGCAAAGGAATGGTACATGCGCTATGTATGCTGCGTCCGTCTGCATGGGCCCACCAAAGGGTCTCGAAGGGTCGATCAAGCGTGCTTGCGCGGGGCTGTGCGCCTGGGCCAGGCTCTGCATGGCGCTTTGTAGTGTGCAATTTTTTGTGTCAGCGCACGCGCGTGAGGAACTGGCAGCGGTGCAGCGTAAATGCAGGTAACAGAAAAACGAGATGCAACAGGAAGTGGTGCACCTGGCCTGCAAGCTCGGCCCTGAGACATGCTCTTGCAGGATCTGATCTCTCTTGGTGTCGGCGCCAGCTAGGAATCATGCGTTCAGGCTTTTGCTCATCCCAGTCGCCAGTCTGCACCAGTCCCCGCTGCAACAGTGTCGCAGGACTGCAGCTTAGTCTGCAAACACTATTGACGTTTGCCGGTCTCGCCCCACGCACAAAGGACGGGCAGCTGCTCAAGTGGCGGAAGGCCTCATGGCCCAGGCTCCGACGCTGGAGGAGCTCCAGTCGCGCTACGGTGACGCCGATGAAGCAGTGAGCTCGCAGTCTGCAGCGCAGCCGGCCCAGTCGGCGGTCGCCTCCGATGTGATGGCAGCTGTGCAGCACGGCGGCAACGCTGGCAGCGACGAGGACGACTTTGACAGCGACGACGACCGCGTCATCAACGCCCTGGACTATGCCGAGCTTCACGACGGTGAGGGGCCTCTTCAAACTCGCGCCGTGCGCGCTGGCGGCGACCCGGCTGCGGCGTGAGCAGGAAGCCGCCACTCCGCATGCAGCTGTCTAGTCTGCATGCAGCTGCTCCGACACTGAACGGCCCTTGCCAATTTAGATCACCCTTCTGAACAAGGCCTGCAATCTGAGATGTTTGTAACGAATGCAGACGACCGGCACGGCGGCCTTGCGGCAGTCGCGTCCCTGGGAACCGGCGGGCGAGGTCCCAACAGCCAGCAGCGCCAGCGGCAGCGAGCGCTGCAGCCCACTAGCAACAGCATGCAGGTAGCATGACTCGAAAGGAGCACCTAATTGCCCTCTGCCTGCTGTGCGCATTGGCGGTCACGTCCCGGTTTCTACACTTCGCTCTCGACAACACCGGTGCCATCCATCGTGAGCTGCGCTGACGAGGCAGCGACAGACTTGCAGCACAAGACGTGTGAAGTAGCGTGCATATCCTGTGTTGGCAGAAGCTAGAGGCGCGCGTCAACGCGGGGCAGCTGCGCGCGGGCGTGTCGAACCACGTCATGGATTCCCTGGGGGACGATGGCTTCAGCATGACCAACGACGTGGCCACCGCCTTTCGCGTGGGCGCCTCTAAGCAGCTGGCCGTCACCGGGCGCACGCGCGACAAGAGCGACCGTGCCACTGTGGAGCAGGTGAGACTTTCCGCTGCGTGCAATTGTTGCTGCATATTGAACATGATGTACGCCCTGTTTCACGCCTGCAACTGCACCTGAATGGGCCTGCCTGCCTTTGTGTGGCTGTGTCTTCCTGGGCAAAATGCGCTGCCGGCCATGCGCAACTCCAGCACCCGACATGCCGGCGCTTGCGGCCTGTTGATCCAGCCCTGTTCGCATGGCGCCCGCTCTAACTGAGAAGCGCTCCACTGGCGCGTCCGCAGGCGCTGGACCCGCGGACGCGCCTCGTGCTGTTCAAGATGCTCAACCGCGGCGTGTTCGCGGAGATCAATGGCTGCGTGTCCACCGGCAAGGAGGCCAACGTGTACCACGCCTCGGCGCCCGACGGCTCCTCCATGGCCGTCAAGGTGTACAAGACGTCCATCCTGGTCTTCAAGGACCGCGAGCGGTGCGTCCGCTGAACCCCACCCCTGTCTTGCACTGCTGCGTACCGCCGCAATGGCCGACCGGGCTCATTGCAGCTGTCGTGCAGACGCTGTGCTGCCACCTCCTGTGCCGTGCTTGAGATGGAGAGTGAGAGAAAGAGGACTGGTTTTGCGGCCCTGTGTCATGCAAGCCCTGCGCCGCTGTGGCACCAGCGTGAGGTCTCGTTCTGCGACTGCTGCTGCGGCAGGTACGTCAAGGGCGACTTCCGCTTCAGCAAGGGCTACAGCAAGGGCAACCCCCGCAAGATGGTGAAGGTGTGGGCGGAGAAGGAGATGCGCAACCTGATGCGGGTGGCCGCCGCCGGCATCCGCTGCCCGCGCGTGCACCAGCTGCAGATGCATGTCCTGGTCATGGGCTTCATCGGCAGCGGCGCCGTCGCCGCGCCGCGCCTCAAGGACGCCGACCTGCCCCTGGTGCGCCTTACGTCGAGCGCACACACCAACACTGTTTGACAACTTGCGTCCTCATACTGCACCTTCGCTTGACTCGACCGCACACACCGCTGTGTTTCCTCCGGAATCAAACAATGCAGTGTGCAGCACCATCCAGGTGTTTTACAACTGCTGCTGAGTGTCGATGCCGCTCCTGGGTGCAGCCGCGGCTGAGGGGCGCATACAGCGAGATGCTGCTCATCATGCGGACGCTGTACCAGACGTGCCGCCTGGTGCATGGCGACCTCAGCGAGTACAACATCCTCGTCCACGAGGTATGTTATGTGCTAGGCTCGTTGCTGCTGGCAGGCATGACGGCAATGAAATGGCCCTATATTATGTCCAACTGCGGGCATCTTGCCAAAACATGTTGCTTACTGTGCGACGCAGCTGTGTAAGCAGCCGCACTGATCGTGCCAGGCTGCTGCAGAACAGCGACCACTCATCTCCTCTCTGCAGCAGCAAGGCTACATCGGCCTCCTGGGGTACTTGCACGCAGGCTTCGTGACTCCTGCCTGTGGCAAAACACTCTGCCCTGGGTGCGCAGGGGGAGCTGTACATCATCGATGTGAGCCAGAGCGTGGACCTGGACCACCCGCACGCGTTGGACTTCCTGCGGGAGGACATACTGCACGTCAACGCCTTCTTCCGCCGCGCCGGCGTCGCCACGCTCACGATGCGCGAGCTGTTCGACTTCGTGGTGGACCCCGCCATCACTGACGACAACCTCGACGCCGCAATGGAGCACCTGCGCTCGCTGGCCGCCAGGTGCGCTGTGCACGGACGCGTCAACGCGGTCTGCTTGACGGGAGCTGCTGGTCCAGATGCTTAGATGCAGCTGTACTGTGGACAGGGACCCCGACTTGCTTGCTGGCCTGACCGCCCCTGCTCGTATCTCCGATCCTCCTTGCTGGTAGCGCCACAGGTGCCAATATGGATTACACCTTGCTATTCGCATGAGCTGAACCTGACTGTTGACTATCATACGGTCCATTTTGCAGCCGGCCGCTGACGTGCACGTGGAGGAGGAGGTGGAGGCCAATGTCTTGACAACACCTTGACATCTGCACGAGCTGACTCTGACTGTTGCACCTGGCTGTCCCCCCTGCAGCCGGCCGCTGACGCGCACGGCGGAGGAGGAAGTGGAGGATAGCGTCTTCTCGCAGTCCTTCATCCCGCAGAACCTGGAGCAGGTGGACGACCACGAGCGCGACTTCGACCGCCTCGCCGACGGCGCGGGCGCCGCGGAGGGCATCTATTACCAGGTCAGCAGCCTTATGTGAAGTGATCAATCGAGGATTGGACGGTGTACATAACTGCATGTGGGCACTTGTGCACATTGTGCTGTGCTGCGCCAGGACCTGCCACGCCTGCATCGAATGCTCTTAGTCTGGAAACAAGTTGCTGGCAGCAATCCATGTTTGTCTCTGGTTTATCCGCCGCGTGTGAGGCTTCGCAAAACAGCAATTGGGTCCAACGTGTGCAGGGCATTACGGGCATGAAGGCAGACATGACAGGCGCGCGCGAGGCGCCCGCCTTCATGGGTGCCGGCGGCGGCTCGGCAGCCGCAGTCGCAGAGCGTGACGGAGGTGGCGCCGCCAGCATGAACTCGCAGCAAACGGCGATGGCGCCGGGCGACGAGCGGGACGACAGGTGCGCCTGCATATCTTCTGGTGACTTAAAGACTGAAAGCAGTGGTCCGCTGATGTCTCGTGTGACCACTGAGCAGAAGCGTGTTGGGTTTCAGCCGGCAGCTGGGTTAACTTGACGCCAGATTACTGGCTGCAGCGGTGACGAGGCGGACTCTCGGGAGGAGGAGGATGGCAGCGGCAGTGACTCGGACGGCAGCCAGGAGTGGGAGGACAGAAAGGGGCAGTCGAAGGAGATGACGCAGGAGGAGCGCAAGGCGCACAAGAAGGAGGTCAAGGCCGCCGCCCGCGAGCGGCGCAAGACCAAGGTCCCCAAGCACGTCAAGAAGAAGGCCACCAAGGCCCACAAACGTTGAAAGCTGAGGGGTTGCAATGGCTCTGTCCTGTGAGTTCGAAGCCAGGAGCAATTAGGTGTGATCAGCGGTGGATTGTCCCCTAACTTGACCTTCCGGCCAGAGACTGAACGACAAACTGTTACGAAACGTTACACTACTCTAATACTTGCGATCGTCCGATGCATTGTGCACTTTGTGATGCATGCTAGAGACGCAGCTGCCGTCCGA
>JAABUR0100009558.1_pt1 | contig 10888 bp, 17 predicted proteins | sample 5560091 | NCBI WGS metagenome assembly JAABUR01 (sample SAMN10711879, study PRJNA513375) | rock metagenome | isolation source: Antarctica rocks | place: Antarctica: Victoria Land, University Valley sud
CCCTCAGCCACCCGTTCCCCTCACGGGGAGGGGCGAGCGCTGCAGGGGTCACTCGGCCTTGGCGTGCGCGTCCGGCGGCGGCGCGGCGCGCGCGCCGGCCGGCGCGCGCACGGCCCCGATGCTGCCAATGCGTTAGTCGGCCTTCTGGCGCGAGTACAGCAGCGAGTCCTGCGCGACCGCGCAGCAGCCGTCTTGCTTCTTTAGCACATTCGGCCACACGATATTATCACGCAACATGTGCACAGTTGGCTGCACACTTATGCCTGGTCTGTTTCGGCGGAAAGAGGGGGGCAGAGTGCAACCTATCCCGCTCACAACAGCCTGCTGTTCGGAGCAGGTTGCGCCACAGCCTGCAGCCGGCCGAGCGCCCCCGCGCAGCCGCACCAGCTTGAAGCGCATGTTGGCGATCGCGTGGCAGGAGAACAGCGCAAAGATGATTAGGATGATGACCGTCGACCAGGCCGCCGACGACGTCGCCCAGTTGACCGATGCTGTCTGCTCCTCCGGTGTCGCCGCGCCTACCGGGCACAAATCACTCGCAAGCTGACGCTTCTGTGGCGAGCGCAGCCAGGCCAGCCTGCTTGTGCAGAGCAAAACAGTCTGCAAAGACCCAGAGCATGACATGAAGATGTGTCGAGCACAGGGCCTATCGTACGCAAAGCCATTGCTGCATTGCCCGACAATGCGCTGCACAGCAGCGGGCGTGACTCCCAGGCTCATGCTCGCCGGCGCGCACGCGCCGCGGGGGCCGGCGCGCACCGGCAGTGCTGCCCATGAGCCGGCGGCGGTGCGCCTCCTGCCACTGCAGCAGCGGCTTGACGCCGGCGCCCGCCACGGGCAGGTCGCCCAGCAGCGCTGCGTGCATGGCCGCCCTGCGCAGCAGCACGACCACCTCGGCCCGCTTGCCTGCTGACATGCGCCCGGGGTAGGCCCTGCGGCAGCGCTGTAGTGCCGCTCGGCTCGTTGCCGAGGTCTCCCTGGTTGAGCGTCATGTGCCTGCCCGGAAGAACAGGAGCCAACGACCTGTTACACACTCCCAACACGCTGTCCAGCAAACCTGGCGTCCCAGCTGCCAGGCGCCCCAGCGCGCGCATCCCGCGCTTAGACAGCCCACCATCCCCATCAACCCCCGCCACCACCCAGGACGACGCAGCCAGCGAGACAGACGGCGCCGCACCGGCCGTTGAACGCCTCGGCAACCGCGTCGTGCGCGGCCGCGCCGGCGGCTGCCAGGCAGGCGGCGGCCGCGCCGGCGCGCGCATCGGCGGCGCCGTGGCTGGCGCGCAGCGCCTGCGGGCTGACCAGCGTCGCGTGCAGCAGCGCCGGCGCGCCCTCGCGCCCCGGCTCCTGGGCGTTGCTGCGCGCGGCCACCCCCCCTCAGCTCCGCTTGCACTGCAAAGCGGTGCAGTACTCCCGCCCTGAGCACACTTGCCGGGTCATTCTGACCCGCCTGCACCGCCGTCGCGCACGCCGCGCAGGCCTTGCGCGGTGGTGCGCAGGGCGCGTGCGGCCAGCGAGGGGCGCACCGCCGGCGCTCCTCGGACGCGGCGTCGGCGGCCGCGCGGTGCAGCGAGGCCAGCTCGACAGCCCACAGGCGCTCTGCCACGCCATTCAGGTCCAGGGTGACGGCGCCGGCGCCGGCGCCGCCGCCGCCCACCGTGACAGCGCCGCTGAGCGGGGCTGCGCCGGGCGCATAGCTTGCGTTCTGCGCCGCCAGCGCTTCCTGTGCGCGGGCACGACACACAACATGGTGAGAGCCAGCGTTTTCACTCTGCAGGCACAACACACTACTGCAGGCACAACACACAAAAAGTCCTTTATTTGAGAAACGGCGCATAAGCCACTGCAGGCGGCCAGCGCGAGACGCGTTACACCCACAGCACAGCAGGGCCGCGGGTGCATGCACAGCGAGCGTTCAGCCATCCACCACCTCATAAACAGGGGGCATGAATCAGTTCGGCTTGGTTGCAGTACAGCTCGGGGACGTCAGCTTCCTCAGCACTGCGGACACTAAAGCCAGGCACAGCCCTAGCGCACCCAGGACCCCACATGCCGGTGGCGCGGTTGGCGTTCGGCACGCGTTTGTGGCATGCAAAGCATATCAAAAGCGGGAAGCGTGGGGGGAGCGCGGCACCTGCAGCAGCTGCTCCATGCAGGCGTCGCCGCAGGTGGGCAGCGCCGTGTGGTCTAGCGCGATGCGCTCCAGGGCGCCGAGCTTGGCGCCGGGGCCGCCGGCCGCGGCCTGCACGGCGCGCACCAGCTGCGCCGCGCCCGCGGAGCGCGCCTGGCGCGCCGGCCGGCCGCCGGCGAGGCTGGCGAGCGCCGCCTCATCGTCTGCGCCGAGCATGGCTGTCTCGGTCGCTCTGCTGTTGCCCCAAGCCTTTTTTTAAAAGCATGACTGCATCGGACGCTGTGCTGGCGCTCCCTCCTGGCCAGCCATGGCGCGCCTCATACGGCTGCTCGTCAAAGGACGGTCTGCAGGTAGGTCATGGCTTCGGCAAGCACCACCCACCCCACACACAGGTCACAGCAAGCGCGAACGTTTTGGACACAAGCCATCCCTTGGCTGCCAGCCACACACCTGAATATACAAAGCCTATGCGCACCAGGTGCGACGCCGGCGATGTGCAGGGACAGCAGCGCCTGCGGCCGCTTGAACAGGTTCGGCTTGATGGTGGCCTCAACCTGCGCGCGTGAGTGCGAGGCTCAGCAGTGGGCAGCGGCAGGGAGCCGGGCCTGGCATGGCGCGGCACCCTCATCAGCGCAGTGCAGGAGCTGCAGGAGCCCGGCGCGCCTCACGCGCGGCCGCGGCGGACATGCCCTGCGGCAGCGCGAGCAGCGCCGCCAGCGTCGCCGTCAGGCCCTCCTGGGTCAGCTCCGCGTGCGGCGCGGCGCCCGGCGGCAGTAGGTACTCGCCGCCGGCGTTGTCCACCAGCAGGGACACAGGTTGCGCGGCATGCCCTCGTGCGAACAGCACGAGCGCTAGGGCCAGCGCGCCGCGGCCCGCCTGCCTGGACATGGCGCAGCGGCGGGGCGGCCGCGCGGCTGTGCTGTGTGCGGCGCGCAGGGCGGCAGCGTCCGCAGCCCTAGCCTAGAATCGCTTGCAAGCGGACGGGGCGTGCACTGCCAGTCGGCGCTGGGGGAAGGCGCGTCCTGGAGCAGATGATGGATCAGAGGTCGCCTTGTGTGTGCGCTCTGCCTGGCTGGCCGTGCTCGCTTGCAGGGCACTTCTAACACTTACTATATTATCTGTTTGGGGTGCAGGCTTGCCACTTCCAAGTTCACAGCCTCTAGTCTCACCTTTGTGGGGACTGCGCGGGCCTGAAGCTCCTGCCCTTGTCTTGTTGTTTGATAGGTGGCCTGCATGAGTGAAGCGAACGAGGTCGAGGCGCCTGACTGGACGCATGCAGTGCCCTCTGCCGTGCCTCCAGACGTGCTGCGGAGGCGGGCTGCAACGCGTCCCGCCGCGCCCCTGGGTGCACACGGCCCAATCGGGGCGGGACTGCGGGACCTCGTGCGGGACCTCGTGGCGCAAGAGGAACCGCTGCGTTCGCATGAGGCTGCGCTGCTCACGCGTGAGCTGGACGCGCCGCAGCCGCGGCACACCGCCCGGCGCACGGAGAGGCCGGCGGGGCGGGAGGGCCTGCCGGCAGGCGCGTTCGCGGTGCCGTGGCGCAGCGAGGTGCTGGTGGACGCGCCGCGCAGCGCGAGTGGCCTGAGCCGCGAGGAGCGCGCTGCGCGCGACAGCGCGCGCAGCCGCGCGCTCGCGGCGGCCGAGCTGGCGCTCGACCTGCACTACAGCGCCTTCCGCAGCGGGCTGCCTGCGGCGCGGCCGGAGCGCGGCGCGCGCGGGGAGGCCGCGCAGGCGGCCCAGCCGGCGGAGGGTAACTGGAATGGCGAGCAGATGCTGCCGTTCTGCGACGTCCACAGCGACGGTGCGCTGCCGTGAACGTACGCGCGTGCGCCTGCCGCGTTCTTTCCCAAGTGGTGTGGCAACTTCAGAGCGCATGCAGTGCGGTGAAGTCACCTGAGGCCTGACGGGGGGTGCCTGAGCGCTGGCGCTTGGGACCGCAGGAGGGTCGTACGACGATGAGTACGGCCCGGGCAACCTCTTTGAGGAAGCGAGCCCGCTGTGCTACTGCTCTGTGCGGCGGTGCGCGCGAGGCTCCCCCGCCTGCTCCGCGCCTCCTTTGCACCGATCGGGAGTGCGACTGAGAGCAAGGTGCGGCACTGCAGGTCCAGCATAAACGTCACGGCGCAGCTGGACGGCCCGGGCAGCTTCACAGTGACGTCGATCGAGCTGCGCACGCCGGCGCTGGTGCGCTGGCCACGCACCCTGACCCCTGCATGCCTGCGGCGCGCGTCGCCAGTTGTCCCGACACGCCGCTCACTGTGTGTCGCTTGCACGGCAGGGCTACACATCCCCGCTCGGGTGCGCTCTTCGCAGCCTCAGCTCCTCCTGTTGCGCCGCACCCGCAGCCGGTTCAGAATGCTCACAGCCGGTCGCTCCCGTGCGCAGGCAGGCCATCCTCTTCACGTCCTTTGGTGCGCCCGAAGGCTGAGGCTGTAATGTTCGCGTGGGTCAAAGCAAAACTTCCAAGCCCCAGCCGGCGTGCATAAGGGCAACGAACTCCTAGAACCGCTGCTCAGGCAGCGCAGTGCGTTGCACCGAGCCATGAGTACCCTGCAGCTCCTTCTGTCCATGTGCTGTTTCCAAGCCCCGCCCTGTCCGCGCAGGCAAGCCAGACGTGGCGGCCACCAAGCGCTTTGACGAGGTGTTCAGCGAGCACGAGTTCCACGCGCTGGTGTCAGAGCTGCAAACACAGGTGCGGCGCCCGCGCTGGGTGGCGTGCGCACGCCCTGTGCCTGGCTGCAGCAGTGCATGACGCAGGCAGCCTCCCGTCACAGAGCTGTAGGGGCTGAAGGCTGGTGTGCAAAGTGTCGCAAGGCTGCTGTGCAAATTTATTGCAGGCTGCTGTGCAAAGGGTGCGACACGGAATGCAGCACTCAATGCTCAGGTTTGACTGCGGTCGGTCTGGCGCGTGCAGCCGGAGGCGCCGTCGGCGCCGGGGCTGGAGGTGCCCGCGCCCGCGGCCTTCATCCGCACCTCGCAAGACCGCATCATTGCACGCCTGGATGTGCCAAGGCGCGGCCGCCTGCGAACGACCCCGTGCTGCTGTCCAACACATGCTCCGATGCTCAGCACAGCTTACGTGTGTGATGGGCAGTGTCGGGGGCTTTTAACTGAGATAACCAAAGGCGTCATGCTGGTGTAGGGTGCTTGTTCATTATTGGCAGACGTAGGCAAATACGAGTCAGCACGTGTGCCAAATACACTGTGGAAGCAAGCAGTGTTGTGAGAGCGCCTGCTCCGCGTAGGGCTGGGCGCTGGATCCTCCTCAAGCTGCTGCGGCCGCGTGAGCCGAGCGGCGACAACATCGATGTGCAGTTTGTGGGCTGCCGCGGGTGGCGCAGCGCGCGCGCGTTTGGCGCCCGCGATGTCTGCTGACGCGCGGCTGCGCGCGGGCTGAGGTCGCATGGACGTAGGCTGGTTGCCGCGGCTGGTACAGCGCGTGCACATACAGCGGATGACGTGTTCTGACTCGCAGCACGTGTGGAGGCGCGCCAAGCACAGCTGATGCCGCACAACAAGCACAAGGCTGCATCTGTGCAGATGGATGCCATGGGTTGCAGAGCTTTCAATGCGTATTAAGCCTGCTGAGTGGTGTTGCACTGGCTCCTCGTCAAAGGTGCCGCAGTGCAGGGACGTGATGCAGCTTTGTTCAAGTGCAGCCCTGCTGCTAGGCAGCGAGCTGCAAGTGTCAGCGCCTTCACAAGCTTTGCAGACCACTGCAATATGAGTGGCTTTTGTTTTTGCAAACCTGTAGTCAAGCTCTTGCCCTCCAGGTATCCTTTTTTGGTATGCAACAATGTACGAATGCAGCATCATCTGTGTGTGCGCTAGCGGTTGAGGAGTGTTTTGTACAGAACTTGCCGGAGTGTATGTCAGTGACCTGTACAGTAGCTGGGATTTCATTGTGCATGCTAATGTCAGAGAGCCGAGTTTCGGTGTGTATGGCCTCCTGTGTCATAGGGCATGCGATGTAGATGTCTGTCAATACTACAGTGTCTGTGCAGCCGGGCACAGAATGCAGCTAGCGGACAAAGGACATGCTGCATGCCTGGCCGCTTTGCACATATCTGTGCGCGCTCCCAGCCGCATTTTGCAGATGGGACCAGGAGACTCCTGGCACCAGCATGATGCTGGTGACTCGTATTACTGCCTGCAGCACGTGCATGATTGGCGAATGCAACAGCAAAGATTTTCAGTGCTGTTGAGCTCAACAAGTCACTATCCGGTGTGAGGTCCGGGACATAAATGCATACGCACCTCGTTGAACACCCTATCAGCGGGCCGTGTCAAGTGTTGGCAGCTGGAACCTCAATTGTGTTCGTTCTAAGGCGCGACATGCAGCGTGCTGGCCACTGCAGTGCGCCCCAGCGCAGGTCCGGCCACTCAAGCCTAGCACCTTCAGAGCCCTGCATCCATGCTACAACCCCCAAAGGCCTTTGCACAGCGCTAGCATGTACGACACTGACACACAGGAGGCCCAGCCCCTTACAGCCATGAGTGCACGACGCTCCCTGGGTGCCAGTGTGCAGCGTGCTGGCGGTTGCGTCGTACAACTTCGCGTACGCACAGCTGCCGCTCCACCTCAGCAAATACATCCATCCCCGCCTCTATGCTACGCTGCAGCAGGCCCAGGCGCAGCGCACCGCCCTCGGCCTGCACGGCTCACCAAGCGCACGCTTGGCGTTGCCGCACCTGCAGTGTGGGTGGCTGGCTGGCAGCCTGCCTGTTGAGCTCTCACAGCGCTGCAGCAAATACAACACAGTTGAAAGCTACACTGAGCTACGCTGTTGAGATATGGTGGTGTGTCTGCACTTGCACAAGCGCGCAACAGGGCGTCTCAGAACACAGAGCGTGTTCAGCACGCGCCTTGCGGAGGGCCTCGAGCTCGGCGGCAAACCCGTCTGTAAAGGCCTCCACGTACACATCCCTGAACGTCGGGGCGCTAGCCGCATCCTCTGGTACGGCTGCTGCTGAGGGCCGCGACTCCTCTGCGTCTGCGAGGCTCGGCTTCAGCTCGCTGTGGAAGTGTGCAGAGTCAACAAGGCCAACTTATGCATCCAACCACATACCTTTCTCTTTCCTCCTACGGCGCAGGGCTTCAGCATCGCCTTGTGGTTTCACGCTGCTGTCCTGCTCCACTGGCACTGCATCCTCTGCAGGCGCAGTCGCCGGAGCCTTTCTCCTCTTCTTTGGCCGCTGTGATGCTGCCTCCGCTTGCGCGTTTGCAGGCGCAGGCTGCGCTTCTACACGCTCGGTTTCAGCTTTCTGCTTCTTCTTGGCTGGGCCTGCGACCTTGGACTGCGTGTCCTGCCCGGCTGGTGATGCGTCGGCCCGCTTGCTACGCAGTGCCCGTGATATTGCAGCCAGGCTGTTGCTCTCGTGCAGCTTCTCGTACCCCATCAGCAGCAGAGGCGGAGGAGCAAAGGAGAAGAGATTGATGCATGGCAGCAATCTCAGCAGTACTGCTGACAGTGCACTTTCAGAGTTCTTCTTCTCTTATATCTGGTTTCATACACTAGACGCCCCTTCTAAACATGCGGGGCCATGCGCCTCTCAGAGTATGCGCACAGGGGCATGCGCATCTTACACATGATGATGCTCACACTGATAGCTATTCTAATGCCTTTCAGCAAGGGGCTGCATGCCCTACTTGAAGAAGGCCAGGCCGGCCAGAACGCCTCCGGCCATGAGCAAGAGCGATATGAGGACCCAGACCACACCCCACCCCTGCGGGGGCAAGCACCTGCACACCGGCTCTGCGCTCAGGCTTGACAGCCTAGGTTGATGCGGTTGAGCGGGCGCAGTTAGCCAGGTGCAGCGCATGTGCTGGGGCGCACCCCCACAGCTCAGCAAACTTGCTGGCGTCGCTCTCGTTGACCTTGCGCAGGACGAGGTCCTCAAATATGTCAAAGCACGCGTACGTGCCGCACATGACTCTGCGAGCACACCCCGCCGCACCATGAAGCAATCCCTTGCTTGGACTGAAAGGCCAAGCGTGCGCTTCACGTGCAGAGCTCGCGCGCACCCGAGGAACAGCACGAAGAGCCGCATTACCCATGCGCCAGCAGGCTCAGGGATGAAGTAGCATGCAATGATGAGCGCTATGAAAAGCACCGTTATGCCACGAGTGAACCACGTCTTGGCCCATATGAGGACCAGCACGAGCAGGCCTGGTTCCCGAGCCGGCAGGCTCAGGACCGGAGTACCGTGAGGGACGCATGCTGAGTGAGGCTACGCTCGCCATGCATGTGCATGTCTAAATTTTACGTAGACTAGCACGAGCTCGCCTGCAAACACATGGCAGGCAGCAAAGGCGGGAGGAGGTCCTACCTGCAACGAAACCAGCAGCTATCTTGGACGCCAGTGTGTTGAACCCGAAGAACAAAAGCAGCGCTCCCATCAGCGCAGAACCAAGGTAGCCTGGGCCATGCATGCCCCAGTCACAGACACGCATACCATTGGGGGTCAGCAGGTGGGTGTATAATGTTATGACTCTAGCTCAACGCGTATGCAGGCAGTGCTGCATATAACATAGAGCCACGTGGCACTACAGGGCATGTCTTCAGAGCGGGTCCAGGAAGGAGGCCAGTGTCACACGTGGACGACCGCGGGTGCACCGGCAGGCAGCGTGCAGCACTGGATGCCGCCCCGCATAACGGTCAAGCCCCCCAAGTCCGGGTCAAGCGTAATAGACTCTACGCGTCCACCAGTGACCACGCACGCGAGCGCGTGGTCGGCCTGCGCGGGTGCAGTTGCGGGCTGAACTACACAGCGCGATACACCCCAGGATTGACCAGCAGCAGGCTGGCAACAGGCTGAAAGCAGCAGTGGCAACACGTGCCGCGGCCTCTCACACAGGCAGGCTGCTGGGTGTGCACTGCAGCCAGCAGGCCACCCAGAACGGGAGTGTGTTGTGACGTTCCTCGCGCGAGGGCCAGGCTGTGTGTGGGGCCCTGCGGCAGCCCCTCGCTCGACTGCGCACCTCGTGGAAGGCGACAGTCAGCACCTTGAACGGGTACAGCACTGACCTCACGCCCGGCAGGTTCCACAGAAACATGGTGAGCAAGCTGTAGCCTCCAATGACTATGAGCGTGACCAGCTGCCAGTGGTCTGGGCGCAGGTCGGCCGCTGGGTCCACCATCTTGATATATTGCGAAGAGGCAAGGGAGTGGGTCCTTGCGCTGGGCGGCGTGCAGGGACTACATGCTGGCAGTGTAGTGTGCTGGGCGGGCGCCTTTCGACCACCAGTGCTTCCGCTGAGCCCACCGCCGCGTGGTCTGCTTGGGAATTTGTCCAGAGGCCTCGCTAGGGCCTAGCTGCGCAAAAAGCCAGCCAACAGCTACCGGTCTGCTGGCCCTGGAAAGACGGCCTGTGCCTCTGCCGGCCTATGCAGGCTTGCCGGTAAGCCAGGGCGCCGATCTCACTCCAGACAGCCGCGCAACCTTGTACCGGGTAGGGCGATGCACAGGGTGCGCCTGGTGAGCAAGGGCACCGGGCGCCAGCAGCCCGTGGGCCTGTGCATTGCCAATGACGCGATCCACCTCTTCACAGAGGAGGGCAGCGTGCGGCCCCATGCGCACCCGCCGCAGTCTTGCAGCGCCCTGCCTCACAAGCGCCTCAGTGCATACTGCGCGCCTTGCCGCGACCCAAGCGCACCTGAGCCCGCCTGTGATAGGACGCGCAGCCTGTGGAGCGCTTGGCGCTCGGCGCGGTTATCAGGGCGCACGCGGGCGGCCAGCCAGGCAGCCTGGACGTGCAGGTCCGCACGGCACTGGGGCCACGCATCATGCACGTCGTCGCCGCCACGCCCGAGGCTGCGCAGCTCATCCTCCGCACGCTGGAGGCCGAGCGCGCCCCGGCAGCGCCGCGGCCCGCGGCCGGCGCGGAGCACGCCGGCGCGGGTGCGCCCGCGCTGGCGGCGCCCGCGGGCGCCGCGCGAGCTCGGCAGTGGCCGCACGGCAGCTCATTGTGGCACGCCTGTGCGGCAGACGTGAGTGTGGAGGGCTCGTCCGCGCCGGCGTCGCCAGAGCGCCGCAGGCGGGCCGCAAGCGCGCCGGCCGTCCAAGCGCTGCCTGCAGAACGGATCGCCGCTAGTCCTGCGGCATGTGACGCGCTTGCGGGCGCGGCCTGCGCAACTGCACACGGCTTAGCCTTGCAGGCGGTGGGCTGCTCGGGCGCGAAGCCCGCGCCGGCGGCGCACACCAGTGGTGCACCGCAAGCCGCCAGCACAGCCGATGCGGCGGTGCTGCCGAGGCCCTCGGAGCCCTCAAGCAGAGGCGTGCCAGCCGCGCCGGCAAGCGCACCCAGCGAAGCGCGGGGCTCCAGCGCGGCTTGCGTGGTGACGCTGAGCCCGAGCCGCAGCGCGCGTGAAGGGAAGCGCGCCGCGTCGTGCGCGCTCACAGCAGCCTCGGCTCAGCTAGGCGCTGCGCGCGTTGCAGCAGAGCCTGATGCTCACAGGCCCTGCGCGCGCGACGGGCTGCACGCAGCGGCCGCCGGCAAAGCACTTTGCCCTCGCTCGGGGCCCACCGCCGCGGAACCCGCAGGAAGTGCGCCTGGTGTGGCAGAGCGCCAGCGCGCGCTCGCCGTACGCGCTCGTGCCGCGCTGCAGCAGAGCTTGCTGCGGAGGCGCGCGCGTCGCGTGCTGGCCGCGTGCGCGCGGCGCGCGGCGCGGCGGCGGCGTGCGGCCGCGGCCGACGCGGCGGCGGCGGCCGCGGCCGCGCGGGCCGCCGAGGGGCGCGCCGCGAACGTGGCCGC
>JAABUR0100009560.1_pt1 | contig 10885 bp, 8 predicted proteins | sample 5560091 | NCBI WGS metagenome assembly JAABUR01 (sample SAMN10711879, study PRJNA513375) | rock metagenome | isolation source: Antarctica rocks | place: Antarctica: Victoria Land, University Valley sud
GGGTCTGGCTAGCGCAGCACACACGCGCACTGGCGCAGCGCCTCCGACCCTCATCCTCACTCCCGTCTCCGGGCCACCGGGGACAACGGTCACGGCGTCGGGCGCGGGATTCGGGGCGACCGAACCGGTCACCCTCGCGGTCGACGGCACGACGGTCGCCGTGGGGACAACCTCTGCGGCGGGCGCTGTGACCGCCCTTCGCTTCACCCTTCCCAATCCTGTCGTCGGTGGCCATACGGTGCGCGTGCGTGGGGTGGCCAGTGGGCAGGCGCAGAGCGCGACCTTCACCGTGACGGGTGCGCCCACCGTCGTCCTTTCTCCCTCCTCTGGGGGGCCTGGCACAGGGGTGGCCGTCAGTGGCAGCGGCTTCGGTGCTAGCGAGCCGATCACCGTCTCCTTTGACGGGACCCAGATGGCGGCCAACGCCTCCACGGGCACAGGCACGCTGTCGGGCATCGCCTTCTCGGTGCCCAACCCCGTGGCCGCGGGGCCGCACACCGTCACCGTCCGCGGCACGACCTCGGGCCGTAGCCAAAGCGCGGCGTTCTCCGTCCTCGAGCCGACCAGCCTAACGCTTGCCCCCAATCCGGCTGTCCCCGGCGCCGCAGTGGCCGCCACGGGGAGCGGCTTCGGCGCCGGGGAGGCCATCGCCGTCGCCCTCGATGGCACGTCCGTGGTCACGGGCACCGCCACACAGGTGGGCACCCTGTCGGGCATCACCCTCACCGTGCCCAGCCCCATCGCCGCGGGACCCCACACCGTCACCGCCCGCGGCACGACCTCGGGCCGCAGCCAGAGCACGTCCCTGACGGTCATGGGCCAGCCCACGCTGGCGCTGGTGCCCCAGACAGGCATCCCTGGGTCGACAGTGACCCTCGTCGGCGTCGGCTTCGGCGCGACCGAGCCCATCACTGTGGCTTTCGATGGCACGCCCGTGGTCACGGGCACCTCTACAAGCGTGGGGACTCTGCCGACCCTCACCTTCGTCGTGCCGGCTCCCATCGCCGCGGGACCGCACACGGTCACGGTGCGCGGCACGGCCTCGGGCCGCGTCCAGAATACCACCTTCACCGTCGGAGGGCAGACCAGTATCGGCCTCACGCCGGCCGTGGGCGGCCCGGGCACGACGGTCACGATCACCGGCACCGGCTTCGGCGCCAGCGAGCCGATCACCGTCTCCTTCGACAGCACGCCCGCCGTGACGGGGACCTCAAGCAGCACCGGTGCCGTGGCCGGCCTCACCGTCACCGTGCCCAGCCCCATCGCGGCCGGTGTTCACCAGGTTGTCGCCCGCGGTACGACCAGCGGCCGCAGCCAGAGCGCGGCCTTCACGGTCAATGCCCCCGCGGGCCTGACCCTGAGCAGCCCCGCGGCCACACCGGGGGCCACGGTGACCGTCAGCGGGACCGGGTTTGCCGGGGACGAGCCGGTCCTCCTACAGTTTGATACGACGCCGATTTCGCTTACGCGCGCCGTGGCCAACGGGACGTTCAGCGGCATCACGTTTGCGCTTCCCTCCAGCAGCACGGGCAGCCACACAATCGCGGCCCGTGGCGTGCAATCAGGCCAGGTTGCCAGCACCTCTTTCGCCGTGCTGCCTCCGGCCACGCTCGCCCTCACGCCGACCATCGTCAGCCAGGGCGGGCTGAGTGTCGCCAGCGGAGCCGGGTTCCAGCCGGGCGAGCAGGTCGCCCTCGCCCTCGCAGGTCAGGGTATTGCCCGTTTCGCCGTCTCGACGGCGGGCAGCTTCGGCCCCGTCGGCATCGGTGTGCCCTTCACCACGACCACCGGTGCGCAGCCGGTCATGGCCAGCGGCCTCACGTCGGGGCGCGTGGCCACGGCAACCCTCGATGTTGTCGCTCTACGGCCCACCCTCACCGTCAACACGCTTGCCGTCATGCCTGGCACCGTGGTCACGCTGAACGGCTGCGGGTTTGGTATCGGCGAGAGCCTGGTTGTCGCGCTCAACGGCAGCGCATTGGCCACTGTCCCCGCTGTGCTCACTGCCACGACCACGGGCTGCTTCAGTACGGCGATTACCGTGCCGGCCAGCCTCCTGTCGGGCGCCAATGCCCTGGCGGTGTCCGGCGTCTCCAGCCGGGCGACTGCGCAGGTCACACTCGTGGGAACGTTGCCCGTGGCTTCCACTGCGTACTTCGCCGGTGCCTCGACCGGCACGGGCGAGACGCCGCGCCTGGCGGTGCTCAACCCGAACGATCAGCCTGCCACCCTGACCCTGACCGTACTGTATGCGGCGCACGCGCCCGTGACCACTCCGCTGACGGTGGCGGCCAACGCGCGGCTGACGGTCGATCTGCGCCCCATCGCCGGCGCCGACGCCCACTTTGGCCTCGCGCTCACAGCCAACCGCCGCGTGGCGGCCAGCCTGACGGAACTGCGCCAGGGGGCCGACCAGTGGCGGTTGGTCGGCGTCAGCGCGCCCGACACAACATGGTACCTCGCCGAAGGGTACACGGGGCTGACCTTCAAGGAGTCTATCACCGTGCTCAACCCCACCACCACGCCCTCTGTCGTGACACTCCAGCTCCTCCCGTTCAATGGACGGCCGGCCCGCACGTTCACCTACACTGTGGCCGCCCAGAGCGAGCAGGTCATCTCCGTCAACGCGCTGATGAAGGGCCTCTCGCTCAGCGCCATCGTGACGAGCACTGCCCCGGTGGTGGTCCAGCGCACCATGACCTTCGGCAGCGGCGATTTCGGCGCCCATGCCAAAACCGGCGTCAACCGCAGCTCGGCCAGCTGGTACTTTGCCGAGGGCTCCACACTGAACAACTTCGAGACATTCCTGACCGTGCTCAATCCCAGCCAGACGGAGGCGGCCTTGGTCACGGCCAGCTACTACGCCAGCAACGGCGCCTCGTTGGGCAACCAGACGATCCGCATCGAGCCGCTGCACCGGGGCAATCTCCACCTCAACGAGTACGTGCGCAGCAACGCGATCTCTACCATTCTCTCGGCCAACGTGCCGGTGGTGGCGGAGCGCCCCTTCTATTTTGGGCCGCCGAACGGGGGGCCCACCGGTGGGAGCGTTGTGTTCGGGCGCAACGGCACAGGCACCAGCTGGACCTTCCCGGCAGGGAACACGGTCACGATGAAGGAGTTCTTGCTGCTGCTCAACCCCAGCAGTCAGAGCGCCGACGTGACCGTGCGCTTCTACACCACGCAGGGCCAGATCGTCAGTAAGAGCCTCTCCATCACGCCCTTCACGCGCTACACGCTTGACGTCAACCGCGACGTCGCCGGGCTGCCCGCGGGCGAGCACAGCGCGGTGGTCACGTCCACAAACGGCGTGGGCATCGTGGTCGAGCAGAGCATCTACGACAGCGTATTCCGGGCAGGCTCCAGCAGCCAGGGCATCGCTCAGTAGGCGCCATGGGGCAGACAGGGCCCTGCTGACCTAGCAGTCAGCAGGGTTCCACGCAAGATAACAAGAGAAGAGAAGGACAATAAGTGAGACACAAGTTTGTCGTGTTAAGCCTCGTGACCATGTTGCTCCTGGATGGCCTCGTGCCCGCCGTCGCGGGTCGGGCGAGTGCCGCGACGCCGTCGCCGGTTGTTGCCAGGACGGCTCCTAGCCAGCTGCACCTATTCGACAAGACATGGTTCCTGCTGCACATGGGGGCCGCCTACTATGCCTTCCATCATTGGGTATGGCTGCCCTATTAAGCATGGAGGCTTCACCAAGGGTGCGCCGGGACGGGCCAAGGCGATGGTCAAGGCGGGGCTTGCGCTAGCCGCCAGTTTCGGGCCGGCCTGGTCCATTCAGCCCGTTATGCCCGGAATCAACAAAGTACCGCTAAGCATCCATGAAGAGGGCGTGAGAGGTTTCTCATGGAGACGTGTGGAGCGCGTGTGGCCGCGCTGGATGGCGCGGCTCACCGCGACTGGGGAGGAAGGTCGCCGCCCGCGCGCCGGCTCGGGCAGCCGGTTGCATGAGGGATCTCTCATGGGTGTTTCATGGTGGCTTCACGTTGGAGGCATAGGCTGCACGTATCGCTGCGAAAGCAGGCGGTGGTGGTGCGCTGGCAACGCTTAGTCGCCGCCAGTCCGGGGTCGGGGAGAGGATCAGGATCATGCGGCTCTTGGTGGTGGAGGATGAAGCGCGCATCGCGCGCTTCATTCAACGTGGGCTGGAGGAGGAGCTCCATGCGGTGGATATAGCTCCTGACGGCGACGACGCGGTGTTGCTCGCCACCACGAATGACTATGATGTGATCGTGCTCGACATCCTGCTGCCGCGCAAGGATGGGCTGGCTGTCTGCCGTGATCTACGCACGCGCAACGTCGTCACACCCATCCTGATGCTGACGGCGCGCGACAGCGTGGAGGACAAAGTCACGGGGTTGAACAGCGGGGCTGACGACTATCTGACAAAGCCGTTCGCCTTTGATGAACTGCTCGCGCGCGTCAACGCGCTGGCCCGACGGCAGTCGCTGGATCGCGCGCCCCTCCTGCGGGTTGACGACCTGACCCTGGATCCTATCACCCATGCGGTGCATCGGGGTGGCCGCCCCATTGAGTTGACGAACAAAGAGTATGCCCTCCTGGCCTTGTTGATGCGCCGCCCAGGACAGGTGCTCACCCGCACGCACATTGCCGAACAGATCTGGGATATGGATTTTGACAATGAGTCCAACGTCATCGCCGTGTACATCCGCTACCTGCGCCAGAAGATTGATGTCGGTGACGCACGGCCCCTCATTCACACTGCCCGTGGCGTCGGCTATGTGCTAAGGGTGTAAGGGGCAGCGATGCGGGGACTCTCCGTCTCCTCGCTACGTGGGCGTCTAGCGCTGTGGTATCTGGTGATCTTCGGCGTTATCCTCGCGCTCTTCGGCACCGTGATCTTCCTGCAGGTCCGCAGCTCTCTACTGGACGGCGTCGACACGTCGCTGCGCACGCGGGCCGAGACAGTGCTGAGCCAGGTGAGCATCGAGACCAGCGGTCCCCAGTATCAGGGGGGTGATGCGCCTACTGCCCAGACAGATGTCGCGGTCTATCTGTTCGACGCACACGGGCGGCTGCGCGAGCGCATTGCGGGTGCGCGCGCGCTGCCGCCGCAGAGTGCGGTGCTCGGAGCGGTCCTGCAGGGCCACGCCCACTACGCCGTCGTGGGCGGGTTGCGGCTCTACGTGGCCCCGTCACGCGATGAACACGGTCAGGTCAGCGCCATCGTGGAGGTCGTGGAGTCGCTGGGAACAGTCAACCAACAGATTGCCCGGTTACTGATTTTCTTGCTGTTGCTCACGCCGCTCCTCCTGGCGGTGGCGACCATCGGCGGCATCTTCCTGGCCGGCCGTGCGCTGGCGCCGATTGATAGCATCACGCGCACGGCGCAGGCCATCGACACCGGCAATTTGACGGGTCGTCTCGGCCCGATCCCCCTGACCGATGAGGTGGGGCGTCTCGCCGCAACCTTTGACGGGGCGTTGTCACATTAACCGGGCTCGGAAGGTTGTTGATCAACAGACACAAAGATGTGAGGCTGTTTGACCCGTTGCCACAGCAGGTAGATGACTCTTCTGCTCTCCTCCGTTTACCCCACAGCCTCCGTCTGGGTTACCTCGCGCCAGGTTTGGAGACGTGTTCTCATCTCCTGCCGGTAGGCTGCTGCCCCAAGGAGGTGGCGCCGTGGACGGAAGTGCGGCGAGATCATGCTGAAGGCGGAGAGGAAGCGTTGGGCCGATCCGGGTGATTTGAACCGCTGCATCGCTCGTTCTCTCTGCCGCGTCGGCTGGTGTGAGTTCTCGGCCCGATTGTTCAGGTACTTGCTCTTGCGATGCTCCACGCTCGGCATCAACTCTCGATGGGCCACCCCGTAGCTCGGGAGCTTATCTGTGATCAGCACGCGGGGCACACACTGTAGCTTCTTCATCAGTTTGCGCATCAGGCGCTTGGCTGCTGTCGCGTTGCGCCGGCTCTGCACCAGCACGTCGAGCACGTTCCCCTCCTGATCGACTGCCCGCCACAGGTAGTACGTCTGCCCATTGATCTTGAGAAACACCTCATCCAGGTGCCATTTGTCTCCCGGCCGGGGCCGCCGCCGGCGCAGCTCGTTGGCGAACTGCTGACCGAACTTCTGGCACCAGCGGCGGATCGTCTCGTAGCTGACCTGCACCCCGCGCAGGAGCATCGCCTCTTCCACAGCACGGAAGCTCAACGGGAAGCGCATGTACAGCAGCACACACTGCGCGATGATCTCGGGCGGAAACCGATGCCGCAGGTACGGGGATGCTGCTGGTGCCACGCTCTGCCCTCTCTTTTCTCTGTGCTGCCTCACCCTCTCATTTTACTGTGACAACGCCCCTGCGGCAGCGTCTGCTCCACGTGGCGTAAATCGGCCCACCGGGCACATCAAAAGTGCCCAAGAGCCCGTTTCTCAGTGCCGAATACATGCGGGAGTTGGCCACGTATATCACCAATAACGCCGCGTTCATCGTCAACTACGGGGAGCGGTATCGCAACGGTGAGCGGATCAGCACGGCCTTCACCGAATCAACAGTCAACCAGGTGGTGAGCAAGCGGATGGTCAAGAAGCAGCAGATGCAGTGGACGCCCGAGGGGGCTCATCTGCTCCTCCAGGTGCGCACGCAGGTGCTCAACGATGAGTGGGAGGACACCTTCCGCACCTGGTATCCCCGCTTCCGCCCGGTGCAGACGCCGACCCCAGCGGCACGAGCAGCCTGACTCTCCGACTTTTTAGTGCTCTCCCCTCAGGATCACCGTCCTCGTCCTCGTCCACGGTAGACCCGAGCAGCGCGACCAGTGTGCGACTCAGCTGCGACGCCCGCGTCGGCGAGAGCCGCACCTCGGCCCGCCGCTCCTGATGCGCGCTTGGGACGAGTTGACGGCCCGGCTGCTCGCCAGCTAGCCACCAACGATCCCCAGGGAACGCGTCTCGCGCGCAGCGCGCCGACACAGGTCATTGTGAGGGAACCCGTTCCCTGCGTACCCCAACAGCACCGGAGAGGGATAGACCTGTCAGTCGGTGCCCTTGAGAACCGCCTGCAAGCGCGCCGTGCCCCGCCCCACGTGGAGGACCACCTGCCAGTGCAGGGCACCGCGCGGCGGCAGCGTGGCGCAGACGCCATGCACGACAGCGTCGCTCAGGTGATCCGGCCAGCCAGAGCAGGGCTCCAGAATAGCGGTAAAGGCAGGATGATCGACCGGCCAAGCCCCCCGGTTGATAGCCATGCCTACGCTCGGCAGATCGTGAGGGTTGAACGTCAATGCGATGTAGTCGTCCGTGGCCTCGTCGATGGCGGCGACCCAGCCTGCGGTGAGCCCCAGCGCGAAGAGCTTCTCAATGGTGCCCTCGTCCGCTGGCCCCAGGGCACTCAGATCAACGGTGCGACCGCGCGTATCGCCGGTCAGGGGCCAGGTGTGGGTTGTTCCCTGCCGCCCCAGTCGATCATCATTTGATTGATCGACATAGGCCCGCACGCCCTCGGGCAGCAGGATGCGCAGAGTGGGGGTCGCCGCGAAAAAGGGATGGAGGGACCACAGACAGCGGAAGGGCTCCGCCGCTGCACTGGTGACGGTATAGAGTATGCGCAGGGCCTGTCCGTCAGGGTGAAAGCGCCGCTCGAACCTGTAGGGAAAGCGCAGGCCTGAGGCCCACATGACCAGATCGGGGCCATCGGGCGCTGTCGCCCAGGGGAGAGACCATAGTTCGCCGTGGTCGGGGATGCCCACGTCATGCCAAGGTGGATCGGGATGCAAGCACGGTCCAATCGACGGAAAGCACTCGTCCCATCCGCTGAGATCATACTGCGGGTACGCGTCGCCATAACTCGGGCGGCGCAGGGGCCGTCCCGGCTGACGCCACAGCCACTCTCTCTGCGTGGCCCGGTCGACCAGCGAGATGACCTTGCCGCCGATGTGTGGCAGGATGGTCATCCGCACGGCCGCCGTTTCGTAGAGCAGAGCAGGTTCGCCCTCGTACCGTGTTTCATGGAGTGACATTGCTCTGCATGCTCCTTTCCGTACACTCCTGCCCCCTGAGGCGACCACGCCAGGGCAGGCGCTCTATCCCGCGCCAGTTCACCATGCTAGCATGACGGCCTGATACTGTTACAGACGGGTTGCTGTACCACCCGGCCGCGACTGCCCGCCCCAGGCGGACCTTCAGGTCTCGCGTAAGCGGGCCAACCACGTGTCTGAGGGAGCACGACGCGGGGTAGCCCTGGGCAGTCAGCTCAGGTTTAGCGGCAACGTGAGGCCGCCGTCGGCAAAGACAACATGGCCGGTGACATAGGACGACCGGTCGGAGGCCAGGAACAGCACGACATCGGCCATCTCAGCGGGCGTGCCCACGCGGCCCAGCGGGATCCTACGTCCGACCTCCATGGGATCGTAGAGGCGTTCTCGGCGGTGGCGCTCCGTGTAGATAGCCCCGGGCGCCAGGGCATTGACCCGGATGCCCTGGGGGGCCAGTTGATAAGCCAGCGATCTGGTCAGCATATTCACGCCACCTTTGCTTGCGGCGTAGTGGGCATGATTTGGCGTGGCCAGGATGCTATGCACGGACGAGAGAAAGACAATGCTGCCCGCATGGCCGCGTCTGATGAAGTGGGCTGCCACGCGGCGGGCACAGAAGAACATGCCCTTGAGATTGATATCCAGCGTCTGGTCCCACTGTTCCTCGTTGAGGTCGAACAGCGGCTGGGGATCGGTCAACCCCGCGTTATAGACAAGGTGATCAATGCGCCCTAACTCCCGCAGGATATCGGCGATAAAAGCGTCTTGCGCCGCGAGGTCGCGGGCATCCACCGACCTCAGCAGGGCACGGCGGCCCAGGGAGGTCACCGCGTGGAGGGTCCCCTGTGCCTCCTCCATATCGCCATAGTAGGTCAGCGCCATATCCGCGCCGGCAGCGGCGAACGCACGCGCGATGGCCGCGCCGATTCCCGTACCGGCGCCGGTGACCATAACGACCCTGTTCGTGAAATCAATCGAGTACATGTCATCTCCGCCCGCGGCGGGTGGGGGCGCCGGCTACTCCGGCGCCCCCTCCCGCCGCGGCGGGTCTCAGCGGGCTAGCCGCGGGCCGGCTCAGCCATGCGCTCACGGGCCTGCCGGGAGAGTTCAGCCAGGTGGTCCTCGTTGGCCAGCACCTGTTCGAGGTGACGCATGCGCTCCGGCCCGGCCGTGCGCACGACGGTCTCATCATACGTGTGGTCCAGCCAGAAGCGTGAAGAGCCACCGATGGTCGCCCGCAACTCCGGCAACAGCTCCGCGGGATAACGCTGGCAGAGGTTGATGGTGAACATACGCCGCCGTGCGCCGCCACCGAACGCGGCGTGCTTTGTATTGTGATTAAACAGGACAAGATCCCCGGGTTGCGTCCGCAGCGCTACGGCGGGAACATCGCGCCCGTGGATGCCCCACACGTCCTCGCTCTTGCCCAGGTCGGTCTGCAGCACAGAGGCATAGGTGTCGTCGGTGACGAAGCTTCCGGGAATCACGCGCAAGCAGCCGCTGTCGGCCCCGACGGAGTCGAGGTAGAAGGCCATCTTGATATGCAGCATGCCGTTGGTGCGCCACCCATCGGAATGCCACCGCGTGTCGCCAACGTAGTAGTTTCCATCACTACCCATATAGTTAAAGTCCTCGCCCAGCAGCGCGCTGGCGATGCCCACGACACGCGGGTCATCCAGTAACGTACAGAGCCATTCGTGCTGGTCCACGAACTGGACGAGGGCCGAGCGCGCGACGCCGTCATGGGGCTTACCCGCGTGGCCCCCACCATGACGGCCCCAGTTCTCTTCAAAGGCCTCGGTGATCGCCTCGATCTTGTCCGCGAAGAGGCCGGGGAAGGCCAGGAAGCCAAATGCGCGAAAATAGGCATGCTGCTGCTCCGAGAGTTGCATCGTCTCTTGCCTTTCTGTGGATCGGGGTGTGGAGCGGCGACCGCCCCAGCGCTGGGGCCTACAGTTTCATGCCACTCATCGCAATACCCTGAATAAAATACCGCGAACCCAGCGCGTAGACGATCATCACGGGGATCACCGTGAGCATTGCGCCGGCCGACCACAGGTCGTAGCGCGACCAATAGAGGTTGCGCAGGCCAGCCAGAACCAGGGGCAGCGTCTGCTTGTCTGGCGTGCTCAGGACGACCAGCGGCCACAGATAGCTGTCCCAGTTGCCCAGGAAGGTGAACGCGGCGAGGGCGGCCATGGGCGCCTTGGATAGGGGCAGGACGACCTGCAGGAAAATGCGCCACTCCGATGCCCCATCAATGCGGCTGACGTCGAGCAACTCGCCGGGTATGGTCTCCATGAACTGGCGCATCAAGAAGATACCGAATGTAGACCACAGACCGGTGATCACCAGCCCGGTGAGGTGGTTGACCAAGCCCATCCGCGAGATCGTCACGTAGAGGGGCACCAACACCACCGAAAAAGGCACCATCAGCGTGGCTAGCAACAGCACATAGAGCTGATCCTTGCCCCAGAACTGATACTTAGCAAAGACAAATCCCACGGCCGATGAGGTGACCAGCGTGGCTACCGTGATCGGCACGGCCACCAGGAAGCTATTGAGAAAGCCGCTGCCAAAGGTGGATCGCCCCACGATCTCCGAATAGTTCATCAACGTCCACACGTGGGGCAAGAGATCCATAGAGTTGGTGAGTTCCTTGTAGGACTTGAGTGACGCGAAGACGGACCACACAAACGGCGCAAAGGACACGAAGCACATCACAATTAACACCGCGTGTGTGATGACCCGCGCGCCGACAACGCCCAGAGTAGGGCCTCGCTTAGCCGGGCGTGCGGTTGTTGTGCCCGTGGTGAGCGTTGTGGCCATGACTGGACCCCCCTTTTCGTTCAGTACGACCACGTCGGGCGCAGCAAGCGCAGCT
>JAABUR0100009563.1_pt1 | contig 10882 bp, 12 predicted proteins | sample 5560091 | NCBI WGS metagenome assembly JAABUR01 (sample SAMN10711879, study PRJNA513375) | rock metagenome | isolation source: Antarctica rocks | place: Antarctica: Victoria Land, University Valley sud
CAGCAGCGCCTGCGTCCGCTCCACGACGAGACCCATGGCAGTGTCCCAGTCGCTCTCGACGAGCCGGCCGTCCACCCGAACGAGGGGCCGCGTGAGCCGCTCGCGCGAGTGGTTGGCCTGCCAGCCGTAGAGATCCTTCGGGTCGAGCCGGCCGTGGTTGACCCGGTCGGACGTGCGACCTCGCACCCCGACGATGCGGCCGTCCTTGACGGCGATGTCCATCGCGTCACCGTTGCTGTGCAGCACCGACGCGCTCTGCACCCACCGGTCCACGTCGTCCGAGCGGACACCGTCAGCGAGGAACGTGTCCTGACGGGTCGACCACTGTCCGTCGCGCCCAAACGGCGTGCGGGTGCCCCACGGCTGGGCGATCCGGTCAAGATGAGCCACGGCTGTCCCCTTCGATGGCCTGCGCTGACGCGAACCCACGACTGCGTCCGGGCCTGGTGCCCAGCGTGCAGTTCACGGATGCGTCTCGCAAGTTTCTGGTCATGACGGGTCGACCGGCGTCGATCCCGTACGCGTGCACCCGACGGGGCGCTTCGAGCGAGGCCGACTGCTCGAGCAGCTCGGTGTAGCCGGACGGCTCCGGCAGCAGCCCGCTCACGTCCACCACGACCGGTCTCGCCGCACCGCGGTGTGGCGTGAGGTCACGGGGCGGCCCGGGGTGCACGACGCCCTGCCCGGCCTGGCCGTCCCACACCAGCCGAGAGCTGATCTGCTCGGCGGCGCGGACCTGCAGGTCCGGGTTCTACTCAGCCGCCGACACCCGCGCGTAGCCCAGCAGATGCCCCACGCCCGGACCGTACCGCAAACGTCCAGACTGCTCGCATGCCAGCACGTAGTTTCCGGACGCCACTTGCGCTACACGAGCGCCTCCGTGGCCGCTCAAGGACTGGAGAAGCACGCCGGGCAGCTCGCCGAACGCCTGCACCGCCAGGTAGTGCTGGTCTGTCAGTCCGGCACCCGAGCCACCCAGGCCCAGCAGCGCCTGGCCGGCGCTGGCGTCGAGCACCTCCACGTCCTCGATGGCGGGGTGGCCGCGTACCGCTCGGCAGGCGGCGAGGTCGTCGAGGTTCGGGCCCGCTGGCCGCTCGAGCGCCAGGTTCGCTTGGTCGCCGGCTCGTGCTAGCCAGCCACGCTGTGGCCCTACGCGTACCCAAGGCAGGTCTGCTCGCTGGCGGCGTCGGCGCCGAGCACCTCCACGTCCTCGATGGCGGGGTGGCCGCGTACCGCTCGGCAAGCGGCGTCGGCGTCGAGGTCGTCGAGGTCCGGGCCCGCTGGCCGCTCGAGCGCCAGGTTCGCTTGGTCGCCGGCTCGTGTTAGCCAGCCACGCTGCGGCCCTGCGCCTAGCCAAGGCAGGTCTGCTCGCTGGCGGCGTGGAGCCCCACAGTCCGGGTGGGGCCTGCCCGGACAGCCGCTCGCAAGCCACGTGCTTGGCGCTGACAGCTTCGGGAGTTGTACGGGGCTTTATGGGTTTCAGCGGCCGATGCTGGGACCGTCTGGTCTGGTGCTCGGGCCGTGGTTGGGTCCGTGGTGGCGGTCGGCCTGGCGGATGCGTTGGCGGGCGGTTTCGTCGGCGTGCCGGGCGGCGGCGTGCTGGGTCTGCTGTGATGCTGCGGCTTGGGCGGCGATGTGGTCGCCGTTCCAGCTGGTGTGCGCGGCGGCCAGGAAGCCTGCCGGGTCGACGCCTGCGGTGATGGCGGGGTCGGCGGCGAGCCGCTGGACGCGTTGGTCTGCAGCATGGAGCCGGGCTCTGGCTGCGGCGGTCTGTTCGGCGAGCTGGGGCAGTGCTTCGGGCGGATCGGGGTAGCCGGTGCGCGCGGTGCGGACGGCCTGCCGTTGACCGAGCGCACTGGAGGTCTGGGCGTAGGTGTGGGCAGCGTTCTGGGCGTTCTGGCGGGCGTGTTCGGCGGCTTCGATGAGGCGCACCTGGTCGGGGTGTTCCTGCCCGGCGCGGCGGTGGGCGTAGCGCTCGATTGCCTCGCCGATCTGGTCGTTGCCGGGATGCTGGCTGGCGAGACGGGCGGCGGCCGCGGCGTCGGCGGGTTCGGGTTTGACCGGGCGCCATTTCTGGGCCCACTGGTTCAGCAGCCGTTCGGCGTCGCGGACGGCTGCGCGGGCGCCGGTGAGCCGCCCGAGCCGGCCGGGCCCGGCCTGGACGGTGGCGGCGGCTTCGGCGGCGAGGGGCCGGTCGGTGTCCCAGTCGGCCCGCAGCAAGGCGTGGATCTCCTTGCTGTGCTGCTGGAGCAGGCTGCGTGCCACGGCGGCCTGCTGGTCGGCGGCATCGGCCGCGGCGCGGGTGGTGCGCACCTGTTCGCGCAGCGGGCCCAGGACCCGTTCGTTCTCCTGGTGCCGATCCTGGCGCCGGTCGTGCTCGGTTCGGGCGCGGGCCAGCCGCGGTTCCAGCCGGGCCAGCTGTTCCCTGGCGTGGGCCTGTTCGGTCCAGGCCCCGTGCAGCTGGTCCAGGACCCGCGCCCGCCGGGCGTCGTCGGCGGCGGCTGGCCGGGGCGTGGGTGCGGCGTACTGGTCGGCGGCGCGCTCGGCGTGGGCCCGGGCGGCCTCGACGCCCAGATCGGGCCAACCCCGGCCGGCGGCGCCGATCCACTGGGCCCGGGCGCCGGCCAGGTCCTGGCCGATCAGGTGCACGGTGTTGCCGGTCCGGCCGCGGGTCATCCCGACGTAGGCGGCCGCGGCGCTGGTGTGCTCGTCCAGGACCAGGTGGGCGGCGTGCGCGGTCTCGCCCTGCACGCTGTGGATGGTGCCGGCGTAGCCCAGCTGCACGTGCCGGTTCACGTAACCCGCGGGCAGGGTCCGTTCCCCGGCGGCTGCGCTGCCGACGGTCGGGGTGACGCTCAGCGAGCCGTCGCGGTGCGCGGCGAGCACGGTCCAGGTGTCCCGGTTGGCGACGCCGAGGTCGACGTCGTTGACCCGGGTGGCGACCAGGTCCCCGGCGCCGAGGCGCTGCCCCGTGCCGGTGGTCGCCACGGTCGCGTCGTCGACGTCGCCGCTGGCCACCAGCTGGTCGCGGATGGCGCTGTTCAGCGCGCGGGCCTGCTCGTTGGTGGCCACCGAGACCGCCACGGCCTTTCCGGCCCGGTGCGCGCCGGCGGCCTGTCCGGCGACGTAGGCGCGCAGCTCGTCGACGCTGGGGTGGAGGTGGACCTGGCCGCGGCCGGCGAGCTGGTCGAACACCGTGCCGGGGTCGCCGGCGGCGCCGTCCCGGATCCGCAGCGACAGCGCCGCGTAGGCGTCGTCCGCGACGTCGGCGTACACCCCGGGCTCGATCTGCTGCAGGTGTTCCGGCGGAATCGCTCTGCGACACGCGCTGGAGCATCCCACCGCTCGTATGCATCTTCGGCCAGGATCGCCGCATGGCAGCTGTCAAGGGCCGTTCCAAGAGGCCCGCTCCGCAGGGTTCCCCCGCCGTGCTGCTGCAGGGCCGCGTCTCCGAGCTGGCGCGGGATGCTGCGCGGGTTGCAGCTGATCAGGCAGGCATCAGCATCGCGGCCTACCTCGAGGCCCTAGTTCTGGCTGACGCCGAGCATCACTTTCTTCAGCGGGCGACGCGCTATCACCAGGAGGCCATGAGCGCCTAGCAGCAGGGGCAGTGCCCCTGAAACGACGAAAGCCCCCGCGGGAACGGGAGCTTCACGTCTAAGTCATTCGGACCGGTGCCCACCGATCCCTTTCGAGTCGCCCCGTCAGAGGGAGAACTTTGTTGTGTCCAGAGTAGCTGCACCATGCCCAAGAACGGAAGCCAGGGCCGTCCGTGTCGGGCGTGTCGGCGGTGAGGCGCCGGTCAGCGTGGCCGAGGTCCGTGCCTTGTATGGGCGTCGGTCGTGTACGCCGGAGCGGGCGTGTCTGGTGCGCCGCCTGGCTGGGCATGACCGTGGGGTGTTGCCTCGCTGGCATGCCGGGGAGCAGCGGGATGGGATCCATTACCGGGCCGCTGCGGGTGCGTATGCCGGGTTGTTGGCGTGGTCGGGGCGGGAGCACTTCCTGGCGTTCGTGGTCCCGGTGGCCGTCGCCTGCGGCCGGGAGGAGCTGCGCGCGGCGGGGGTGTCGGCGGGGACGTTCGTGTTGTGGGCGCGGGTGGAGTCGTTGTACTGCCAGGACCAGCGCACCGGCCGGCGGTGCGTGGTCCGCCCGGACACCGTCGCCGCGGTCTCCGGACTGCATGAGCGGACGGTGCAACGCTGCCGGGCCGTGGCGCGGGTGTTGGGGTTGCGGGTGGCGGTCTTCGCCGGGCGGATGCTCAACGTCACGGAGTGCGTCCAGGCCCGGCGGCGGGGGTGCCGGCAGCGGGGCCTGTCGGCGGAGGCGGCGTTCACCATCCCCTCCCCGTTCCGCGGGGCTGCGGTTGCTGCCACCCCTACCAGAGGTACCTCACCTCGATCCTCTAACTCTCCTACCAGCGCCTCTACCGTCGCCGGCTGCGCCGAGAAGACGGAGGCGGCTTCGCCGCCACTACCCCGACAACGGCGGCACCGGGATCGGCGGCCGCTGATCCTGGCGCTGAGGCTGGCGCAACTGGTGCCGTGGCTGCGGACCGAGCAGCCGGGCCGGCTAGCCCCGGCGCTGACCCGATTCGCGACCGCCGAGCCGTCCTGGACCGCCCGGGATGTGGTCGAGGTGATCGACGCCGCCAACGCCCGGCTCGGGTACACCAGCCTGACCCGAACCCACGTCAAGACCCGGCCGGCCGCGGTGCTGGCCTGGTACCTGCGCGACGTCGACCCGGTCGCCGACCACCCACGCGCGGTCGCGTTCACCGCCGGCACCGCGACCGAGCAGCGCCGACCCTGGTGCCGGCAGTGTGATCGGCAGACCCGCCTGGTGCAGCTCGAGGCCACGGTGGCTCGCTGCCCGCGTTGTCACCCGCTGGCACCGGAGCAGCCGTGGTGACCCGGACCCGGGGGTCGTTTACGTGCGGTGCGGGTGGCGGGGTGCCAGAGCTCGACCCGTGGTGCGGGTCTTACCCCGACGCGGCAGCGCAGGGGCGATCACCTAGGTACCTTCTGGTGCTGCCCTGATGACAACGAATAGAAACAGTTGGTGCAACAGGTGTCGTGACAGGTGTTCACACTGTGTCGAACTTGTGGATTACCGATGTCCCACTTGCGATGTCCGACAAGTCGGCCCGATTGACACCCGGCGAAGGTCACCGGGCACCTCGCGGGTCACCGGCTAGGAGCGGCGTGGCGCCCCCAGGTGACGCAGGTGATACGACACGATGCACCGAGGACAACTGAAAGGGGGGTGTCATGCGGCGTTTGGTGGCGATCGCCAACGGCAAGGGCGGCGTCGGTAAGACCAGCGTCACCGCAGGCCTAGCCGGCCTGCTGGCGGCTGCCGGTTACCGGGTCCTAACCGTCGACGCTGACCCGCAAGGAAACCTGCGCCGCGACCTCGGGTACGAGCCCACCGACGGCCACGGCCTTGCCATGGCCATCCAAGACAGCGTTCCCATGACGCCGCTGCGGCAAGTGCGCAACAACCTGGACTGCGTTCCTGGCGGATCAGCGTTGTACGACGTGCCCGCGACCTACGTGTCCCGGCTGACCCGGGGAGAGTCACTTCCTGGGCTACGGGACGCCCTGGCCGCGTTACGGCCCGCCGACTCCGATGGCGTCGACTACGACCTAATTCTTATCGACACACCGCCGGGGGAGCCGGTGCTGCAGGACGTCGTCTTCAAAGCCGCCGACTATCTCATCATCCCCACCCGGTCAGACGACGCGTCGCTCGACGGGCTGGTCGCCGTCGCCAACCGATTCGCCGCGGCTCGGGCGCACAATCCCAGCCTGCAGCTGCTGGGGGTCCTGCTGTTTGGAGTCCGCTCCGGAAGCCACCGGCTGCGCAGCACCGTGCGCACCGCGCTCGAGGACACCCTCGACGGGGCGGCGCCCGTGTTCGAGGCAACGATCCGGTACCTGGAAAGCGCCGCGGTAGACATGCGCCGCCAAGGCATGCTGCCGCACGAGCTGGAGCAAGGACAGGCGCACGAGCGCACTCGACGGCTGGCGCGGCTCCGCTCCCGCGCCGGCTTTGGAGCCGCCGACGAGCTGCTCAGCCGGGACGCGTCCGGCCTCGCCGGCGACTACGCCGACCTCGGTCGCGAGGTGCTGCAAGCGATCGCCGCCGCCGAGGCACACCACGCTGAGGTCATCGGGGCAGCCCGATGAGCGCGGACCGGCCCAAGCTGGGAGACGTCTTCCGCGGCCCTGATCGGGCCAGTGGGCTTGGTGGCTTGCTCCCGGACAGCCCGCGGACGGCGGACCCGGCCTCGCGGGAGCCGGCGCCGCCGGTCGCAGTCCCCGAGGAGCGTCCCGGACAAAAGGCGACCACGCCGAAGCGGGCAAAGCTCGCAACCCGTAGCGGCGCGGGAACCTCACCCGACTTGCGTATAGCCGGGGAGAACGCCGACCCAGCGACTCAGGGACGAGCCGTGGTGCCAGTGGTGCTGGATGCGTCGATCCTGGCTGAACTGCGGGAATTTGGCCGCCGAACAGACCAGACCCACGGCGCAGTGACGCTGCGCGCCATCGAGACGAACGCCGGCCAGCTTGCAACCGTGTGGACCGACGCCCAACCGGCGGCAAAAGGGTCAGCCAGGCTGTTCCGTAACCCCAGCACGACCCGCCGCCGAGCCGAGGTTGGGGTGCAAACCCAGTTGCGCCTCGACCCCTCGGACGCCGCCACGCTCGACCAACTCGTCACCGAGTGGGCCGCGCCCTCACGGTCGGCGCTGGTAAATGAGGCGCTGCGACGGTACGTCCGCCCAGCAATAACCAGCAACAGCGGCGGCTAACCGCCTCACCGTAGTGATGTAGCCCTCTAACGGGGGCTCGCCCCAGCCCGACGAGGTGGTGCCTTGGTGACCGTCAGGGGCGGGGCATACGGATCCCTACGACCTGATGCACTCGTCGTCGCGCAGCGTGGCGACCGACCAACGGGCTTGGTGCCGCCCGCTAGGGGTTGCCGCGCTGATTCGGCTTCTTCTCCGTCACGCCGCTCACAGACTCGCGCGAAGTGACCCACTCTCGAAGCCTGGGCATCGATGCAGCCCACTAGCTCGACGGAGCGACGAAGGTCTGCCAGCAAGTTCCGCCGATGTATCGGCTCATGGTGAGCCGCACGGTTCCGAAGAAACAACAGTTGCTTCGAGATCACTCTCGACCCTGCGCTGCTGCTCGTGGGGCTTCCCACCGGCATGAGGGAACGCGTGCCTGAGGTTGGACATCCACAGGGTGGTCAGATAACGGCGGCTGACCAGATAGCGCCAGAAGCCGAGGTTCAACTCGGCGACGACGTGGCCGTGGGTCACCTGACGCCCACCGCGCGCGGCCCGTTGCCGGGCTTTGACGACATCCTGTCGAGCTCGGGCGTCGATAGGTGCTGCGCGGAGCCAGTCCACCTCGCCGCGCGCATCGGCCCAGGCAGTCATCTGTCGATCGAGCGCGTTCGGAACAAGAACCTCGACCATGGCGGCAAGAGAAACGGCAGCGGCTGACGCTTCGATGTTCCACTCGTAGAGGGCAAAGGCCCGTTCCAGATCGCCGTCGCTGGCCGCGAGGTACGAACCGAGCCGCTCGGTCGAGAGAAGCTCTTGCAACTTCTCGTAGTCGATCATTTGGCCCACACTCAGCTCACAGCTATAGTGGTCGGCGAAGACCCCGGAACGATCACTGGCGCCAGCCACATCGCCGGGGTTTCGTCATGCCCACCGTCGTTGAGCAAGTTGACAGGACCTACCTCCACACCGGCAGCGTACGAGGACGGGTTCAGCACTGACCCCACCCGTACGTCACAGTGATCCGCTACGTCACAACAGCGCAAGGCTGCCCCGCCCGACCTGCGGCTGCAGCGTCCCTGACCTGGTGGCTACGCCTGGTCCAGGACCCCCGCGGTGAGAAGTGCTGGGTCCAGTGGGTCGGGGCGGACGCTGCGCCGGGGGACCTGCACGTCTTGGCCGTCGAGGTCCCGCAGCCGGACACTGTCCTGGGCTGCTCCGACGACCAGCCACGGCTGGTCCCGGCCGGTGCGGACCACCGTTGTCCCCGGCACCGGCAGGTGGCCCTCGACGGCGGTGGCGTGCACCACTCGCAGCGCGGTGCTGGTGGCGGCGTCCGCGGCGAGCTGCGCGGCGTCCTCGGGGTCCGCCATCCCAGGGACTGCCAACGTGAGCAGCACCGTAACCAACCGCTCCCCCACCTCAGCCATCAGCGACCCGCCCCGCCCGCGGTCTCGGGCTGATCTTCGTCCTGGTGCCGGTCTGTTCGGGCCGGGCTGGCCGCGGTCAGCGGCTCCGGTGGCCGCGGCGGCAGATGCCGGTACAGGCTGGAGCGGGTGATCCCGGTCTTGGCCACGATGTCCGCGACCGTGTCTCCCGCCTTACGCAGCTTCTCCGCGTACACCAGCTGGGCCGGGGTGACCGTCACCGGCCGGCCGACCTGGCGGCCCTTGGCGACGGCGACCGACCGGGCGTGCGCCGCCCGCTCGATCAGGTAGGTGCGTTCCATCTGTCCGAACAACGCCAACAACACCACCGCCAGCTGCGCCATCGGGTCGGCCGGGTTCGCCGAGTCGACCTTGATCGGGTCGGCCAGGTTCCGCACCCCCACACCCCGCTCGGCCAGCTCGTGGATCAGGTTCAACGTGTCCCGGACCGTGCGGCCCAGTCGGTCCAAGGTGTGCACCACGACCACATCCCCCGAACGGGCGTACCCCAGCGCTGCGCGCAGCCCTGGCCGGTCGGTCGTGGCACCGGACTTCCGGTCCGTGTAAACCCGCTCCAGGGGGATCCCGTGCGTGGTGAGGGCGTCGATCTGCCGCTCCAGGTCCTGCTTGGACGTCGAGACCCGCGCGTAACCCAGCTCCACCGCCCGACCGTACAAGAAGTCGCACTTTCACGACCCCGACGACACGCCTTCGTGAGCACGGCTTCTGGGACGTGCCGGCGAGCGTGGCCAGGCACCGGCCGGCACGGCTCGCAAGGCCGTCTCGCTTCCAAGGAACTGAGACCGCCAGCGCCTCGGTCGCCCCCCGGTCAAGAGACCGGCGCCCAAGGGTCAGGACATCTACCGGCGCAAACCAACCCGTTCGTGGGGCCTTACCCGCCTTGGGATGATGTGTGCGTGCTGCGCATCTACCTAGACCAGAACAAGTGGGTCGACCTTGCCCGTGCAGTGACCGGCCACCCCGCTTGGATGGGGAACCTCGCGCTGCATACCCCCGAGGAGACGTCGTGGTGAGGAGATGAGTTCGCTGGCGCGCTCGCACGTCCGAGCGGGCGCGTCGGAGGAGAATGTTCGCGCCGTGGGTGAGCGCGTCTTGTCGGTGCTGGGCCGGCAAAGCTGCTGGATCGTCCGAGTTACCGCCTCGAACACGCCCTCGGGTTCGCGCTGGCCGCGTGCGGAAGTGCAGGAGAACGCATCGGCAACCTGTTGCACGGCACCTGGCTCGGTCATCCGCTGCACCCGCTGGTGGTGGGGCTGCCGTCGGGAGCGGTGGCCACGACGGTGGCCCTGGACGTGGCCGCTGTGCTCCCGGGGCACCATTCGGGGCTGCGCGACGCATCGCGGGTCAGCCTCGGTGTCGGGATCATCACCAGCCTGGGCGCGGCGTTGACGGGTGTGAACGACTGGCAGCACACGCAGGAGCAGTCTCGGCGCGTCGGGCTCGTCCACGGGGCGCTGAACACCGTGGCGACCGGGTTGTACGTCCTGTCGTGGTTTGATCGTCGCCGCGGCCGGCATGTCCGAGGAGTTGCTGCCACCGCGGTGGGCTACGGCATCACAGCGGCCAGCGGCTATCTCGGCGCCAATCTGGTGTACCGGCTGGGCACCGGGGTCGACCAGTCCGGAGCACGATTGGACACCCGGGAGTGGACGCCGCTGCTGGCCGAGTCCGCGCTCGAAGCGGGCAAGCCCCAGCGGGTCGAGGCGGCGGGCATCGGGCTGGTCCTGCTCCGCGACGGCGACGACGTCCTGGCCATCGGGCAGTTCTGCCCGCATCTGGGGGCACCGATGGCGGACGGCTGGATCGACCGGGGCCAGCTCGTCTGCCCCTGGCACGGCTCCCGCTTCAACCCGGCGACCGGACAGGTCGTGCGCGGACCGGCCACTGCCCCGTTGCCCTGCTACCAGACCCGGATCCGCGCGGGAACTATCGAGGTACGCTCCGGGGAGCCGACAGCTCTTCGCGGGCAGCGACAGGAGTAGGCGAATGAGAGCCGACCAGGTACTGATCGAACACCACAACGTCCTGCGGGCGCTGTGCAAAAAGATCACCGGCACGCCGGCAGGGTCCGCCGAACGCCAGGAGCGGGTCGACGACCTGATGGTGGAACTCGACATCCACATGCGCATCGAGGACGACCTCTTCTACCCCGCCGTCGCGGCAGCCGGCACGCTCGTGGCGGTCGCCCATGCCGAGCATCGCCAGGTCTCCGACCGACTCGCGGCGTTCTTGCGTACAAGCCCAACGGCCCCTGCGTATGAGGGCGAGTGGCAGGCGTTTGTCACCACCCTGGACGCGCACGCCGCGGAAGAGGAACGCGACCTCTTCCCGCCGCCTGTGGAGATCACCGCGGAAGCACTAGACGAGCTCGGGAACCGGATGCTCGAGCAGATGGACCAGGTACGGACCTCCTGGACCAAGCAGCTTCGCGTTCAGGCCAGAGGCGCCCTGCTGCGCAAGATGTGAACTCCGTCATCAAACGCCCGCGAGCTGTTTGACACTGATCGCTCACTCCCTACACACTCGATCGACACCGTGGAGGTCGCATGTATGCGCGTCTGTATGCCAAGGTCGTCGGGGTGACCATCGTGCTCATCGGCATCGGCGGCGTCCTGCTGGGAGAGAAGTCGCTCTTCGG
>JAABUR0100009564.1_pt1 | contig 10880 bp, 13 predicted proteins | sample 5560091 | NCBI WGS metagenome assembly JAABUR01 (sample SAMN10711879, study PRJNA513375) | rock metagenome | isolation source: Antarctica rocks | place: Antarctica: Victoria Land, University Valley sud
ACGACCGTCTCTCTGGCGCCAATCGGATGCCCTCCCTGGCCGCCCTCATCACCCAACGCGCGGCTGAGGCCCACGCCCCCGTGGCGCTCGCAGCGGCCTAGCCCCCCGACTTTTCGATAAGATACGATTTTCATTTGTTCGCACAATGAACGGACGCCGTAATAGCGTCGCAAATGCCGCCCATTGCAGGGTTGCGATGGACCATGGCTCCTCATCAACCAGGACGGCATCGGGACGCCATCGTGCGAGGGATAATAAAGCATCAGGGAAGTAGGTTTGGAAGGATGTCTTACCTGCCATACCAATACGGAAGGCGCGAAGTGCAAAGTTTTTTGGTGGGGCGCTCGATAGGGGTTGAGGACGTAGAGGAAGTCGTCCGTATTCGTTTTTCCAGCGCGAGGGTATTACTAGCATGACCTGATGATCACGCCATGCCAACTCGACAAACAGTTTGCGGTTTATGTCAATAATTGCCGAGTGACTTACAGCAAGGATACGCATCATGCCTCCGTTGGCTATTAGCTACGCATTAAGTGTCGCCGGTCAAGGAGACACTAGCACTAGCCTATTTGGGCTATCGACACTAGACATTATGGCTTTGGGGAATGTAGAAGTTGTCCTATGCGGCTAGGTGAGACGTTGATACACGCCTTGCGCCCGCTCGTACACACGCTCATAGCGCGCCGCGATAGTGTCCCACCTGTACTCGGCCGCACGAGACAACCCGGTGTCAGCCAGACGTTGACGGAGCTCCGCATCACGAAGCAAGCTCAACAGAGCGGGCGACAACTCATCGTCGCTGGCGAGAATGCCGTAGCGCCCCTCATCCAGGACTGCACGCGCGCCGGGATTAGGGCTGGCGACGACGGGGGCGCCGCAGGCCAGGGCCTCGATGTAGGGCACGCCGAACCCCTCGTATGAACTGGGCAGACAGAACACCCAGGCCTGCTGATATAGCTGCGCGAGTTGTTCCGTGCTCACCTTGCCCAGCCAGCGCACCCCCGCCATGGGCGGCCCCGGCTCGCACACCATCCATAACTCAGCCTCGGGATGGTGGGGACGAATGTGCTCCTGAAAGAGACGGAGCAAGAGGCCGCCACGTTTGCGGCCATGCACCGTGCCCACGAAAAGGATGGAGGGAACCGCGGAGCGGGGATGAGAGGACGGACAAAAGAGCTCGGTGTCCACACCGTTTGCGATGACGTCATCGACAGCGGGGAGGCACACCGCCGTGTCGCGCGAGACGCCGACCGCGATATCCGCAGCGCGGCAAGACAAACTCTCTAATGGGATCAGAACCGATTGCGACAGGCGGCGCCGCAACCGCACGGCGCTCGCGAACTCCCTCTTGGCCGATCCATGCAGCGTCCGGACCCAGGGCAGGGGCCGGCGAAAGACAAAGTGGTCGTCGCCGTGCGTGTGCATGACGTCGAAATGGCGCAAGTCGAGGCCGTTCAAGAGCAGCGGCGCCAGGCTGATCCGCCCGATGGTTGACTCGCCCCACGCCCCAAGCGGCAAGCGCGTCACCGTGTAGAGCGCGTCCGCAGGCGCCGGGTCGAACGAGAATACGGTTAGGTCGTGCCCGCGGCGCGCGAACGTATTGGCAAGTTGGTGGACAACATAGCTGACGCCACCCTCTTTGGCCCGACGTGGGTTAGGAAGGGTGGAATGGTAGACAGCAATCTTCATGGATTAAAGAATCTCCAGTGTGCCGAGCGACGGCTTGCGTAGTGCTGTGGGCCGGACTGTGTACGACGCCTTCGACGGCGCGAGGGCGAGGGCCGGAGCCGCTCGGCTATCGATCCAGGCGATGAACATCCACAGGAACGGCATGAGCGAGTAGTAGCTGCCGTTGAGGATTTGGCCGAACGCGACGGCGACGATCGCGAAGGCCATCACGTCGATGATGTGCTTGTCGCGAAAGACGACACGGGCGCCATCGCGGAAGAAGCGATAGAGAATTATCGCGTACAGGATCCCGGCGATCAGTCCGCCCGAGAGGAAGACATTGGGGATGTCCAACTCGGCCGACAACGCTGTCGCGCCAAACTTGGCGGTAGCCAGCGTGGTCGCGCCCAAGCCGAACCCGAGTGGGTTGTGGAGAGAGGTCGCGAACGCATTGAGAATCTCCTGGAAGTGGAGCTGGCCGGTGGAGTATTTCTGGTCGAGTGGGTGGGCCAAGCCATTGATCTGGTGCGAGAGGAACCCTCCGAGTTGCGCCGATGAACTAGGGGCGGCCGTGTAGACCGCCTGACCGAGGCGCCAATAGATGAGCGCGGCGCCCAGGCAGAGGAGACCGATGACGATCAGGGCGACCGGCTTGGATTTTTGGCGCAGCGCGAGGAGGGCGCCGGCGATGACGACCAACGACAAGACCGCCGCGGCTCGATTCAAGGACGAGGGCCGTACCCAGGAGAATCGCCGGGACCACGGCTACCAGGCGGCGTTTGAAGACAACCAGCGCGAACAAACAGGCCAGGCCGCTGGATAGGAAGCCCGCATATTCGGCGGCGCTCGTGGTGGGACCCAAAGCTCGGATGAAGCCATTGACGCTCAACGCCTGGTAACTCTTGCTATTCTGAGTAATCCAGTATATGTCGAAACTGGGGTAGACGACGAAAGTCTGCATCAAGCCGTACGCGGCAGCGGCGATGCTCGCCACGACGAAGATAGTCAGCAAACGCCGTGTCGTCTGTTCCGTGAGGAAAACGCGACCGATGAAGAACCAGACTAGCGGCACGAGATAGAACAGCGCCCCGGCCAGGCCGACGGTGAGCCCTCCCTGCAGCGGGTTGACGATCTGCAGCGCCAATATGCCCATCAGCGCGAGCAGCAGCCGCGCCGTCATGCTCGCGTGTAAAAGCGCGTGGAACTTCTCGCGGTGCGTGACGGTGATCGCCAGGAGCATGAACGCGGAGTAGATGGGTATGACGAGCAGGAGAGGATCGAACCCCGTGGGCGATTGTTGATAGAGGACGCGCCTGAGTACGCCCAAAAATGGCGTCGTCGCGCTGAGCAGCATCAAGCCCAACGCCGGTCGCACGAGGGTAACGCCCAAATAGAGCAACAATAGTAGAGCGGCGGCCACAAGCTGTAGGTTGCCCGTCTGCGGCGTGCTCAACAGATAGGCGCATAGGACGACGACGACGGCGGCTACACCTGTCGGGATAACGGTTTCACGCCTCATGCCACGATCCTTTCGTACACCGCTTGGAGATTGGCGACCATGCGCTCGGCGCCATAGCGCGCGCGGACACGCTGTTGCCCCGCTTCGGCCAAGTGGCGCGCCTTGTCAGGATGATCGAGCAGAAACAGAATAGCCTCAGCCAGCGCCTCCGGGTCGTCGGGCGGCGTCAAGAGGCCGCCGACTCTGCCCGCGTCCGTTATATCGATGGGGCCGCCCATGTTAGTCGCGACAACCGGCTTGCCGCAAGCCAGCGCCTCGACAAGCACCAAGCCAAAAGGCTCGGGACGCACGCTCGTGTGGACGACGATGTCGGCCTTGTCGTACCAGACGGCCGGTCGCGCCGTATGCGGGGAGAAGGTGACGATGTCCGCGACATCAAGGTCCTGGACGAGCGCGCGCAGTGACGCGTCGTATGCCAGATCGGCGTCCAGCGTGGGGCTCCCGACAATATCGATATGTACGTCGCGGCGGCGCATCTTGAGGTGATAGGCGGCGCGCACCAAGACGTGCTGCCCCTTCCACGCCTGGATTCTACCCATGAGGAGAATACGCTTGGACAAGGCGGCGGACGATGTCACGGCCATCGGATAGCGCCGTTCCTGGTACTGATCCATGTCAATGCCGTACCAGAGGATCTCCGGCGCACGGCGGACAAACGGGTGGCTGCTGGCCAGAGACATCGTTTCCGTGGCGTTAGCTAATCGAAGCGTCGCCGGGAGCAAGAAGGCAAGATCGCCCATGGTGTCTGTGAGCAGCGTGGGCGACGGAAGGTCGTGGAGCCAGTAGACGTTGGGGACATGCGCTAGCGTCGCGGCGAGCGCCCCGTAGATCTGGGACTTGGGACCATTGCAATGGACGACATCGATGCGATGGCGCCGTATGTATTGCGCTATGCGCGCGACCGTGCATAGCGTGTTCCCGATGTGGCGCAAGTGAGTAATGGGATAGACCTGCGTATACACCCCTGCACTCCGCAACTCCTGTACGAGACTGCCATGCTCAAGTAAAATCACATGCGGTTCGACCTTATCCCGGTTGCATCCGCGTACCAGCGTCAGCAGCACGGACTCAACTCCGCCGCGCGCGCAACTCGGCTGAACGTAGAGAACTTTAAGTTTATGCATCGGCCACCTCCAGAACTTTTCCCGCTATCACCGGCCACGCCATGTCTTGCTGATACGTCTGATGGGCACAGTATCCGAGCCTATGCCGCAACTGTGCGTCTTCGCAGAGGACGCGTACAGTCGCTTGCAACGCCATATCGTCGCCGTGTCTCACCAACAAACAATTCTGCCCGTGACGGAACAGGTCGTGGTCGGTGTTGGAACCAGCGGTCGACACGACGCATAGCCCGTGGGCAAAAGCCGCGGCAAGCGACGTGCGACGCCCCGACGCGCCGTCATCGTACCAGCCGATGAACACGTCAACGCTGCTTAAAAGCCTCGATACGTCGTTCTCTGGTAGGTAGCCCGTGTTAACGATCCCCGGTTGCTCATCGTTGTGATGGAACGGCCGCCCTTGGCATAGCGGAACTCCGCCTCCAATAAAAATTAGTTGGATACGCAAGCCCGCGTGATCGAGATCGTCATACAGTCGGCGCAAGAGAGAGGCGTCCTGGCGGGAGACACCGAAGCGAAAGATACTGATGCGGATAATTGAACTCCGAGATGTGGCCGGAACAGGTTGGAATTGTGCCATGATATTCGATCCGACAGGTACGGTCACGCAGGTAAGATTCGCCTTGGCGCGCGGCAAAAGGCGATGCGCGAAATGCCGGATGTAGTCCCGGCGCGGGTGTGTTGTCGTTATAGCTACGTCACACCCCCATAAGCTGACCCACAAAGCGATCCGCTGACACACCGCCCACGCCCAAGTCCGTGGATCGCGACCCGGTCTGTAGCAAATTTCGTGAAACACTATTGCAATCCGGCACCGCGTCGTCACTTTTAGCACAAGTGGTAAGAGATACAGTAACGATAGCAGCCCTTTTCCACCGTAGAGGAATGGGTTGTATTGCCACAGGACGACGCTGCGATCTTCGCGTTGCAAAGCACGGACAAGATGGTACATTTTGGCGACATTGAGGTGCGAGTGCGCGAAAGAGCGGACCGGAAGTGTGTCGCTATGAGATGAGCGCAGGCTCCATACTTCAGCGTCGAGGCCTTGCTCACGTAAACTCTGCGCGAGGTAGCACGCATAGGCCCCAATGTTGTCCTTTTCCGGCGGCACTCTATCTGTGATAAGAATGAATTTCGTGCGGTTCATGGCAGGATCGTCCCAGGTTGTCATTGATTGGCCGGCATGCGAACTAGTGTAAGACAAATGTCGATCCGCCGCCGTTTTCTGCGTTTGTTGCTTGATACCGGCACATGGCTTTGTACATTACACTCACTACCCTATCCCGATTTGCCGTTGCCAAGACGCGTTGCGCTTCCAGTCAGCGGGAATATTAGGTAAAGTCATGTTGCTTGCGTTCGCGCACCGATTGGGCAGGATTGCCGGTGACCACGGTAAAAGGCGGCACATCCTTGGTGACGACCGCTCGCGCGCCGACGACGGCGCCTTCACCGATGGTGACCCCTGGTAGTATCATCGCATCGAGCGCTATCCGAGCATAGTCGCCGACATTGATCGGCGCGCGGTCCCCCGCGAAATCCGCGCTATCTACGTCACATGAGCCCGTGAGCAACGTGGCCCCATCACTGATGAAGACGCAGCGGCCGACGGTGATAGGTTCCCAAGCATGTAGCGTGGATGCGCCAATGTTTGAGCCATAGCCAATCGTGATGTTTGACGGATCGAAAAGAACGCGCGCGGCTGGATCAATCCAGCAGTAGGGATCGCAGCGTACGCTTAATACTACAACGTGACATTGACCTGCAACTGACGTCGCATGGCAAACCACGGACACTGAAGTGTCTCAACACACGTCGTCCCAACGACTTTAGTCGTCGTTCTTTGCCATGCGACGTCAGTCGCAGGCGGATCAGGCGGATCCTAACGTTGTAGTATTAAGCGTGTCCATGCTTTCAGCCGATCGGGTATAGTCAGAAAGCGCGTGAGATACGACCTGCGGAGCAGGCGATACAAGAAACCTTCCGGCAGGACCCCAAGTAGTGGGGGACTTAAAAATGATGGCACAACGACCTTGCTCATGCGATCCCCCTGTAACCTGAATGATCTGTGGTTCTTGTAATGTAGTCCGCGTATGCGGAGCTGCGTTGGCAAACGCGGGCTTGTTTCTTAAACGCTTGTAGCGCATTAACTAATGAAGGACGAGCAATGCGCCCATGGAGCACGACTTGTCTGATTATTTCGAGAGAACAAAGAAGCTTATTCTTTGTCGTGGGCTGATAGATGAAGGAGTGGCATAGCATGGCGAAGAAGCGGGACGATACGTCGATCTCCTGGTTCAGGAATGAGCGCGACGCAGGGTCGTAGTGATGGATGACAAAGGTCGAATCCAACAGCTTTATGCGGTATCCCAACCAGTAGAGGCGGCTTCCGAACTCTAGATATGCCGCACCGAACTTGAAGTCGTCCGCATATCTGATTCCACGATCAAAGATATGTCGCGGGTAAATGCTTGCGCCATCCGATATCCCCCAATAGTGGTTGTAGTCCGTAGGTGGTTCGGAGAATCCCCGCGGATGGAGTTGCCCTGGGATCGGGGGCGGAGTTGTCGCCGGTAATTGTCCGTGCAGGTATTCACCAATGACCCACACCGCGTCACTATCAGTTGAGATCGCATCTAAACAGTGAGCGACGTGGCCGTCGGGAAACTCATGATCGTCGTCCATCGTGCGTATGTGCGTCCCATGGCACGCGAGAGCTATGTGGTTGCGATTAGCATAGAGCCCACACTGCGGTCCTCGAATATATTGAGCGTTATAACGCTCGGCAACCATTGCTACAACGGCAGCGTTTTGTTCGTCGGAATCGTCAGAGACGATCACTTCCCATGGTTGGATGCTTTGTGCGCGTAGGGACTGTAGCGTGCGTTCAAGACTTTCGGGGCGATTACGGGTAACCAAAGCGATACTTAAACGGATTTGATGTGGATTTGACGGCCCTACGTCTACGTAGCTATCGACAGTAGGCGCATTGTCAGACATAGAGCAGTTAAAAAGTTTCATCGTCCACATCTTTCCAAAGCTTGCTCATAGATATGTAACAGTTCTGTTGCAATCCGATGCCATGAGAATAAGTGTGCGACTCGCACGCAGTGCTGTGACAGATCTGTATACGTTGCCTCATCAAGCCTAAGCAACCAAACGAGCCGGTCAGAGAATTGATCGACATCGCCGAGGGGGACCATGAGCGGCGTATCAAAATGGCGTAACATCTCGCGAGGACCGGGGATATCGTATGCGACTGTTGGTAGACCGGCTGCCAGCTTCTCCAGGACTGCTATACCAAACCCCTCGGTGTAGCTAGGGAAGGCCCCTACAGTTGCTCTGCTTACAAGTTCCGGGAGTTCCTCGCTTGTGAAGTGTGGGACGACAGTAATCCAATCGCACGCGGGCCTGCCTAAATCCGCCAGGACATCCGTGCTGCTGCAACCCGTGCCAAGAAACAAAAAGCGCGCTCCCGGAACTTGGGCGCGTACCCGCGAGATAATTTTGGGCCAATCACGCGACCCCTTGAGGGTCGACCACCGGCCGATAAAGACAATTTGCTGATCGGAAATGCGCCGTAGCGGGGCTGCAGCACATGCGCTAAACTCTACAAATCGTCGTTCAGTAAGACCGGCTGGCAAGTGAACGGATTTTTCGTGGTACCCCAAGGTGTGGGCAACGTAATCGCGTTCATCTTCGTTGTGAAGAATTATTAAGTCGGACGCGGCAAAGCTCTTTTCAGCTTGACGGATGGGGCTATGCATAGACCGTGCGATCCAGCGCAGAGAATTACCCCCTAGGCTACCTTTCCTTTTCCGGTACGCCGCATCGATGTGAGCGGCCTCTCGTACAGACCGTGCATGAAAATGCACGAGCCCTGCTGAACGGGTACACAGTAGATTGCGGAATCGCAGGTGACTTTTAGAAAACGGAAGATTTCCCTGATGCGCGTCGATGACGTCATATTTGGCGCCATTTTCTCTAACGAAACGAGAAGCGCGTTGGTGGAAGAGCGCTTGGTGGAAGAATGATGATAGGTGATTCCTATGGGGGAAGGCATCGTTGATATCAAATTTATCTACGGTATGACCCAGGCGTCGAAACTCTTCCGCCAATTCCAATTGGACACGTGGCCCGCCTAGATTTGCTGTCCATGGCATATGAAGGATCATTAGTACATTTAATGGCCGGCTCATATAGCATCGGCTCCTACAAATGAAGGATGTTCCGATTCAAGAAGCTCCGGGCGATATCTTGCCAGCGCCAACTCACGGATATACACATCCTCACGAGGGGTACAGGCGTTAGATGCCATAGCAAAGTCGAGAAGGCTTCCATCTCCAGCAATCTTGTCGCGGTATTCCTCAATAGACTTGATTGGCCTTGCAGGGTTCCCCGCTACGACATAATTGTCTGGCACGTCCTTTGTCACTACGGCTCCCGCAGCGACGATGCAGTTGTTGCCGATTGTTACACCCGGTAGCACAACTGCTCGCAAGCCTATGAAGACGTTGTTCCCTATATACACGGGTGCGACCCGGCGACGGCGGTTCCATATTACTGAGCTATCATCGTGCGTCAAGATCGACGCGTGCGTGATAGTGACGTTATCGCCAATAGTAATCAACTCTGGATACAAAGGATCGATCAATGATGCGATAATAAGCGCGTTGTGGCCCATATGTACGCCTGAACGACGGTAAGTATCCGGCTCGTCGATAAACGTCCAGTACAACACATCCCGACGGATGCGGTTAGCTGCTCGGTAAACGAACTTGCAGAGATGGTGGTTAATGCGTTGAGTAAGGGTAAGTTGCCGACTCATCTACTACATGCTCCTTCTAAATCTCAAAGCCATTGGGGGAAAAGACGCAGGAAGCCTAGTTAACAACGCTGCCATTAGCCAGCGTGGGCTGACCAACCACATCGATCCGAGATATACGAGAACTACTGTGAGAACGGTGAAAACCGCGCGTTGCTGTATAGAAAGCGTGTTTCGCGCAACCAGCGTACCGAGTAGCACGCTGGCGAGCACTGGTATCACTATCCACGACATCGGAAGAAGTACTCTGCGTAGTGCTCCTGGCCCTAAGCTTCTACAAAGCATAGGTACGGTCAAGATTAGGACGCCTAAAGCGACTATAGGAACACCGATATAGCCAACAAAGATCACTGCGGGGATACCAAAGGCAATAGTGGCCAAGCTACGCAACAAAACGACACGTGTTGTAGCGGTAACCGCACCCAAACTATTAAGGGTGACTCCAACAACCCAAAATACTACCTCGACGCATAGTACTGCAGCGAATATGGTCAAGGATGGGACAGCGGGGACCCACTTATCCGAATATATCCATTGCGCCAACGGCTGCCCGGCAGTAAGAATGACAGCAAGCCATAGACCAGCGGGTAAGAGCAAATACGTGAGATAGCGGTTTAAGGTATGCTCTACTGCGGCCCGGTCGTTGCGTATACGCGAGAAGTGAGGAAAGGCGACCCGCATGACGTTGTCTACTAAAACTAGCGGCTTCTGTCCATTACTCGAAGCCCAAGCGAGAAAGCCGACTGCCTGAGGGCCAATTAGAGATGCGACGAGCACCGGTGTGATCCAACTGCTCGCTTGATTCGTGATGTTCTGTAGTTGGAAAGGAATACCGTAGCGTAATATATTCTTTGCGATCACCGCATCAAATCCTAGCTGGACGCGCCATGGCGCGGCAAGATAAACCAGAACCGCTCCAAGTACGCCGCGTACTAGCACAGCCCAAATGAGGCTCCAGATGCCAAACCCCATCAAGACCAACAGCACCGCGAGGCCCTGATAGCTGACGGATTCTACCACCTCAATCCAGGCGAGTCTCTTGTACTGCAAGCGGCGCTCGAGCTGTAGCGCGCTTATGGAGCGCCACGAGGTGAGATAGAGGCTGAAGGCTAAGGCTCGTACGAGCCAGACGGTTTCATGCGGCGCCTTGGGGTAGAGTAAGGCCAGCCATGGCGCGGCAAGAAATAGCACAGCAACGATGATAGTGGTGAGTATTTGCTGTAGTGTAAAACCCACTTGCAGATCGCGTTCGGTCAGTTCCTCACGTCGTTGGATGAACGAGGGCGCCAGGCCAAAATCGCCGACTAACGCGAGGATGCCGACCCAAAAGGATACGATGGCGAAGAGCCCGAACTGGGCGGGCCCTAATACGCGCGCGAGAATAACACCGCCGCCGAACGTGAAGATCTGCAAGAAGACCTGCCGGACCATCAGCGCCTTGATGCCGCTTTTGGCTTGCGCGTGAATGTCGTCCATAAAGGCCTACACGTATCTTATCAAAAACCTGGGGGCCGGGTATACTGAGGCCACTGAGTAGGGGGGGGTGACGGAGCGTGAGTGTGCTGGACGATCTGGATCTGAGCGGGATCACGGACCCGGAGGCGCGGCGCATCGTGGGGCTGCTGTTCAACGTCATCGAAACGCAAGCGGCTGAGATCGCGACAGTGCGGGCGGAGAACCAGCGCCTGGGCGACGAGAACAACCGCCTCAAAGGGGAGCAGGGCGCGCCGACGATCCTGCCCACCAAGCGGGT
>JAABUR0100009566.1_pt1 | contig 10878 bp, 12 predicted proteins | sample 5560091 | NCBI WGS metagenome assembly JAABUR01 (sample SAMN10711879, study PRJNA513375) | rock metagenome | isolation source: Antarctica rocks | place: Antarctica: Victoria Land, University Valley sud
ATGCGCCCGGCCGCGGCGGCGCCGGCGCCGGCGCGCCACCGGCGAGCGCGCCTAGCTCGTCCTCCCAATCCCCCAGCGCACACCGCGTCCCTGACCCCAACTCGCGGCTGCCGGCGCTGTCGCAGCAGGCGCCGCCGCTGCTGCCCCAGCGAGCGATCGCCTCGCCGCTGCCGCTGCCCGGCCGCGCGGCGCCGCCGGCGGCGCCGCCCCAGACGGGTTTTGCATTCGCCTCCCGGCTCAGCGCCAGATCGCTGGAAACCTTGAGCAGGCTCCTCTTCAAGGAGGTGCCCGGGCTGGCCCGCTCGGCGCCGCTGCGGTCGGCGAGCCGCGGCGTGGGCGGCGCAAACTCGGTCCCGTCGAGCGGCAGGCTGCTCGAGCGCGTGAGGAGGGCGGGCTCGAGCGCGGCGGGGGCGGCGGCGGCGGCGGTCGCGTGCGCCAGCGTGCGCACCAGGCCCGGGTGTGTCAGGCGCTGCGAGACGGCCACCTCCAGCGGCACGTCGCCTTCCATGCGCGGGGCCTCGTAGATGATCTGCGCGCGCCGCGCGAGGCGCGCGTCAGGCGCGGCGCGCGAGCAGCGCCGCCTGGGTCGTCCGTGGCGAGGAGGCCACGGGTGGTGCCGCGCGGCAGAGGGCATGTTCCTGCAGCGCCGTGTCGCGCTTGCCACGCGGTGGCGGTCCTGGCGGCCCGCCGACGGCCGCTCGACTCCGGTCCCCGCCAGACGCGCCGTCCAACGCCCGGGCTGGGGACGAGCGGGCGCCTGCCGGGGGGAGGCGCGCGCGCGCCGGGCCGCACCTTCACTGCGACGGGCCGGCCCAGGTGCGTGCCGCGGTACACGCGGCCGTAGGAGCCGCGGCCCAGCAGCTGCCCCAGCGCCAGGCCCGGGAAGGGGGTCACGCGCGGCATCAGCGCCGAGCGCGAGCTGCTGCGCTCGGGGGCCGGGTGCGCCAGCGCGTCGTGCAGCGACACAAACCTGCGGACGGCCGCGGGGCCCAGTCAGCGCAGGCCGCCGGCCGCTCAGCGCCGAGCTCTACCCTGTGCGCGCAACTGCGGCGGTCTGCGCGCCCTGCTTGATGCGCCGGCAAGTGCAAATGTGTTGCATGCGAGGTCGTTGCATGGGCGTGGCCTGCCGCAGCGCCTCGAACGCTCCAGTGCCACGCCCGGGCGCCGTGGGCGGGGCGCGGGGCCGCACCACAGGTGCCCAAAGCGCTGCTGCATGCCCCTCTCGCACGACGCCACGGAGCTGGGCACGCCCACCAGCGCCGCGGCCGCGTCCACCGCCTCGCGCGCCGCAGGCCTGCCGCGCGGATGCGGGATCAGCTGCCGCAACTCAAGCAAACGAGCCGGTGCAAGTGTGCACCGCGCTGCAGCAGCCGGCGCGTGCAAGTGTGCACCGCGCTGCAGCAGCCGGCGCGGGCCTGGGCGCCGCACCGAAACACCATGGTGAAAATGCTGGTACTACGCGAGGCCGGGTCGCGCCGCTGCACGCCGCGAATTGAAAACTCGTGGCCTTTCCTGAGCGCCTCCGCGTGCGCGGTGCATATGTCCTGCGCGGCGGGCGCCTCTCACGTCGACGGCGGCGGCGCAGCATGCATGGGACAGCAGAGACGCGCGCGCTGGATGCAGGATGCGCCGAGGCGCCACTGCGGGGCTTGGAGAGGTCAGGCCCGACGAGCGGGAGGGCACCTTTGAGGGCGGGCTGCCCAAAAGCTGGAACGCGTCCCAAAGCAGGAACCCCTCAGGAGCGTTCTCGTGCGCGAGGCCTGCCGCGTGGAACAGGCTTCAGGCTCGGCTGCGCGTGCACCTCACATGACCTGTGCCTTCCTGCGGGACAGTGCGCTTGCCCCTGGCACATGCGGAGATGCAAGCAGCGCCGGCCCTTGGCTTGCACACTGCCGCTGCAGACCCCGCTGCGCGCCAGCCGAGCACAACGGCAGCCTCCTGCATGAGTGCTTTCCTGCATGGGCCCTTTCCTGCATGTGCGCTTTCTGTGCGCGCGCGGCGCCGCGCGAGGCGTACCGCAGACGGCCGCCGCGCGCTCGTTGACGTGCAGGATGTGCCAGGCGCCGGGCGCGGGCCGCGCGGACACGAACATGAGCGCCTCGCAGTGCGCGTCCACGGAGCGGATGAGCGCGAGCGAGCGGTTGCGCTGGTTCTCCGCGCGATCGGCCTCCAGCTCGCGCCGCAGCAGCTCGGCGAGGTTGGCGGCGACCTGGGCGGCGCTCGCGTCCACGCAGCGCGGCGCGCTGCCGCCCAGGCACCTGCGCGGGCGGGCGCGAGCGGGGTCGGGCGCGCACACGGCCTGCCTTCAGAGTGGATTGAAACAAGCTCCTAGCGCGCCCACCTTTGCAGCCTGCATGTGGCATCCACAGACCCACATGTGTAGCCCAACGGCACAGGGTTGCTACAGTGCTTCGCAGGAGCTCACATGCATGCGCCGGGCGGCTAGGACCTCAGCGGCTCTGCCTCCTGAGTACATCGACGCCACACCACTCCGAACACGGGAGACTGCTTCAGCCCGCCCACAACCATGCAGGCCTGCGGATGCGGTGGGCGGGGTGCGCACAGCGTGCCCATGCGGTGGCCGTTGCTGATGAGCGGCGCGCACATGAGGAAGCCGAAGTGCTCGCCGATCGCCGTGCCGGCCAGCCTGCGCCCGCGCACCGGCCCCTCTCGCACGCGCGCAGGCACGCGCAGAGGTGACGCACAGCCCGGTGCACGCCCCAGGCGCATCTGGACAGAGCGTCTTGGCTTGCCTTGCACAGCCAGTGCTGTGGCAGCAGCTCTGTGGCGCGTTGCGGTGCGGTGGCAGCCACCGCAGCGCTCTGCGAAGCCGTCCTTCCGACCAGGCCTCTGGCACGACGCAGAGACACCGTGCAGCAAAACTACCAAATGTACCCTTCCGAAGGCCAAGCGCATGGAGCGTCTTCACGCTGTCCTCGCACCAAGACCCCAGCTGCCGCCGCGAGTGGCGCCTCCCTGCGCTCTCTCTTCCCGCGGCTGCAGAGCAGGGGCGGGGCGGCGCACCGCGCGTCCTCCGCGCTGTCCTCCACGATGAGCACCTCATGGTTGGGCGACAGCAGCTGCCAGCCCGCGAACGAGAAGTCCAGCTTGGCCGCGCCGCCCCCGGCGCCCGGCTCCGGCAGGCCCACCGCGTTGGCGACGCGCACGCGCTGGCCGTCCAGCAGGAGCAGCGCGGCCAGCTCGCAGTTCAGCACCGTGGACGCCAGGCGGAGCAGCTTGCCTGCGCGGCCGCGCCGCGCGTGCGCCGCTGTCAGCTGCAAGCCGTGCACTGCGGCGGCCTGGCCCACCCCCCGCTGCCCGCCCTGCTCCCTGTCCTCGCCTCGCAGGCCTTGTGCACCGGGGGTGCGCCCGGCGACGGAGCCCGCCCCCAGGCGGCCCCCATGGTGAGCGCAAACACGCCAGGCTCTGGCGTCGGGTGCGCCTGCTGTTCCGCCGCGGCGTTTGGGACAGGGGTCACCCGCTCAGGAGCAGCCTCAGCCTGCAGGCAACAAGGCTGAAAGTGCCCCAGGAAGGGGGTGGGGTGCCTTTTGCCCTGAAGAGTGGAGAGCAGGCCGCACCGCAGCCAACGCTGCGGCCCTCGTACGACGCGCGCTGCAGCGTGCTGCGCAGCACCTGCAGCCGCGTGTCGTCGCACGAGGGCCGCGGCGGCGAGCGTGCGTCCGACCCCGAGCCCGGCGCCGGCGCTGCGGCGGGCGCGGCGCCACTGCACCCGCCTCGCAATCCATCCGCAGGCTCTGCGGGCGGGACAGAGGCCGCTGTCGGCGAGTCGACCAGGGCGCCAGAGCTCTCGGGTCCGCTGCTGCTGGTAGGGCTGCACGACAGACCGCTGCAGTGCGAACGTGCGGAGACGCATTCACTGCTGGGCGGCGCCGGCAGCAAGGCGCCGGACTCGCAGACTTCCGCGCTCGCTGCGGCCTGCGCAAGCGCAGGCGCTCAGGGCGCGCCAGAACAGGAGAGCTCGGGAAGTCCTGGTTTCTCAACACCACTCCGGCTGAGTCGGAGCTTTGCGCTCCAGCGCCACCACGTGGCCATCTTCCAAGCACCTACGGATGGAATATTGCGTATACTCAAACATCGGCGGCCCGGCCCGGCGCGCACCCGCAGCCCCTGGCTGGCGCCTGACCTGCCTTCCCGCCGTGAATTCTCGAAAGTGCTGCAGGGCCTCGATGCCGCTGCTCCCATTGGGAGCTCGATACGCGTGGGTTGCTTCCAGTGCACAGCCTGAACGTCGGCTCCAGTTGATGTTACGCGTTGGCGGCCCCCGGCAGCAGTCTGGCAGCAAGCCGTTGGCTCAATGCCCTTCGGACCCTTGCTGCTGCGGTGTGTCAAAAGTGCAAACCGCTGCTCGTGAAACCGCGGGAATAGCACCTGCTGACACACGAAATTGAATAGCAGGGTTGGGACATTGAACGAGCACGTGGCACCACGCTATGCGTTTAAAATTTGCCGTCACAATCAGTCCTGCATATTAGCGCAGCATAGATTACACGTACAGACTGCCCAGCTACACAGGCATACCTAGCACAAGCTGGCCCTGCATGACAGACTTCCTAGAGGGACACACTTGGGCGCTGGCCACCTTGATTCTCAAATAGTACAGGGAACTCCGGGCGGGCGCTAAAGCCCTACTATTTACACAACCTAGCAACGCTGTGACACACATCACCCCGCCGCTGCGCACACCCATGACGATTCGTGAAAACGCGCGGCCGCGCAGCGCCGGCAGCGCGCAGGGCGGCCCAGGGCACGCCGGGCGCGTTGACGGCCCTGACGAGGCCCCGGGCGCGCCGCCCGGGCGCGCCTCGACAGCGCGCCCGGGCGGCTCCCCCCAGCGCGCGCGCGCCGCCGCCAGCTCAGGGCGCGCTGGGCGACTTGGCTATCTTGATGGGCCCCGGCACGCCGCCCGGGTGCGCCTTGAAGGTGGCCAGGTACTCGCGCGCGGCCACCAGCTCGGCGCGCCGCCGCCACACCCACCAGCCCTTCTCCGCGCCCATCAGCTCCACGATCTGCGCGCGCGCGCAGAGGGTAACAAATTTAACCTATCTAATCTAACCTATCCGACGCGCTGCGCCGCTCGCGGGCGCGCGTGCTGCCCTGGCAGTTCGCTAGCAGCAAGGCAGGCACGCACAGCGCCCGGCAGGCTTGCTGGGGGAGCACGGCGCTCGGTGCAACGCCCCGCTGTGAGCCTGCAAACAACATTCTCGGGGCTGCCGGAGCTGCACGCTGCCCCCTCGAGCCACGGAGCGCCCGGAGCACCAGCAGCGCAGCCTCCTGCCACGTGCACTGCCGCCAGTGAGCCTGTGCAGCGCCAGGGTGGGGGACAAAGGGCGCACCCGCGGCAGCGCCTGCTCGCACGCGGCCACATCCACGAAGGCGAGCCGCGTGCGCCGCGCGATGAAGTCGCACGCGGTCTCCGCCATCTCCTCGCGCACCGCCCACACCACCTCCGCCTCGATCATGGGGTGCCCGCGCACCAGGCGCCGGCCCAGCCTGCGCTCCTCGGCGAGGCGCGTGATGCAGGGCGCGCGGTCGCCGTACGCGTCTGCGCGCGCGTACCGGCGTAAAGCACTTGGGACGCTTGCCAGCCAGGGCGTGAAATACCCACGAACGTCCCCGCGCGCGCGCGCGCGCCGCCGTTTGCCACCCCCGCAGCATTTCACAGCCAGGCGCGTGGCGGGCACGCGCCCCCATGCGCAGGCACACCCACCACCGTGGACCCACGCAGCACCCGCACGCGACGACTCCGCGGCGCCGCCGCGCACAGCATGTGCCTCTTGCCTGCTGGACGGTCAGGCCCCACGCCCAACCGTGCGGCCCCAAAGGAGAGGCGCTCGCATGGAGGAGCCTGCTTGCTGGGGGCGCCGCAGGCGGGCGCCCGGCGGCGCAGCCCCACGCAGCGCGCCCCCCGTCCGCCCCCGGCCGCGCACCGGCCAGGTACTTGGCGACCTGCGTGTCGATCGCGCCCGGCCGGTGCGGCACCGTGTAGTTCTGCGCGACCTCGGTGAACAGCGCGGGGCTGTACCGCGCCGCGCCCACCAGCTGCACGCCGCGAGAGACACCAAATCAGGCTCTCTGCTCGGGCGGTGCTCGCGTCATGCAGCCCCGCCCCGCGTCCGATCAGGCAACGGCGAGACGTCAGGGTGACCGCAGGCGCGCGCCACTCCCGTCCCCGCACGCAGCCACACCGCGCCCGCGCGTTACTGCAGCGGCGTCAGGCGCGCCTGCAGCTCGGCGGTGCGGCAGGGCCCGCAGGCGCTGATGCGGCCGCGCGCACATGCCTTGTCCAGCGCGTCCGCCGCCATGCGCCGGTACGTCGTCCACTTGCCGCCTGCCGCACGCCCTCGTCTGAGCGGCCGCCTCTGTTGCTTATAGGTGTTCTATCGTCATTGCAAACACATAGCAAACAGGTACAGAGCTGCAAACCCTGTCGCAAACGCGCGCTGCCGCACAGGTTACATACACGCATGCAGTCCGACGCTGTCATGCCATGCGGCCTGCCGCGCTCGCCTGCAGACGCTGCCGTGGGAGCACACCCGCCGCCGGCGCGCCCACCCCGCCCATAGACCGCCCCTGTCAGCCGCCCGGGCGCGAGCCGGCCGCACGCTCCGGCGATGCCCTGCCGGCCGCGGCCGGCGCGCGGCGGGGCGCGGCGCGCGCGCGGCGCACCAGTGATGGTGATGAGCCCGTCGGGGTCGACGACGATGACGTGGTCGCGCGAGGCAGAGGCGGTGTCCGTGGCGCGCGGGTCCACCGCCAGCGGCCGCAGGCCCGACCACGCGCTCTGCACGTCCGAGCGCCGCACCTGCGCCGCGGCACCCGGCGCTCTCGGCGCAGGGCTCTGCACCCTCTGGGCGCAGGGGCCTGCTCGCGGGCCGCGCTCCCAAGGTGGGGGGCGCGGAGTGGCTCGGCGAAACTTCGCGCCCGACTCGTCAGGCACCATGTCAATGTGGGGGTCTGTGAGGCGCGAGGCAGCCGCAACATGCACAGCCCGCCTGCCGGGCGAGCATGGGCCGAGCTCGGGACGGAGGCGCACCCCAATACACCGCCCCCTGTGCTCTGGGACTGACCACCGCGCGCCCTGCCTCCCACATTCCCATTGCGGGCGGCGGCGAGGGGTGAGGGAGTGAGGTGAGGCAGCCATGCGCCAAAGCAACAGCCACAACCAGAGCAGGTTGCCGCTGCAGCTGCCCGCAGCAGCATGCGGGCTGGCGTGGGGCGCGCCTTGACGGTGAGGTACTCGGCGATGGAGTCCAGGATGAAGCCGATCTCCTCCTCGCTCGGCTGTGGCCGCATCGTGATCTCCGCGCTGCTGTCTGCGCGCAGCACGCCCGGCGGTCAGGGCGGCATGCGGCTGCTGCAGCCCCGCCGTGCGTCGTTTGCTCCCCACGCATGGCTCAGTGGTGCAGAGTTGCATGCTGCAGCTGCATCAGAGCACTCGGTCCCGTGGATCTGAAACTGGAGGTCGCTGGCACAATACTGGCGTGGCACTCAGGACCATGGGAGTGCTCTGCATGCATGTGACTCTGATGCTCACGTAGATTTACCACAGCCCGCTCGCTTCCTGACACCGCAGCACAGGACGCCGCGGGCCGCGAGCGCGCGCCGCGCCTGTGGTTCCCGCGACGGTGGCCTCCAGCCACGGCAGCATGAACACCACGCGCCCGTCCTGCAGCCAGCACCTCGAGATCATTGGGCAGTGCACACCCGGATGCAGGGCAGGGTTGGTCACAGAGCGATGACACCAAGACGTGTGAGGATGAGGGTAAAGCAGGCCTGACATGCAGCACAGAGGCAGCAATGTTCAGGGGCTTGGCAGCAGCCCGCGGCGGCGCGCTCAGGGCTGCACGAGCGCGCTGGCTGGGCACAGGACCCACTGCGCGGCCACGGGCGGCGCGCGCGCCTTGGTCTTGGGCACGATCATGCCCAGGTGGTCCGGCGAGTAGTAGTCCGGCAGCGACACGTGCACGCCGCTGCTGGCCATGATCATCTTGGGCGCGTGCGCATCAGACATCGCGCGTACCTCATCGCTGAATGGGCCGCCCGCGTTGATCACCTGTGCAGCGTTCACCCTCTCCACCCTGCCCTGTCCCTTGATACCCTTGACTCAAGTTTTCAAACACGTCGCGCATGACGCATCACATGACAATAGCGGTCTCCTGCTGCTTACATCTGCAGCGCGCGCGTGCGCTCCGTCACGCACCCACCAGCCACCTCGGTGCGGCTCTCAAGCACGCGTTTGTGGGGCCTCAGCCACAGGGCGCTGCAACGCATCCTGTACAAGTCGGCGGCGGCGCGAACAAGGTGCGGTGCTCCCCGCCGCCGGGGCGCGCGCGCCTGGCGAGCAAACACGTCTGTGGTGCGCTTGCTCAGCTTGTCCCGCACGACCGCCCCGCACAGCTGGCCGTCCTTGTCCTGTGCGGGGCGCGCGCATATGCAGTGAGCGGCGCCAGGGACCGGCAGCGCGCAGTCGGCGCGAGGGTGCGGTGTTGCGCACGGCAGCCGCCGCAGCCGACACTGACGCGGTGGCTCTGCTCAGACAGGCCCCTCATGGACCGCACCTCGACCCACTCACGCTGCCTGGATCATGCAGACAGCTGGCAGGCCGACACAAACCGGCGACACTGCGTGCACACGCAGCGCTCGCCGCTCGAGCAGCCCGGCCCCCGCTGCGCTGCTCAGCAGGCCGCAGCCCGGACGTCCCTGCGCCTCGTAGCGGCGCGAGAGCGCGCGCGCCCCTGCAGCGCGAGCCCTACCCTAACCCTGCCACAAGGCGGCCCACCTTGAGGAAGGCCTCCACGGCCGCGTAGTTGAGCACGGTCGCGCCGGCCACCGCCGCCGTCAGCGCGAGCGCCACGTTGAAGCGCGAGTCGTTGAACTGGCCGTCGTAGTACACGATCTGCGCCGCCGCCCGCCGCGTCAGCCGCGTCAGCCGCTCACCTCGGCGGCGTGCAGGGACTGCCAGCGCCCCTGGCGTGAGCAAGGCTGCCAGCGCCCCTGCGTGAGCAGGGCTGCCAGCGCCCCTGCATGAGCAGGGCTGCCTGCGCGCCGCGCGCCCGCCGTGCTGCGCCCGTTGCAAGCGCCGGCGCACGCTTGAGCACGGCGGCATCGCGCAATCAGGCATAGCCCACAGGTGGGCACAGGCGCGGCAGAGGGCCGCGGCGGGCGGCTGCGGCGGCCAGCCAGAGCCAGGTGCTTGCTTGGCGTGATCAAAGCTGAGGGTACGGCCGATTGCCCATGGCGAGGGGGCAGGCCCTGCAGACTGTGCAAGGGCGCGTGCCGTGCCCTTGAGCTCGCGCCCGCTCGGGCCGCTCTGGGCGAGCGTGGGAAACTGGCGCCGCGACTCGGTGGGCGTCATGTAGCGCGACATCGTCAGGCCCTGCCCGCCCGCCACCAGGTCGTACACCTGCGCGGCCCGCCCCATTCACAGCCCGGGTACCGTTATATATTAGCTGGCTGGATCAGGCTTCTGAGCCAACATGCCTGGGTGCACCAAAGGGCGCGCGCACTCTCAGCCTTCCTGTCTTTCAAACGAACGAAAAGAGTGCGCTCGCGAATGCCGGTGACACGCAAGCATCGCACACTCCATGCATCGCCATGCACCTTTGCCGTTCCACAGCTCGCCGCCTGAACAAGCGCGCTGGAGACCAACACACGAGGCCTCCCATGCGCGGTTCTGGCGCGGACGCACATGGCTGCCAGAGGGCGGCGGCGAGGGTGGCAGACAGCGTCCAAGGGACCGCACCTTGAGGCCGGCCCAGTAGTATGGCACCTCCCACCACTTGTAGCACGGCTGCGCGCCACGCCCAGGCCTCTCAGCGGGCGCCGCATGCAGGCCCTCAGACTGCTCAGTCTTTGCCGACGTGATGACACTGTTAATGCGACCAATTTCACCTCCCTTGCCGGAACGCAAATGCAGTAAGCCTCCCAAAACATGTCAGGCGCTTTGGACAGTTCGAGCCTGGCACGCAACCATGCACGCGCCCCTACGTATGAACGGCGCTGCTGTCGCGCCATGCAGGGCACCCCGGCAAGCACAGTCCGGCCTGCAGCGCTCTGCTGGCGCGCGCGGGCACACTGGCGAGCGGCGCAAGCGTGCGCTCGCGCGCCGCAGGCGGCTGTGCACCACGGGCGGCGCGGGGCGGCCCGCACTGTCATGATCGGCAGCGCGCTGCACAGGTGTGGCGCGTTCTCGAGCAGGCGCTTGCGCTCATGCAGCGCCTCGAACACCAGCTTGAGCTGGCCCCAGGCCTGCGTGGGCGAGGTCGTCGAAAATGCCTTTTCCAGGTAGCGCACGCCGCCGTGCACCTGCGCGCTGGCGCCGCGTTTCAGATTTAACCTAACCCTACCTCGGCGCCGCATTGGCACGGACCTGCTCTGCGCAGAGGCAAGCGCTCAAGCTGCTGCACCCGCCCGAGCTGCTGCGCCCGCCTTTGTGGTCGGCAACACGCTGGTACACAGAGTGCCAGCGGCCGGTGCCGCGCTCCCAGACATCTCCGCACGGACGCTCGTGGCTCGCGGCCACGCTGCAAGCGCGCGAACGCGGCCGGGCGCGGCCGTTGCGCAGCGGGGCAGGCGCCGGGGGTCGGGGGAGGGCCCGCGCGGCCGGGCCGCGCGCCAGCTTGGTGCTCTTGGACGACGTGCCCGAGCCAAAGTCCTCGCGCTCCACCAGCGCCACGCGCAGGCCCCTGCCGCGCCCCGGGAACCGCGCGCTCGGCGCGGCTGCCCTGCCAGCAGGCGCACGCACGACGAGGAGGGCGGTCCCAGCACCCAGAGCGCCAGCGCTCAGGCGTCTTCAGCAGGCACTCAGCGGACACACCATACGCCAGAGCGTGCAGGGCGTCCGGTGTAAAAAAAGTC
>JAABUR0100009568.1_pt1 | contig 10873 bp, 15 predicted proteins | sample 5560091 | NCBI WGS metagenome assembly JAABUR01 (sample SAMN10711879, study PRJNA513375) | rock metagenome | isolation source: Antarctica rocks | place: Antarctica: Victoria Land, University Valley sud
CGGCAGGTTCGCGGCCATCCACCGGCGCACCTGCGGCCAGGCATGCGAGTGGGTACCGACCGCGGTGATCCCGTGCAACGGCATACCGTCGCGAGCCGCGAGCACGAAGGTGATCGGCACGAGGACCTCGCCGACGACCACCAGGGGCTCCCCCGTGGCGAGGGCGTCGAGGGTGGCGGTCACCCCGCCCTCGACGGAGTTCTCGATGGGGATCATCGCCGCCTCGACCGTACCCGCGCGCAGCGCCGCCAGCGCGGCGTCGACCGAGGCGAACGGCACCTGCGGCGCGCCAGTGGCGCCGTCCCAGGACGCGAGCGCCATCTCGGTGAACGTGCCGCGGGGGCCGAGATAGCCCAGTGGCGGACCCGGCATCAGTGGTCCTTCCCGGTCCGCGCCGCCGCAAGCGCCCGCTGCTCCTCGGGGGTCAGCGTGACCTCGCTGCCGCCGCCGACGATGCCCTTGGCGTAGGTGCGGGACTCGCCGCGGGCGTGGATCGAGGAGATGACCAGGCCGTCACCGTCGTCGTCGACGACCGCGCACGAGAAGCTGAGCCGGCCGCCCATGTCCCCGAACGCGTCGTACCTGACGACGGCGACGTTGCGCAGCGACTGTCCCACGCCGGCGCGCAGGCCGGCCACCTCGTCCCTCAGCCGCTCGAGAGCGGACGCCGTCGCCGCGACCCGCTCCTGCTGGCCGGCAGCCAGCGTCGCGAGGTCCACCTCGCCGCCGCCCCACAGGACGCGGTAGGAGCGCTGGATGTGCCGGACCCGCAGCTGGGCGACGACGGCCAGGACGAGGGCGAGGGCAGCGACGCCGGAGCTGAGCGCCGCGAGCGCGCCCAGCTGTCCCGCCGTCAGATCCACGCGGGCAGCGTATTACGAGCCGCCACCACCCGGTGTCCGGTGACGCGACCACAGCTCCGGCAGGGCTCGGCGCCGGTGTCCTCGTGCTTGCGGTCCTGGTCACGAGCGCGTGGGTACCTCGACCGGATGACCCGCCCTGCGACCCTGCCGCGGAGACTCCCCGGCGGGGGGCCCGCTCATCGCGGGAACGGCACCTCAGCGCAGGGTGACCTGCCTGCTGAGCAGGCCCGCCCTTGCCCGTCGCTCACCGGGCGAGAGTGGCTCGGTCGACGCGGCGGCGTCGGCGACCCTCACCCCGAGCCGGGCGACGGCGTCCTCGTAGTCCGTGGCGACGCCGCCGGCGTCCACCTCCCAGACAGGGACCAGCAGGCCGCAGGCCCGGAAGGCACCGAGCAGACGTGAGCCGTCGGTGAGCTGGCTCTCGCCGGCGGCGTGCAGCCGGGCGAGCGCGTCGGTTGCGGCGTCCTCGTCGCCCGGCAGAACCCAGCGCACGTAGCTCCGCGCACCGATCCGGCACCAGTACACCGACGCCGCGGACGCGATGCGCTCCGTGGGGACCACCGACTCGTTGGCCCGCTGGAGTGAGGCCTGGCCGTCTGCGTCGAGCTCGGCGTCGGCGACCCAGAACTGGAACCCCTCGTGGACGGTGACCTCAAACGGGACCGTGGTGTCGAGAAGGTCCTGCAGGCGCGGTGTCTCAGCGGTCGGGGCCGGCACGGTGACGACCGGGCTGCCCTCATCGGCGGCGGCGGCCAGCAGCAGTGCCGCGGCGAGGTCCCGGCTCGCGTCACCGCTGACCGCACCGGACTGGGCGGCGACCAGCACGTCGCCCCCGAGGCGGTGCAGCCCGGGCCACGCCATCGGGAGGACGGTGGCCATGGTCGCCATGTGGGGCGCGCCGTCAGGGGCCCGGCCGCTGGCGAAGTGCACCACCGCCGTCCCGGCCGGGATGATCTCGCGCAGGGCCACCCACTCCGTCTCGGCGGGCAGCCCCTCGAACGGACGGGCCACATAGGGCGCCGGCGCGGCGCGGGTCTCGTCGGTCGCACGATGCGGGGACGATGCGCGTCGCCTGCTCGCCTTGCCCATTGGTAGAACCTTAGTGCCCGGCGCTGCGCCCGCCGCCGAGGGCCCGGGGCGCCTCAGTGGCTACGGCGACGGGAGGGCCCACCGAGCGCCGCCCAGACGGTGCGCCCGTGCCGGTCATCGGTGACACCCCACTCGTGGGCAAGGCTGCGCACGATCCGCAGGCCGCGTCCGCTGGGCGCCCAGACCGACAGTGGCGCAGGCCGGGGCGTGCTCGTGCCGCCCCCGTCGGAGACCTCGATCTCGACCACACCGGCCTTGACGGTCCAGCGGACGCGGATCGACCCGTCCGGCAGGGGCCGCGCGTGGCGGATGGCGTTCGCGGCCAGCTCCGAGACGACGATCTCGGCTTCGCTGACGATCTCCGGGTCCAGCCCGTGGCGCTGCAGGTCGAGGACCACGCTGCGACGAACCCTGGCCACCGCCGACGCGGTCCAGAGCACCCGGATCGTGCGGGAGCGGTCCTGCAGGTCCTGCTCGGCCTCGGCACCGGCCTCGCCGGCCTCGGCACCGACGTCGGCATCGGCCTCGGCACCGCGGCGCGGTGGGGGGGTGGGCATGGGTCTGGTGGTTTCGCCTACGCCCATCACCGCCTGCCTGCTCCTCGGCCCTCGAGCGGACAGCCCTCGAAGGTCCTGTGCAGGCTATCGGTTGCCACCGACGAGGTCGAGGACCAGCCGCGGCCGGTTGCTGATGATGGCATCCACGCCGAGGTCCAGGCACAGCCGGACGTCCACCTCCTCGTCCACGGTCCAGACGAACACCTCATGGCCCTGCTCGTGTTGCCTCAGCACCACCTCCGGAGCCTCCCGGAGGATCGCGACGTCCAGCCCGGCCGTGCCGGCACCTCCCGGCACTGCGCCGCCACGGAACGATGGGGGCACGGGGGCAGCGACGAGGGAGACCGTGGGGAGCCGGGGGCACAGTTCCGACATGCGGCGAATCGCCAGCTGGGAGAACGACATCATCCGCGCCCAGGGCTGCCCGGGACGCCGGACGCCGTCGAGGTCGTACTCCTTCAGCAGGCGGGCGACCTCGTGCTCCACCTTCCCGCCGAACCTGCTCGGGTGCTTCGTCTCGATGGCGAGCCCGATCTCCCTGCCCGCCCCGAGAGCAAGCTCGATGAGCTCGCGGAGGGTGACCAGGCTCCGGTTGTCCGGGTCCTGCGCGACGGCCGGCTCCGCCTCCCTCCACCCGCCCCAGTCCATGGCCCGGAGCTGCGCCAGGGTCTTGGTCGCCACGACACCGACGGCGTCCGACGTCCGCTCCACCGTCCGGTCGTGCAGGCAGACCAGCTCGCCGTCCGCGCTGAACCGCACGTCGCACTCGAGCCCGTCCGCCCCCTCCGCGATAGCGAGGCGGTAGGCACCGAGGGTGTGCTCCGGGACCGCCGCCGAGGAGCCCCGGTGGGCGATGACAAGGGGTATGCCGTCCGGCCGGCTCCCGCCGGCCGCAGGCTCGGGCTGCGTCACCGGCATATCGTGGCACGGTGGCGCAGCGGACGCAGTCGCACCCCGGCTCACACGAGGCCGGGCTGCACCGTTCCACGGGTGTGCACCTGCCGCCCTTCCAGCGCCTCGTCGACGCGCACTGGCGCGACGTCGCCCGGCTGGCCCACGCCCTCGCCGCCGGCGACGGTGACGACGTGGCCCAGCAGGCGTGGACCCAGGCGTACGCGGCATACCCGTCCCTGCGCTCGGCCGCGAACCTGCGCGGCTGGCTGCTGACCATCACCCACCGGTGCGCCATGGACGCGCACCGGGCGCGGGCCAGGGGCCCCGTCCCGACCGACGGCCCCGCCCTGCTGGCCGCCGCTGAGCGTGGCGTGCCCGGACCGGAGCCGCAACCCGCGGACGACGGGCTGTGGCGACACGTCGCCCGGCTTCCCGAGCGCCAGCGCGAGGCGGTGGTGCTGAGGTACGTCGGCGACCTCGACCACGCGGCGATCGCCGGCCTGCTCGGCACCACCCCGACGATGAGCAGGCGCCTGGTCAGTGATGGCCTCAAGGCGCTGAGAGAGGTCCACGCATGACGCCAGTGACCGAGCCCGACCCAGGTGCGGAAACCGTCGAGGTGCGCCTCGGCGCGTACCGTCCACCCGTGACCCCGCCGGTCTTCGAGGTCGCCGACGTCGCCTACGTCGTGGAGGACACCCCCGTCGGCCGGATCCTGCTCGGCCGGACCGACGCCGGCGCGCTCGTCGCCTCGAGGTTCGTCGCCGACGACGACGCCGAGGCTGCGCTCGTCGACCGGCTCGGCCGCACCCTCGGCCCGCGGGTCCTGCGGCTGCCGAGGGCGCTCGACGAGGCACGACGGCAGCTCGACGGCTACCTCGCCGGGCGGCTGCGCGCGTTCTCCCTGCCGACGAGCCTGGCGCTGGCGACGCCGTTCCAGCGGGCCGTGCTCGGCGCTCTCGGCGAGAGCGTGCCGTACGGAGCCCGGACGACCTACGGTGAGCTCGCGCGGCTGGTCAAGCGGCCCTCGGCGTCCCGCGCGGTCGGCGCCGCCCTCGGGGCCAACCCGCTGTGCGTCGTGCTGCCGTGCCACCGGGTCGTCGGCTCGGACGGGAGCCCGACGGGGTATGCCGGGGGGCTGGCCGCCAAGGAGTACCTCCTCGCCCTCGAGGCCAGGTCCTGAGGACGGGCGCGCCTGCGCGCTCCGGCTCTGTGCTCCGGCTGTGCGCTCCGGCCCTGCGCTCCGGCCCTGCGCTGCGGGGCACTGGGGCTGGCGCTCGGTCGGAGGTCTGCCGGGGCGGTACCGTGACCGGGTGCCCGTTCCCCGAGCCGTGGCCAGGCTCAACCGCGCGCTGCTCAACCCGGCGCTGATCCGCCTCGTCGGACGTGGGCCGTTCGCGGGCGTCGAGCACCGGGGACGGCGCTCCGGCCGGGTCTACCACACGCCGATCATGGCGTTCCGGCACCGGCAGGGTGACGAGGACACCGTGACGATCGCGCTGACCTACGGGCCCGGGGTGGACTGGCTCAGGAACGTGCAGTCGGCGCACGGTTGTCGCATGGTGCTCGGCCCGCACCTGCTCACGCTCGGTGCCCCCACCCGGATCGACCCGGCGGAAGGGCTGCGCCGGATGCCCGCCCTGCCGAAGGTGCTCCTGCCGATCCTCCGGTGCCGCGACTTCGTGCAGCTGCCCGTGCTCGACGAGAAGCCCGTTCCGACGGCACCACCGGATTCCCCGTGACCCACCGGATCCGGTCACGCCCGCGTGCATCCCGTCATCGCCTCGGCATCGGCTGCGGCCCGGCCAGCTCGGCGGCAGCAGCCCGGCCGGGCCGATCTCAGCTGACGCAGAACTCGTTTCTCTCCGGGTCGTGCATGACGACGTAGTAGAACGCGTCCTTCGGGTCGTCGCCTCGCTCCCGCCGCTGCACGCTGGCCCCCAGCCCGACCAGCTCGGCCACCTTCGCCTCGACGATCTCGACCCGCCGCCCCTGCGGCAGAGCGTCGTCGCGGCCCGTCGGGTACAGGTCCAGGTGAAGCCGGTTCTTGCCCGTCTTCGTCTCGGGCACCTCCTGGAACCAGATCGGCGGCCGCAGCCCGGCCGGGTCGAAGAGCCGGTCGTCGTATGCGGCGTCCTCGCCCAGCCCCGCTCGGTAGTGCGCGTGCCAGGTGGTGTTTGGCTGCTCTGGCGGCACCGGCTGGTAGCCCAGCGCCCCGGCCCAGAACCGCGCCAGCGAGGGCGGGTCGTTCGCATCGATCGTCAGCTGGATGAACATCATGCGCCCAACGCTAGGCGGCAAAAAGGAATTGCCGGCGCCACCCGCAAAGGAAGAGGGTGTGCCGTATGAGGGGATTCACTCCCAGCGAGAGCTTCGGTCCCGCCGTGGCAAGCCACTACGACGACGAGCCACGCGGCGATGAGCAGGCGGCGGTCGACTTCCTTGCCGACCTCGCCGGAGACGGAACCGCCCTGGAGCTGGCGATCGGGACGGGCCGCATCGCACTGCCGCTCGCCGACAAGGGCGTTCCCGTCGACGGCATCGAGCTGTCCCGGGCGATGGTGGACCGGCTCCGCGCCAAGCCGGGAGGTGAAGAGCTCCACGTGACCATCGGCGACATGTCCGCGGTCGGGACCGGCAAGACCTACCGTGTCGTGTACCTCGTCTTCAACACCGTGTTCAACCTCCTCACGCAGGACGACCAGGTCGCCTGCTTCGAGAACGCCGCCCGTCACCTGACCGAGGACGGCGCGTTCCTCGTCGAGGCGGCCGTCCCGACCTCCTGGTTGCCGAGCCACTCCTACGCGCGCCCCGAGGCCGTGCAGGCCCGAGCCGTGACGCTGGACGTCTGCACCTACGACCCGGTGACCCAGATCCTCGACGAGAACCACGTCCGGATCTCCCAGGACGAGGGCATCCGGTTCGGGCCGATCTCCTGCCGGCTGGCGTGGCCCTCTGAGCTCGACCTCATGGCGCGCCTGGCGGGCCTCCGGCTTGAGCAGCGGTGGGGAGGGTGGCAGCGGCAGCCGTACACCGGCACGGACGCCCACGTCTCTATCTACCGTCGCGCGTGACCACGGCCGCTGCGTGCGCCTTCGCTGACACCATGGGGGCACGCGCACGAGCGACGGCTGGGCAGGTCTCAGGAGGTGCCGGTGGTGGGCCTGAGGGTGAGGGTGCTGGGCGAGAGCACCTACGTGCGTCCCGTGTGGCCCGCCGCCACGGGCGCCAGCAGATGATGGTCCACCTGGACTTCGAGGTCTCCGCCCTTCAGGAGGCAACCGCCCACGCAATGAGGCTGGGTGCCGAGCTGCCCGACCACCAGCCACGGGACAACGTGCGGGTTCTCCTGGATCCCGCCCGGGCACCCGTTCTGCCTGTACACATGACCCAGGTCCGCCTCAGTTGCCGAGAACCTTCAGGTGAACGAAGATCGTGTCGCCGAGCTGGATCCCCTCCGCGCGCCTGGCGGAGTCTCGGATGGGCAGCAGGTAGCCCCCGTCCTTCGGGAAGAGCGACGTGCGCCACGTGGTGCCCCCGACGCGGACGCGGACAGGGATGACGCCCCACCCGTAGGTGACCGAGCTGGCCACTGAATGGATCGCGTCCGCGTCGTCCCGGGGCACGCTCATGAAGTGGTAGGGCGACGGGCCACGCCAATGCCAGACTTCGCCACTGAACTCACACTCCATGGTCGTCTCCCCGATCCGGCGGTTGGTCGACGGCGCTCGGGCGACGCAGAACCCGGTGCCCGCCGGGATCCGCCTCACGGCCTGAGCAGGGCCGCCGGCGCGCCCCTCCCGCCCCCGGACAAGCCTCTTCCGGAGCGGCGACAAGCAAGCCTACCCCCCCCCGCCGCACCCTGCGCAGGGTTGTGCCGGCGGACACGCGCCCTCGCCTCGAGGCTGCTCGGCTCGGCCGCCCGAGTCGATCCGTCCTACGTTCGCGTTGTCAGCGCGGCGGGCGGAGCTCGACTCCTGCCGGTATGCCGTGTCGGCGCCGGTGACTCCTCACGCGAGCGCGCGAACCTCGAAGCGCTCGTCCGGGCGGGCGATGGCCTCCTGGGCGGCGACGATCTGGATCTCGGGGTGCCCACCCCTGTGGGTGGCCTCGAGGACGGCATGCACGCTGGCTGCGGTGCGGGAGAGCGCAACGCGCGGTGACGCGGTCATCGTGTGCGCGAGGAAGAGCGCCGCGGTGAGGTCACCCGCCCCGTTCACCGCAAGCGGCAGCAGCGGCGTGCTGACCGCCCAGGCCCCGTCGTCACTGACGGCGACCATCCCGATCGAGCCGGTCGGGGTCTCGCGCGTCCGGACGCTCGTGACCAGCACCGTCCGTGGACCTGCTTGCCGGAGCCGACCGACGGCTGCCAGCAGGTCGTCCGTCGTGACCACGGTGGAGCCCGTGAGGAGCCCCAGCTCGAACTGGTTCGGTGTCAGGATGTCGGCCTGCGGGACGGCCTCGTCCCGCAGGAACTCCGGGATGCCGTGGCGGACGTAGAGACCCTGGTCCACGTCCCCCATCACCGGGTCGCAGCAGAAGACCGCAGCCGGGTTGGCCGCCTTCACCCGGCGCACCGCGTCGAGAACGACGGCGCCGACCTGCGCAGCACCGAGGTAACCGGACAGCACCGCGTCGCACTGGCCGAAGACGCCGCGCTCCTCGATGCCGGTGACGACGCCGGCGACGTCCTCCGGGTCGAGCACCCGGCCGCGCCACGTGCCGTAACCGGTGTGGTTCGAGAAGCTCACGGTCGGGACCGGCCACACCTCGTGACCGAGCCGTTGGAGCGGGAAGACCGCTGAGCTGTTCCCGACGTGGCCGTAGGCGACGACGGACTGGATCGAGAGGATCGTCAGCGCCTGCTGGCTCACTTGACGCCGGGCCGGTTGTCCCCCTCCGCGACGAGGCGCTTGCCGGCGGCCTGCCAGGCCAACATGCCACCGTCGAGGTTGGCGACGTCAAAGCCCTGCTGGGTCAGCCACGCCACGGCCTTCGACGACCGACCGCCTCCCCGGCAGGTGACCGCGAGGGGGCCGGCACCCGGGTCGGGCAGGTCCGCTAGCCGCGCCGGGAGGTCACCCAGGGGGATGTGCACGGCGTTGCCCGCGTGCCCGAGCGCCCACTCGTCCGGCTCGCGAACGTCGAGGATGACGGCGTCGTCGGCAAGGTCCGCCGGCCTGATCTGGGGCTGGTCGCTCATGCCCGCATCCTCGCACTCCCGGCGCGGACGCCGGCGAGGGGTCGGCCCTCACTTGAGCAGTCGGGACATGCGACGGTCGGCCAGCGGTTTCCCGCCGGTCTGGCAGGTCGCGCAGTACTGCAGGGAGGAGTCGGCGAAGGACACCTCACGCACGACGTCGCCGCAGGCGGGGCACGTCTGCCCGGTGCGCCCGTGCACCCTCATCCCCGCCCGCTTCGCGTCCTTCAGCTCGGCCGCCGGCTTGCCCGACGCCGCGACGACCGCGCCCGCAAGGGTGTCCCGCAACGCGGCATACAGCCGCTCGACGTCGGCGCTCCGCAGGCTCGCAGCCACCGCGAACGGCGAGAGGCGGGCCACGTGCAGGATCTCGTCCGAGTAGGCGTTGCCGACCCCGGCGAGGAACTCCTGCTCGCGCAGCAGCCCCTTGATCTGCGTGCGCCGTCCCGCGAGCATGCCGGCGAAGTCCTCGAGCGTGAAGTCCGGTGCCATGGGGTCCGGACCGAGGCGCGCGATGCCCGGCACCTCGGCCGGGTCGTGAACGAGGTATGCCGCGAGCGACTTCTTCGTCCCGGCCTCGGTGAGGTCGAAGCCGGACCCGTCCGAGAGCCGGACCCGCAGCGCGATGGGCGACTTGCCGGGCCGCAGGGTCGTCGGGGGCATGGCCTCGGACCAACGCAGCCAGCCGGCCCGGGCGAGGTGGAAGACGAGGTGGGTCCCGTCGAGGTCGAGGTCGAGGAACTTCCCGTGCCGGCGGACCGAGTCGACGGGGGACCCGCGCACTGCCTCGGGCGGCGGGTCGTAGGTCTTCAGGACCGAGACAGACCCGAGCTCGACGCCGGTGACGGCGAGGCCGGCGAGACGCACCGCGAGGAAGTCGACGAGTGCCTGGACCTCCGGCAGCTCAGGCACGGCCTGCGGCCTCGGACGGGTCCACCGTGTCGCTGACCCGCTCCGTGGCTGCCGGGGCACCGCCGGGCACGTCCTTGCCCGCGCGCCGCAGGATCCCGAGGAGCCCGTAGCCGTCCGGGGCGTAGTAGACGGGGACCTCGCGGTTGTTGCGGTTGCGGGTCGTCAGCTCCTCGTTGGAGACCGGCAGGCCGTGCGAGAGGACCTGCTCGGTGGCCGTCAGCTGCCGGATGGCGATGGCCTCGACGAGCTCCGGGCGGGCAGCGGCGAAGTCCTGGTAGATCTTCGGGTCGTGCTGACCGTCGTCACCGACGAGCAGCCACTGGATGTGGGGGAAGTCCCGGGCCAGCCGGTCCAGGCAGGCGCGCTTGTGCTCCTGGCCGCTGCGGAACCAGCCGGTGTTCGTCGGCCCCCAGTCGGTGAGCAGCAACGGCCCCAGCGGATAGCCGTGGCTCTTGAGGAACCGGGTCAGCGTCGGCGCGGTGTTCCACGCCCCGGTCGAGACGTACACGATCGGCGCCCCGGGACGACCTTCGAGCAGCGCGCGGTACATCGGCGCCATGCCCGGCACGACATGGCGCGCGCCCTCGTGCCGGACGAAGGTGTTCCAGGCGGCGATCATCACCCGTGGCAGGGAGGTCGAGATGACCGTGTCGTCGATGTCGCTGATGAGGCCGTACCGCACGTCCTCGCCGACGATGAAGACGCTGGCCTGCACGGGCTCCGCGTGCTGAGCGCCGACGGTGACCTCGTGCCAGCCGGTGGGCAGAGCGTGCCCACGGAAGGTGAGGTCGACGTGCCCGCTCCGGTCACTGCGACCGTGCGCCACGTGGTTCCCCACGCGGACCGTGACCGGCACCCCCATCGCTGGCGCCAGCACGAATGCGCGCCAGCCGCGCGCGCCGCCACCCGGTGAGCGCAGGCCCCCGTAGGTGATGTCCTGGCGCGGCTCGTCCGGCTCGTCGTGCTTGCGCGCCAGCAGCACCCGGGCGAAGACCCGGACGAACTCCGTCGAGCCGTAGCCGGTGTGGGTGATCACCCGGTTCTGCCAGCCGCGGCGGCGCAGGCCGCGGTCGAGCTGCCGGTGCCAGGCATCCTCGACGACGGCGGCGGCGTGCGGGCGTGACATGGGTCAGAACCTATTCCATGGGCGCCCGATGCTCATCCCGGAGGGCGTCCCAGCGGCGGCGGCTAGTGGTCACGGCCGTAAGTTCGTCGGGGGTTCAGGTCCAGACGGTTGGGTCGCCGAGGTAGAGGCCGCAGGCGGTGTCGAGGGCGTCTTCGGCGAGACCGCCGGTGTGGCCGGTGGGTAGGTAGGAGTCTTCGTAGTCCTGGTGGCTGGCCCGGTAGATCGCGAAGCC
>JAABUR0100001001.1_pt1 | contig 10871 bp, 10 predicted proteins | sample 5560091 | NCBI WGS metagenome assembly JAABUR01 (sample SAMN10711879, study PRJNA513375) | rock metagenome | isolation source: Antarctica rocks | place: Antarctica: Victoria Land, University Valley sud
GCAGTGTGCGATAGTCGGCGGCCGCCGTGATACCTGCCAGCGTGGTGGCGATCGAGGTTTTCCCGACGCCGCCCTTGCCGTTGGCGACGGCAACGACGCGGCTGAGTGATTCACGTTCCAATGCCATGGTGATCATGGTGGCAGGGCCCCCCCCCTCCCCTGGGGAGGCACGCCGTCCGCCCGGCAGACGGGTTCGGCAGGAGTGCCGTCGCTGACGCCATCGCTGATGCAGTGCCGGTGTTGGTGCGGGAGCTAGTTCGTCCGTGAGTTGGCCGTGGCGTCGAGGCGGCACACAATGCGGGAACGGGTGCGGCGGACGGGTGCGCAGGGGGTTCGCCGCACAGTAAGCGAGTGCGGCAGCGCGTCTCACCGAGAGTGAGTAAGACGGCGCGCCCCTTCGGGAGTAAGCGCGCCCGGCGCTACGTCACGGGGTAAGTGAGCCCGAGAGGCTGGGGCAAAGGCAGTCCAGCAGGCAGGTTTACCGGCAGGCCTTCCGGGCGGGCCGGCGTCCGGCAGCGTGTCCGTCGCAATGGTCGCCGTATCGTGCGCATGTCGTATCGCGTACCCGGTCGCGCGCCGGCGCGCTCTACTTATCATTACTTGTATCGCTCGCGACGTCGCCGCGGATGTCGCTCGCCGGTCGCCCGTTGTATCGCAAGCAGTTCACGGGCCGTATCGCTGGTCGGCATCACTGCAGCTCAGCGACAATATAATGCTGCGCCAGTGGGGAAGTCACTCGAGACCGCAGCGCACTCGAGCAGGTCGGGCGGGGGAGACCCTGTCGTACATCCGGTGGTCAACGAAGACCAACTGCACCGCGTGCGGGCCGTGCAGTTCCGCTTCGGGTTCCAGGGACCTGGAAGGTGCCCGGGGCGCAGATTCGTTGCCACGCCCCGTCGTCGGGCGAAGTCCGTCCGGATCAGCGGATCGGAGTCCAGCGGGGCGGGTGGGGGAGTGTCAGCGCCATAGCGGGCACGCCAAGGGGTGGTACGACGGGCACGGCCACGTACGTCGATGGCCTGCTCCGCGGACAGGTCCGGGTCCGCGGTTAAGGCTAACCTGCAGGGCGCGTGCTCCTCCTTCTCCAGGTTGAGCGCCGCCTCGAACTCCTTGACATTGGACTCCACATAGTGATCATCGCGGTCTTCTGGTCCACCTCAACGGCCGCCGCGTCGAACAAGGCCCGGTGACAGCCCACGTCGTTCGTCAGGCTTCGACGAGGTCCTGAGTGGTGGCGAGGATGTGGTCGGTGTTGCCGGCGTTTTGGGCTGCGACGACTGTGGCGCGTCCCGGCCAGCCAGTTCCCTGAGCCTGGGCAGCATCGGTGGCACGCTTCCAGCGAGGGTGCAGCCATAGCTGGCGGGGCCCTGCGAGATGTCGCGGACGAGGTTGTGGCTGCCCTTGCGGAGCTCGGCGAGGGTGGAGGGGAGCGGCACTTGTGAGGAGTCCTGGTAGATCAGTGGTCATCATCGAACGGCGGGCACAGCCGTCGACGCTGCTGGCGAAACGGCTCGACGCCCTGCCGGCGGGTCAGGCAGGCCTGACACCGGCTGGGCGAGTTCTTTGGCCCGCTGGCTCTGGACTGTCGGTCCTCACGTTAAGTGGCGCGGTTTGCTCACGCTATCTGGCACCCTCGGCGCTGGAGCCTCTCCTGTTCGAGGGGCCTGACCTGGGAGGATGCCGCGGCGGGCTCACTTCGGTTGGTACAAGCGTTCGAGACCATGCCCTTTAACGCGAGGAAACAGCGCCAAATAGATAGAGCATTCACAGTCAGCAGGACTCAAAGTCGCTCGCCGCAGGCACTGCAGAAACCGGCATTTCCGCGCGCAGGTGCGCCGCACGCAGAGCAAAATCTGTCGTCGCCGGGCCCATTTCCTTCCGGCAGGTAATTCCCGTCCTCGGGCTAGTGGTCAGGGTGGTAGGGACGTAGGGCTCGCCGCCGCGGTCCAAAGCGAGCAGCACTGAAGAACCCACGCGCCTCTTCAACGTTTGCCCGTAACTTCTCGGGGTTGTACTGCCACCACCGCCGCCGTTCAGGCACCCTTACTCCTCCGATCAAGACCAACGTCTGACTTGTGAAGATTATTCGTTCGGATCGGGTTCGGCGCGTCGGCTCGAATCTGGCCTATGGCCAGCCAAGCGAACGAAGTCATGAAGACGAGCGGCTCAACGATACAGCGCATCCACTGATCCCGTCACACCCGGACGGCACAGTCCGAGCAACGCTCGCGGCCTTCGTCAGATGACGAACGCCGCTCCATGCTTGGCAGCTAGCCACCTCCTTGACCCACGAGCATGTCACAGGGATGAAAGACCCTCACCTAGCATAATGTTCCATTATGCGGGGTAACCCAACAGCTAGGGTAGGTAATTACCCCCTGCTCGGGGTACCCTTGTTGAAGATCCTTTCTTGGACCTTCGCCGCCGCATGGCGGCAGGTCGTCCGTGCGGAGTCAGCAGGTCAGGAGGCGATCGGTGGAGCCGGTGGGGGAGTGGTCGCGGCTCGTGGTCTTGCCACCGCCTGCCGGTAGTGCGGTCGTCGAGGCCGATACCATCGATTTGTCGGCGGATGACTTGGCCCGGGTGTGGGCGGCGGTGGACGCGTCGACGTCGGCGAACACGAAGGCGGCGTACCGCTCCGACTGGGCCCGCTTCCAGTCCTGGACCGCCGAGGCCGGGTACCCCTGTCTGCCGGCCCCCGACATGGTGGTCGCCGCGTACCTGACCGACGCGGCAGCTGCGCTGCGTCCGGATGGTCGGGCACAGTTCAGTCCGGCGACGTTGTCCCGGTGGGTGTCCTCGATCAACCAGATCCACACCGCCGCCGGGCTACTCGCACCGGGACGTTCCGAGGTGGTCCGCCGCACGCTGTCCGGGGTGCGCCGGATGCGGCGGAGCGCACCGAAACGCCGGAGCCCGCTGCTCCTGGCCGACGTCCGCACCATCTTAACGGCGATGTCGCCGTCGTTGTGGGTGTGGCCGGACGCGGTGGCAGCGCACCGCGACGCCGCCCTGCTGTTGATGGGATTCGCGGGCGCGCACCGCCGCAGCGAACTCGTCGCCCTGCGAGTGCAGGACGTTGCGGTGCATCCGGCGGACGGTTTGCACATCCAGATGGTCTCATCGAAGACGGACCAGGAGGGCCGTGGTGCGGTGCGGGCGTTGCCGTTCGGGCGCGACCCGGCGACCTGCCCGCCGTGCGCGTTGATCCGTTGGCGCCGGGTGTTGCTCGCGTTCGACGAGGGCGGCCGCCGCGCGGCTTTGAATCAGGTGCACCGCCGCGGGTCGACGGCGGAGCACTGCTGCCGCACCGTCGACGACGCCGCAGCCGATGCCCAGCCTGCCGGCGGTGGGGGACAGACCGGGGAGCCGGGTTTGGTGGGGAAGCGGTGGCTGTTCCCACCGGTCCACAAGACCGGCCGCCCCGGGTCGGGTGCGATGTCCGGGGATGCGGTCGCGGCGATGATCCAGCGCCGCGCCGCCGCCGCCGGGTACACCCCGGCGCAGGTGGATCTGCTGGGTGGTCATTCGCTGCGGTCCGGGTTCGTCACCGAAGCCTTCCGCGCCGGCGCCGACGCGCACTCGATCATGCGGCAGACCGGGCACAGGGACCCGAAGATGCTCGAGGTGTACGCCCGGGAACACGCCCCCCTTGTGGGTAATGCCGTCACCCGGCTCGACTTGTGACCGCCCCCACCCTGTCGGCGGCCACCGGCCGGCCCCTCGCGGCCAGCACGATCGCGGGGTACGCGGCGGACTGGGCGTTGTTCACCGACTGGTGCGCCGCCACCGACCACGACCCCCTCATCGCCGCCGCCGCGACTATTTCTGCGTTCACCACCGCCTGCCCCGCCGCGCCCGCCACCCAGCGCCGCCGGCTGGCCGCGATCGAGCGCCACCACCGCGCCGCCGGGCTCGAAGTCCCCTGGAAAGCATCGGGTTCGACGGTCGCAGCCCATCCGATCCGGCCCCGGGAGCCGCTCGACCCGGACCTGGTCGTGACGGCGCTGCGGCTGTTGCCGTCCCGCGGCTGGACCGCCGGCCTGTTCGGCCGCCGCGACAAAGCCCTACTCGTATTGGCCGCGGCGACGGACCTCCCTTATCGGGAGTTGGCCGTGATGGCCGTCGGGCAGCTGGACATCGTCGACGGCGCCGCGGGTGTCACCGACATCTCCGGGGAGGTCCACCTCATCGAGGCGACGGCCGATGCGGTGCTGTGCGGGCCGTGCGCACTGACCCGGTGGCGGCGGGTCGTCGATGCCGAGGTGACCGGGACCAGCGCCGCCGGCATGCGGCGCCTGTTCAAAAAAGCTCCCGTCGTCACCTCGGCGAGCCGCCACGTGTGCCAGGAGCCGGGACCGGCCGCCGCCGCGACGCTGGCCGTGCCGTTGTTCCCACCGATCAACCAGTGGGGACACCTCCCACTACCGATCCAACCGATGAGCCGGCACGCCATCTCCGTGCTGGCCCGGCAGATCCAGACCGGACTCCCGGCGCACCGCGACTTGGACGTCGACGAGATCGCCGATGTTCTCAACCCCGCCGAAACCGAAGCAAGGGAGCCGGTCATTCCCAGGCCCGCCTACGACTGGGCCGCCGCGAACCAGAAGAAGAAGGAGGCCATCGCCCAACTGGCATCGCTCTCGGCGACCATGGACGACATCGACACCAGGATCAACCAACTCATCGATCGGACACGCGGCCTCGAACTCGACTGACCCCGGCCCGGGCCCGTAAGGCCTCCCCCAGATTCTATCGGTCGACGCACCGGGCGGGTCATACGGCAATGACCTGGTCAGTGAGCTGAGCGGTCCTTCGGCGGGGCCACTGGCACCCGTCGAGGGTTCGGCTATAGGACGCACTGTCCGCGAGTCGTTCGGCCAGCACCACGTGGTAGCTAGACAAGTCAACGCTCGTTTGAGGTGATCGGCGCCAGGATCTGTTCCACTTCATCGTGGCCCTGGCCCTGGCCGGTCTCGTCGCGCCGGTGGCGGCACCATCCCAGCGGTGTGCCGTCGAACCGGCTATCACGCCGGCCCGGATCCGCGCCTCGGGCAAGGAGATGCCTAACGCTGTCGGCGCGACCGCTGTACGCAGCCTCGTGCAGGGCCGTCGACCCGTCAGCATCGACTCCGTCCACGGGTGTCTCGGCGCCCAGCAGCTGATCGATGACATCCAGCCGACCTTGCTCGGCGGCCATCCGCAGCGCAGCGACCCGCCGCTGCGGCGTCTCGGCGCTGAGCCAGGGCGGTGATGTTGCCGGCAGCCGCGGCCTGAACGAGGTCGGTCGCCCCGGCCGCCAGCATTACCTTGACGACGTCGGCCATCCGAAAACCGCCGCGTGCCGCAATGCGGTGCCGCCGGGAACCGCACCCGCATCGGGCGACGCGGTGGCAGCCAGGTCGGCGCCCGCCTCGACCAGCACCCGCGCGACCTCGGCATCGCCGTAGCTGGCGGCGGTCATCAATGGTGTCTCGGCGTCACCGGGAGCACCGTCGGGGGGGCGCTCCCGCCTCGAGCAGTTTCCTGGCGATAGCCCCGGTGTCGGGCGCGTCTCGCCAGATGCCCCGCGAAGTGTCGTAGCGGAGCATGGCGACGTAGCCCAGCGGGGTCGCTGCCTGCGGTGGTCACACCAGTGCAGCATCGGCTCGACCGCCAGTTCCGGGTGCTCGGCGAGCAGCGCATTCAACCGGGTCACGTCGCGGGTGTCGAGGATCTCGCGCCGGTCGACCTCTGTCTTGAGCTTGGCCCAGCTGGCGAAGCCGTACTCCCGGGCCACGGCCACAGCGCCGAGTCGAGGATCAGGCGATCCGACACGGCGTGTAGTGGGGCGAGCGAATCTGTGTCGTCGCGCTGGGCCGCTCGGAGGAGCTCCTTCCCCTGGCGGCGAAGACGACAGGCGATGGTCGAGGTCGCCTTCCCCTACGCCAAATATTGTGAAAGATCTACGACACTTAATTTGTTAATCCGATCAAACTGCCCCATTTAATCTGCGAGTTGACGGCCGTGACGTGGGCACCGTTTTCGAGGATGCTCGTTGGCATGAGTAGTCCGTATCGTCCCGTCCCCGCGTTTGATTCGAGCGCCGAAGGGCCCGCTGCCGAAGCGGGCGTCCCCCGTCCCCCGGGGCCGAATGATCCTGAGCCGGTCGGCGCCGATCAGCCGCCTATCATCGCGTGGCACGAGTTTCGGGCTGGGGACGAGCCGCCGGCCCGGCATCAACGCTATCGGCGGGTCGCCGCCCGGACACTGTCCAAAGCCGGGGGCGACTCACTGTTCGGCTTGAGCTCCCAGGCTGCGTTCTGGTGCGCCCGGTCCACCGCGCCGATGCTGTTGGCCCTGCTCGGACTCACCAGGGTGATCGCGCCGCTGTTCGGACCGGCGACGCTGACCGACGTGCACACCGGAATCGTCCACTTCCTGCATGGAGTGTTCAACCCTGAGGTCGCCAACAACCTTGTCGGCGACACCGTCAACACGATCCTCGACGCGCCCCGAGACGACGTCGTCTCCGTCGGGCTGATCGTCAGCCTCTGGGCGGGTTCCTCCGCCATCTCGGCCCTGATCGAAGCAATCAGGGGTCCGAGGAGGATCCGTACAGCCATTGGCGTTAGCGATGATCTTGCTGCTGAGCTGAGCCGTTGTCAGCCGCGGCGGCGCGGTGGTTGGAGTAGTTCGGTGACTTCGGCTACGGCCTGGGTGCCTGGCTTGATGTAGCGCATCGCGGTGCGTGGGTTCTTGTGCCGGGTCTTGGCCATGATCAGTTGCAGCGGGATGCCCTGCTCGCCGAGGAATGTGGCGGCTGAGTGGCGTAGTTGGTGCAGGTCCCATCCGGTGTGCGCGGTGAACAGGACGCGGGCGCGGTCGTAGCCGAGCCGGGATCGAAATATGTTGCTCGGCGAGGTGTCGGTCGTACCGTCGACGAAGGTCTACCTAAGGATGTCGGTTTCCAAATTATATGGCACACTTTTGCCACTTTATTTGTCCGCGCGAGGTGCTGGTCCGGGCGGTAGCTCTCCGAGTGGGGTGGTGGCGGGTGCCGAGCTTGGAGGAACGGTTGGCGGTGCTTAGTCCCCACCTGCACGACGCCGTGCCGTTGAGTGTTACGGCCAAGACGGCGGGGGTTTCGCCTCGGACTGCGCGGCGGTGGTTGGCCGGTTACCGTGCAGACGGCGCTGCCGCGCTGGTGCGGTCCAGGCGAGCTGACCGCGGCGGCTGGCGGATCCCGGCCGAGCTGGTGGAGCTGATCGAGGGTTTGGCGCTGCGTCGGCCGGCGCCGCAGATCGCGCAGGTACACCGGAAGGTGACCGAGGTGGCCGGTCAGCGTGGTCTGCCGGCCCCGTCGTATAACTCGGTGCGACGGGTCATTCAACGCCTGGACCGCGGGCTGTTGGCGCTGGCCCACCACGATCCGGACGTCTACCGGGACGAGTTCGAATTGGTGCTACGCCGCGAAACGGTTCATCCCAACGACGTGTGGCAGGCCGACCACACCGAGCTCGACGTGCAGGTTCTGGACGAGTCAGATCGAGCGGTACGGCCCTGGCTGACGGTCATCCTGGACGACCATTCGCGGGCCGTCGCCGGTTACACCGTGTTCCTGGGGAGCCCGACGGCGGTGCAGACCGCCTTGGCGTTGCGGCAGGCGATCTGGCGCAAAGCCGATCCGCGGTGGCCGGTCTGCGGGATCCCGGCCACGCTGTACTCCGACCACGGCGGATTTCACCAGCACCCACATCAGCCAGGTGTGCGCTGACCTGCGGATGCAGCTGATCCACTCCACACCGGGTGTGCCCCGCGGCCGCGGCAAAGGGGAACGGTTCTTCGGCACCGTCACCACCGAGCTGCTGCCCACGCTGCCGGGTCACATACCGCCGGGCAACCACGGCTGGCCGGTCACCCCTGCAGCGTTGACGTTGTCGCAGCTGGACGAGGCGGTCGGGGAGTGGGTCACCGGCACCTACCTTCAGCGTCGGCACCCCGAGACCGGGCAGCCGCCGGCGCAGCGGTGGGCCGCCGGGGGTTGGCTGCCGCGCATGCCGGACTCGTTGGAAGCGTTGGATCTGCTGCTGCTCACCGTGCGGACCCCGCGCAAGGTGCAACGCGACGGCATCCATTTGCACGGGCTGCGGTACTTCGCCACCACCCTGGCGCCCTACGTCGGCGAGCAGGTGACCATCCGGTACGACCCACGGGACTTGGCCGAGATCCGGGTCTATCACCGGGACGAGTTCCTGTGCCGGGCCGTCGCGCCCGACATCGCCGCCGCCACCATCTCTATGCAGGACCTGCAGGCGGCCCGCAACGAGCGCCGCCGGGAGTTGCGGGAACACCTCACCGCCCGCCGGAGCCTGGCGGACCTGCTCAACGATCCACGGCCGGCAAGCAGCAGCCGCACCCCCGACCAGCAAGTCACACCGCAGCCAGCGGCGCATCGCTTGAAGCTCTATCGAGAAGACTGAAGCCGACCACGAAGGGGTGCCGCCATGGCCGAGCAGATCGAGATCACCGGTCGGCCGCGGCCGCCCCGCCGGCTCGTCGACTTTCAGATCACCAAGCAACACCGCCGCTTCGTGGAGTTCGCCGACGCGGTCCGCCGTCACCGCTACATCGGTGCCTGTTACGGCGCGCCCGGACTGGGCAAAACGCTGTCCGCCCGCACCTACGCCGCCGCCGACGACTTCGACCAATGGGCCAACGACCGCTACACCCGCGGCACCGTCCTACCGGACTCCCTGATCGCCAGCCGAACCTTGTTCTACACGCCGCTGGTGCACATCACCGGACGGCGCCTCAACCTCGAGGTCGACCTGTTCGCCCACTCGCTGAGCGCCGACATCAACCGTGCCTTGGATCCGCAATGCCACCCCGGCATCGACGAGGACGTCGACATCCCGTACTTGACCGAGCTGGTGATCATCGACGAGGCCGACCGGCTCAAGACCAACGCCCTCGAGCAACTGCGCGACTTCTTCGACCGCAACGACGTCGGACTGATCCTCATCGGCATGCCCGGCTTCGAACGTCAACTCGCCCGCTACCCGCAGCTCTACAGCCGGATTGGATTCGCCCACCAGTACCGGCCGATCGACCCCGAAGACGTCCCCACTGTCCTGGCGCACTACTGGCAGCAACTCGGCCACAACTATGACCCCGCCGACCCGGCCGACGCTGAAGCCGCCAACGCGATCACCACCATTACCGGCGGGAACTTCCGGCTGATCGAACGGCTCATGACCCAGATCGCCCGCGTCATGACCATCAACCAGCTGCAGACCATCGCACCCGAAGTGGTCCACGCCGCCCGACAGATGCTCGTCGTGGGCACCCAGTAGAGGACCAATAACGTGGCGAAAGTAGGCCAAATAATTTGGCAATTCACAACCTAAGGAGCACACCTCGATGATCCAACGAGAAGCGATCCGTGAATACGCCGCCGGCTCGCTCTGGGTGCTGCCCGGGATCAGCGCCTTGGCCGCGTTGCTGGTCGGGTTCGGGGTCTCCCACATCAGCGTCAGGCCCGGCTCTGTGTTGGCGCCGCTGGCGTTCCAGGGCACCGCGGATGACGCCCGCACCCTGCTCAGCAACATCACCGGCACCGTGGTCACCGTCATCGCGCTCGTCCTCGGCCTAACAGTTGTTGCGCTGCAACTTTCCTCGACCCAGTTCTCGCCTCGTCTGCTGCGAAATTTCCTGCGCGACCGGCCCAACCAGGTCGTGCTCAGCGTGTTCGTCGCGACCTTCAGCTACTCCGCCGCCGGCCTCTACACCGTCGGACTCGCCGCCGGCGGCCGCACCGAGGAATTCCCCCGCCTCGCGGTCAGCGTCGCGATCCTGCTGCTGTTCGCCAGCCTGGCAATGGTCGTCTACTTCGCCGACCACCTCGCCCACTCCATTCAAGTCGACGCGATCGGAAAGCGCGTAGAACAGGCAACCCTCACCGTGATCCACGGAAGGTTGGGCAGCGTCGAAGAGACCGCCCCCACCCCACCGCCGTGGGCCCTGCCGCTCCCCGCCGCTCGGTCCGGGTATCTGCAAACCGCGCACCCCGAACTGCTGCTCCCACTGGCCAACCAACACCACCTGCACATCGGGCTCCGGATCCGGGTCGGCGAACACATCGTCGCCGGCACCGTCCTGGCCCGGATGTGGACCCCCACCCCCAACGACCCGACGCCCGACATCCATGTCGTGTCCCACGTGCTGGATGCCGCGGTCCGGATCGGGTTCGAACGCACCCTGGAACAAGACGCCTCATTCGGCATCCGCCAACTCGTCGACATGGCCTGCAAGGCCCTGTCCCCGGCCGTCAACGACCCCTACACCGCGGTCCAGGCCGTCGATCACCTCTCGGTGATTTTCTGCGCCCTGGCCACCCGCCCGCTCGGCGACTACGTCGCCGAGGATTCCAGCGGGTGGGGCTGGGTCATCGTGCCCGGCCGCCGGTTCGGCGACTACCTGGCCACCATGTGCGGACTGATCCGCCGCTACGGCTCCAGCGAACCCACCCTGTCCATAGCGCTGCTCCGGCTGCTGGACAACTGCGCGTCCGTGCTCCCCGACGACCCCGACCGGTGGGCCGCGCTCGACGCCCAAGCCGACCTCATCCTCGCCGACGCCACCCGCGAGATCGCCCAACCAGCAGACAATCTCGCGGTCAGGGCCGCCGCGCAAGATTTGAAGACCACCATCACTACACACCGGCCGCGCCCGGCGCCCCCAACAGATTCACCCACTACTCCCGGCGACCACCCGTAAACCGGCTCTTCGCAGTTGAGGGTGTAGGTGCGGGCGCGTCGGTCACGGGGTGAGGGTCGAGGTCTTCCGATGATGGAGGTTCCTACGCCGTCCACCTGGAAGACCACGACGTG
>JAABUR0100009573.1_pt1 | contig 10870 bp, 8 predicted proteins | sample 5560091 | NCBI WGS metagenome assembly JAABUR01 (sample SAMN10711879, study PRJNA513375) | rock metagenome | isolation source: Antarctica rocks | place: Antarctica: Victoria Land, University Valley sud
GGGCGAGGACTACGTTCTCCAGTTCGAGGAGTTTGGGGTAAACCGCTGGCTCATCCTCGTATACGTCGAGGCCAGCGGCGAAGATCTGCCCGTTCTCAAGCGCATCGGCCAATGCTGCTTCGTCCACTACCGGGCCGCGCGAGGTGTTTACGAGGACTGCCTCGGGCTTCATCTTTTCGAGTTCCGGGGTGCCGATCAGGTGTTGTGTTTCGTCCGTCAGCGGGGTGTGGATGGAGATGAAATCCGCAGCCTCCAGTAACTCATCGAGGTCCATGCGGCGGGCGTCGAACTCTGCTTCTGCCTCCGGTTTGCGGGAGCGATTGTGGTACAGGATGTCCATGCCGAAGCCTCTGGCGCGGCGGGCGACGGACTGCCCGATCCTGCCGAATCCGACGACACCGAGCTTCTTGCCCCACACGTCCTGGCCCATGAGCTGCTTCGGCCCCCACCATTCCCACAGCCCGGCGCGCAGCAGACGCTCTCCTTCACCGAGCCTGCGGGACGCAGCGAGCAGCAGCATGAAAGCCACGTCGGCTGTCGTCTCGTCCAGAACGCCCGGCGTGTTGGTGACCACGACGCCACGATCCAACGCCGCTTCAATATCCACGTTGTCGTAACCAACGGCCATGTTGGCAATGATCCGTAGGCCCTCTCCGGTCGCGTCCATCACCTCTGCGTCTATCTTCTCCGTCGCGGTGGCGAGGATAGCTGAGATGCCACGGGCAGCATCCAGAAGCTCGTCGCGTTCTGGCGGACGTTCGTGCAGAACTGTCACGTCGAAAGATTCGAGGGGGCGAAGCCCAGCGTCCGGGATCTCACGGGTTACGAGCACTCTGTCGGGCATGAGACCTCCCCTACTCATCCTCCTTCAAGAGTTGCCGCAGCACGGTCTGGAGGATGCCGCCGTTCCTGAGGTACTCGACCTCGACTGGCGAATCCACGCGGGCCTTCACCTTGAACACGCTCTCGCCGCCGTCGACCTTGACGGTAAGTTCCTTGCCTGGTTCGACGTCGTTTATGCCCCTGATGGTGAACGTCTCAGTGCCGTCGAGGCCGAGGGATTCGGCGTTCTCGCCGTCCGCGTATTGCACCGGCAACACGCCCATGCCTATGAGGTTGGACCGGTGGATGCGCTCGAAGCTCTCGGCGATCACGGCGCGTATGCCGAGCAGGAACGACCCCTTCGCCGCCCAGTCCCTCGACGAACCGGAACCGTACTCCTTGCCGCCGAGGACGACCAGGGGAACGCCGTCCTCCTGGTACTGCATCGAAGCCTCGTAGACGGTGGTCTCCGTGCCCTCGGTGTCGCCCTCGTCGAAGTGCCGCGTATATCCACCCTCCTTGTCCACGAGCTGGTTCCTGAGACGGATGTTGCCGAACGTGCCGCGCACCATCACCTCATGGTTGCCTCGGCGGCTGCCGAATGAGTTGAAATCTCTGGAATCAACGCCCTTTTCGAGCAGGTACTGCCCGGCAGGCATCTTGGACGGGATGGCCCCGGCGGGCGAGATGTGGTCAGTCGTGATGGAGTCCCCGACCTTGACCAGAACCCGCGCGTCCTCGATATCCGTCAAAGGCTCCGGTTCGGGCGCGAGGTCCTTGAAGAACGCGGGCTCCTGGATGTAGGTGGAGTCCGGGTCCCACTCGTAGAGGTTGCCCTCGGGCACGCTCACGTCGTTCCACTGCTCGTTGCCCGTGTACACGTCGCCGTACTGCTCACGGAAGACCTCCGGGTCGAGGGCCTTGCCGAGCTGATCCGCGACCTCCTGCTGCGTCGGCCAGATGTCCTTCAGGTAGACGTCGTTGCCGTCGGAACCGAGTCCGATCGGCTCGTTGGCCAGGTCAACGTCAACGTTCCCGGCGAGCGCGTAAGCCACGACGAGCGGCGGGCTCGCGAGGTAGTTCGCCTTCACGTCCGGGTTGATGCGCCCCTCGAAGTTCCTGTTCCCCGAGAGAACCGCCGCCACCACCAGGTCGTTCTCGTTGACGGCCTCGGACACCTCGTCCGGGAGCGGGCCGGAGTTGCCGATGCACGTCGTGCAACCATAGCCGACGAGGTTGAACTTCAACTCTTCCAGATAGGGCATCAGTCCCGCACTGGTCAGGTACTCGGTCACGACCTTGGAGCCCGGCGCGAGGCTGGTCTTGACGTGCGGCTGCACGTGCAGCCCCTTCTCAACGGCCTTCTTCGCCAGCAGTCCGGCCGCGAGCATGACGGACGGGTTCGACGTGTTGGTGCAGCTCGTTATGGCGGCGATGACGGCGGAGCCGTGCCTGAGGTAAGCCTCTTCGCCGTCCAGGGTGATGGTGACGGTACCGCCGTCATCGCCGGCCTCGGGGCCATCGGAGTGTTCACCGGCTGTCGGGTCGGGATCTCCGTTTCCGGTTGCATCGGCTGCGTCGGACGGGGTGTCGGAGGTGATCATGGACTCCGTGTCGTTGCGGGAGTGGCCGTTGAGTTTGTCGTCCGACGCGTCGTAGTCGACGCCCGTGATCTCGGCGAGAGCCCGCCGGAAGGAGCGCCGCATATCTCCGAGGGAGATCCTGTCCTGCGGCCTCCTCGGCCCCGCCAGCGAAGACTCGACAGTATCGAGATCCAGCTCCAGCGTCTCGGAGAAGTTCGGGTCGGGCGTGTCGTCCGTCCGCCACAGCCCCTGCTCTTTCGCGTAGTCCTCGACGAGCTGGCAGAGGTCGTCGTCTCGGCCCGTCCCTTTGAAGTAGCGTATGGTCTCAGCGTCGAACGGGAAGAACGCGCACGTCGAGCCGAACTCCGGCGACATGTTGCCGATGGTCGCCCTGTCGGGGAGGCTGAGCTGCGACAATCCCTCGCCGTAGAACTCGACGAACTTACCGACGACGCCCTTCTTGCGGAGCATCTGCGTCACGGTGAGGACGAGGTCGGTCGCGGTCACGCCCTCGTTCAGAGCGCCGATCAGCTTGAAGCCGATGACCTCGGGCTGGAGCATGTAGTAAGGCTGGCCGAGGGTGACGGCCTCGGCCTCGATGCCGCCGACGCCCCAGCCGAGGACGCCGAGGCCGTTGATCATGGTCGTGTGCGAGTCCGTGCCGACGAGCGTGTCAGGCATCACGATGCCGTCCTTCACCCAGACACCTTTAGCGAGATACTCCAGGTTTACCTGGTGGACGATGCCGGTCGCGGGCGGGACCACCGTGAAGTCGTCGAACGCCTCCTGTCCCCACTTCAGGAACTCGTAACGCTCGCGGTTCCGCTCGAACTCGCGATCCGCATTGAACTGGAGGGCCATGCCGTTCCCGAAAGCGTCAACCTGGACGGAGTGATCTATGACGAGGTCCGTAGGGACGAGAGGGTTGATCTTGGCTGGATCCCCCCCGACGCTCTGCATCGCGCTCCGCATCGCCGCCAGGTCCACGATGGCCGGGACGCCCGTGAAGTCCTGCATGATCACACGCGCCGGTAGATACGCAAGCTCCTCCCCGACGTTCTCCGGCCACGAGGCCAGAGACTCTACCGCCTCCTCGTCCACGAACTTCCCGCCGCAGTTGCGGAGCAGAGATTCGAGGATGGTGCGCAGCGAGAACGGTAGCGAAAATACGTTAGCGTCCACCTGTTCATCGAGTTTCTCCAGGCTGTAATACGTGTACTCGTTACCGCCAGAAGTCAGCTTCTGCTTGGCATCGAAAGCGTTGTTATCCGGCATGCGTAAGACCCTCTTTTCATCGCTCGTTTTGTGATGCGATTATATCTTTACCCGCATCCTATTACCGCGACGCTAGAGGTAATGTTTCGCGGCCTCCGCGTACTCGCCGAGGTTCCGAATCGTCTCGTCCTCGGGGGCGGTTTCCAGGCTTATGAGGGCCCGCCCTATTCCAAGCTCGGCGTATGCGTCGAGGTTTTCGGCCTTGCCACTGAAGACGGTCACGGGAATTTCTCGTCCGGCCTTGTCGTTTAGCTTCTGCATGAGCGGGGCGAGCCTGTCCGGCGTAAGGCCGTTCGCGAGCCAGGCGTCGCCGTGCTGGATTATGCGGTCGAAGGCTGGTTCGCCGCCGCCGACGAAGATCGGGGCGTGCGGCTTCTGGACACACTTGGGGCGCTGGTAGATGGGGTCGAACGACACGAACTCACCATGATATTCGGCTGGCTCGTTCGTCCAAATCTCCCGCATCGCCGCGAGTTGCTCGTCCACGAGCCTCCCCCGCGTCTTCGGGTCCGTGCCATGGTTCGCCATCTCCTCCCTGTTCCAGCCGACCCCGATACCGAAGAGGAAACGTCCACCGGAGACGAAATCCACGCTTGCGACTTCTTTCGCTGTCGTGATGGTGTCGCGCTCCATGAGTAGCGTCACGCCAGTTCCAAGCAGCAGATCTTCCGTGACCGTCGCCATCGCCGTGAGGGTGACGAACGGATCGAGGGTTCTGTAGTACTTGGCTGGCAAGTCGCCGCCCCGTGGGTACGGGGACTTGCGGCTCGCGGGGATGTGGGTGTGTTCGGCTATGAAGACCGAGTCGAAGCCACGTTCCTCTATGGCTTTTGCCAGTGGGATCGCGCCTATCCCATCGTCCGTCACGAACGTCGAGATGCCTACCTTCATCTAATTCTCCTGTTCGGTTGGTCGGATCAGGATCTCGTTTATAGCCATGTGCCTCGGCCTGGTCACGATGTACGCTACGGCGTCGGCGATGTCCTCTGCGTGTAGTATCTCCATGTTCGCGAACCGCTCCTCCACCTGGGTCCGGATCTCTCATCCCGCAGATGGCTCTGCAACTCGGTCGCGACGGCCCCAGGCTCGACAAGCGACAAGCGGACGTGCCTCTTCGTGACCTCCTGCCTCAACCCCTCGCTGAAAGCGCCAACCCCGAACTTGGTCAGGTTATAGACGGCGCTCCCGCTCGAAGCCCGGCGTCCCGCCACGGACGAGGTGTTCACGAGGTCGGCAACCTTTCGCGGCCCATCTTCAGCCGCTTTGAGCAGGTGCGGCAGGGCGGCGTGGGCCACGTATAGCAGGCCCTTCACGTTCAGGTCGACCATCCGGTCCCATTCCTCGGTCGGCGCGTCCTCGACGGGGCCGTTGAGCATGACGCCAGCGTTGTTGAAGACCGTATCGAGGCGGCCGAGTTCGGAGACCGTCCGCTCCACGGCGTCGATAGCCTGTTGCTGCTCCGTCACGTCGGCCTCGATGGCGAGAGCCCTGCCGCCATCGCCTTCTATATCCGAGACGAGAGCGTCGAGCCTGTCCCCGCGCCGCGCCAGCACGGCGACCGCCGCTCCCTGTTCCGCGAGCGACATCGCCGCCGCTTCGCCTATACCGCTGCTCGCACCGGTTACGAGCGCAACCGTTCCATCAAGTCTGTCCGCCATTGCTTCCTCTCGTTTCTCAGATCCACCAGCCGGAGGTTATTTCCCGATATCGAGGTTGGTTAACCGAATCGGATGAATCGGATGTATCGTCGACACGAATTCGGCCCTCGAATCTATCTGGGAGAGCTGGATCTCTTCTCGATAGGCACCAGCTCGTAGAGCAGGCGTCCATCTCCTACGGGCACCGCCAGGAAACCGGCCTCCCGAAAGCGCTCGATGCTGATTTTCTGCTGCTCGAACTCCCTGCCCAGGATGTAGACGGGTCCGCTTTTGGCAGCTTTCCTGGCGGTAGCGACGCCCGTGGGATCCGGAGTCCCATAGCGTGACGCGCCGGATGGATCGGGCCAGGTAATGTCGTCGAAACGGGTCCACGAGGTGCAGAACGGGTCCGCGAGCTTGATGTCTTGCCTCTTCTTCTCGACCACGGCCATGTACCAGAGCGGGCTCCGGTGGTGCAATATCGTAGCGTTCGGCCCGGCATTCCGAACCACGGCCGCTATCGTGCGGCCGCCCTCGGTGTCGTTGCTGCGATCCTGCCGCGCGTACTCGCCAGGCAGGCCAACCAGTATGATGGCGAAGGCGAGTGCTGCGAGTATTGCGGTCGAGATCCGACGAAGAACCGTATGGTCTGCCGCAAACAGCTTCACCCGGCGCATCAGGAAGCCGAAGCCTATGGAAATGCAGACACCGAAGAGCGCATACGCGGGGATCAGGAACACAGTGAAGTCCTCGATGCCGCGTTCCAGGTAGAAGCCTACGTGGATCAAACACCCGAAGAAGAGCGTTCCGAGCAGGATAGCCACAGGCACGTCGGCCAGGATCAGGGCGATCATCCCAACCGCACCAATCAGCATCAGGACGACGGCAAACTCCCCCAAAAGATGCCCTGCGAAGAGCTGAATCCGCGCCCCGAACCCTTCTGACACGAGCGGGGATACGGCACACCGCGCCTTCTCCGCTGGTGTCGCGATGGCGTAGCTCCAGCCCGTTACGAGCAACATGAATCGTCCGATGGTCGTGGGATGGGTCTCGTCCAGGGACGCGTTCATGAAAGCCCGGATCGGGAGGTAGAGCAGGGACAGCAAGCCAACCAGGAACAGCCCGATCCCCTTGAGCAAAAGCCATCCTTCCAGAAACTTCCGGCGCTCTACCGCGAGAACGAAGAGCAACCCAGCCGGGATGAGCAACCCGCTCGTCAGGTGATGGGTGAGGGAGAGGCCGCAGAGGAAGGCGGCGAGCAGGAGGTATCGGTCTTTCCCCGTATCCCTCCATACGAGCAGGACGAGGGTGGTTATGGACAGGAAGAGCACGTTCAGGGTGTAGACTTCGGCGATCACGGCCTGGCTCCAGAACGTCCCGGATAGCGCGAAAGCCAGCGTTCCAACGGCAGCCGCCACGATATTTCCGCACAGTCGCAACGCCACGGCGAAAAGCGCAGCAACCGCGAGCGCCGCGTAGACGGCGGAGGCCACGTTCGCCCCGTGGGCGGGCTCCACACCTGGCAGGATGGTGAAGAGGTGAGTAAGCATCATGTACGTCGGGTAGCCAGTGGGGTGGCCGATCCCGAGCGCCGCAGCCTCCGCCTGGAGCATCGCCGAATCGAAAGCGATGGGACGGTCGTAGTACAGCACAGATGGCGCGAGCGTCTTCAGGTAGAGGGCGAACGAGAAGATAGAAACCCCGGCCCCCGCCGCCCACGCGCCCCATCGCCCAGGATATCGTTCTCTCCGCTGCGGGTTATGGCCTTCTTCCATAGCGGAGGAGGATACTACTTCCCGCGTGGCGTCCCGGTATACTCCGACCGTGGCGAAGCGTGGCTACAATAGGGATACGATCCGTGGCGGCGCGAGCGACTGGGATGTCTCCCGGCCTTTCTCAAACTACCTCAGGCTGCTGGCGCAACTACTGATCCACCCTGTTCGCTTCTTCGAGGTTCTGCCGAGGGTTCCGGACCTCCGGGCGCCTGGGCTCTTCCTCGCTTTCTCCGGCCTCGTCTCGGCCCCCATCTGGCTGATCTTCGATGGGATTATCCCCGCGATCTTCGCCCTCGTGCTTCCGCTGCCGCTCTCGTTTGCGATAGCTGGTCTCTGTCACGCTGGCACGATAGGCGGGCGATACGGATACCGCGTTACCTGGCGCACCGTCGCCTATCCCCTGGGATTCGTCCTGCCACTCGCTGGCGTGCCGGGGCTGCGATGGGTGGCCGTAGCCTATGCGGGGATTGTTCTTCTCCCGGTCGGGCTGGCGACGGTGCGGGAGATCAGTACGGTGCGGGCCGCGCCAGTTCCGGTAATCGTGACGGTATTGTTACTCTTCGTCCTCTGGTGGTTCTTGTAGATCCCCGACGAACTCCAGCGCGACGAGGTCGGCTTCGATGAAGCCGAGGGAGCGGTAAAACTCGCGGGCCGTTTCGTTCTGACGGGTGGCGACGAGTTCAACGAGGGCCGCGCCTCGTTGAGCGGCGAGATCCCGAATTTCATCCATCAGCATCCGCCCGACGCCGTTGCGGCGGGCCTTCCGTGCCACAACGAGGATGGGAATCTCGACCACCGTATCGCCGTGCGCGAGGTCGGGTTTGATCCAGTAGCTAACAGCGCCGGAGATCTCACCCTCCCCATCCTCCGCCACAAACACCCCGGCACGCGTTTCTTCCAGTAGCTCTGCCAGACGTTCTTTTAAGGCGGCGATATCCGGATGCCTGTCGCCGACGGCGTCAGCCAGCTCGCACGCGAGGGCGTGAATACCCTTCGCGTCAGAAACGAGCGCCCCACGCACCCCGGTTTCGTTGGCTGGCTCATCTGACATCAGGCCATTCTAACCTGTCACGAAGTACCGGATAGGCGCTAAGATGATCCTGCGCCGCAGGCGGTGAGGCGAGCCCGGGAGAGGCAGATGCGAATTCACAATATAGAGCCAGGGCGAGACACGCTGCACGGGGCTTTCTTCCGGGACATCCCACCAGCCCTCACCATCGATTCCGGCGACACGGTGATCTTCGGCGCCCTCGAATCCGGATGGAACATCGAACCTCCCGAGCCAGGTGGCGATGAACACCTGTTCGAAGACTATCGTCCAGAATGGCGTGGGGACGGCCACGCGCTGTGCGGCCCGGTAGCCGTGCGTGGCGCGGGGCCTGGCATGACGTTGGAAGTGAGGATCGGGGAGCTACGTCCTGGCACGTGGGGCCAGACCTTCGCAGGGGGCACGCGCCGCGAGTTGAACAGGCGGCTCCGGATCGAAAGCCTCGACGAACGCCTGATCTGGACGCTCGACCCTGACGCCATGACCGCGCGGGATCAGCACGGGCACACAGTCGCCCTGCGGCCCTTCATGGGCGTGATGGGTATGCCGCCAGACGAGCCTGGGGCGCAATCCACGATCCCACCCCGCGCCACAGGAGGCAACATAGACTGTAAGGAACTCGTGCCGGGAAGCTCGCTCTTCCTTCCCGTCGCCGTGGATGGCGGTCTCTTCTCCGTGGGAGACGGGCATGGAGCGCAGGGCGACGGAGAAGTATCGGGCACAGCCATCGAATGCCCGATGGAGCGTGTCGAACTCACCTTCAGGGTACGCGATGATATGAGGTTGGGCGCGCCCCGCGCCCTGACGCCCGCTGGTTGGATCTCCTTCGGCTTCCACAGAAACCTCGACGAAGCAATGGCTTCCGCCGTGGACGGGATGCTGGATCTCATACAAGGGATGTTCGATTTGGAACGCGGCGCGGCGATGGCCCTGGCGAGCGTGGCCGTGGACCTGCGGGTCACGCAGGTGGTGAATCAAGTGCAGGGAGTACACGCGATTCTCCCCCACGGCGCCATTAGATAGAGACCGAGGAGAACGCACATGCCCAGAACGATAATCATAGTCCTCGACGGCCTCGGAGCCGGAGACGCCCCTGACGCCGCAGCCTTCGGGGACGAAGGCGCGAACACCCTGGCCAACACAGCGCGTTCCGTCGGCGGCCTCGACGCGCCGAATCTTCAGGCGCTCGGCCTCGGCAACGTCGCGGAGATAGAAGGCGTGCCGCCAGCCGAAAATCCCAAAGCCTCGTGGGGGCTGATGGCCGAACGTTCAGCCGCCAAGGCAACGCTCGCCGGTCACTGGGAGATGATGGGCCTCGTTCTCGAAGACCCGCTGCCAACCTACCCCGAAGGCTTCCCGAATGGGATCGTCTCGCGCTTCGAGCGGGAGACAGGACGTGGCGTCATAGGCAACAAGCCAGCATCAGGGACCCAGATCATCGAGGAGCTTGGGCCAGAGCACGAAAATTCTGGAGCCTGGATCGTCTACACTTCAGCCGATTCTGTATTCCAGATCGCCGCCCACACGTGTGTGGTCCCACTGGAAGAACTTTACGAAGCCTGCAAGAAGGCCCACGGGATGCTAATAGGCGGGGATCAAATACAGGTCGAGCGTGTCATAGCCCGCCCCTTCCACGGCGAAGCTGGCTCCTACGTCCGCGAGAACGAAAACCGCCACGACTACGGCATAGAACCGTTCGCGGAGACGTACATGGACCACATCGAGAAAGCCGGGCGTGAAGTCATCGCTGTCGGCAAGATCCGGGACATCTTCGACGGCAAGGGCATCACACGACATCTCCCGGCTCCCCCCGACGACAACGCCAAGGTCGATGCGATCTTGGAGTCCCTCGGAACAATGGAAAGCGGCCTCATCTTCGCCAATCTCGTTGACTTCGACGCGAAATACGGCCACCGTCGAGACCCAGAAGGCATGGCGAAAAATATCGCACGCTTCGATTCCCGCCTCCCGGAACTTCTCGACGCATTAACCGTAGACGATCTCCTCATCATCACGGCAGACCACGGCAACGATCCCACCTTCAGGGGCACGGACCACACCCGTGAGCGCGTGCCGTTGCTCGTCGTTGGCGGCCAAGAGCCACGCGACCTCGGAGTTCGGGACGGTTTCTCCGGCGTGGGCGCGACGGTCGCCGCATGGCTCGATGTTTACGGCGGCGGGCTTCCAGGGGAGTCATTCTTCGCATGAGAGCCATCCTCGACGCGATAGAGATCAAGAAGTCCGGCGGGATACTCTCGAATGAGACGATCCGGGAGGTCGTCGAAGGCTACACCAGCGGGGATATCCCCGACTACCAGATGTCCGCGCTTCTGATGGCGATCTTCATTCAGGGCATGGACTACGGCGAGACGCTCGCGCTGACGCGGGCGATGGCGGATTCCGGCGAGCGATACTCGTTCCCGGACTGCGTGGACAAGCACTCGACAGGCGGGGTCGGGGACAAGGTGAGCCTGACCTCGTTGCCCATAGTCGCGGCGTGCGGGGCGCCCGTCGCCAAGCTCTCTGGGCGGGGGCTAGGCACCACAGGTGGCACCATAGACAAACTGGAGGCGATCCCCGGTTTCTCCGTTGCCCTCTCCAGGGAGCAGTTCGAGAGGCAGGTTGATGAGGTAGGGCTGGCCATCATCGAGGCAGGGAACCTCGACCCTGCGGACAAGGCAATCTACGCCCTCCGCGACGCCACGCGCCTGGTGGACTCGCTGCCGCTCA
>JAABUR0100009574.1_pt1 | contig 10870 bp, 12 predicted proteins | sample 5560091 | NCBI WGS metagenome assembly JAABUR01 (sample SAMN10711879, study PRJNA513375) | rock metagenome | isolation source: Antarctica rocks | place: Antarctica: Victoria Land, University Valley sud
GCTGTCCAGGTCGACCGCCTGCCGCATGTCCGTGCTCAGAAACCCAGCAGGGTCACCCCGCTCCACCTGCAGGCTCCGTAAAAACACAAGCCACACAGGCGCTGAGACAAGGTGTGCAGCGCCCGCTTCCAATCACGGGCACCCTGCTGCGCACCCTCAGTCCCGGTGCACAGCGCACGGAGGCAACCCCATCCGAGCGCCGAGCCGCGCAAGGACATGGAGCGTGCTCGAGCTGGGGCCTGTTGCACAGCACTTGCTGACCGTGTGACGACTACATTCAACGACAGGGAACAGGGCAGCAACGCAGGCTTGACAGCCTGTGTGATCTGATCTGACAGCCCGGGAGCAGGAGCCGCACCCCGTCGCGCAGGCGCAGCAGGCTGACGGCCGGCTCGCCGTCCGGGCCCGGCGCGGGCGGCCCGAGGCCCAGCGCGGCGCAGAGCTCGGCCGCGGCCGCCTCGCCGTCCAGCACCAGGGCGCGCGCGATGTCGCGCAGGCTCACCGGCGCCTGGCTGGGCCCTGCGCGGCCCGAGCGCACCGGCCTGATGTCCCAGGACCTGCGACTCGCAGCGGCCGCAGCGTGAACCAACATTATATGCAAAGCCCCGGCTGTGCATGCACGCAGCCCGGCGGTCCGAGCAGCAGCCCCCGCAGGCAACCTCGCGCAAGGCCCGCCAGTAGCTGTTTGTCCCTGGGGCATGTCATGCAGTGCGCAGGCCGCTCTCCTCCTCGCTGCCCTGGCATGTGCTGCAGGAGGGTGCACAGTCAAGGTTACAAGCCCAAAGGGCCGAGGCGCGCGTACGCACAAGCGGGGCGCGCGCGCGGCAGCGTGAGAACGGGCGTCAAACAGAAAGAATGACGATGGCAAGACCGACGCAGGCGCGACCGGCGCGCGCGTGCAGCAGCACAAGTAGGGTTAGGGAGCAGCCCCCTGCGCGCCCCGGGCCGCGCACCTGACGTGCGCGCCAGCACGGCCAGCGCGCGCGCGTGACAGCGCGAGAAGTACATGTGCGCGAGGCAGGCCTGCAGGTAGGGCGCGGACGCCGCCGCGCGCAGGAAGCCGACCCACTCGCCGCCGTCCAGCAGGCGGCGTAGGCCCAGCGCGCGCTGCACCTCCGGCGCCGCCAGGACCTCCGGGCGGCATTTCTGCGCGCAACCGCGGCCGAACAACCTCATGAGTGGCCTGCCCTCAGGAGTGGCCTGCTCTCAGGGAATGTGGCGTCTAGCGGCGGCGGCGGCGGCGGCGGGCCGCGTGCAACTGCGGGGCCGCCCGGGCGCCCGCCGCAGCGGCGCATGCCAGGTGGCCGCTGCAGACTTGCAGGAGGCAAGGCTTCGACAGACGCTCTGCCGCCGATCACACCAGCTGGCCGCCTTGTTGCATCGACGCGTGTCCACCTGCGAGATGCGCTCATCGCCAAACTTGGCACCCCATGGCAACCTCCATACATATTCGACCTGTTCCAGCATATCCGGAAAGATCCTCCATCCTTTGTTCATGCCTCTGTTGAACCCTATCCTACTCAACCCTACCCTACCGTATCATACCCAACACCCTGCGCCGCACCGACAGGTTTTTCATGAAGTCGGCCGGGTCGCGGTAGCGGCCATGCACGCCCATGCCGATGAGCAGCCCGTATGCGCGGAACTCCGCCTCGCACGGCATCGGCTCGCCGCGCGCGGCGCCCTCCGCGTAGTGCACGTCCAGCGTTGTCAGCGCCTGCGCTCCGCAGCTTACCATAATCTGTAGGGTCAGGGTAGGTTTAGGGTAGAGAGATTTTAGGGTCAGGGTACACCGTTTGTCAGGGTGCACCGGTGGTGTCCGCGCCGACTGGCGGCGTCCCCAGCAGACTCACGGACGCGGCTCACGGACGCAGCTCGCCGTGCTGCGGCCTGCTCAACCCAGGCTTCGGGGCGCTTGTTGCATTGGGGATGGAAAAGCTGACACCTGATTTCAGGCGTTGACAGACTATGACCATGCTCAGCTATCAGCTGGACGATGGGACACTCGGGCTCCCATGTGCGCGGCGGCGCGCGCGCTGCGGCAGGCGCGCGCTGCAGCAGGCACGCGCGCCTTGATGATCTGCTCCTTGTTGAGGTGCGAGTTGAACGCCTCCTGGTCCGCGTCGACCACCAGGCACTCGCACAGCTCGTGCTCGGCCAGGATCATGAAGCGCACGTGCTCCTCGGCCAGCGCCAGCGCCTCCGCGCTCTGTGCCCCCGAGGGCAGGGTCAGGCCGCATTAGGGTAGGGTCAGGCCGCACGGCTGTCAGCGCTGCGTGGCGTGCAGCGCGGGGCGCCTGGCGGGCGGTTGGCCCCACCGCGGCGCACTCTGCTGCAACCTCAATACAGGCACCCGTGCTGTCAAGAGGGCACGCCGCGCTCCCCGGTGGCGCACGGCAGGCTCCACGAAGACGTCCCAGCGCACACGGGCGCAGCACCCCTGGAACCAGTGTGAGTGCAGCGCTGCCCACAGCTACGGCTCGCAGGGGTGCGCCGGCATCGCCTTGCTGGCCCGCCGCGGGGCCCGCGGGGGCCTGGCGGCGTTCCGGCGCCGGCCCCGGGGGGCGCGCACGTTGAAGCCCTGCATGAAGATGTCCTGGCGCAGGCACCGGTACCGGTCCCACAGGAACTTGTGCAGCGTGGCGAGCGGCAGGTCGGACCGGTCCATGACGCGCCGCAGGTGCGCCTGCGTGCGCTGCAGCGCGGGCCAGGTGCGGAAGTCCGCCGGGTCCGCCACCACCTGCGGCCCAGCGCAGGGATACTGGGTTTCCCAGAAGGGTCCGCCACCGCCAGTGGCCTGGCACAGGGCAGGGACATCAAGTTCTTTTTTTGGATGCGCCACCGCCTGCGACCAGGCGTACGGTGGGGTGACTGGTTCTCTTAAAAAGACCCGAGGCGCTCCCGCCCGGGCCAAAGCCTTTAATCAGCGCTCGAGCCCGGTACAGCTCCTACAGCGCTGGCTAGGCGCCGCCGCGCTCTCCCCCGGGCGCCCGCGCGCTCGCGCTGCGCGCGCACCGTCCTCGCCGCCGGCGCCTCTGGGTCGCTGCCCACTGCCGCGCGGCTCCTCGCCGCCGCCGGCGGGCCGCAGGCGCCTAGACGGGCGCGGCACGACGCTGGCACCGCGGGAAGCGCACAGACCCGGGAGGGGGGGCCGGCAGCTTGCGCGCCGCGGCTGGGCGCAGGGGTGCACGTAAATAAGTTACCTGCTGCTTGCTCGGTAAAAAGCGTGTAGCTGGGCACGGGGGCGCACGTTGCGCGCAAACTTCTTGACCGCCAGCGTCTCGTCGGTGTCGGGGATGCTGGGGTCGCGGCGCTCGAGCAGCGCGATGTCCTGGATGCGCCGCCGCTTGGCCAGCTCGCGCGGCGGGCACATCTGCTCGCACACGCCCACGAGACTGCCGTCGTAGAAGAGGCCTGGCGCGCGCGCGCAATTTAAGTATGGTCAGCCATATAGGGCGCCACATAGGGTAGGGTTATCCGCGCGCGCACACCGCCGCTCGTGGCACCAGACGTCCGCGGCACTCCCGCGCGGGCGCCCCTTTCAGCCTACCATGCTCTGTGCATGCATATGCCGGCCAGCCGCCAGCTGCGCCGCGGCGGGGCGCGTCTGCCACACACGCAAACAAACTGCTTGCAGTGCACAACTGGCCCGGCGCACGCTGCTTAAGTCTATCTGACAAAGCGTGAGGCGGTGTCATGGGCTGCTGGACACTCCTGGCAGCCCAGCATGAGCGTTTGACTTGTCAGCAGGCACCGGAAGGTGCACCACCGTCTGTATGCGCAGCACAGCGCCCGCGCGCAGGCCTCGAGCGGCAGCATAAGCTGTCAGCAGTGACAAAGACCGGGCACTCACAGCACACGTGGCGGGGGGGGCGCACTGTCGTCGGCGTCGCCCGCTTCGCCCGCGTCGCCCGCGCCCGGCCCCGGGCTGCCCGCCCGGGCGGGCGGAGGGGACCCGGCGCGCGCGCCTCCCGCGCCGCCGCCGTCGCCGCCCAGCGGCGCGCTCGGACCAAAGCGCTGCGAGCGGCGCAGCTTGGCGGCCCCGTCCTGGCTCCGGTCTGGTGAGCTGGCCGAGGCGGTGAAGCCCTTTGTCGCCCCCCCGCCAAACACAGGCGTGGCCGCCAGCGCCGCCCGCCGCGCGGCGTCCCAGTCCACCGCCGCGCCCGCGTCCCCGTCGCCGTCAGCCTGCGCCTGATCAGGCGCGGGGCCGCCGTCGGCGCGTCCCGCGCCTGCGGCCGGCGCGCCCTGGGGCTTCATGCTGCCAAAGACGCCCGGCAACGGCCCTGGCGCCTTCCCGCCGGGGCCGATGCGCGAGAAGACACTGCCAGGCTCCGCCGCAGGCAGGGCACCTAAGCCTGACCCCATCCTGAAGCCGCTGCCGGGCTCCGCCGGCCGCGCGCCGAAGGCCGCGCCGGCGCCGCTCCCGGCGCCGGCGGCCTGCCCAAAGGGCCTGGTCGGGCCGGCGGCCGGAGCCGCCGCAGTTGTGCTCGCAGGCGCCTGCCGCAGGCCCCGCCCCGCGCCGAGGCCGAACCCTGCCGCCCCGCCGCCGCCGGCCGCGCCGGCGGGCGCGGCGCCGAACGGGCTCGACCCGGGCTCGTGCAGCCGCGGCGACGAGGGCTTTGGGAAACCAAAGATGCTGGGCCCCGCGCCGGCGGCCAGCCCCTGCGAGGCGGAGCTGCTGATCGGCTGGCCGAACGCGCCGGCAGGCGCGCCAAACCCGCCCACCGCCGCCTGCCCAAACCCTGGCCCGGGCGCGCCCGCGGCACCCGCGGCCGCTGCATGCGCTGCCCCGAACAGGCCCGCGCCCAAGCCCGCCGCGCTGCCGCCGCCGCTCGGCCCTGCCGTGGAGCCCCGGACCAGGCCTGGGGCGGCGCCCGTCGCGCTGGGCCCGGTGCTCGTCCCTGAGGTGCCTGACGGGCTGCTCGCAAACGCCGGGGCGACGGGCGCGGGCGAGCCAAATGCGCCCCCTGGGGCGCCGGCCCCTGACGCGCCCCCGCGGCCAAAGCCAAGTGCGCCCGCCCCGCCGGACCCAAAAGCGCCCCCGAACGCGCCCCCGCCGCCGGACGCAGCCGCCGCCCCGCCGCCAGAGCCGCCTAACAAGGCGCCCGTGCTGCCGGCGCCAAAGCTGAAGCTGGTCGCTGCAGCAGCAGCGCCGGGCGCAGACCCTCCAGGCGGCCCTGAGCCGGGGAACGTCGCGCTTGACGGGGCTGCGCCGCCTGCGACCCCGCTGCCAAACTGGCCGACGGCCGGGGCGGGCGTCCCGGCGCCCGCGGCGCCGCTGCCAAACAGGGTCAGGCTCTGCGCGCCCGGTCCGGCGCCCCCGGCCGCGCCGCCAAACACGCCGGCGCCCCCAGCCGCCTGCCCCGCGCCGCTGGCTCCGCCGCCGAACCAGCCCCTGGCCGGCGCGGGCTGGCCCGCGCCCGCTGCCGCGCCGCCGGGCGCGCCTCCGCTCGCCGCCGTGCCGCCAAAGAGGTCCGCGCCCTGCTGGCCGCCCTGGCCGGCGCCCGCGGCCGCGCCGCCAAACAGGCCCCCGCCTGCCGCCGCCTGCCCGCCGCCCGCGCCCAGCGCGGGCCACGTTTGCGTCGCGTACGGCGCCGGCTGCCCCGTCGACGCGAGCGGCCCATACGCCATCGCGCCTGCCGCCGCTGCCGCCGCCGCCGCCGACCCGCCGCCGCCCGCCGCAGCGCCGAAAAACCCCGGCCCAGGCTGCGGCGCTCCGCTGGCGCCGCCGCCGCCGGCCGCAGGGCCGCCTCTCGCGCTCGCGCCCCTGCCGCGCCCGGCGCGCGCGCCCGCCGCCGCCGCCGCGCCGCGCCGGCCGCCGCCGCCGACGCGGCCGCTGGGCGCCAGAGCGCGGCCGGCATACGCACGGGGTCCATAGCCGCCTGCGCGACCGGCGGCGCGGGGCGCAAACCCTGGAGGAAGCCCTGGCTGGGGCTGCCCACTCCCCGGCCGCCCGCCCGCACCCTGGAACGCACCTGCAGGCGCCGCGTCGAGCACGCTCTGTTTCTCATGCTGGCTGCGGCGCTTGTCTGCGTCTATGCCCATAAGAAAGCCACAAGGAGCCACTGTGTGCAGGGGCAGGGCCGAGTCCTTGCACAGAGGGCTCTCACTCAAGCGCGTCAGTGGCGCAGAGGGCTGCACATCCGCTGGCAGCCAGAGCGAGCGTGGTTCTATTTGCTGTGACACCGCCCGCAAGCTCTTTCAGCGGGGTCCTCGAGATACGCGCCTCTCCCGGGGCCGCTCATGGGTGGGCGGTCGCCCGTGCCGCGCCGCCCGGCAGCCATGACGCGCCGCCCGCCCTGTGTGCGCCGCAGCACGCTGGCAGCTGCACGCTGCGCCGGCGAGCGCCCGGCCATGCCGCGCAGCACGCCGCCCCCGCGCGCAGCAAACGCCGAGGGCTGTGATGGCGGAGCCTGCGCAGCAGGCAATGCCGATGAGGCTGCCGCACTGCCCAGCACGCTTGGCCAAAGGACGGATTGCTCTGCAAGGCATGCTTCGTTTGTGTTACAGGACTTGTGTCGTTGGCACAATGCTGGAACGCTTGTCACTCGCCATTGCAGCCCATTGAAAGCAGGAAGGCGCGGCGCGCACCTGCTCCGGCTCCATGGCCTAGCGCTGCACTACAGCGCAGCTGGGCGGAGCGTCCACGACATCAGCCCCGCCTCGCCGGCTCCTTCGGCCCCACCACACCTGTGTGAAGCTCTGTGCTCGCCTTGTTTCGCTGAAAGCAAAAGCTCCTCAGGCCCCTCGGCTTTCTAAATGCGGGGCAACCCATGGGCTTGCCCAGGCCTGCTGGGCTGACCACTGGCCTCTGCATTGCACATGCAGAGTGGCTCTGCACAGAAAACACAAGCGGCTTGCAGTCCTACTGCTGTGTGCACTGTGCGGGTGAGCACACGTTCAGCCACGGCAGGCAAATGCACTGTATTCTGAATCGTGCCGGTGATATATAGAGGCTTGGAGAGCATGAGATGCACGTCCGCCCTGACAGCTATGAGTTTGTAAGGACTGGGCAGGCAGTTTAGCATGGCAGCTAATGTGGCGCAACGGGCCCCCGCGCCGGGCGGGCCCAAGGCGCAGAAGCCCGCGCTGACCGGCGCAGCGTCGCGGGGCTACAGCGTGGTGAGCCAAGCGGGCCTGCAGGCGCAAGGGATGCTGCTCCTGCCTGGCAGATCGCTTGATCGATCAGGGAGCAATCACACTTGCTGGCATGCAGCAGCCCTGCACAGCATCGTCAGCGCACAGTGTAGTTATTACGAGCTCTTGCTTGACAGTGCAGGCCCATGCTGACCGCGGGAGGAGCTTTGCAAGTGCACTGCACCACAGATGGGCATGCCAATCGACTATGAAGCTGCAAGGGTGCTGCTTGGCTGCGCATGCTGTGGTGCAGGTCAGCACTTTCAGACAAGCGGCGGTGCTGTGGCGCGCCGCTCGCAGCGCAGCGTGCCGGGCAGGGCCGCCAGGCTGAGCCGCAGCTGCCTGGCGCGGGGCAGGCCAGCGCCTGGGAGCAGACCGCGGTGCTCAGCGAGGGGCAGGAGCGCGCGATAGAGCTGCTCTCCGAGCACTGCGCGCAGCGGCCGGTCCCTGAGCACGTGGGCGCCCTGCCTCTCGCGACGACTTGGTTGCCGGCGACGCGTATCTGCCCCGGCCCGCAGCGTCTGCTTGTGCACAGACGCGTTCACGTCGTTTGAACTTAGGCACCACTTTGGAGACCGTGGCAAAGGTGCGCTGTGGCCGTCATAGCTGGGTTTGTCCACAGCGCCATGAGCAGGGCCAGAGTCTGTGTCGGGGGGCGGACGCGCAGCTCGAGCGCTCTCACTTCAACCTTCCCGAGGCTTGCCCACTGACACTGGGGACGCCAGTGGGTTAGCCTGTTAGGTAAGCCCCTTGGGTAAGCCTCTTGAGCCCGCGCGCCAGGTGCTGCGCGAGGACGCGAGCGGCGCCGCGGCGCCCGCGGACGGGGGCCCCGCGGAGCCGTTCGCCGGCCAGGACTTTGCCGGCGGCGGCATGGGGGGCGCCGAAGGCGCGGCGCTGCGGGAGGGCGGGCTCGCGGATGGCGGCGCAGCAGACGGCGGCGCGGCGGACGGCGAGGCCGCCGCGGCCGCGCTGGAGGAGTGTGTTCTGCAGAACAGCCGTCAGGCGCGCGCGCGCGCACGCCCGAGCGCCCGCGGAAGGCTGCGGGCTTTTTGGCACTGAGCTCCATGGCTCGCGCGCATGCCAACAGTGATGCAGACGTCTTCTGGGCACCACGCTGTGTCCAGGAGCGGCATGTGGCGCGGGCGCCTGCCGCGCGGTGCACGCCGGCCGCTGTGCCGCGGCCCGAGGAATTTTGTGGTGTCGCACTGCAGCGTACGTCCCTGCCCCGCCGGGCGGCTGCTGACGCGCGTGCACAGGCCACACCCACTAAACACGGGCCAACACCCACGAAATAAGGGCTGACACGCGCCAAGCGCGCAGTTCTACCGCTGGCACGGCGAGCTTGAGGCCGCGCGCACGGCCGAGGCGGAGGGCAAGTTCCGCGAGTACGCGGCCGCACTGGGCGGCCACCTGGCCACCTGCGACGCGCTGCTGGCGCTGGTGCGCGGGTATAGGCATAGGGTAGGGTTAGGGCAGGTGTTCACTCCAGCAACCCCTTCTACATCAGCCCATCAGTCTGCAGTGAGTGTGATCGTGCGCTCGACACGGAAGGCCGGCGCGACCGCACACATCACAACGGCGCTGCTCTGGCGACGTGGCGCGCACGCACGCTGAACCGACGTCGGCGCGCAAGAGCCTCAGCGCATGACACGCAGCCCACGTCGTCGCGCAGCCGCGTCCGTCTGCGCGGCAGCCGCTGGCCCGCCACACTTATGCGCGGCCCGCGCTGGCGGTCTGTGCCTGAGACCTGGCGCCGAGCATGGCAGGCATCGAGCACGCGCGGCGCCGGGCCTGCGCCGGGCCCGCCCATACGAGGGCGCGCGGCGCGCAGGTGGGCGCCTCGCAGGCGCACTTCGAGGCGCTGAAGGCGGCGCACCGCGACGTGGCGGGCCGCACGCGCGCGCTCGCGGACGGCTGCGGCCGCCTGGTGGCCGAGGAGGAGGCGCTCGCGGAGTTTGCAGGCGCGCTCGTCGGCAGGTGGTAGGGTTAGGGTAGGATTTGGGCAGGGTGCAGGCGCGACTGTGAGCGGGCGTGTCTCCGGGCTCGGCGGCGCGCTGCCCGTGTCGTCGGCGCCCCTGGCCCAGCTCCCTGTGCCTGCCAGCGTAGAGCTGCTCCCTTTCGGGCAGATCGCCCTGCCAGCGAGGCCGAGTCCCGTGCGCCGGCCCCGCATGCCTGCCAGCGCGGAGCTGGCGGGCGCGTGGCACGTGTCTGCGTGCGGCGTGCACGGCCGGCTCTGGCCGTGCGGGGGGCCGCTGCATGGGTGTCCTCGCGGGCAGCGCCGCGCGTGCCGCCAATCGCTCGGCCCTGGCGGCCGCCCGGCGCGCCGGGCGGCGGGCCGAGCGCTGCCGTGGCGCAGGCGCGCTCGCGGCCAAGCTCGCCTACTTCGACGAGCTGGAGCGCATTGCGGCGCAGTTCCACGCGGCCGCGGCCGCGCCCGAGCCCGGCCGCCTGCTGCCGCTGCTGCAGCGCCTGGACGAGTGCCTCACGTGCGGCGCCCGCGGGCTGCTCTAGGCCCGCGCTCAGGCCTGAGCACGCGGGCTGCATGATGGGCACGGCATGCCATGGAGCTCCACACGTCTCCTCATCGCTGGGCCCGACCCGAGCATATCTGATGATTTTCCGTTTGTGTCATCGCACGGGCAACGGACACGGCGGCGTCAGTGAAAGGCAGGTAGAAGCATGCGGCGCAGTGCGCACCGCGTTGCCCCTAGGCGGCAGCTATTTTGCAGCACACCCCTCTGCGCGAGTGCACGCGCTGCATCTGCGCGCCTGCGCGCTTGCGCCATGCTCTGTGCTGTTGGATCATTTGGCTGCGTGACCAGCCCTTTCTCCTCCGCACGGCCGCCTCGCCCTGCTACCCCAGGGTTTCATGCGCGCGCCTGAGCCCCGGAGCCGCCGGCCGTGCAGGTACGTCAGCGGCAACCCGCAGTATGCGGACTCGGCGGCGTACGCCGGGCGCTTCCGCGCGCTGCAGGCGCGCGCGCTGGCGTCGCTGCGCTCGCGCGTGCAGGCCGTGCTGCGGCACGCGGCCGAGCAGGCGCGGCGCCCCGCGAGCGGGCAGGCGCCCTCAGGGTGCATCTGTGCATCGCCATCGTTGCGGCCCCTGTCAGCCCAACAGTCGAATTTAAGTATCCTGTCCGAACACACACTTCAACACGTGCGCAGTCTGCCTCGCGAGGTCTTGCGAGACAGGGGCGGTGCCCCAGTTTGTGCGGAAAGTTGCGCAGCCACGGGCAGCGCAAGCCTTACAGTCTGATCCTGTCTCGGTACTGAACCAAGCTGGTCGACGCACAGGTGCAGCAGGGGATGCGGGACGCGCGCGGCCACGGCATCTCGCGGCGCGCGTCCGGCGACCCGGGCGGCGCCCCGGCGGCCGCGGCGACGGCCAACGGCAGCGCCGGCGGCGGCGCGCCCGTCCTGGCCGAGGGCGCCGAGACAGCGCTGCTGTACGTGCGCTTCCGCGCGGCCGCAGAGCCAGGGCTCAAAGGCGCGGGCCCCGGGGGAGCGGAAGTGCGCCGCGAGCACTGAGCTGCTTGACGGCGCCCGCGTCTCTGCCTGCGTCTCATCCGCGCACCAGTTGCCACACTTCATGCACACTGCTGGCACGCCTTGTTCAAGCCAGCAACCTCGCGCAGCCGTCGCGCAAGCCCCGCCTCGCGACACCGCTTCCCCCCGGGAGCGCAGGGCTGCTGGCGGGCCTGGCCGCGCGCGCCGGCCGGCCCGAGTACGCGCA
>JAABUR0100009575.1_pt1 | contig 10869 bp, 11 predicted proteins | sample 5560091 | NCBI WGS metagenome assembly JAABUR01 (sample SAMN10711879, study PRJNA513375) | rock metagenome | isolation source: Antarctica rocks | place: Antarctica: Victoria Land, University Valley sud
GGATGCGGCCATGACAGAAGCTCCTCGCGCGAGCAGGCCACCTACTCCCGCTTTTGCTCATGCACCAGAGGCCCCCAGCCCTACTTCCCGGTCTTGGCCTCACCACCCCGGAACCCAATAAGAGCCACCTGGAAATGGCACTTTTTGAACCACGCCGCCGTGCGGAGCTCGCCGAAGATCACCTGCTCGCCAGCCGCGGCCTGGTCCAATGCCGCCTCGAGCGTCGCGGCGAGCCGGTCCAGCTCGGGGGTGGTGAACCGAGTGGTTGAGGCCAGGCCCTGGCGCAGGGTGAAGTCTGGGCCGAGCGCCTTCGCGTTTGCCACGGGCACCTCGACGTGATGGCCCACGACCGCGTTGACACGGATCCGGAGCGCCTTGACGCCGGTCTCCTCCACGTAGCGCGCCTGTAGGTCCTCGATAGCCGCCTTGGCTTTGGCGACCTCGGCCCGGCTCGCATCCAGCCGCTTGGCATAGCCGGCGGCGATGAAGCCAGGCTCCTTGGCCGATGCGGCGGGTCGGGGACCAGCGCGCGCCGCAGGGCCTTGGCCAGGGTGCCGCAGTCCCCGTCCGACGCGATCGCCAGCTCCCGCCCGGCGGTGACCAGCCCCGGCGGCAGATCCGGTAGCGCCCTCAGCCGGGCCGCCACGCTGGTCGCCCGGTCAAGGCCGCCGCGCACGGCCGCGAGGTCGCGCGGGCCGCCCTTGCCCAGCGACAAGCGGCCGCAGGCACGCAGCAAATCCGGCATACCCGACAGATCCTCGCGGCAGTCAGCTCGGACCGGGGGCTGGGCCACAAGGACGCGCACCATCGCCAGCCGACGGCGGATGGTGTCGGGGTTGGTGAGCGGAGCGCAAAGCTGCCGAACCAGCAAACGGGCACCCGGGGCGGTGACGGTCCGGTCCAGCACAGACAGCAGCGACCCAGTCCGGCCGGACGCGGAGCTGAGCACCTCCAATCCGCGCGGCGTCGGACCGTCGATCTCCATCGTGTCGCCGATCGGAGCCCGCCGGGGCGGCACCAGTCCCTCGGGCCACTGCCTCACCACGGCATGGACATAGTCCAGCAGGGCCGCGAGCGCGTCCAGCTCCGGTGGCGAGAAGCCCCGCATCGCTTGACGTCGCTCCTGGCCATAGGCCCGCATCAGGACGCGATCAGCCTCGTCGGCGGTCAGCTCCGGGCGCTCCAGGTCCGAGAACGTCACGCCGGAGCCGCGCACGGCCACGGCGAGCGCGTCCGAGTTTTCGGGCCAGCGGGCGACGAGGATCTCGGAGGGTGTGATCCGCGCGAGCGCCGCGCCGCAGCCGTCGAGGGAGGCCATGCAGGTGCCCCCCTCCCCCGTGGACAGATCGATCCAGGCAAAGCCGACTGCCTCGCCTTCGGTGCGAGCGACGGCAAGGTTGTTGGCCCGGCCCTCGGCAAGGACGTCGGCGTCCACCGAGGTGCCCGGCGTCATGAACCGCAGCGGCCGTTCGCCGGACGGCGTGACGGGCTGCTCGGACAGGGCGACCTTGTGCCCGGCGGCGAGCAGCCGATTGATGGCTGAACCCGCCGTTCCCGCGGGGATGCCGCACATGGGGATGTCGGGGGCGTCCTTCTGACGTCGCCGGGTGAGCTGGATGCCGAGCGCGCGGGACACGACGGCCGCGTCGTCCCTGAGCACCTCGTAGAACTCGCCCACCCGATACAGCACGAGGTAGCCCGGCGCGGCCGCACGAGCGGCGGCGTGGGCCAGCATCATGGGACTGGGATTCGGCGGAGCGGGCGTGTCCATCTCGGTCGCTATCTAGGATCTCTGCCGCTGGCGGGGAATGGCGGCCGTTGAGGGAAGCTGGACGGTGGCAGCTTTCTCTTCATGATGATGGGGTCAAAACCCACAGCAGCCGTAGCTTCCGCCAAAGGTCAGCAAGCAAGCGGTCTCACTTCACAACGGCTGGCCCCATCCGGCAGCAGCGCTGGATCAGGCGGTGCCGGATCGCTATCCCACATCATGCGGAAACCCGTCTCGGGTCGAGCGCGCGGGCCGGGCCGTCGTCCACAATGCTGGCTCGCTGGACGCGGCCGCGCCGGATGCGAAGGACGCAGTGCCGGGTATGGCGCATGATGTCCTTGTCCCGCACGCCGCTGCCGGAAGCCCCCGCAATGAAGCCGATCGGCAACGCTCGCGCGCTCAGCCGTTCAACGCTCTCTCGTTCCAGCCCGTAACTGTAGGCCAGGATGCGGCGCACCGCATCCCGGTGCAACCTCATGTCGCCGATGCGGCCCGCCGTACTGACGCGGCCGAACAACGGGCCCGCGGTCCACTTCGCCAATGCCTGCCGGTTGTCAAGCGCCCGCACCGCGCAACCCAGGGCTATCGCATATGGACCTGTGGGGGTAAATTTCGGTCCCGGACGTACTCTCAATCCGACCCAAACCTGATCAGAACCGCCAAAATCCGTCATCACCAGACTGAAGCGACGGCTCAGAAATCCATATGCGATAGCCCTGCCGCGCAACCCGCAGCCGTTCGGGCCCACGACGCCCGTGAGGCCGGGCAGGACGTCGATCTCCACCGGGTCGGCGAAGCTCTTGAACCTGGCGATGCGCAGCCGGCTGAGGCGCGCGGTCACGCCAGGGTCGTCCGCCGGCATCCGCCTCTGCGCGGCGAGCATCGCCCGCCGAAGCGGGTTCCGATCCTCATCGGAGCAGCATTGCCCCGCTGCGCGCGAAGGCAAGCCAGTTAAATATGCTACACGCGATAACCGCGCTTATCGCGTGTAGGCTGCGGGCCTGATGGTGCGCCGGGCCTTCTGCCGCGCGTCCGGGATCGTCAGAATCCCCGGCCAGCGCGGCCTGCGGCCCCCGGAAACCGCCCTGGCTCCGCTATGGAGGTGGCTCGGTCATCCATGAACATGCTGATGGCAGAGTGCTGCAAAGGTCTTCTGGTCACCACTGAAGCCGTCTTCTGAAAACGACAGCCGCCCCGCCCTTCCCCGTCGTGGTGTTCGGCGGTTCTCATGCTGATGTGCCGCTCACCCCCGGCATGGCCGCCGCGCTCGGCCGCCTGGTCGGCACGCAGCCGATCGCCTGCGTCGTGGATGTGTCCGACCTCGGCAGCGCCGCCGCCCGGCGGTCCTTCATGACGGCGTTCACCGAGGCGCTTTACCAGGTCAACACGGAGCCTCTGCACCTGGTGCTGGACGAGGCCGACCTGTGGGCGCCGCAGCGGGGGCAGCCGGACGGGCTGGACCTGCTGGGCCGGGTCGAGGAGATCGTGCGCCGCGGCCGCGTGCGGGGCTTCGTGCCGTGGCTGATCACCCAGCGCCCGGCAGTGCTGCACAAGGACGTGCTGAGCCAGGCCGACATCCTGGTGTCCATGAAGCTCACGTCGAGCCAGGACCGGGAGGCCATCGGCCGCTGGATTGACGGACAAGCAGAGCGTGCCGAGGGCCGGCGCATCCTGGCCGCCCTGCCCCGGCTCCCGCGCGGCGAGGGCTGGGTGTGAGCGCCCGGGAACGAGGTGCTGGCAAGGGTACGATTCCCGCGCATCCGCACCCTCGACAGCTCGCAGACGCCACGGCGCGAGGCGCAGGCCGGCTCGCCGCGCGCGCTCGCGGCGCTGGACCTATCCGTCATCCGGGAGATGCTAGCCGGGATGGCTGTAGAGGCATCCGAGGAGTAGGCGGCCCCTGCCCCGGCTGGCCAGTTGGAATACCTAGCGGCCTGTTACTGCTCTCTCACGATGGAAGAGTCACAGTCAATCCGTGCGCCTTTGGCAGCTCGTGCAAGGCTGCCATCAATGGGAAAGATTGGGCCAGTCGGCGGTCAACTGCTTAGGAATTGAGGAATTCTAAGCAGATAAGGAGTCAAGGGCCTTGCAGCCGTCCGGGCCAAGACGAGCATACCCGGTGCAGACTACCATCAGCGGAATGCCTCACTAATTTGAGGCATCTTGTACAAGATTCCTCATCGCTTTATAGCTATCTGCTGATAAAGGCATGTTGCCTTTCCGCCTTGTGGAGAGAAGGCATCAGGGTCGGCATCTCTGTCACCTCGTGGTAGGGTGAGGCGTCGACGACCACCAACGCCCTCCTGTTCGCGCCTGGAACGCTCACCGATTAGAAGAATCTTGTACAAGATGCCTTTTCACCTTGCAGCGATTTTACATTAAAGCTACAAACTCTTTCTGCTTTGCTGGAGGAAGGCATCATGGCCACCATCTCTGTCGCTAGTGACAAGGGCGGAGTGTCAAAGACCACCAGCGCCCTCTTATTCGCGTCTGAACTGGCGCTCGATGGCTACAAGGTTGCCCTGATCGATGCCGACTTAAACCAGCAAGCTGTTGCGTTTGGGCGGAAGGCGGACATTGCGGGCCTCACAGTCTTGGGTGACGTCCGTGAGGACAATATCTTGGCATTGCTGCGCAAGGCCGAGGCGGAGAATGAGATCGTCATCGTCGACCTCCCGGGCGGTTCATCGACCTTGGCCCTCAAGGCGCTGCACCGCTCCCATTTTGTCCTCGTGCCCAGCCAAGCATCGCTCCCTGACATTCGGGCGGCCATGAAAACCGTGGCTCAAATCGACGATGCCCAGGAACTGGCCCGCACCTCGATCGCCCGTGCCATCCTCTGGACGCGGGTGCTTTCCGGTTTTGAAAGCCGGTCGGCGCGTCATGTCCGTGAAAGCGTCGAGACGGAGGGACAGGTGCCCATCCTGAAAACCAGCATCATGGAACGAGCAGCGTTCCGGGAGATTTACATCACCGGCAAGGTGCCGCGGCAGACCGATCCGACTGGAAATGCTGCTGCGAACGTCGCAGCATTCACGGCCGAGCTCCTGCAGTGCATAGCAACCCTTTCTGAGGCAGCAGCATGAGCTCCAAGCTTCCCCCGATCAGCGAGGAGATCCGGCAACCGCCCAAGAGGCTCGCTTTAAACCTGAAACCGCGAGAGGACCTGCCCGATGAGGCGGTGGAGGCTCGAGCACTGAAAATGGGTGAGCAATGGGGGGCGTCGACCCAAATTGCGCCTCGGGAGCCTGCTTCGCCTATAAAGGCCACTGCACCTCTGGTGAGCGTCCGGTTCGACTCGCCAGACTACCTCGATAGGGAATTAGCAGTAAGAGCGGCGGAGGAGGGGGTCACAAAAACCTACCTGATACTCCAGGCCCTCGGGAAAGTCGGCTATCGTTTGGACGAAGCGGATTTGGTAAAGGATCGGCGGCGTTGGAAAAAACGGTAAAGCATCTTGTACATGATGCCTTAAAGGTTTGAGGCAGAGGGGTCTTGGAACGATGAGCACGATCTGATCTCACATCCCTTACGTTCGCATGGGGTTGCCTGCCGAGTGACAGCGAGTGGTTTCCTGTCATGATGACCCCGGGAGAGCGGCAGCGCCTCGCATAACGGCGCCGTTCATGTTGCCTTTGCCACAACGGACAGGCTCGGGCTCTACAACTTCAGTGATCTCGTGGCTCAATCCCACTCCTCACACGATCGCTGCGTACGCTTCAGCCCCGCCGTTACCGGTCGGACCTGCAACACTCGCTACCAGGTGGCTCGCTACGCCTTACCTGGGCGGGACTTTCACCCGCTGGACCGCGCCAGCTTCGCCTGGCGCACCCGTTGCTACCGGAACCCCAAAGTCCACTCGACTCGCAGACTGGCCGGTAGCACGATCGCGTCACCGACCGACGCCGGCCTTATTCACCAGCCTCTATGCCCTCGACACCGTGCTAGGCAAACACAGCGAGGGCCTGCTGGCCTGACGAAGGAGGACTCCTTGGCAACCATGGTGGCGATACGGTTCCACCGGTATGGCAGCCCCAATGTGCTGCAGCTTAAGCAGGTGGAGCGTCCGGACCCCGGGCCGGAGCAGGTCCTGGTGCGCGTCCATGCGGCGTCAGTGAATCCGATAGACTGTAGACTGGAAGCTGCGCCAGGGCGACATGAAGGGAATGCTGGACGTGCCGTTTCCCTCCACCGCCGGGGCCGACCTGGCCGGTGTCATTGAGGCAGTGGGCGAAGGCGTGACAGGCTTGAAGGCGGGCGACGCGGTGTATGCCATGATGCCCATCGTCCCGACTGGCGCCTACGCCGAGTATGCAGTGCTGGGCGCCGCGGCAGTCGCGCGGAAGCCGGCATCGCTGGACTTCAACGGGGCGGCGGCGGTGCCGATGGGCGCGCTGACGGCCTGGCAGGGCATTGTCGGGCAGGGCGGCTTGCAGGTGGGCAGCCGGCTGTTCGTGCACGCGGCGGGCGGCAACGTGGGCGGGATGGCGGTGCAGATCGCCCGTGCCCTGGGCGCCCATGTGACCGCTGCGGCGTCCGCCGGATCCCGCGCCTTGGTGGAGGGCTGGGGCGCAGACCGCTTCCTAGACTATGGCGCCGGGCGGTTCGAGGACGAGGTGGACGGCATGGACGTCGTGTTCGACACGCTGGGCGGGGAGATGCAGGCGCGATCCTGGGGGTTGCTCAAGCCTGGTGGCATCTTGGTCTCGACCGTGGAGGCTCCCGATCCCGGCCAGGCGGAAGCGCATGGCGTCCGCGCCGTCATGTTCAGCGCCGTGCCGGACGGGGCGCAGCTGGGGCGGATTGCGGAGATGGTGGACGCCGGGCAAATCAGGCCCAATGTCGGCGCGGTGCTGCCCTTGGCGGAGGCGGCGGAGGCGCAAGAGATGAACCGGACGGGGCGGGTGAAGGGAAAGATTATGCTGACGGTTGTGTGACGCGGTAGCGCGGCTCCACCGGCCCCCCTGTCCAGCGCCTTGCCTGGTGCGACGATGTATGGGGATTCGGCCCGGATCGTCGCAATGGACCTAGCCAACCATGTGCAATCGCTATCGCTGCGTCGTTCCTGTGGACTGATCAATTGATCCACATGCAATCGCTAACACCAATTGCGTGTAATCGCTATCAACCTAGCGCGTGTAATCGCTCACACAAGCCTCTAGTAGATAACCTCTACTTTGCCTGTAATTGCGAGCTGGAGGTTGTTGATAACGCGACCATCCGCTTTGCCACTGGTGGCGAACTTGTTTCCAGTGTTAGGCCGCGATGATCATCGCTGAGACGAGCGTCGGGATAAACGGCCTTTACCTGGGCAAGGAACTTCAGAAAATCGCGACGGAAGAATCGGAGATGCTTATAGCCCTGACCGAACTGGTCGTACATGGAAACCCATGGCACGAACTGGGGCTTACCCACAGGAATGCGGTGAAGCCGCTGAGCGAGCCAGCAATAGAGGTCGAGTGCCAAAGCACTATGAGCAAGAGCAGCGATTGCCCGCTCGTCTAGCGGCACGGCAAAGCGGTTCAGACTGTCAAAATAATCTAGGGAAAGCTTCAACGTTGCTGGCCACAACACTCGTTGATTATCGTCTTTCTCAAACCAGAGATTGAAGGCTCCAACTACCTTTGTATCTACTTGCAAGGCGCTATCGCCGTTGGTGATGCCGAGGCGAAATTGTGCAGCAGCAAGCGCCGATAGCTGCGACTTCAGCATCTTAACCTGCCGGCCATCCTGCGTTCGCCCCATGAGTCGGCGAAAGAAGGCTGTCATGCTATCTTCGACCGGTATTATGGGCGACTGGCGACGGACAGCCTCGCTGTTCAGGTGCATGAGCAAGAGCCGGGGTTTCGGGCCGTAGGGGAGACCGAGCTGTTCCCACTCACCCGTCTGCGGATTGATCGCAGACCCGGCCTCAACCCGGATCGACGTACGCCCCTGCCGGTGTTCCCACACAAGCAAGTCATCGGGCGGCTTCGCCGATGGTAGTGAGGTTTGGCAAAAGACGGAGTGGCTGAAAGCTAGGTCATCAGGCGGAGCCGTGGCGATTTCACCGGCTAAATCCAACAGTCTCTGCCGTATTTGGCCTGCCATCAAACACTCCTAACTCTGATGTCAGGAGGATACCGTTGTCATGCCCACATGATCCAGAGGTGTGGCGATAGCGATTGCACATGAACTCGAAGGCGGTGACGCTACAGATTCCGCAGCGACACCGCCAGCCGCTCCAGACGGTCTGTAGCCTTGTCCAATAGCGCCGTCGTCGAATCCGCCCGGCCCGCTGAATGGTCGAGATGACGCCGTGCGATGTCCTGCACCGCCTGTAAAGGCAGGATCAAACTCGGGCGCAGCTGCGCGCCAGGAATAGCACTATCACGGCGCAAACGTTCAATTACCAGCAATGGCAAACCGATTGGGGCCGGTCCCGGCCGATGGCGACTTGATGTGGTCGTGCGTGACGTTGGTTCAGCCCGCCGCTTAAGTGCTGCAATCGAAACAAAAAAGGTATGCATGAGGTGGGTGGTGGTGGCGATTGGGATGGCGGCGACCTACGGGATTCACACATTTGACTGGGCGGCTGACTGGGCTGCGAGGGCGAAGCCGGCGGCCATGGCAGCGAATTTCGCCCATCCGGCACGCATGGTTTTGGGTCCGGGGGGCTTGTAGTAGCAGTTCCATCCGCCGAGCCGCGCGATGATCCAGGACAGCCAAGCGAGGGACTGGGGCGGATGCGGATTGTGCTGGCGCGCTGTCTTGCCCTCAAGTGTCGGGGCAATGGCTTCAGCGGCTGGCAGCACTGACGCGTCGATGACATCCGTGGCCGGTCGCGGGCTGCCATCGCGCACATCGACCAGCTGCATGGTTCGGGTTGCCGCTGCGAGCCCGACCAGGGCCAGCTTGAACAACCGTCCTGCGTCCTGCATCTGGGTGTCCTCCAGCCGCATGCCGTCAGCTTTCAACGACCGGAAGATTTCCTCGATATCCCATACAAGACACCGCTGATAAGTTGACACGACTCGGCGGACCCCCGCAGCCTGGCATCCAGGCGTTGTGCGCCGTGGTGCGCTGGCTTGGATCGCGCGATGACCGAAGGTTCGCCCCGCCCGGTTTGGGAAACCCTGCCGATCGAACGGCAGCGGACCCTGTCGCTCACACTCGGCCAGATGGCGATACGCCAAATCCGCATCGCCTCGGTCGCCCAGCAGAGGCCCATCGGGGAGACAGCCGATGATGTCAGACAGGGATCTCCTGCCGCGGGCGCTGGCGGGCGTGTCCGAGAAGGTTTTTCGGCGGCATCGTGAACGCCTTGCGATTGTCTACATCCGCCAGTCGACGGTTCAGCAAGTCGAACGTCATCAGGAATCGACACGGCTGCAATACGCTTTGGTCGATCGCGCCTTCCATCTCGGCTGGGCGCGGGAGACGATTGTGGTGGTCGATGACGATCTTGGCCGTTCCGGTGCCAGCATCGAAGGCCGGCTTGGTTTTCAGCGCCTGGTGGCGGAAGTCGGCCTCGGCCGCGTCGGGCTGGTTCTCGGGGTTGAGATGTCGCGCCTGGCCCGATCATGCCGCGACTGGCATCAGCTTCTGGAGATGTAGCTGCTCATCTCGAGAGCATTCAAGATCGTGGGGTGCTGATCGGATTGGGTTAGGGTCCGGGCTCACGGGAAGAGGGTGGACTGGTGCGGAAGCTGATATGGCGGGTGAAGCTGGTTGCGGAGCTGCGGCCTGGGGTGATGACGGAAACCGAAGTTGCCCAGATTGAGCGCGATGAGCAGGCCGGCTTGGCCGATCTTGGGCTTCGGCTCGCCGAGGCGAAGCAACTCACGGCAGCACTGCAGGCTCAGATCGTGCCGGCCCAGGTGGCCGTGGTGGGTGAATGCCGTCGCTCGTGCGTCGCGTGCGGGCGCGTGCTGGCCAGCAAGGGCCATTATGGGGCGAGGTTTCGCTCCCTGTTCGGCGACGTGCCGGTGCGCATTCGCCGGCTGCACGTCTGCCCTTGTCAGGGCCCGGGTGAGGCGAAGAGCTTCGCCGCGTTGGATCTGGGCAAGGATGCCGTCGCACCAGAGCTGGCCTACGTGACGGCTCGGTATGCGGCGTTGGTGCCGTTCGGCAAGGTCGCGGCTTTCCTGTCTGAGTTGCTGCCGATGAGTGGGGCGCCGAACGTCGGCACGGTGCGGAACAGGACGCTGCGCGTCGGCACAGAGATCGTGCAAGAGCACCTCGTCGAGACGGCGCAGCAGCCTATGGCACAGGCGGCCGGCTCCGTCGTGGTTGGTCTTGATGGCGGTTACGTGCGCAGCCGACACCGGCAGGAGGAGCGGCACTTCGAGGTGGTCGCGGGCAAGGTCATCCATGCCGGCGGCGCCCAGCACCGTTTCGCTTTCGCCCGCAACGGCCAGGCGATCGCGTCCGAGGCGTTCCAGCAGGCGCTCGCCGCGGCCGGAGTGCACGCGGACACGCCGGCGACTGTGCTGTGCGACGGCGATGCCGGGCTGTGGCGGCTGCAGCGTGAGGCGCTGCCCGGTGCCACGATTGTGCTCGACTGGTGGCACGCTGCCGTGCGCTTCGAGCACGCGTTGCAAGCAGCCCGCGGCCTCGGCGCAGGCACGGCCGATACGCACTTCGCCAGCAAGGCGGTTCGCGGCCTGGAACGGGCGAAGTGGCGCTTGTGGCACGGGCGCTGGCCAGGGTGCCGACACAAGCTCGCGGCCCTGTGCCGCTGGACGGAGCGCAAGCGCCTTGGAGACGTGACCGGCATCAACCGTCTCCAGCAACACGCAAGCGAGCTGCTGGGCTACCTCGAACGCAACGAGCACGCCCTGGTGCACTACGCTGCCCGGCGTCGGCGTGGTGAGCCGATCTCGACCGCGTTCGTGGAGAGCGCGGTCAACGAGATCGTCGCCAAGCGTATGAACAAGAAGCAGCAGATGCGTTGGAGCAGGGCGACCGTGCAGCCCTTCCTCAACGTGCGCACGGCCGTGCTGAACGACACGCTCGAAGACGCCTTCCGCCATCGCCACCCCGGCTTCCGGCCCGCCAACGATGACCACAGGGCGACGACAGCCGCAGCGTGATCACCCCCCACGATTTTGAATGCTCTC